>OIZX01000471.1_pt1 | contig 28243 bp, 26 predicted proteins | sample 1588621 | NCBI WGS metagenome assembly OIZX01 (sample SAMN03283276) | human gut metagenome | biome: human-associated habitat; material: feces | host: Homo sapiens | place: Peru | collected 2012 | reverse complement strand
TGCTGCCGCTGCCGCCGCTGCCGCTGCTGAGGCATAATTTTCACTTAGTAGAACATTCGAAAATTGGATAAATTTTTGATTTGTGGTCTCGGGAATCCTGGCGACGAGTACGCAGGAACCCGACACAACACAGGATTCATGGTATTGGACGCTTTTGCTAAGGCGTCCAATATTCATTTTGAGGACAAGCGTTACGGCTTTGTTGCCGAGACAAGCATCAAGGGGCGCAAGGTATTCCTGCTGAAGCCCACCACGTTTATGAACCTCAGTGGAAATGCTGTGCGCTATTGGTTACAACAGGAGAAAATCGACCAGAAGCGATTACTCGTCATCAGCGATGAGCTCGCTCTCCCCTTAGGTGCCTTCCGCCTGAAAGCAGGTGGCAGCAATGGCGGTCACAACGGACTGGGCCACATCCAGCAACTCATCGGTCAAGACTATGCACGTCTGCGCATGGGCATCGGCAACGACTATCCTCGAGGCGGACAGGTAGACTGGGTATTGGGGCATTACACTGAGGAGGATATGCGCCAGCTGCAACCAGCCCTCGACCTGGGCGTGGAAATCATCAAGAGCTTTGTGCTGCAAGGCATCGACGCTACGATGAACCAATACAACAAATTGGGGAAAAAGTAAGAACGAGTTTAACATTCCCTCCAAGGCTGTTGGCTATAACTTCTAACGACCAAAGGGAGTGATAACTTCTTTAACTTCTGAACTTGCAAAAGTTCACTAAACACTAATAACGATGAAGGAAAGTGCCAGAATAGACAAGTGGCTCTGGGCAGCCCGCATATACAAGACACGCAGCATCGCAGCCGATGCATGCAAGAATGGGCGTGTCACTGTGGGAGGCATCTCGCGCAAGCCTTCGTTCATCATCAAGCGAGGCGATGTGGTGAGCGTGAAGAAAGCGCCCATCACCTATTCCTTCGAAGTGCTCGACTGCATCGAACAGCGCGTGGGAGCCAAGATGCTCTTCGCTGTATACAAGAATGTCACCGACCCACGACAGTACGAACTCTTAGAGATGAGCCGCATCAGCGGTTTCGTAGATCGTGCACGCGGCACGGGTCGTCCTACAAAGAAAGAACGACGTGCCCTCGATGCTTTTATCGACCCTGCCCTCTTCGGATTCGACGACGATGACGACATAGAATAAATGTTCTCTTTAACCTATAAAGTCTATGTTCTAAAGTATCGAACTTATGTTCCAAAGTTTAGAACTTATGTTCTAAAGTATTGAACTTATATTCTAAAGTTTAGAACATAGATTTATTCACAAGAAACAAAACAAATTCATTATAAACAGAAAACATTTTTAAATGTATAATGAATGCAACCACAAAAGCTGTTGTCTTAACTCCTTAACTCCTCTAACTTCTTTAACTCCTTTAACTCCTAAGGGGACTTCCCCATTTGCGAAAGTTAAGTTAAAAACGTGTGAATAAATCTGTATCATGTTGGACATTTAACGGCTTTTCGCACGATTTTTAATTGTTTTCGGGCAATTTTAAGACGTTTTCTGCTCTTTCAACCATCACTTTTCACTCTTAAGCACGTTTTTGTACTATTTATACACAGAATATTACATTTTAATCACAATTTTAGCCATTTCATAAAAATAATTAAAAAAATACTTGCATTTTAATAAAATTAATTATATCTTTGCCCCGTCTAAGAAGAAGTTTAATACCTATCCTATTGGACGGCAGATTATCCATTAAGGAGATTTGCATAACATACTATTATTAACTTTTAATTTCAGAGAGTATGAAAAAATTATTGGTAATGGCAGCTATGGTGCTGTCTTCAGTAGGTGCTTTTGCACAGTATTCAGCAGGCGACATCACTATTCAGCCTAAAGTTGGTTTGAACGTATCTACCATCGGTGACGCAGACTGGAAAGCAGGCTTTGCTGTTGGTGCAGAATTGCAATATCAGTTAACAGACAAGGTTGGTCTTGCTGGCGGTCTTCTCTATTCTATGCAGGGAGCTAAATCCAAGAGTGTAACAATTGACGGTGATGAATTTGGCGGCGATGATATTGAAATCGGTGGCGAGAAATGGAACCCAGGTTACCTTAACATTCCTTTGACAGTCAACTACTATGTAGTAAACGGATTGGCTCTGAAAGCAGGTGTACAGCCAGGTTTCATGATAGCTAAAGACAAGGCAGAAGGTGTCAAAACATTTGACTTATCTATCCCTGTTGGTGCCTCTTACGAATATCAAAACTTTGTATTTGATGCTCGCTACAACATCGGAGTAACTAAGATTGCAGATGGTGGCGATGGCTACAACAACGTTATTCAGATCACTGTAGGTTACAAGTTCAAGCTCTAAGCTCAGAACAACAGGCTTTTCATAAGCCCATCCACCCTCTCGCTCCTTGCTGTGAGATGAAAACATAGCAAGGAGACAAAAGAAGGGTTGAATACTCGATAAAGTATCTTAGGATAGTTGCAAACTATTTTAAGATACTTTTTTTATACCCTTTATCGTGCTTTCATTTATGAGTAACAATTTTTATTTCATGACACTTTTCTCGCCATGGCTATTCCAAAGCAAGTTTAGTTCTGTTCATTTAGCTTAATGTAATTTCTCCACCGATTATATATTTCTATATTACCGACCTTATTTTTCCATAGAATAAAAAATACAATAAAATTTGTTTGCATCTTAAAAAAAATAATTATACCTTTGCCCACGTCTAAGAATAAGAAGTTTAAGACACATCCTATTGGACAGCAGAACATTCTTGTTAGTAAGTTTGTGCAACACATTATTATTAATTTATAAATTCAGAGAGTATGAAAAAATTATTGGTTATGGCAGCTATGGTGCTGTCTTCAGTAGGTGCATTCGCACAGTATTCAGCAGGCGACATCACTATTCAGCCTAAAGTCGGTTTGAACGTATCTTCCGTTACTGATGACGAAGCTGGTTACAAAGCAGGCTTTGTTGGTGGTGTAGAGGGAGAATATCACGTTTCACCCATGGTAGGAATCAGCGCCGGTCTCCTCTATTCTATGCAAGGAGCCTCAGTTAAGGACGCAGAAGGAGACCCCAAATTGGAGATGAACTATGTGAATATCCCTATTTTGGTAAACGCCTATGTTGCAAAAGGCCTGGCACTGAAAGCTGGTATTCAGCCTGCATTCAATGTAAGCAATAAAGTAAAAGTTGCCGGCATCAGTATCGACTACGACAAATATGCACCAGAAGGAGCAGAGATAAAGACTTTTGATTTCTCTATTCCTGTAGGAATTTCTTACGAGTACATGAACGTTTGTCTCGATGCTCGTTACAACATCGGTGTATCAAAATTTGCGGATGGTGATGCTGGCCGCAACTCTGTATTCCAGATCACTTTGGGTTACAAGTTCAAGCTCTAAACTTTAGCGATTACCCACGACAGACTTCTTCAATAGAGTCTGTCACTTATTCATAGAGATGCCCCCGCAGACTCTTCCATACATCAAGGAAAGTCTGCGGGGGCTCTGTTTTTATAGCTCATTACGAGAGCATTAGCAAACTTTAGCAATGAAGCCTTGGCTATATCCGTGGAAAATCGTATTTTTGTAGCAAATTTGCAGAAACAAAACAATAAAAACTGAATAGTAAAATGAATATATTAGTAACAGGAGCCAACGGTCAGCTCGGCAATGAGATGCGTATCGTGAGTCAAAACACCACCGACCAATATCTCTTCACCGATGTGAACCAAGTGGAAGGCGTGGAAACCACTTACCTTGACATTACAGACATGGACGCCATACGCCACATGGTGAGCGAGCACCACATCGATGCCATTGTCAACTGCGCTGCCTGGACCAATGTAGACGCCTGCGAAACCGACGAAAAGCTTGCAGCCCTCGCGGAGAAGCTCAACGCAGATGCACCCGAGAATCTCGCTATCGCAATGAAGGAAACAGGCGGTCTGCTCATACAGATCTCCACCGACTATGTCTTCGGCAAAGAACCATACAATGTGCCTTGCGGACCCCAGCAGAAGGGAACGCCTACTGGCGTATACGGAACCACCAAACTGCATGGCGAACAGAAAATCATGACAAGCGGTTGCCAGTATGTCATTATACGCACAGCATGGCTCTACTCTGAATTTGGTAAAAACTTCTGCAAGACAATGCTCAACCTCACTGCCACGAAGCCACAGCTCAAGGTTGTCTTCGACCAGTGTGGAACTCCTACCTATGCGCTCGACCTGGCCAACGCCATCCTCACTGTCATAGACAAGATAAAGTCGGCCGACGACAAGAGCAAATACACCGGCATCTATCATTTCTCTAACGAGGGAGTGTGCTCCTGGTACGACTTCACACAGATGATAGCCCGCATAGCCGGACACACACAGTGCGACATACAGCCCTGCTACAGCTCGGAATATCCTTCGCCAGTGGCCCGTCCTGCCTACTCCGTGCTCGACAAGCGAACCATCAAGGAAACCTTCGGCGTGAAAGTGCCTTACTGGATTGATTCGTTACAGCAGTGCATTGCAAACCTCCTTAAGTAACATTTTAAATAATAAATATAATGAAGCGAACCATCATCATCACAGGCGGTGCCGGATTCATCGGATCACATGTAGTTCGCCTGTTCGTGAACAAATATCCCGAATATCACATCATCAACCTCGACAAACTGACCTATGCTGGCAACTTAGCCAACCTGAAGGACATTGAGGACAAACCCAACTACACATTTGTGAAGGGTGACATCTGCGATTTCGAGTTGATGCTCAAGTTGATGAACGATTATCACGTAGACGGCATCATACACCTGGCAGCAGAAAGCCATGTAGACCGTTCCATCAAAGACCCCTTCACCTTTGCACAGACCAATGTGATAGGAACCCTCTCGCTCTTGCAAGCCGCCAAGACCTACTGGGAAAGTCTACCCGAAGGCTATGAAGGCAAACGATTCTATCACATCTCTACCGACGAGGTGTACGGAGCCTTGCAGATGACACACCCCGAAGGTGTGCCAGCACCCTTCACCACCAAGGCATCGAGCGACAACAATCACGAGGCTTACGGCGAGGAGTTCTTCTTGGAAACAACCAAGTACAATCCTCACTCTCCATACTCGGCTTCAAAGGCCAGCAGCGACCACTTTGTACGTGCCTTCCACGATACTTACGGCATGCCTACTATCGTGACCAACTGCTCTAACAACTATGGTCCTTACCAATTCCCCGAGAAGCTCATCCCTCTCTTCATCAACAACATACGCCACCGCAAACCGCTGCCCGTATACGGAAAGGGAGAAAACGTGCGCGACTGGCTCTACGTCGTAGACCACGCCCGTGCCATCGATGTCATCTTCCATGAAGGCAAGGTGGCAGAGACCTATAATATCGGAGGCTTCAACGAGTGGAAAAACATTGACATCATCAAGGTGGTCATCAATACTGTCGACCGTCTACTTGGTCGTAAGGAAGGCGAAGACCTTGACCTCATTACTTATGTCACCGACCGCAAAGGCCACGATATGCGCTATGCCATCGATTCTCGCAAGTTGCAGCGCGAATTGGGATGGGAACCCAGCCTACAGTTTGAAGAAGGCATAGAGAAAACTGTAAAATGGTATCTCGACAACCAAGAATGGATGGATAATGTAACCTCTGGCGACTACCAGAAGTATTACGAGACAATGTACGACAACAAATAGAGCTATCACTCTAAGGTGTGAAAAAAAAATTGAGCTTTGAACATTGAATCATTATGAGAAAACAAATAACTCTCATAATGCTCAATATTCAAAGCTCAAAACTTATTGTGCTTTACAAAGCTTGGCTTTACCCTTCACGGAAGAAGTCGAAAGCCTCTTTGATTTCGTCGATGGTGGCACTTTGGTTGATGCGAATATCACCGATTCCACCCAACAAGGTAAAGTTGATGATGCCATCCTGATTTTTCTTGTCATGACGCATCAACTCAATGAGTTCGTCATAATCATCGCAGGTGATTGGTAACGAACCATAATTCTCCTTGATAAAGTTCACCGTCTGACGCATTTTCTCTGTTGGGAATCCCGTCTTCACCACACTCAGCCACAGCTCTGGTATCAAGCCATAAGCCACTGCATAGCCGTGGAGAACAGGCTTGCGTTTCAACGCCCAACTCTCAAAAGCATGACCGAAGGTATGGCCCAAGTTGAGAGCCTTGCGAATATCGTGCTCATGAGGATCTTGCGCCACGATGCGCTCCTTCACTGCCACGCTCTCGCCCACCATGCGTTGCAACTGTTTCAGGTCAGGCTGCGCCAAGTCAAAACTTACCAGCTCTGCCCACATCCGCTCGTCAGAAATCAATCCATGTTTCAGCATTTCTGCATAGCCCGAACAAATATTCTCTGCGTCAAGCGTCTGTAAAAACTGTGTGCTAAGAATCACAAACTTCGAATCACAGAATACACCAATCTCGTTCTTCAAGCCACCAAAGTTAATGCCTGTCTTGCCGCCCACCGAAGCATCTACCATCGAAAGCAACGTAGTTGGAATATTGATGAAGTTGATGCCACGCTTAAAAGTAGCCGCAGCAAAACCACCCAAGTCGGTAACCATGCCTCCACCCAGATTAATCAAACATGAGTGGCGCGACGCACCTCCCTCGCCCAACGACTTCCACACATGAACCATCGTGTCGAGGTCCTTGTGCATATCGGTAGCTCCTATGGTAATAACCTTCGCATCCTTGAGCGAGAAATAGTTTTTCACAACAGGCCAACACTTGACAAGTGTGGTTTCGTCGGTAAGCACAAATATCTTGTCGTGCTCGCACTCTGCCAAGGCCTCGGCGATCTCACTTTCGAGATTGGTAGAAATGATGACTCTCTGACTCATAAATTTATCAATATATTATAAATAATGCAATTAATGCGTACAAAGGTACGTATTTTTCTGCATTTTGACGCAAAAGAACGCATTTTTAGCATTCTTTTCACACATTTTAGACTAAACCTTATCAAAAAGTAAGCGTCTAAACTATCAAGCGAAACAAAAACATCTGTAAAAATACAGAGGCAGAACATAAAAAGTAGAAAACAGCAAACAAACTGAGAAAAAAGAAAATACAGAAATGAGAAAATCAGTACTTACCCTACTTCTATTGCTCATCGCTATAGTAGTACAGGCTCAACAACACCTTATCACAGGTGCCATTATCGACAAAGGCACCCACGAACCAGTAGAGGCTTCAACCATACAACTCCTGCACACCGACAGCACTTACATAGCAGGAGCCATCACCAATGAGAATGGACTCTTCAGGCTTCAAGCACCTGCCGACGGCAATTACTTACTCAAGATTACCAGCGTAGGCTACAAGCCCACCATCCGACGCATACAGTTGACCCAAGGCAAAGACCTCGCCATGGGCCACATCAACATCCAGTCAGAAGCCATCATGCTCAAGGCTGCCACCGTCACAGCCATGGCCAAGAAAGTGGTACTCAAGGAAGACACCTTCGTGTACAACTCAGCAGCCTATCGCACCCCAGAAGGCTCTACCATCGAAGAACTCGTCAAGCGCCTACCAGGTGCAGAAGTGAGCGATGACGGAAGCATCAAGATCAACGGTAAGGAAGTAAAGAAGATACTTGTCGACGGCAAAGAGTTTATGACTGGCGACACCAAGACAGCCCTCAAGAACCTGCCCACCAGCATCATCGACAAGATCAAAGCCTACGATGAGAAGAGCGACCTCGCTAAGGTGACAGGCATCGACGACGGAGAAGAGGAAACCGTACTCGATTTCGGCATCAAACGAGGCATGAACAAAGGTCTTATAGCTAATATGGACCTCAGCATAGGCACCAAGCAACGATACAGCGAACGAGGCATGGCGGCTTATTTCAACGATCGCAACCGACTCATGCTCTTCGCATCAGCCAACAATACTAACGACATGGGATTCCCCGGAGGTGGAGGCCCTGGCGGATGGAGACCCAACAAGCAGGGACTCAACGCCTCGAAGATGCTGGGTCTGAACTACAACTACGAGAACAAGGATAAACTCAAGATGGACGCCTCGCTGAGATGGAACCACAGCGATGGAGACATCAGCAGCACGGTGGCTTCCGAGAACTTCGTGAGCCAAAAGTCAGCTTTCAGCAATAAGCGCAGCCAGAACTTCTCGCGCAGCAACAGCTGGGACGGACGTTTCCGCCTGGAATGGAAACCCGACACAATGACCAATATCATGTTCCGTCCATCGTTCACCATCAAGAGCAGCGATGCACTGGCACGAAGCTTGTCGGCACAGTTTAATGCCGATCCTTACCAGATCACCAACGACCCGCTCGAGGACGCAGCACGTGCCGAGCTGGGACTTGAGGACGTAAGCACAAGCAAAAGTCTGTTGCAGCAGGCTGGAGCTCTCGTCAACCTGCAGTCGTCGAGCAGTATCAGCTATAGCGAGTCTGAAAACTACAAAGGCATGTTGCAGTACAATCGCCGACTCAGTGCAATGGGGCGTAACTTCACTCTGCGGGCCGATGGCAGCTACGGCAAGACCGATGCCAACAGCCTCTCACTCACCAATGCTTACCTATACCTCGTAGATGTGGCAAATGGCAACGAGCCAGACCATTACAACACTTATCGTTACAACGTGACCCCTACCGACAACTACAGCTATTCACTGCAGGCCACCTATAGCGAGCCTCTATGGAAAGCCACTTTCCTGCAACTGAGCTATAAGTTCACCTACAAGTATTCCAAGACCGATCGCTCCACTTACGACTTCTCTCGTTTCACCGATGAGGAAGCAAACCTGTGGGCGTCCATCACTCCCGAGTATCGTGGATGGAACCAGTATCTCGGAACACTTTCCCTGCCTCTCAGCGATTACATCGACAGCGACCTGAGCCGATATTCTGAGTACAAAAACTACATACACGAAGCACAGCTCACGATGCGCATCATCCGCCCGAAGTACAATCTCAACTTCGGAGCCATGATACAGCCACAGAAGTCTAACTTCATCTACGACTACATGGGGCAACACATCGAAACGACACGCACCGTCACCAACTTCTCACCAACCCTCGACTTCCGTTATCGTTTCAGCAAGGTGAGCAACCTGCGCATCAACTATCGAGGCACCACTTCACAGCCTTCGATGACCGATCTGCTCGACATCACCGACGACAGCGACCCTCTCAACATCAAGAAAGGAAATCCTGGACTGAAGCCATCCTTCACCAACAATTTCCGACTCTTCTACAATAACTATATCGAGAAGCACCAGCGAGCACTCATGACATTTGTCAACTTCTCTATGACGCGCAACAGCATCAGCGACAAGGTGACCTACGATGACAACACGGGAGCAAGAACCACACAACCCGAAAACATCAACGGCAACTGGAATGCACGAGGAGCTTTCATGTTCAATACCGCCATCGACAGCGCTGGCGTATGGAACATCAACACCTTCACCACTCTCGCCTACACCAACGCAGTGGGATATCTCAGCCTCGACGGAGCCACTTCGCAGAAGAACACCACCAAGCAGACTCAGGTGGGCGAACGTCTATCCATGGGCTACCGCAACAGTTGGCTCGAAGTAAACCTCAACGGAACACTCAACTACAACCATGCACGCAACGAGCTGCAAGCTGCCAGCAACCTGGACACCTGGCAGTTCTCTTATGGTCCCAGCATCACAGCCACCATGCCCTGGGGCATGAGCTTGAGCACAGACCTGAGCCAGAGCAGCCGACGAGGATACAGCGACAAGTCGATGAACACCAACGAGCTGGTGTGGAATCTACAGCTCTCACAGGGCTTCCTCCGTGGAAAGCCCCTCACCGTAATGCTCCAGTTCTACGACTTACTGCACCAGCAGAGCACCTTGAGCCGTGCCCTTACTGCCATGTCGCGCACCGACACCGAGTACAACAGCATCAACTCTTATGCCATGCTCCACGTCATCTATCGCCTCAACATCATCGGAGGAAAGCAGGCTCGCGAAACTATGCGACAGAGTGGCAGACCTCATCCCGACTTTAGCGGACGACCTTTCAACGGACGCCCACCTATGGGACCGCCTCCTGGAGGCGGACGCCCCCACTTCTAAGCATCCCTTTTCATCCCTCTTTTGTTATAAAAAAATCTCAAACTATATAACAAATACTCAAACTATATAACAAATTCTTAGACGCAGAGCTCTCCATCACGAATGGATGAGCTCTGCGTTTTTTTCGTACCCAATGGTAAACAACACAGGGCATTGAACCCAACCCAAACTTACCAAGGAAGCTACGCTCAGGATTGTCCCCTAACATGTTTCTTTGCTGAAATATGAAGGATGATATGATTTGTGGCTATAAACATAAGTAGTCAACTATAAATATGACTAAAAATTAAGAGAGTCAACGTGAATTATAAATAAGTAATAACTGAGTCAACTCGTATTATCAATAAAGCGTAAAGTGATCAACTAAAATCGTTAAACCACAATGTCAATAACACCCGTAAAAAACGCAAGTACTTTCAAGTGCCAACGCAAGTACTTTCGTTGGCTGTTGAAAGTACTTGCGATGGCCATCGCAAGTATGTTCATTTTTTAAGCCATTTTTTCTCATTTTTCAAGGCAACGATGACAAACACTACAATAATCAACATAAACAATCTGAAACTACAATAATCTGCGCAGACATAATGAAACAACATAATGAAACAACATGATGAAACAAACATTCTGCACCAACAACAAGCACAGACAATCAGCGCCACGAATCAGCAACCCCGAATCATCGGAAGAGAAAATTACGAGCGATATGCAGACATAATCAACTATCAGGAGAAAGTAGTATGAAAGTTTGATAAATAATCTTTAAATAAACATAATTTAACAACAAGAAAACTATAACGTCACAAATATTTTCCTAACTTTGCAGCCTATTTATTGAAACAGAAATGAAACATCGTATTTTTAGCATGACTATGTCGCTTTGCCTCGCTTGCACGATAGGAGCACAAAGCGCAGAAAAGATTGTACCCATCAAGTATGGAAACATGGATAACTGGGTAATCAGAAACATCAAAGAATCAGGTATTATTGGTGGAAACAAGAAGGTGGTTTATGCCGTGGGACCATCAATGACCATCAATGGCAATACTCCCTATACCAATAAGGGCGGTTCGCCATGGGGTACGTCGAATGTATTGGCACATGTGTCGGGCATCTATAAAACCAACAACTCGGTGTATCGCGATAAGCACGAGAATGGTTACTGTGCTAAGCTCGAAACACACATCGAGAAGGTGAAGGTACTGGGACTTATCAATATCAAAGTACTGGCTGCAGGTTCGCTCTTCTTGGGCGACGTGAGAGAACCTATCACAGGCACAAAGGATGGACCTAAAGCTATCAACTGGGGTATCCCTTTCACACATCGTCCCAAGGCTGTACGCTTCGACTACAAGACATTGATGCCCAATGCAGCCAACCGTATCAAGCAAAATGGTTTTAGCAGTGCTTCTCAAGTGAAAGGACGTGACTATGCCATCGCAGTGCTCTATCTGCAAAAGCGCCATGAGGATGCTCAGGGCAACATCACTGCTAAGCGCGTGGGAACAATGGTTGTGAAATATAGCAAGAGTACCAATGGATGGGTGAACGATGCTACATACACCATCCATTACGGAGACATTCGCCATATGGCAGGCTATGACGCTTCGTTGATGGGTCTTCGTAGTAGCGATTATGCCCGCAACAGCAAGGGCAAGAGTGTCATCATCAAGGAAACAGGATGGGCATCAGCCAACGAGACTCCTTCTCATCTCATCCTGCAGTTCTCTTCGAGTCATGGTGGTGCTTATATCGGCACTCCTGGCAATACGCTGTGGATAGACAACGTGGCACTGGTGTACTAAAAAATCTCGGCTTAACTAACTTATTTTTATTATATATACATTATTAATATATATATATATGAAGCTGTCACTACTCACATGCCTCACATGGCTTCTCTTGCCTACACTTAGTATGGCAGGAGAGGAAGCCCCTATCTTCACCCAACCAGTCGTGAAGGAGGAAGCAGAGGTAAGAATAGGAGAAAAAGTGGTCGAAACTGAGGACGAAAAAGAGAGCGAAGAGGTCGGAAAGGACGAAAAGGACGATAAAAACGATAAGAGCGAAGAGGACGGAAAGGTGGAAGTAAAGAAGAACGAGAAGAAATCGTTCATAACACGGCTACTCGACTATTTCAACGATGCGAACAAGAAGAACGATAAGCGTTTTGACTTTAGCATCATCGGAGGTCCCCACTATGCCACAGACACGAAGTTGGGCTTAGGTTTAGTGGCAGCAGGCATCTATCGCTCCGACCCCACCGACTCGTTGCTCTTACCCTCCAACGTGTCGCTCTTCGGCGATGTAAGTACCGTAGGCTTCTATCTGCTTGGTGTGCGCGGCACCCACATCTTTCCCCACGATCGCTATCGTGCTATCTACACACTCTACTTCTACTCCTTCCCATGTCAGTTTTGGGGAATGGGTTACGACATGGGCGACAACGACGACAACAAAAGCGACATGAAGCGATGGCAGGTACACATGAAGGGCAGTTTCCTGTGGAATCTTGGAAGCAACCTCTTTCTCGGCCCTTCTTTGGCTTACGATTACATCATCGGCAAGGACATGGAGCGCCCTGAGCTCTTGGCAGGAATGGACCGACATACCGACAACTATGGTGTGGGCTTCACCTTCATGTTGGATAATCGTGACAACCTCACCTATCCCCACCGAGGCTATTATGTGAACCTCACCCAGATGGTGCGCCCTCGCTTCATGGGCAACGACTATGCCTTCAGCACCACCGAACTTCAGATGAATGCCTATCAGCAACCCTGGCGTGGAGCCGTGCTGGCAGAAGACATCCGCTCTACGTTCAACTTTGGCAATCCTTCGTGGGGCATGATGGCACAGTTGGGTGGCAGCAGTGCGATGCGTGGCTATTATGAGGGCAGATACCGCGACAAGCACATGATAGAGGTAACCGTAGAACTACGCCAACATGTATGGAAACGAAACTCCATCACCGCATGGTTGGGCGCAGGAACGGTATTCCCTAAGTTCAGCCAGATGAGAAGTCGACACATCTTGCCCAACTTCGGACTGGGCTATAGATGGGAGTTTAAGAAGAATGTGAACGTGCGCCTCGACTATGGTTTCGGAAAGAGTGGACAGAGAGGATTCCTCTTTAATATCAACGAAGCATTCTGAAAGAATTTTTCTGGAGTTAAGGGAGTTAAGGGAGTTAAGGAGTTAAGACAACAGTCTTATTGCTTGAATTCAAACCCACAAAGGCATTTGTCTTAACTCCTCAGCGACCGAAGGGAGCGATAACTCCTTAACTCCCTTAACTCCCTTAACTCCTGAAAATAACTCCTGAAACTTACACTTATTCAAACAATACACAACATGAAATCATTCAACAAATTTATATATTGGTATGCCGTCATAGCGCTTACCGTGCCCAATGTGGCACTTTGTTTCAGCGAGCACCTCAGCACTTGGGCTGCACTTGCCAACATCGTGTTGCCCTTTGCCGTCTACATGGCTCTGATGAGCTTGTGCCGCAAGGCAGGAAAGATGGTGTGGTGGCTCTTCTTGCTTATCTTCTTTGCAGCCTTCCAAATCGTACTGCTCTACCTCTTCGGTAAGGGCGTCATAGCCGTGGATATGTTCCTCAACTTAGTGACGACAAATCCTGGCGAGGCAATGGAGTTGCTCGACAATTTGATTCCTGGTGTGGCGAGTGTCTTCATCCTTTACTTGCCACTACTGACTTTGGGTGTGGTATCTATACGAAGCAAGAAGTCACCTGTATTGTCGGATGGATTCAGAAAGCGTTGTCGTCAGTGGGCAGCAGGCATAGCCGTGGTAGGCTGTGGCTGTATGGCTATGTCCTATCTCTCTGATACACAGCACGACAAAAGCGAGCACGATGTAACATCCGAAGCCAACACGGCACAATATAGCGTGCTCGATGACCTCTACCCCGTCAATGCCTTCTATAACCTCTATCTTGCCGTGAAGCGCAACAACGCATCCATCCACTACAAGGATGCTTCTGCCAACTTCCGCTTCGAGGCTCAGGCAACGCATCCCGAGGACTCCTGCGAGGTCTACGTCATGGTGATAGGCGAGACGGCTCGTGCCATGAACTTCAGTCTCTATGGCTATCAGCGCGACACCAATCCACGGCTCAGCACGACCACTGGACTGGTGACATTCAGCGATGTCACCACCCAGTCGAACACCACCCATAAGAGTGTGCCCATGCTCCTCTCACAGGCTTCAGCCACCGACTTTGAGCGTCTCTTTCACGAGAAAGGCATCCTGCAGGCTTATCGCGAGGCAGGGTTTCACACCGTGTTTCTGAGCAATCAGCGCCCCAACCACTCCTTCATCGACTTCCTGGGCGAACAGGCCGACCAGTGGCTCTTCCTCAAGACGGGCGACGCCAACCAGGCAGGCCGTGAGCTCGCTGGAGCCACCAGCAAGGATGGCAACTACTATGATGCCGACCTGTTGCCCATCCTCGACAAAATACTGAATCAGAAACGCAAGAAGGAATTCATCGTGCTCCACACCTATGGTTCTCACTTCAACTACATGGAGCGCTATCCCCGAGAGATGGCACATTTCCTGCCCGACACACATTGCGAGGCCAAGCAGGAGAATCGTCCCGACCTCATCAATGCTTACGACAACACCATTCGCTATACCGACTTTGTGCTCAGTGGCGTGATAGAACGCCTAAGGAAACATGGTGGTATGAGCGCCATGCTCTATACGAGCGATCACGGCGAAAACATCTTCGACGATGCCCACAAGCTCTTCTTGCATGCTTCACCCCGTGCTTCGGAGTATGAGTTGCGTGTACCCTTCTTGGTATGGACATCACAGAGTTTTCGCCAACTGTTGCCTGAGGTTAGTAGGGCTCTCTCTGCCAACAGCCACAAGCAGGCACAGAGTAGTCGTTCTGCCTTCCACACCATGCTCAACATCGGTGGCATCAGTACACGCTATCTGCAAACACACATGTCACTGGCAAGTATGCAATACCAGCCAGCCCCATTGCTCTATCTCAACGACCATAATGAGGCTATCCCACAAGCTGAATGTGGATTTTAGTATATCAAAAACTTTCTCTTTTCCTTCTCTATATCAGTTTTTTGCTGTAATTTTGCACGCGAATAAGTCAATAACAGTAGAAAACAATGGACTCAACACGCAAAATCGAAAAAGTAAGTTTGCGCAACCTCCACATGGAGGACTACGACCAACTCGCCAAATCGTTCAAGCGCATCTATGCCGACTCGGACGTATTTTGGACTCGTTCTCAAATCAAGAAACTCATCACCATCTTCCCAGAAGGACAGGTTGTCATCATCGTTGACGACAAGATTGTGGGATGTGCTCTCTCCATCATCGTCAACTACAATATGGTGAAGGGCGACCACACCTATGCCCAAGTGACAGGTAACGAAACCTTCAACACCCACGACGCCAAAGGTAACATCCTCTATGGCATCGAGGTATTCATCCACCCCGACTATCGTGGGCTCCGCCTGGCACGACGTATGTACGAGTACCGCAAAGAGCTCTGCGAGAAGCTCAACCTCAAGGCCATCATGTTTGGAGGACGCATACCCAACTATCACAAGTATGCCGACCAGATGCGCCCCAAGGAGTACATCGAGAAGGTGCGCAGTCGTGAAATCTACGACCCCGTGCTCACCTTCCAGCTATCCAACGACTTCCACGTGCGTCGTGTGATACGCAACTATCTGCCCAGCGATGAGGAGAGCGAACACTGTGCCACCCTGTTGCAGTGGGACAACATCTACTATCAGCCACCTACAGACTCCTATGTAGACCGCAAGCCCACCGTGCGCATCGGTCTCGTACAGTGGCAGATGCGCCCTTATGCATCGGTCGACGACCTCTTCGAGCAGGTGGAGTTCTTCGTCGATTCGGTGAGCGACTATAAGAGCGACTTCATCCTCTTCCCCGAATACTTCAACGCCCCACTGATGGCTAAGTTCAACGATATGGGCGAGGCACAGAGCATCCGCCAGATGGCACAATACACCGAGCAGATACGCGACCGGTTCCGTGAACTTGCCATCAGCTATAACATCAATATCATTACGGGTAGTATGCCTTACGTCAAGGACGACGGTGCCCTCTACAACGTGGGCTTCCTGTGCCGTAGAGACGGAAGCGTGGATATGTACGAAAAGATTCATGTCACCCCCGACGAGCAGAAGTGCTGGGGTCTTACAGGCGGAAACCGCATACAGACCTTCGACACCGATTGTGGCAAGATAGGTATCGTCATCTGTTACGACGTAGAGTTCCCCGAGCTCTCACGACTCATGGCGCAAGACGGTATGCAGATACTCTTCGTTCCCTTCATGACCGACACGCAAAACGCCTACTCACGTGTGCGCGTCTGTGCTCAGGCACGTGCCATCGAGAACGAGTGCTATGTTGCCATAGCGGGTAGTGTGGGCAACCTGCCTCGTGTTCACAACATGGACATACAGTATGCGCAGAGTGCCGTGTTCACGCCTTGCGACTTCGCTTTCCCCAACGATGGTAAGCGCTCGGAAGCCACCCCTAACACCGAGATGATTCTCGTCTCTGACGTCGACCTCAACTTGCTCAACGAGCTCCACACCTATGGTGCCGTGCGCAACCTGCGCGATCGCAGAAAAGACCTCTACGAACTGAAGAAAAAATAACGATGTACAAAATAGACATTTCGGAGCGCACACTCCACTTCAAACAACCAGCAGGCACCTCACGTGGCGTCTATACCACCAGACACAGCTTCTTCCTCACCCTCACCTCTGACGAGCATCCCCATGTCAGAGGCATCGGTGAATGTGCCACCCTGCCCGATCTGAGTTGCGATGACAAATCCGAATACGAGCTCACGCTTCGACAGGTATGCCAAATGGTGGAGCAGATGGGGCGCATCCCCTACGACATGATACGTGCCTACCCCAGCATCACCTTCGGACTGGAGACCGCCTTTGCCGACTTCTTCAGGCAAAGCCCCGCTATCGACGTACCCGCATGGGCTAAAGACTTAGGCGACCTCTACGACACTCCCTTCGCACGGGGCGAAGAGGGCATCACGATCAACGGACTGGTATGGATGGGCACCTATGAGGAGATGCTTGCCCGACTGGAGGAGAAGCTGAAGAGCGGATTCCACTGCGTGAAACTCAAGATAGGCGCCATCGACTTCTTCAAGGAGCTCGACCTCATCAAGCGCATACGCGAGACATACAGCAAGGACCAGATAGAACTGCGTGTGGATGCCAATGGAGGATTCGACCCCGAAAATGCCATGAGCCGACTGGAAGCCTTGGCACAGTACGACATCCACTCCATCGAACAGCCCATACGCCAGCACCAGTGGCCCAAGATGGCAGCATTGTGTCGTGAGTCGCCCCTGCCCATCGCCCTCGACGAGGAGCTCATCGGCGTGAACGTGCGCTCCATGAAGCAGGCATTGCTCGACACCATACGCCCTCAGTACATCGTCTTGAAACCCTCGCTCCACGGAGGCATCTATGGCTGTCAGGAGTGGATAGAACTGGCTCAAGAGCGTGGTATCGGCAGCTGGATAACATCAGCACTCGAAAGCAACGTGGGACTCAGCGCCATCGCCCATTTCTGCGCCAAGACCTATGGTCCTGGTGTCTCCATGCCACAAGGCCTTGGCACCGGTCAACTCTTCACCGACAACATCCCTATGCCTTTGGAAATCAGAGGAGAGAAGATCTTTATTAATGGTTGATTTTTCAGGAGTTAAAGAAGTTTAAGAAGTTAAAGGAGTTAAAGGAGTTAAAGGAGTTAAAGGAGTTAAAGGAGTTAAGACAACAGTCTTATTGCTTGAATTCAAACGACAAGTCTAAGCAAGATGAAGCCGATAAAGTTAAGACAACAGTCTTATTGCTTGAATTTAAACCCACAAAGGCATTTGTCTTAACTCCTCAGCGACCGAAGGGAGCGATAACTCCTTAACTCCCTTAACTCCTGAAAATAACTCCCTTAACTCCTGAAAATAACTCCTTAACTCCTGGAAAATTAAAATTCCCCTCATGGAACTAACAGAATTTCTTGCCGAATGGCACAATGACAACGACCGCATTTTGGTACACACCAGCGGTTCGACGGGCAAGCCCAAACCCATGATGGTGGAGAAGAGGCGCATGCTCAACTCAGCCCGCATCACTTGCGACTTCTTAGGACTGAAGCCAGGCGACACCGCCCTGCTCTGCATGTCGCTCGACTATATAGCAGGCAAAATGATGGTGGTGCGAAGTCTGCAACGAGACCTACAACTCACCACCGTGCGTCCGAGCAGTCATCCCTTAGCCGATGACACCCTGCCCAGCTTCACCTTTGCCGCCATGGTGCCCATGCAGGTGTACAACACCCTGAAAGTACCCCGCGAGCGCGAACGGCTCATGCACATCCGTCACCTCATCATAGGCGGAGGAGCCATCAGCGACGAGTTGGCACAGATGATTAAGCCCTTGCCCAACGCCGTGTGGAGCACCTATGGCATGACCGAGACCCTGTCGCACATCGCCCTGCGTCGCCTCAATGGTCCTGATGCCAGCCTCTGGTATACCCCCTTCGATGGTGTGGAGGTGAGCCTCAATGCCGAGGGATGCCTTGTCATCGATGCGCCTCAAGTATGTGCCGCCCCCCTTGCCACCAACGACATCGCCGAGCTCAGCACCGATGTCCGCACGGGCAAGACGCTCTTCCGCATCAAGGGTCGCAAGGACAACGTGGTGTGCAGTGGCGGCATCAAGATTCAGATAGAAGAAGTAGAAGAAGCCCTGCGCCCCTATCTGTCGGACCCCTTTATGATTGTAAAAAAGCAAGATGCCATGTTGGGCGAGATGGCTGTCTTGCTCACAGAGGGCAAAAACCTTACCCTCGTAGAAGAAAAATGCAGAAACACCCTACCCCCATATTGGGTACCACGGATGTTTCTGCATATCGACCACCTGCCCCTCACCGAGACAGGCAAGCCTAAACGCTCAGGAGCGTTCTGAAATTATACGACCTACTCTCCACACCCTCTCACACCACGGTGTAAGAATATCATCTATTTCAACTGTCTGATTTCATCTTGGCTCAGGCCTGTAATTTCCATGATGGCATCTTCATCTATGCCTTTTGCCAGTATCTTCCAGGCAATCCCCAGGGCTTTCTGGTTCATACCTTTCGCCATACCCTGTGCAAGACCTTCTTGCTTCGCTGTATCAATGGAATTCTTGATATCCCGGTATGCTTTTTACTGGCTTTGTACTCTCTCATTTTTTCTTCTACTTCTTGTATAGTTGCAAAATTACGCTTTATCCTGAAACAACCAAACAAAAAGTGGGAAAACTGTGCGATAGGCATTATTAATTAATAATGAACAGCACCACTATATCCCCTTTTCTCTCAGGTATTTAGAGAGACGACGGTTATCTGTAACGATGCAAAATACGAATAATTCTCAGGAAATCAAAGAAAAGAATAACCTTTTTGTAGATTTGCCTGGAAATATTTGGTATTTTGGAAACTTCTGTATATTTTTGCAGGAAACAAGTGATATTCGTTATTTTGAAAGCAAATTAAAATATAGAGTTGTATGACACCATCAAATATACAAGCGGCACAGAATGAAATTATTCGTCAGGTGCTTAATACACAAGATATCCATCTTTTGGATAGAATAAGAAACCTCTTTGCAAATAAAGAGGCAAATGAGGCGTGTATGGCTCAAGAAGAGCCTTGCATGACTAAAGAAGAAATTCTATCAGGTTTTGACAATGCCCTCCATGAGCTGAAATCCTATCGTGAAGGAAAGTTAGAGCTTAAACCATTGGAGGACGTGTTGAATGAGTTGTAAGATATATACGTTCCCTTCTTTTGATAGGGAAGCTAAACGATTGAACAAGCGCTATAAGTCGTTTAAATCCGATTTGAAAGAATTGATGAATGAGTTAAGTTTTTCCCCCTCTTTGGGTGCAGATTTAGGTGGTGGCTTGCATAAGGTTCGTATGGCTATCAAATCGAAAGGAACCGGTAAAAGTGGCGGTGCCCGTATTATAACAGTTGTGTTGGCTGATATAGAGGATGGTCTCGGCTTGCTTTATATTTATGACAAATCGGAGCGGAGTACTTTAAAGGGAAAAGAATTGACAGATTTGTTGAAGAAGAATGGCTTAATTTGATATGCTATTTCTGAAAGGAGTAAAATCTGAAGGAAAAGAAATAAAAGTATTCGCTCGATGGCGTCCCCCGCCGGATTTGTAATCCGGCGAGACGTCAAACTATTGAACAGCAACTTTCTTCACACTTCCATCACTATACTTCACGATGTTCAAGCCCTTGGCTGGAGCAGATAATCGCTGGCCATTTGCTGAATAGCGAGAGACTTCCTTGACATCGGCAGAGGTTGCAACCTTATCAATGCCCGTCGCATCGAACTCTACTATCTTATCGAAATAGCCAAAACTTGACCAAAAATAAGCATCACCAGTTCCTTTTGGTACATAAACCGTACAATTCTTTGCGTCACATCCAAGAAATAGATTTGACCCCGTCTCTGGTAATTTTTCCATATATGCATAAATGGAGGTCAAGCCACTGCAATCATTAAAAGCTCTAGAACCTATCGCAGTAACACTGGAAGGGATGGTCAAGCTAATCAATCCATAGCAACAGAAAAAAGCTGAAGTACCTATCGAAGTAACACCGGAAGGGAGGGTAAAGTTAGTCAACCCTCTGCAATTCAAAAAAGCATGCTCGCCTATCTCAGTAACACTGGAAGGGAGGGTCAAGCTTGTCAATCCAATGCAATTTGACAAAGCATAACAGCCTATCTTAGTAACACTGGAAGGGAGGGTCAAGCTTGTCAAACCACTGCAACCATAAAAAGCAAAATCGCCCAACTTATCATTAGAGGTATAAATGAAGCTATCATCGCGGTCCGAATAATAAGCAGATCCACCTTCTACAATTTTAGCATCAGACAAGTCTAATATAGATAGTTTTCCGTCGGTTTCTTTCCCATTAAAATCACAACCAGCCATCTCACGGATAAATTTCAAATCCGTGCCATTAATTTTACCAACAATCTTCAGATTGGTAATCAGATTCTTCTCGTTTGCACTAATCTTATCAGGTAAAGTACCAGCCTCATCCAGCTTTATTTGTCTGGTAATCAAGCCATCATCTGCAGCCAGAATTGCCGTGCTCCCAAGCAACATAAATAACACTGTTAAAAACAGACCTTTGAAAGTAAATGTTCTCATATTCATTTTAGTTATTTTATTCCGCAGCACTATAGTTTATTATACTTTTGATATCCTGAGCAACAAAAGCGGCCCAGGGTCTTGCCATGTCGAAAATTTCAACGTATCTTCGTGTTGCAAAAAGAAACAAAAAATCCAACGATAGACATGGCAAAGTTACAAATAAAATCTTAGAAACCACTTCTTTTGGAGGATATTTTTCGGGTCGTGGAGCAATTTTGACTCCACATGGTCTTTCTGTAATCGGCTCAAGACTCGGTGTAAGGTGTTGATTGTTCGGTTATGAAGATGTCACTATTCAAGTTTCGCCTCAGTAAGCTGCTTATTGGGCAGGCAAGATGCCTGCCCTCCCAGTGCATCCTTGCTTGTTCGCTCACAGTGCATCTTTGCTTGTTTTATCCTACTGCATGGTATTGCTCATAAGCAACTGAAGCATTTGTCTCTTAACTTCCCTTTAACTTCTCTTAAATCCCCTCTAACTTCCCTCTAACTTTCCCCAAATGCGAAAGTTAAGTACATTATATTAAGGGAACTGTGGATAGTCGTCGAAGCGGGGCTTGCGCTTCTCAAGGAAGGCCTTGCCGCCCTCTTGCGCCTCGTCCATGGTGTAGTAGAGCATGGTGGCATCGCCTGCCAGTTCCTGGATGCCAGCCTGTCCGTCGAGCTCGGCATTGAGTCCTGCCTTGATCATGCGCAGTGCCAAGGGCGAGCGTTCCATCATGATCTCTGCCCACTCCACACAGGTGTCTTCCAGTTGGTCGAAGGGCACTACCTTGTTGACCATACCCATCTCTTCTGCCTCACGGGCGCTGTACTGTCGGCAGAGAAACCATATCTCGCGTGCCTTCTTCTGCCCCACCATGCGTGCCAGGTAAGAGGCTCCGAAGCCTGCGTCGAAGCTTCCCACCTTGGGACCAGTCTGTCCGAAGATGGCATTCTCGGAGGCGATGGTGAGGTCACACATCACATGGAGCACATGACCGCCACCGATGGCATAGCCGTTCACCATGGCGATGACGGGCTTGGGCAGTCGGCGTATCTGCATCTGCACGTCGAGCACATTGAGGCGTGGCACGCCATCGGTTCCTACATACCCGCCACGTCCCTTGACGTGCATGTCGCCTCCTGCACAGAACGCCTTGTCGCCTGCTCCGGTGAGGATGACTACTCGTATGTTCTGACTCTCGCGGCAATAGCTGAAGGCCTGCGACATCTCCCATGTGGTGAGGGGTGTGAAGGCATTGCGATAACGCTCTCGGTTGATGGTTATCTTGGCTATGTGGTGATACTCCTCGAAGATGATTTCCTTGAAATCAAATCCTTCTATCTTTTTCCATTCTCTCATATCGTTGTATTTATGTTTAATGTTTAATTTTGAGGAGTTATTTTTCAGGAGTTAAAGGAGTTAAGGAGTTAAGACAACAGTCTTATTGCTTGAAATCAAGTCCACAAAGGCATTTGTCTTAACTCCTCAGCGACCGCAGGGAGCGATAACTCCTTAACTCCTTAACTTCTGAGTATTCTCCCCGAACATTCCCTCCACAGCCTCGTTGTCGGCATCGATGTCGGTGAACACCTCTAAGAGCATCGGGCGGTCGGACTCGGTGTGGATGAGCCAGTCGATGCCCTGTCGCAGGGAGGCCATATCGTCGGCATTCTGATAAGCCACTCTCTGTGCCTGGCAGATGTGATAAGCCGAGGTGACATGCTCTGCCATGACCAATCGCTCACGGGCTGCACTCTGCTTCAGTCCCTGGAACTTTCCAAAGATGGCTCCTCCACCGTTGTTGAGCAGGAGGATGCGCAGACTGCCGTTGAGGTTCTGATTCCACAGGGCGTTCTGATCGTAGAAGAAGCTCAGGTCGCCCAGCACGCAGAACACTTTCTGCTGGCTCTTGGCATCGGGATGTCTATACTCAGAGAGCGCTATCGACAATCCTGCTGCTGCAGAGAGCGTGCCCTCGATGCCGTTGACGCCACGACAGCAATGCACATACTGGCAGGCGTAGATGCCCGCCAGGCGGATGGGCATGCTGTTGCCATAGAAGAGAAGGCACTCGCTCGTGTCGCCCAGCACGGAGTGGGCAAGATACTCCTGTTGGAAGTATTTCACTGCCGCCATGCTGCTGTAGGGCGGCTCATAGTCGTAGGCGTGCCGCTTGGCCGCACGCAGAGCCCAGAACCACCGGTCCTTGAAGTCGCTCACATCGGCATCGTAGGCCTGGTCGTAATCGGTCATGGCAGAGGCCAGCTGGTCGGGGTTGCACTGGAAGATACGGTCTATGTGCATGAAGGTGTCCACCATCTCGCCATCCTTGCTCACCCGCCACACCTTGGCTCCGCCTCCACCCTGCTCCCTGCTGCGGGCAGCCCGTCGCAGGAACTGCTTGAGGCGCTTGCTCACCAGCGTGCCGCCCACATAGAGGATGAAGTCGGGCATGAGGTCCTCGACATCGTAGGTCGCCATGCGTCGCCGCATCACGGGCACCTCTATCTCTCCTTTCTCCAACCGGGCGAGCACCTCCTCGAAACTGCTTGCCAAGAGGTTGCTGGAGTAATCGTGCGAGGCAGGGTCCTTGCTCGACGTGCCGAGAGCGGTGGGCTCGATGAGCGTCACTGCCCACGAGCTGATGTTCTTGATGCCATAGAGCGAGGTCGAGGGATAGTCTTGTCCTACGACGATCATCGGCTTGCGGGCGTTCAGGAAGTCGAGCAGGTCGCCATAGTGGAATCCGCCTCCGTAGAGACCGGTCTTCACATAGTCTACCCAGTGGGTATGGGGCAACTCCTTCTGGGCGAACTCGTAGAGGGGCTCGGCTATCTGGATATTGATATGCACGGGGCCTACCTTGCGATGCACACAGTCGAGGATGGCCTCGTGGACCTGGCGCTCGCAATACCATGCCTGCTCGTCGTGCATCTGGGCGGAGGCGGGATGGTCTTTTATCAGAGGGGGTATCATCGGCAGATTGACACTTCGGTTCACCATCTGTCCGAAGACGTGGGCCTGGGGCAGGGTCTGGCCGTCCTGCTGTCCTATCCATGCCTCGGGACGGTCGGCAGAGATGACCACAAGGGGCAACTTCTGATAATAGGCCTCGGCTATAGCGGGATAGACATTGAGCAGGGCTGAGCCTGACGTGACGCACACCGCCACAGGGTCGGGACAGGAACTGGCGACACTCTTCATCGCCATTCCTAAAGCCATGAAGCCGGCACTGCGCTCGTCGGTGACGGGATAGCACGTGATGCCCGCCAGCTCGTTGAAGTTGTGTACCAAAGGGGCATTTCTGCTTCCTGGACACACCACGATGCGTCTTACGCCGTGACTCTTGAGTACACTGGTCAGGATATTGACATTTTCGATATTGCTATACATTTTTTTTATGAATGTTTAATTTCAGGAGTTAAAGGAGTTAAGGAGTTATCGCTCCCTGCGGTCGCTGAGGAGTTAAGACAAATGCCTTTAGAGGGCAATGTTTTAATGTTTGATTTCAAGCAATAAGACTGTTGTCTTAACTCCTTTAACTCCTTAACTCCTTTAACTCCTGAGTATTCTCCTTAACTCCCTAAACTCAAACCAGCTCCATCATGGTCTGCATCTTGGCCTCGGTCTCCTTCCACTCCTTCTCCATCTCGCTCTCCTTCAGAAGGCCACCGCCTGCATAAAGCTGACAGAAGCCACCTGCCAGAATGTTCATGCATCGGAGCGACACAAAGAGATGCGTAGAGCCTGCAGGAGAGAGTGGACCTACAAAACCGCTGTAGTAACGGCGTGGCTCGTGCTCATGACTCAGGATGAACTGGCGAGCCTCTGACTTGGGGATGCCACAAACGGCGGGCGTGGGATAGAGCGTCTCGAGCACCTTGCCCAACTGACCATTGTCGGGCAACCGAAAACGGATGTCGGTACGGAGATGATAGAGATGGGCTGCTACCATCGTGTAGGGACCTTCCAACTGATAGTCATCGGTAAAGGTCTTGACGCACGCCTCGATGTAATCGGTGACATACTGCTGTTCTTCTTGGTCTTTCTGTGCCCACTCCACTCCCTCTACTGCCTTCGTGGAGAGGGGCGGGATGGTTGTAGTAGGCACCTTCTGTGTGCCAGCTAACGACATGGTCTGAAAGGCATTGCCGTTGCCCTGGAGTAGGATTTCGGGCGTTGCCATCAGCCACATTCCCGAGGGCTCTGTATACACCAAAGCCACAAAGAGACGGGGATACAGGCGACAGGCCTTCTGGAAGAGTGCCTCTGCCGATAAACGGGTGTGCAGGGTGGATTTTCTTGCCAGCACAATCTTGCGAAACACGCCACGCTCCAACTGCTCGTGAAAACATTCATAGTCGCGGGCATAAGCCTCTGTGCAGAGCGATTCCTGCACTCGCTCTCCTACCTCGGCATCATCAACGCACTGAGCTTCTGGCACAAAGTCACGCACTTCGTCGGGACGAATGAGCACCACAGGACACTCGGCTGAAGGCTGGAAAGGGGCTATCACAAAGCCCTCCTTACCATTCAGTTCTGCCACAGAGGAGAGGATTTCGGGCTCTCCCACATGCTGTGCTACAAAGGTGGCATGATGCTCACAGGGCAAACGATAGTATGCAAAAACCGTCATGTACTTATTCTTCGGACTTTTTGGGTTGTTCTTTTTTAGGGGTTATCACATAGTTGGTCACCTGCACGGTGCACACCGTGTCGCCCTTGGAGTTACGAATGTCTACTTGCCAGGTGTGCAGCACTCTTCCCTTATGCACCAACTTGGCATAAGCCGTCACCGTGTCGCCCTCTGATACGGCTATGACATGAGTTCCACTCACATTGATGCCCACGGCGATACGACCAGGACAGAGCGCCAACGAACCGATGCCTGCCACATTCTCTGCCAAAGCTAACGAGGCTCCACCACTCAGAAAGCCAAAGGGCTGGCGATTGCGCTCATCGACCTTCATCGTTGCCTGTATGGTATCTGGTTCGGGGGTAGAGATAAATTTCATGCCAAGCGTCTTAGACAAGCCGTCACGCTTGGATATCTGTTTCATTAATTGATCTATATTCATAACTTCGTTTTTCGATTATGGTTTCACCTTTTATTAAAATAGGTATACACAAATGCTTGCCTTATTTTGATTGTTATGCTGAGGTGCAGCCTATCTTATGCAAAGATAGCGCAAACGAACGTAAAAACATCAAGCTCGCTTGAATGTTTTACTGAGTGCAGCCTATCTTATGCAAAGATAGCGCTATTTTCTGACTTAGCGAAGAGAAACCTTATCTTTTTGCATCGTTTGCACTTTATTTATATATTAAAAAGCATAAAATACTGCGTCAGTTAAAATATTATTCGTACTTTTGCAGCACGAATAATAAGATATATCTGAATATAATATGAACATTTTAGAGTTGAGCGAACAGGAAATTGTTCGCAGACAGAGTCTTCAGACATTGCGTGAGATGGGCATTGACCCATATCCAGCAGCAGAGTTTCCAACGAATGCTTTCAGCACAGACATCAAAGCTGAGTTCAAGGACGAGGAAGAGTCACGCCAAGTAGTCATCGCTGGCCGTATGATGGGCCGTCGTGTGATGGGCAAGGCCAGCTTCGCTGAGTTGCAAGACTCAAAAGGAAGAATACAGGTCTACATCGCACGAGACGAGATTTGTCACGACGAGAACAAAGACCTCTATAATACCGTCTTCAAGAAACTTCTCGACATCGGCGACTTCATCGGTGTGAAGGGTTTCGTTTTCCGCACACAGACAGGCGAGATTTCTGTTCACGCCAAGGAGTTGTGCTTGCTCTCTAAGAGCCTCAAGCCACTGCCTATCGTGAAATACAAGGATGGCGTGGCTTACGACAAATTCGACGACCCTGAGTTGCGCTATCGTCAGCGCTATGTTGACCTCATCGTCAACGATGGCGTGAAGGACACTTTCTTACAGCGTGCCACAGTGCTGCGCACATTGCGTAGTGTGCTCGACAATGCGGGCTATACAGAGGTAGAGACTCCTACCCTGCAGAGCATCGCTGGTGGTGCTTCGGCAAGACCATTCATTACACACTTCAATGCGCTCGACCAGGACATGTACATGCGTATCGCCACCGAGCTATACCTGAAGCGCCTCATCGTGGGTGGTTTTGAGGGTGTGTACGAAATCGGCAAGAACTTCCGTAACGAGGGTATGGACCGCAACCACAACCCTGAGTTCACCTGCATGGAGCTGTATGTGCAATACAAGGACTACAACTGGATGATGTCATTCACTGAGAAGTTGCTCGAAACCATCTGTATCGCCGTTAACGGCAAGCCTGAGCGTGAGATTGATGGCAACATCATCAGCTTCAAGGCTCCATATCGCCGTCTGCCTATCCTCGATGCTATCAAGGAGAAGACAGGATTCGACTGCAACGGCAAGACCGAGGAAGAGATTCGCAACTTCTGTAAGGAGAAGGGCATGGACGTAGATGAGACCATGGGTAAGGGTAAGCTCATCGATGAGCTCTTCGGAGAGTTCTGCGAGGGCACCTTCATCCAGCCTACATTCATCACCGACTATCCTGTAGAGATGTCACCTCTGACCAAGATGCACCGTTCTAAGCCAGGCTTGACCGAGCGTTTCGAGCTGATGGTAAATGGCAAGGAGCTTGCCAATGCTTACTCTGAGCTCAACGACCCTATCGACCAGGAAGAGCGTTTCATCGACCAGATGAAGCTGGCCGACAAGGGTGATGACGAGGCGATGATCATCGACCAGGACTTCCTCCGTGCCCTCCAGTACGGTATGCCTCCTACATCGGGCATCGGCATCGGTATCGACCGCCTCGTGATGCTCATGACAGGCAAGACCTTCAT
>OIZX01000469.1_pt1 | contig 28287 bp, 20 predicted proteins | sample 1588621 | NCBI WGS metagenome assembly OIZX01 (sample SAMN03283276) | human gut metagenome | biome: human-associated habitat; material: feces | host: Homo sapiens | place: Peru | collected 2012 | reverse complement strand
TGATATAACATATAAAGAGTTTATAAATGGAGCGACAGGATGTAATATTGATGAAGAAAAATATAAAATCAATGGAACTTCAAAAGAAAAAAGGCTTAGACAATTTCTTATAACCGAAGATAATGCACGAGTTATTTTATTACTAATGGAAATGGTGGATTATGGAACGAGAAGGAGCTTTTTGCTAAAAACTCATATTAAAAATATGAATAAGATAATTAAAGAATTAAAAAATCATGAGAAAACTATTGAAATAAATAGTAGCACAATAAAAAACAAAAAAGAAGAAGAAATACTTTTAAGGGAAATAAAAGATAAAGTTTCAAAGGGTCAATATATATTTGCTATAGACAGATTACATACGTTACTAAAATATAAATATGAAGCAATTTTTAAATCTATAAATAAAGAGATAAGAGGAGAAACACTGGATGCAATATCAGGAGAATTAAATAATATCTTAAGAGAAAATAGTGTGTTTAAAGAAAAGACAACATTTAGCATATTATCAGCAACAAAAAAGATAATGAAGGACTTTGATGATGCTAGGAATAATAAAACATATGCACATGCAAATACTATTATGGAAAAAAATGAAGCAGAGTTTTTATGTACATATTTGATTTATTATTATAATTTTATAAGTAGAATTGATTTCAAAAAGATAAAAGTCAATAAAGGCGAGAATTAACTCGCCTTTTACTATGTATTTAAACTTCCTGTAATCAATTCTACTCCATCACAAAACCCATTTCTATAATATTTCTCATTCCAATAATCAATATAATTCATAAAATTCTCATCAAGAAAACCAAGTTGCTTTTCAACATATTTTTTATCCTTATTAGGAACACATTTTAAAATTCTTTCAGAAATCTCATCAAAATAAATATGATGTTTTTTATCTTCTTCAGTAAGACTACCAAAAACCTCCTGTTCTCTATAATCTAACCATTCTTTTAAAATATCATTATCATTTACTTCTCTAAAATTAACCATTTTCATATCCTCCTATACGTATATAATTTCATTTAATACAACTTCTTCTGCTCTATTTTTAATATTATTCATAGCTTGAACCCATTCCATCTGATGATGTTCTTTTAAGTATTCATTAACATTCTCAGATTCAGCAAATTGCTTTATAAGCACATGTACTCTTTCATTAGCAGATTTATCTATATCTAATAAATGTTGCTTTAAAGTACCATCTATAAGTAATTCAGTATATAATCCTCTATCAAAATTCTTTAAATAATTTAATCTTAATTGCCCATATTTTTCAATGTGTCCTTCAGGTTGCTTAGACAAATATAAATCAGGAATCAAATAATCTCCCTCTTTATGATAAGTAATTTTATTATTCATTTCTAAAACCTCCAAAATAAATTTTCAGGTTTCCCATTTTAATTTAAAAATATTACGAACATGTGTATCAAACCACTTGGGGAAAAGTTGGGGAAAAACTTCTCCAAAAAGTTCAAAAAAATGCACAAATGTTCTAAAAACTATTTTCCCAATTTTTATTGAAATATCAGCTAAAACCCTTGATTTCACTAAATTACATAAACGTTTCAAGCACATCTCATAACCCGAAGGCCGACATTCTTAAATTCTATTCAAACAAATAACAAATCAAGCTTAATCAACAAACAAATCAGTTCAAAAAACTATTCCCAATTATCACCAAAAGTGTTATAATAAAAAGAAAAAAATAGGAGAAAAACTATGAACCAAAAAACAAGTAATGAAATAACAATAAAAATAAAATGTCAATTGAGCGAATTCTATAAAATAATAGAAGAAAAAGGATTCAAAAAAATAAGACAATTCTCAATGGACGACACATATTTCATACCAAAAGAAATAGAACTAGACAAACTAAGTACAAGAAACATTTTATCGAAAGCAGTATTAGTAAGAGATATTGTAGGAAAAACTTCAAATAAAAGAACAAAACTAATAACATATAAAATAAAAAACATTGATGAAAAGGGAAATATATTAAATCAAGAATCCATTAACTGTAACATTTTAGATATAGAAGACGCAAAAAAGTTATTAAAAGCAATAGGATATGAAGAAATTATGAATATAAAAGAAGAGGATATAATATATGAAAAAGACGGATTTGAATTAGCAATTAAAAATATAAATAGTGGTGACAAGTTAATAGAAATAGAGGAAACAGAGGAGCTAAATACTATAGAAAAATTAATTCAAAAAGTAAATGAAATAGGAATACCAATTTATACAGATAACTATTTCGTAAAAAAAGCAGAAATAGAACTAGACAAAATATTAAATAAAAAAACCAAAAATGAAAAAGAACCTAAAAAATATTAACAAAGAATTTCAGGAATATAAGAGAGCGCGTGAATCTTAGTCAAATTAATTCCAAACCCAAATAGCAAGAAAGGATCAAAATAACATGGTAAAAAACATAGTAAAAGACATAATGTTCCTATCTCAAAAATCAGAAAAAGCAACAGAAAAAGACAAATACATAGCACAAGACCTACTAGACACATTAAAAGCAAACAAAGACAGATGTGTAGGACTAGCAGCAAACATGATAGGATATAATAAAGCAATAATCTGTATATCAGGAGGAATATACGACTTTATAATGATAAATCCAAGTATAACAAATAAAAAAGAAGAATATCAAACAGAAGAAGGATGTCTATCATTAATTGGAGAAAGAAAATGCAAAAGATATAAAGAAATTGAAGTAGAATATATGGACATAAATTTCAATAAACAACACGGAAAATATAATGGATTTATTGCAGAAATAATCCAACATGAAATAGATCATACAAATGGAATAATAATATAAAAAAATAAATTGGCTAACAACAATACGATAAATACAAAAAATATACACAAAAAGCATAAAAATTAAATAAACAAAGCAATGATTGACTACTATACATAAATAATATAAGATAAAAATGCAATTAAATTAAAATAAAAAAAATTCCAAAAGAAAATCAAAAGAGATACTTTTAGACAAAACTAAAGGTATCTTTTTGATTTTTAAAGAAGAAAATAGTTTGAAATAAAATCTTTCTTTATAATGTGTGGCTTTTAGACAAGCAAGAAAGGAATGAAAAATAAAATGGATGGAAAATCGTATGTATTAGAAAACATTATTCAAAACTATAGGATAAAAGATGAAGAAAAAGTAACATCTGAAACAATATATCAAATACTAGAAAACACAAGAATAACTATACAAGAACTAAAAAAATGTTTAGGAATCCCCAAAAATACATATGTTAAATTAAGAAAAGGCGAAAAATGTTATTTTATATGTAGACTTTGTACAAACATAAATAATAATAGAATTAGATATAAGCCAGAAGAACGAAAAATATTAAAGCAGTATATAAAGAATGAATATTTAATTACAGAAGACATAAAAGAAATGAGAAAATATATAACAGACGATATTAGATTAATGAAAATACTTGATATAAGTGCAGAAAAATATATAAAGATATTGAATGGAAAAATAAAAAGAATAAAAAATAAGATTTTTGATTATCAAGATAAAATAAATATAAGAAATGATATAATAAAAGATACAAAAAATGACAATATTATAACTCTTAAAGAAGTAAAAAAAGCAAAAGAAGATAAAGGATATACAGACTATCAAATAAAAGAATCATTAGGACTTAAACAAAAACAATATAGAGAATTAATAAAAGGAAAAGAGATAAAACTAAAAAAAATTTCACCCAAAGATAAAGTAAAAGCAGATTTATTGAAAATAGATATAGAAAATTTAAGCAAATTCGGAGATAGAGATTATTCAACAGAAGAAATAATGAATATTTGTAAAGAATATAATATTGGAATAAATACATTTATAAAAGAAATAATTGGAAACAAGAAAAATCCAGAATTAACTCGAAAAGTATTTAATATTTCAGATGGAAAAATATATCTAGGAAAACAAAAGCAAATAAGTAACGAATTAATTGAAAAAATATATTTAACAAAAGATAAAACAATTGAAAAATTGGCTATTGTGATAGCTCAAATGTACGGAAGATTAAACAATTTTGAAGACTTAAAACAAGAAGTATACTTAAAATTAATAGAGAATGGTGGAAAAATTGAAACCAATTTATCTTATGATCAAAATTTAGTAATAAATGTCCTTATGAAAGGCATAAAATATGCAATGTTTAATTATTTGTCAAAAAATAAATTTGAAATAAGTCTTATTCAACAAACAGCAGATGGTTATTTTGATTTACTAGATGTAATTGAAGATAATACATATAATCCACAAGACGTATTTGAAAATAGTAATACAGATACATTATTAAGTAGTGAAGATATAACAGATCAACATAGAGAATTTTATGAAGTGTTAAAAAGATATTCAGATATATTGATAGATAACAGAGAAAAAGGATTAGAAAAAATAGCTCAAATATTTGATATTAGTGTGGAGACGGTAATGCAGAAGATGATAGAATTACAAACAATTGCAATTAATAGTCAATTAGTAAAATTTGATTCTAAAGGACGAGCATTATTAAATGAAGTTATTGAATAAGTTTTTTTAGTGGCAATATAAAAAATATTTTTAATAAAATATTGTAAAGAAATTACTGATATGATAATATAAAATAAATTGGAAAAAAATAGAAGAATTTGTTGTAGGATAATTAAAATAAATGATTATTATGTAATATTAATTATTAAATTATAATAGCTAAGAGTATATAAAAAAGTTCTAGAAAACTAGAACTTTATCACCTAAGTGAAAACCAGTATGAACTGGTATTTAAGGTATAACCTTATTTTAACTCATTGTGCTATTTTAGATAGTAATTAATAGCAAATAAAATATAACATATAAAAGGAGAAAAATCAAGAGATGGAAGCCAAAAAAACAAAAAAATATCAAGAATATAATATTGGATTAGATATAGGAACAAATTCTGTAGGGTGGGCTGTAACTGATTTTGAAAACAATATACTAAAATATAAAAATAAAAATATGTGGGGAGCACGTCTATTTGAAGCAGGAAACACATCGGAAGAGACGAGAAAATTTAGAGGAATACGAAGAAGAATTCAAAGAAGAAGAGAAAGAATAAATATATTACAAAGTCTATTATTAGACGACATTGAAAAAGAATATCCTAATTTTTTTCCGATGTTAAGAGAGTCTTCAAAAGTCCAAGAGGAAAAAGAATTTGAAAAAATAAATGGAAAAAAATATAACTTATTTTCAGAATTAAATTTTTCGGATATAACATATTATAAGAAATATCCAACTATATATCATTTAAGACAAGGTTTAATTGATGAAAATAAAAAATTTGATATAAGACTTATATATCTTGCAATACATCATATTATAAAATATCGTGGAAATTTTTTATATGAAGGCAATTTAGAAAATGATGGAAAAGAGATTTTAGAAACTATAAATACTTTAATCGATTTTATAGAAAATACATTAGAAATTAAATGTATTTTAAGTGCAGAAGATATAAGACAAATTTTAATGAAGAAAGAAGAAAAAAAGATTGAGAAAAAAGAAAAACTACTTAATGCTTTCGACTATACTAAAAATGATAAAGCGGTAATAAATAATATAGTAAGTTCTATTTTGGGATATAAATTTGATTTGACAAAAATATTTGATATTAATATTGAAAACGGAGTAATTTCTTTTAGTAATGAAATTGAAAATGAAGATGAAATAAAGGAGATATTGCAGGATCAAGCATATATGTATGATGCAATGCAGAAAACGTATAATTGGTTTGTACTACAAGATATTTTACAAGGAAATAGAAATATTTCTGAAGCTTATATTAAAAAATATGATAAGTATAAAAATGATTTGCGAAAATTAAAAGAATTATATAAAAAATACTTAAGTAATCAGTATAAAAAAATGTTTAAGTATAGAGAAAAAGATAATTATGTTGCTTATAATGATGAAATTTCTAAATGCTCATTAGAAGATTTATATAAAAGAATAAAAAAGGATCTTAGTAAAATAGAAAATAATGATGAAGTGGAAAAAGTTTTAAGTGAAATAGAAAATGAAAACTTTTTAATTAAGATAAATACAACGGAAAATGCAGTAATACCATATCAATTACATTATAAAGAATTAAAAGAAATTTTAGAAAATCAATCTAAATATTATAAGACACTAGAAGAAAATAAACAACATATATTAGATTTAATGAAATTTAGAATTCCATATTATGTTGGACCATTAGCAAAAGAAAATCAAAGTAGATTTGCATGGATAATTAGAAAATCTAATGAAAAAATATTACCTTGGACATTTGAAAAAGTTGTTGATATAGATCAAACAGCTGAAATGTTTATAAGAAGAATGACTAATAAATGTACATATTTGCTAAATAAAGATGTGATTCCTAAACAATCTATTTTATATTCCGAGTTTTGTGTATTAAATGAATTAGCAAATATAAGAATAAACAATCATAAATTAACTTCAAAAGAAAAACAATTAGTTATTGAAAAATTATTTAAAATAAAGAAAATTGTAAAAATAAATGATTTAAAGCAATTACTTTTAGACTATCAAGTTTATAGTGAAATAGATACAATAACAGGAATTGTTGATGATTATAAATTTATGTCTAATATGTCATCATTTATTGATATGAAAAATTTATTTGGAAAAATAGATGAAGACAATATAGAAATGATAGAAAAGATAATAGAATGGATTACGATTTTTGAAGATAAAAAGATTTTAAAAAGTAAAATAAAAAGTAAATATGGTCTAGATGAAAAAATGATAAATCAATTAGCTAAGAAGAATTATAGTGGATGGTCAAGGCTATCAAAAGAACTTTTGGTAGATTTAAAATCTTATGATGATAATAAAAGTATAATGGAAAAATTGTATACAACTAAAGAAAACTTTATGCAAATTATAAACAATGATAAATATGGTTTTAATAAGCAGATAGAAAGAATAGTAAATGGAACAAATGAAAAAATAACATATGAAACAATAAAAGAGATTCAAACATCACCATCAAATAAAAGAGCTATATGGCAATGTTTAAAAGTTGTTAAAGAAATAGCACAAGTAATGAAGAGAGAACCAAAGAATATTTATGTAGAATTTGCTAGAGAAGAACAGGAAAAAGGAAAGAAAAATGATAATAGAGCAAAGAAATTGCTTAATATATATGATAAATATGCGGAAGAAATAAAGCAATTAAAGGATTATAACCCTAAAGTTTATAAAGAACTAAAATCTAAACAGAGTGATAAAGAATTCACTGAACGATTATATTTGTATTTTACTCAAAATGGAAGATGTATGTATAGTTCAGAACCTTTAAATATAGATACTTTGTATTTATATGAAGTTGACCATATTTTGCCACAAAATTATATTAAAGATGATAGTTTATCAAATAAAGTATTAGTAAAAAAAGAAGAAAATCAAAGAAAAAGCGGAAGTTTATTATTAGATGATAAAATAATTAATAGACAAGAAATGTGGTGGAAACAATTACATAAAAGTGGATTAATAGATGATAAAAAATACTATAATTTAATAAGAAGAAAATTATTTGAGTCAGATAGTGATAAAGTAAAATTTATTTCAAGACAACTTGTTGAAACAAGACAAAGTATAAAGAATATAACAAACTTGTTAACAAAACAATATCCTAATACTAATATTTTTGCAATAAGAGCAGAATTAACAAGTAGTTTTAGAAAAGAATTTGAAATGTACAAAAATAGAAATGTTAATGATTATCATCATGCACAAGATGCATTTATTATAAGTATAGTAGGAAATACAATTGATACAAAATTAAAATATAAAGATGAATATAAATATACAGAATATGTGAAAAAATATATAAAAGATAGTGAAGATAATAAAAATAAAACCTGGATCATTATGAAAATGATATCTAATAATATGGATTATAATATGATAAAAAGGGTATTTAACTATAAAGATTGTTTTATTACAAGAAAACTAGAAGAACAAACAGGAGCTTTTTATAATCAAACATTATATGGACCAAATGATTCTAAAGTAAAAGCAGTTATACCATTAAAAGAGAATATGAATGTGGAAAAATATGGCGGATATTCAAGTGAAAAGAAAGCATATTTTATAATTTGCAGTTATTTGGATAAAAAATATAGACTACAAACAGAACTAATAGGAATTCCTATTAAGATTGCATATGATATAAAAAATAAAAAGATTACATTACAAAAATATGTTGAAAATGTTTTAAAAGATGCTACAGATATAAAGATTATAAAAGATAAGATTTTAAAATATCAGGAATATTTAGATGAAAATAATGAACCAATGGTATTTTTAAGTGATAGTGAGGTTAGAACAAATAAACAATTAGTTATTGAAACTCAAATAGCTAGATTAGTATATAATATGAATAGAGAAAAGGAACTTACAGACAAAGAAAAAGAAAAAATTGAAAATAAAATGTTGGAAATTTATAATTACCTATTAGAAAAGTTAGAAACAGAGTATAAAAGTTATTATGAATGTTATTTGAAATTAAATAATATGAATATTAAGCAAAAATTTCAAGAATTGAGTACTCAGGAGAAAACTATAATAATTAATGAAATAATTAAGATAATGAATGTTGGAATTGGAAATTTTAAAATTTTAGGATTATCAACAGCACTAGGTAGGAAATGTGGAAAAAGTTTTAAGACAGATGTATTAAAGAAAATGATATTTATAGATAAATCTGTAACAGGAATGTACGAAAGAAGGTATAAAATAAATGGGATGGAGAACAATTGTAGTAAATAAAAATTGTAAGTTAAGTTATAAAAATGACTATTTAGTTATAAGAAGTGATAAGTTACAAATGATACATCTTTCAGAGATAAATATTATTTTAATAGAAAATGGTATGGTATCAATAACATCATATTTAATAAATGAGTTAATAAATAACAAGATTAAATTGATTTTTTGCGACGAAATGCACAATCCGTCAGGCGAAATTATGCCATACTATAGTTCATTTAATACAAGTAAAAAAGTGCAAAATCAAATAAAGTGGGATGAAAAAAGAAAAGATGAAGTATGGCAACAGATAGTAAAATACAAAATCCATAATCAAGCAATGTTATTAAAAAAGTTGAACATTGTAGAATATACAAAATTACTTGAATTTGAAAACGAAGTAGAAATTGGTGATAAAACAAATAGAGAAGGACATGCTGCTAAAGTATATTTTAATTTGTTATTTGGAAAAGGTTTTATACGAGGAATAAATGATAATATAAATGTAAGTCTTGATTATGGATATTCAATATTATTATCAACATTTAATAAAGAAATTGTAAGTAAAGGTTATATAACTCAAATTGGATTGAATCATAAAAATGAATATAATCAATTTAATTTAACTTGTGACTTAATGGAAACATTTAGACCTTTGATAGATGAGATAGTGTATAATAATGTAGATAATGAATTTGATAAGAAACAAAAATACAAATTGATAGATGTACTTAACGAGACAATTTATATAAGTGAAAAAGAGCAATATGTGGCAAATGCAATACCAATATATATACAGAGTGTATTTAATATGTTAGAAAATAAGGAAAGTAAAGTTTTAAACTATGAGATATAGATTTATGAGAATATTAGTATTTTTTGATTTACCAACAGAAACGGCAAAAGATAGAAAAAATTATTCACAATTTAGAAAATTTTTAATAAAAGAAGGATTTATAATGATGCAAGAATCAGTATATGCCAAATTAGTTTTAAATAATTCTATTACAAATTCTATAAAAGATAAAATAAGTAAAAATAAACCACAAAAAGGAATAGTTCAAATGTTAATAATTACTGAAAAACAATTTAATTCTATGGAATATATTGTTCGGAGAGAAAAATAACAATGAACTAGATGATGTTGAAAGATTGGTGATATTATGATAATGTCTATTATAGGATTTGAAAATAAAATAATATTTAAAAGTGAAAAAATTAATGTTTTGGAGATATATGATAAAAAATTGTTTGCTAATTTTATTGGTTATATTAATGAGCAATGTAATAAAGAAGGTGAAGAAGACAATAGAATTGTTTTAATGAATGACTCAAAAAGGCAAAAAATAGGAAAGAATATTTTTTTATTGACAGATTTATTTAATATTGATTTCAATTCAAAGAAAATTCTTAATAAAATATATGCTGTAATTGAGCAAAATATAAAAAATCGTCAAGATGATGAAATAAATAAGATTATTTGGTTGTTAAGAAAGTATTTGACAGATGAAATAAATGAAATTCCATTTGAATTTAATATGAATAGTGATATTGATGTACAAGATTTATTAAAAATTTTTAATGTGAAAATAGATACTAGTTGTTATATATCAATAGTAGAAAAAATAGAATTTATTATAGATATAATATCAAATTTTAAAATTGCGGAAATATTGGTTATTCCAAATTTAAAGACATACTTAAATGAATGTGAATTGCTTGAAATATATAAATATTCGATATATAATAATGTTAATTTATTATTGGTAGAGAATGTTTTAGAGAATAAATTGCTAAAATATGAGCAAAAGAATATTATTGATGAAAATTTTGATGAAATGTTACTATCTATATAAATAACACCGGAGTCATTGACCGAAAAAATTTCTAAAATTGAGGTTTTAGAATTGTGTTATTTTAGATAGTAATAAAACATGGACACTGGTTATATTGTAGAGAGTATAGGTTTTAGAATTGTGTTATTTTAGATAGTAATAAAACAAAATGGAATTGCTATAAATGGTATGTATAGTTTTAGAATTGTGTTATTTTAGATAGTAATAAAACAAAAAAAATAAAATAGGAGTGGATAAATTAGTTTTAGAATTGTGTTATTTTAGATAGTAATAAAACAGTGAGTCAAGTATTGAATTTAAAGACGTAGTTTTAGAATTGTGTTATTTTAGATAGTAATAAAACAAAAATATAAAAATTTGGGAGTGTATAGAATGTTTTAGAATTGTGTTATTTTAGATAGTAATAAAACAAACGAAAGAAGGATAAAAAATGGATATACGTTTTAGAATTGTGTTATTTTAGATAGTAATAAAACAAAAAGAGGTGATAAAATAAGTTTTAGAATTGTGTTATTTTAGATAGTAATAAAACGGATCAATAAGAGATCTATTAGATAATATTGTTTTAGAATTGTGTTATTTTAGATAGTAATAAAACTATATAATAATAATATATATATTATATGTAGTTTTAGAATTGTGTTATTTTAGATAGTAATAAAACAGAAGATACTAATTTAAATAAATATGTTAATGTTTTAGAATTGTGTTATTTTAGATAGTAATAAAACCAGTTGTAATGGAAAGATTATGCACAACAAGTTTTAGAATTGTGTTATTTTAGATAGTAATAAAACAATTTTTTTATATTTATCCAATGTAGACACGTTTTAGAATTGTGTTATTTTAGATAGTAATAAAACTTATGGCACAATGGGGGTTAATGACAGGTAGTTTTAGAATTGTGTTATTTTAGATAGTAATAAAACTCAAAGCAGGACTTTTATATAGACAACTGGGTTTTAGAATTGTGATATTTGTGATAGTGATAAAACTAAAATTTATATCAAGTAGAAGATTTGTGGTTGAATCTCCCAACAACAATGTAATATTATTACCATTGCAGAAATTACATTGTATATTTATCATCATTTGAAAATAAGAAAAAAGGAGCATAATATATGCAGACTAAAAATAAGTAAAGAAATTAAACAAATTTTAGATATTATGACTTGTACGAGAGTTTAACACATAAAATTATACACATGATAGATGAAATTAGTATTAAGTATAGTGAATATATATATTAACTGCAGATATAATAAATATTCATTTGAATTGATAAAAGAATAAAGCCATAAAATAAAATTAGAGAAAGTTTGTTAAAAAAATATGAAATTATCTGAAAAAGCATATAAATTAAGAGAAAGATATAAAGAAAAATAGCACTTACTTAAAATAGTAGGTGCTTTAATTATAAAAGAATAGAGAAAATATGCAAAAACAAAAAGGAAATGTAAAAAAGTCTATTATATTAATAGGAAAAGAAGTAAAAGATGGAATAATAGGTAATAAAAAATCAACAAAAGAAAATAGAAAAAGTTATAAATAGCATAAAAGATGTAAACAAAATTTAATATATTACAGGAAAAAATATTCACATAATTGATACATATACAGTTAAATGAAGTTGTTGAATAAATCATACTTGAAAAGTAAAAACATTTGATATATAATAAAAAACGATTAATAAAACAAATAAAAAACGAGAGGAGAAAAGAATGAAAACAACAGTATATTTAATAAGACACTCAGTAAGAATCAACACAAAAGACGTAATAGAAAGTTGGAAAACAAGTCAAGACAAAGTATTAAGAAGTGAAAAAATAATATTAAGTGTAACAGGAGAAAAAAGAGCAGAAATACTAAGCAATGAAGAAGAACTACAAAACATAGATGTAGTATATACAAGCAATTGTGTAAGAACATTGCAAACAGCAAAATATCTATTAGAAAAACAACACCTAAAAGCAAATATAGATGAAAGATTTGATGAAAAAAGAGTAGGAAAGCCAAATGATAAAGAATATCCAGATTGGTATACAAGACAATATGAAGACGAAAACTTCAAAACAGAAGGAGGAGAAAGCCAAGCAGAAGTAAGAGAAAGAGTAAATGGAGCATTCCAAGAAGTTGTTAGTCAAAATAAAGGAAAAAGAATAGCAATATTTGCACATGATTATGCAATAATGTATTTCTTATTAAAATGGTGTAAATTAGAAAAAGTAACACCAAATAGAGAACTAAAATTAAGCTTTAAAGGCAAAGTAGTATTTGATAAAAGAATAAATTCACCAGAAGTATTTAAATTAACTTTAAATGACGGAAATGAAATAGAAGAAATTGAAAATATTCCATTTGATGATTTAGAGTTTGATGATTTTAATAAATAATAAAAGCAAAATAGACCTAATATCTAGTAAGTTAATTACAATATTAGATCTATTTTTGTTACTAAAATTTGCAATATTTTATTTTACAAAGACAAAAAGAATGTTATAATTAATAAAAAAATTTAATTAAGAAATAATATGAATGTTTTGGTAGAGCCTTTAACCAAAAAATGTATTATACAAGGAGGAAAATATGTGTACTGCAGCAACATATAAAACAAAAGATTTTTATTTTGGGAGATCATTAGATTATGAGTTTTCTTATAATGAAGAAGTAACAATAACACCAAGAAATTATCAATTTAATTTTAGAAATAAAGAATCAATAACAAATCATTATGCAATAATAGGAATGGCTTATGTAGCCGATAATTATCCATTATATTATGATGCAATAAATGAAAAAGGATTAGGAATAGCAGGATTAAATTTTGTTGGTAATGCTTATTATAATGAACCACAACAAGAAAAAGATAATATTGCACAATTTGAATTTATTCCATGGATTTTAAGTCAATGTGCTACAACAAAAGAAGCAAGAAGATTAATTGAAAAAATTAATTTACTAAATGTTCCATTTAGTGCTCAATTACCTTTAGCACAATTGCATTGGATTATTTCAGATTCAGAGGAGTCTGTAACTGTAGAAGCGGTGAGAGATGGAATCAAAATATATGATAATCCAGTAGGAGTATTAACAAATAATCCACCATTTGATAAGCAATTATTTGCTTTAAATAATTATATGAATTTATCTAACAAATCCCCAAAGAATTCTTTTGCACAAAATCTAGAATTGCAACAATATAGTAGAGGAATGGGAGCAATAGGACTTCCAGGGGATTTATCATCACAATCAAGATTTGTTAGAGTAGCATTTGTAAAAATGAATTCTGTATCTGGTGAAGATGAAAATGAAAGTGTAAGTCAATTTTTCCATATACTTAATTCAGTTGATCAGCAAAGAGGTTGTTGCCAATTAGATGATGGAAAATATGAAATTACAATTTATACATCATGTTGTAATACAACTAAAGGAATATATTATTATACAACTTATGATAATCATCAAATTACAGCAATTAATATGCACAAAGAAAATTTAGATGGAGAGAGTCTTATTAGATATCCATTAATAAAAGGTGAGCATATTAATTATCAAAATTAATAATAAATATCCACAAATAGTGTAAATTTTGTGGATATTTGTGATATAAAAATAAATGAAGAAAGGAGTGTATGGTCTATTTAAGTTATTAAATATATCATACAAGAAAAAAATGGATTTAACTATTGATGTTGAAGATTATAAATTAAATGTGAGGGCTACAGTAATAATTGAACATAATGGAAAGATTTTAGTACATAGAAACGTAAATTCTAACCATTATGCTTTAATGGGAGGAAGAGTTAAAATTGGAGAGGACTCAGAAACTACAGTAAAAAGAGAAGTTATGGAAGAATTAGGCAAAAAAATAGAGGTTATTGGATATGTTACAACAATAGAGAATTTTTTTGAAATGAAAGGTTCTAAATATCATGAAATATTATTTGTACATAAAGCAGAATTTGTTGATGAGGAAGATAAAAAAATAGAGTATACTTTAAAAAATATTGAAGGAGAGGATTGGCTTAAATATGAATGGTTAGACATTTCTAAAATCGATGAGTATCCATTGCTTCCAACATCAATAAAAAGTGTATTAAAAGAAAATAAATTTCCTGTTCACAAAATTAATAAAGACATTTAACTTTTTTTATAAAACTAAACTATGATGAAAGAAATGAGGAGAATTATGGCAGAATTTTGGGATATATATGATGAAAATCGAAATAAAACAGGTAATTTAGCCAAAAGAGATGGATACGAATTTAAAGATGGAGAATATCATATTGTCGTAACTGGAATAATTTTCAATTCAAAATACGAAATATTGATAAGTAAAAGAGCTTCTTGGAAGAAATATGGAGGACTATGGGAATGTAATGGTGGTTCAATATTAGCAGAAGAAACAAGCTTGGAAGGAATTTTAAGAGAATTAAAAGAAGAACTAGGGATAGCGTTTACTGAAAAGGATGCAATTTTTTTGAAAGAAGTTAAAAGAAATAAAAAAGTACCAGACTTTAAAGATTTATGGATATTTCAAAAAAATATTCCAATTAATGAGATTACATTTCCTGATGGAGAGGCAACTGAAGCTAAATGGGTTACAATTAAACAATTTATAAATATGTATAATAATAAAGAAATTGTTCCAACAATTGATTTTGGAGAAGAAGAATACAAATTAGCTGTTGAAATTCTAAAAAAGAAAAAATTAGAAAGATATTATGATAATACAGAAGCAGATACTCCAAAGAAAAATGTAAAGTATTTTGTAGATAATATAAGTCCAACTTTTGGGAAAGCAATTGATATTGGCTGTGGAGCTGGTAATGATTCTGTTTATTTAATAAAAAATGGATGGAGTGTTGTTTCAATTGATAAAGAAAATGTAGGAGAAAGAATTTCAAAAAGGCTAGATGCTGAAGAACAAAAAAGATTTAAGTTTCAACAACAAAATTTTAATGATATGAAATTGGAAAAAGTAGATCTAATTGTTGCTAATTATAGTTTGCCGTTTTGCAATAATGAAAAAATAAATGATGTGTGGAGAAATATTGTAAATAGCATAAGAACAAATGGTTATTTTGTTGGAAACTTTTTTGGAATAAAAGATTCTTGGAATAAAGCTGAATCTAATATGACATTTTTTACAAAAGAGCAGGTACAAAATTTATTTGATGAATTTGATATTATTAAATTTAACGAAGTAGAAAAAGAAGGTTTAACAGGTCTTGGAAATATGAAGTATTGGCATATTTTTAATGTTATTGCAAAGAAAAAATAATTAAAAAGCACTATATAGCAAAATGTAGTGCTTTTTATAAATTTAAAACCCAATAATCTCATTATAACAGCTAATAGCAAAATTATCAGTCATACCAGAAATATAATAAATAATAGCCTTATAAAAATCCGTGGAAACAGACATATCAAAAACAACTTTATTTTTCAAATTAGAATTAGACCTATCAGTCAAATTCCAATACTTCTTAATCCAATCAACAAAACTAGAAATAAGAACAGGATAGAAAACCTTAATAGAATTCAATTTTTCCAAAGTATTTTCATTATCATAACATTCAGCCAAAACATTAAAAATTTGATTAATAACAAGCTTAAAATAATCAAAAGGATATTGAAGATGTTTGTTAAAATAAATATGTTCATAATTAAATTTTTTAATATCATTTAACAATTTCAAATTTTCATCAGAAAAACGAAGACCATTTTCAGGTGAAGAATTTGAACAAATATCATAAATTAAAGTATTAATAATATTAGAATTATTAATCTTTTGAGCTCTATCATATTTTAATAAATCATAAAGTTCATCCAAATGATTATCAATAATATGTAAATATATTGCATCTTCGATATCACGAATTATATAAGAAATTTTGTCAGAAATTTTTACAACACAACCTTCCCAAGTATAAGGGCTATATTGATTAGGATAAGTATAATTGTTCAAATCAATATAACCATTTCTAGGCTTTATACAATTTTCATCAATTTCACCACAATGCGAAATAATACCATCTCTAACAGCATAGGTTAAATTCATGTTTTCAAAATTAGAATTACAATCTTCTAATAATTCAATATTATCAACAATATTAACACCATTTTTTTCATGCCAAAAAGAATCTCCGATATATTTTTTTGATATTTCAGATAAAATTCTTTCACCTTGGTGACCAAATGGTGCATGGCCTAAATCATGTCCAATAGAAATGGCTTTAGTTAATTCTGTATTTAAACCTAATGTATTAGAGATAGTGTAGCTAATAGAATCAACATGGCTAACATGTTCCATTCTTGTGCAGATATGATCACTTGTAGGAGAAAAAAATACTTGTGTTTTATGTTTCATTCTTTTATAAGCATTTGAATGTAAAATTCTATTGTAATCACGTTCAAAATCACTTCTTAAATCAGTTTCTCTCTTATAGATTTCTTTTTCTCTATGTATTAAATTGTTCCATTTTGGATTATTAATATCAGCTTTTTCATTTATAAATTTTTTCATAAAATCAATCCTTTCAAAATGATGTAGTAAAATTATACAATAAAATTAATAAAAAATCTAGATAATAGATTGAGTTAGAAGTATAAAATATTTACAATGTGAAGAATAAAAAGTAAAATAGTATCAAATTTATAAAATAAGTAAAAACAAAAAGCATATTCAAAAAAATATATCGTCGAATATAGTATTTTACAAGAAATTATGATATTATTTATGTTTATAAAAGGAATAAATCCTAAAACAAAATTAAAGAAAGGAATGTGGAATTATGGAAGCAAAACCTATGAAAATTTTGATTATAGAGGACGATATTAATGATTGTAACAATTTTATTAATTGTGTAAAAAATAGAAATGATGTAGAAATTGTTGCAATAACAGATTCAGACATAGATGGATTAAGATATGCTAAAACATTAAGGCCAGAAGGAATTGTTTTGGATTTAGAGCTGAATAATAGTTCATCTGGCAATGTAGATTCTTTGGATTTTGTTACAAATTTACAAGCTCTAAATTTAGAATATATGCCAATAGTAATAGTTACAACACATGTTAATTCGAAAAGAACATATGATATTTTACATAGAGAAGGTGTTGATTTTATATTGTATAAAGATCATCCAAATTATTCTGCAAATTTAGTATTGAATCATTTTATAAGTATGAGACAAGCAGAGAATGTTCAAAGTACGCAAAAGAATGTAGAAGAGGTATTAAAAGATAGGAAAAGTAAGATTTCAAGTTGTATAAATAAAGAATTAGAATTAGTTGGAATAACTTCAAAATTAAAAGGAAAACAATATATTCATGATGCAATTTTATATTTGATTGAAAATGATAATGATAATTCTAATCTTATAGCATATTTATCAAAAATACATAAAAAATCTGCAACAACAATTACAAATGGAATACAAAATGCAATCTTTCATGCATGGAGAATTACTCCTGTTGAAGATTTAACTAGACATTATGCTGCAAGAGTTAATTATGAAACTGGAGTACCAACTCCAATGGAGTTTATATATTATTATAAAGATAAAATAAAAATGATGATTTAATAAAAGGACTGATTAAAAATCTGTCCTTTTATTTTTTTGTTTAAATTGGTAAGAAAAAATAGTATGGAATAATTTTTTATAGGAAAAAAATGTAGCTAGAAAATTCAAAGAACGAAAATTATATATTAAAAAAAATTAATAGAATATGTTAAAAATAACAAAAAATTACAAAAGTCAAACTAAAAAAATTTAAAAAATACAAAATTAATAGATGTTTTTCTATCACTAAAAACCGCTTGATTTAAGGCTTATGGTGATATTTTTATTATAGCAAAACAATATGGACCGAGCACAAAAGATAAAAAGGTGGTGGAAAAACTATGGACTGGTGGGATGAATTAATGGAATGGATTAGAAAATGGTGGGTATAAAATTCACTAGATTTAATAAAGATAGGCGATATAAGGTAAATACTAATATTGCTTATCTTTTTATTTTGAGTTATAATTGATGCTAAGGAGATTGGTATATGAATGATTTTTTTAATGTTACTAATAATATAGATATAGTTATAAAATGTATTATAATTATTTTTACACAAATAACATGTTATAAGATTATAAATGATAATAAATATATAACGATTTCTAAGTGTGTTGGCTATGCTATATCAATTATTTTGTCAATTTTGATGAAATTTATAGAGTATAAAACAGATTTATTTTGTAGTACTATTGTTTTGGTTTTCTTGATGAGTTTTATTTTTTTGTTTATATCAAAGAAAAAGATTGGATATAGTTTAATTTTAACTATAATAAGTTTAGCAATAAACTATGTGATATATTTTATTTCATTAATTATAGCATTTTTAATAACAAATGGAATTGGAAATAAGAAAAATGATAGTGTTAATGTATTAATAATTGTTATATGTAATATGATAATATTGATATTAGGATTTAAAAATAAGAAGATAAAATATGGTATAATTTCATTGCAAAACAATTTAAACAATGAATATATCGAATTATTAATATTAACAATAAGTGTAGGAATATTATTTATAGGCATAATATTCTCAAACAAAATAATAGTATCAATAAATAACTATTTTTGTATATTTATTATATTAGGAATACTAATGTTAATAACAATTCAAAAATCACTTCAATTATATTATAAGCAACAAATGTTAATAAAAGACTTAAAAGAAACCAAAGAAGAATTAGAAAAGAAAAATAAAGAAATTCAGGAATTAGAAAATGAGAATATAGAAATCAGTAAAAAAAGACATACAATAGTTCATAAGCAGAAATCATTAGAACGTAAATTAGAAGAGATAGTAATGAAATCAGAAATAAGTACAGAAGAAGCAGTAAAAGTAAAAGTAAGATTAGAAAAGTTAAATAGTGAAATATATAATAAGAAAGAGGTAATCGAATTAGACAAAACTGGAATAGAAAACATAGATGATATGTTAAAATATATGCAAATAGAATGTATAAAGAATAAAATAGATTTTACATTAAAAATTACAGGAAATATATATTATATGATTAACAATCTTATAAATAAAGAAGATTTAGAAACTCTTTTAGCAGATCATATAAAAGATGCAATAATTGCAATTAATCATACAGAAAATATAAATAAAAGTATATTAGTAAGATTAGGTGATATTGACGGAAATTATGGATTATATATTTATGATTCAGGAGTTGAATTTCCAAAAGAAGTATTAGAAAATTTAGGAAAAAAGCCATGTACTACATATAAAAATGAAGGTGGTACAGGAATGGGATTCATGAATACATTTGATACATTAAGAAAGTGTAATGCAAGTTTAATTATTGAGGAATTAAATGAACCAAAAGAAGATAATTATACAAAAATAGTTGAAATAAAATTTGATAAAAAGAATGAATTTAAAGTAAATTCATATAAAAATAAAAATCGTTAAGTAACATACTTAATGATTTTATTTATAAATGAATTATAACAATAAAGGCTTTTTTTATCAATACTTATAAAATATAAATTTAACTGAAACTATTTTTTATTTTTTTAGAAAAATATTAGAACTGTTATATTACACCATTCCTGCAAATCATTAAGTATGTTACTTAATGAAAAAAGGAGAAAGATATGAAAACAAAAGAAAATAAAGGGGTAACACTAATTGCACTAGCAGTAACAATAATAATAATGTTAATATTAGCTGGAGTAACAATATCAACCTTAACAGGAAATAGTGGAATAAGTAGTAATGCAAATCAAGCAAGAATACAAAATGAATTAGCACAATATAAAGAACAAATGGAATTATATTTAGCAGAAAAAAAGGTCGAAAATTATGATTTTTTTATTGAAAGTCTAAATACTGGAAAGGAATCACTTATATATGATGGAAAGCCAGATTATGAAAAAGGAAATATAAAAACCATAATACCAAATATAGCAGATGAATATATTGAGTGTTTGCAAATAATAAATGGAGAATTATATATAAAAACAAAAGATGAAAAGAAAATAAAAGCAGCGCAACAATTAGGAATCCAGGTAAATCCATTTGATATAACAGATGATGGAGAATTATTATCAACTAAAGCCAATTTGAAATTAATAAATGGTGAAGGAACGCTAGCATTACCAAGTCTTGTAAGTAAAATTGGAATGGGAGCTTTTTCTGGTGTTGAAGGACTTAAAACAATAATAATACCTTCAAGTGTAAAAGAAATAGGAGACTATGCATTTTCATATAATAAAGAAATAGAAAGAGTTGTTATTGAAGGTGATTTAAAAAGAATAGGTCATTATGCATTTGACCAAGCAACTAATTTAAGAGAAATTAATTTGCCAAATTCTATTTCAGAAATAGGAGTATTTGCTTTTAGAAATACTCAAATAAGTGAAATAACAGTACCAAAAAATGTAAAAACTATATCTGTTTTAACATTTGGAAATTGTAGTAAACTAAAAAAGATAGTATTACAAGAAGGACTAAAAACTATAGAAGGAAATGCTATTGGAGGACCAGTTGAATCAATTTCACTTCCATCAACAGTTACATCTATAAATGCTCAAGCATTTATAGATTGTTATAATTTAATTAATATAGATGTAAGTAAAAACAATAATTTTATATTTGAATATGGAAAATTGTATAATAAAAATAGAACTGAAATAGTATTTATAACCAAAAAAGCTCTTGCAAATCAAAATGTGTTTGAAATTAATGATGGTGTAGAGTATTTTAATACAGACATAAGTTCATATTCTGGTATAAAAAAATTAGTAATTCCAGCAAGTTTAAAAAGTATTTCAGCTAAAATATTACCATCATCAATTGAAAATATAGAAGTAAAATCAGGAAATACAAATTTTATTTCAGAGAATGGAATTTTATATAATAAAAATAATGGACAATTAATAGTATGTTATTCAAAAAATACAAATGTTACTATACAGGAAGGAATAAAATCAATATCTAGTTATTCATTTAAGCTTTCATCAGGAATAAAAGAATTAACATTTCCTGAATCATTAGAAACAATAAGTGGACATTCATTGGATTATATGTATAGTATTAAAAATATAAATATTGGAAAAAACGTAAAATCAATAAGTCCGTTGTTTAGACCTGGAAATTATAGTGGAAATATTAATATTGATTCACAAAATCCATATTATGTAGTTGAAAATAAAATACTATATAAAAAGAATAATGTAAAGAAAGATACATTAGTAAGTGTATTGTATAAGATTAATGGAACTATAGAATTAGATTCGAGAGTAAAAACAATAGGCTATTATTCATTTTATGGTCAATCTAGTTTAAAAGAATTAGTAGTTCCAAAAGGAATAGAAAAGATAGAGGCATCAGCATTTACAAATTGTCCTAGTCTTTTAAAAATTGAGATTCCAAAGACAGTAAAAAGTATTGGAGATTCATGTTTTTCAGATAATACGTCTTCATTAGAAGAGATATTGATAAAGAATAAAGAGGACTCTATTACTGGGGCACCATGGGGAGCTGCAAAAGGAATGAAGGTTGTTCAATGGAAAAAATAATATAAGAAAATATTATACTTGACATAAATATATATAATGCTTGAGGCTATTGATTTTCAATGACAAAAGCCTTATAATAAATAATGTAAGCAGAAACTGTTGATCTGGCAGTGCCAGAAGGAGGAAAAAATGAGTAGGATCATAATTAATATGATGTATTAATTATTTTCGGCTTGCCGGCCACGCTATAAGCGGAGGAGAGCAAAAATGTATAATGATACTAGTTGACCTCAGAGGCTGTTCCGAATGGAACAGCCTCTTTTTATATACTAGGAAAGTTCTCTGAACTTCCTAGTATATAAAAGCTACAATCGCTAGCCCTTTGAGATTTTCTCCTTTTAGTCGAAAACTCAAATCGGGCGAGAACAAAGGGCAACTACGTTGCTTTGTTCTGTATAAAAATAAGAAAAATTTATTTCAAAATTCAATTGCAAATAAACACAAAATGTGATAGCATAGAGCAAGACGAAAAGAGAGAAAAAGAAGGTGAAAAAAGTGCCAGAAACAGAGCAAAAACATAAAAGCAGAAAAATAGGAGATTTATTTAGTGATTATAAAACAAATAGTAATATAGAAGATGCAGAAATAGCAAGAATGAATTTACTAAAAAAGATAAACACATTAGAAATAGAAATGCAAGCAAAAGAATATATAGAAATAAAAGAAATATGGTACTTTGAAAAATTTTTAAGACAAAGATTTCAATTTGAGCAAGTGCATATAAAAATAAAATATGCAGAAGGAGTAAGAAAAAAGCCAATAGCAGATGAGTGGGAAAATATAGTATGTTTAATGGCACATAAATATCCTTTAATGAAACCATTATTATTATTAAAAAGTCAAATTGAAGTAACAGAAAATCAAATAAATGTATATATGAAAATACAAGGTGCAGATTTTCTAAAAGCAAGAAAATTAGATAGAGAACTAGAAAGTGTAATAGAAAACATATTTGGAAAGAAATATATAGTAAACATAGAAGAAAGAATAAATGCAGAAGAAGTATTAAAACAAAAAGAAAAAGCAAAACAAGTACAACAAAAAGCAATAGAAAATGTAATGAGAGAAGCGATGGAAGCACAAAGAATGGCAGCAGAAAAACAAGCACAAAATAGTGGAGAAAATATGCAAAATAATCATCAACAACAGAGTCATCAAAATCCATCAGCACAAAATTATGAACAATATCCAGCAAGTGAAATGCCACCAATACCAGAAGGTGTATATAATGATGCAGATTATGCAATGCCAACAGATGCAGATATGGGATATATACCAGAAATGCCAGAAAATGAAGAACCTTCAAATATAATCTTTGGTAAGCCATCAAGAGCAAAAGAAACACTATTCAAAATAAAAGATATAACATCAAATGATAGTAGAGTAACAATTGAAGGAAGAATAGTAAGTTGTGAATGTAAAGAAACAAAAACAGGAAAAGGAATGTTAATCTTTGAAATATATGATGGAACAGGAATAATGAACTGTAAAGCATTTGCAAAAGATATAACAGAAGGAAATGAAGTATCAGAAAAAATTCAATCTGCAAAAGCAATAAAAGTAACAGGAAAATCAGGAATGGATGCTTATGCTGGTGATTTAACAGTAATGGCAAATATTATAATAGAAATTTCAGATGAAGGAATGCCACAATTACCAGAAGAAGATACAAGTTCACCATTAATATTAGGAAACTCAATGAATATATCAGATCCATTAGTAAAAATAACGGACTTAAATGCAGAATCTGGAAATGTATGTATAGATGGTGAAATACTTGGAATGGAAGACAAAGAAACAAAAACAGGAAAAGTAATATTAAGTATAAATATATATGATGGAACAAGTACAATGACATGTAAAGCATTTTTACCAGGAAAAAATGCAAAAAACATTGTAAAAAGATTAGGAAAAACAAAAGCAGTAAAATTAGCAGGAAGAGCACAAATGGATGCTTTTTCAAATGAATTAACAATAATGGCAAATACAATAGTTGAATCAACTCCATTACCAAAAACAACAAGAGAAGATAAAGCAGAAGTAAAAAGAGTAGAATTACACATGCACACCAAAATGAGTGCAATGGATGCAATGACATCAGCAACAGACTTAATAAAAAGAGCAATGAGTTGGGGAATGAAATCAATAGCAATAACAGACCATGGAGTAGTACAAGCATTCCCAGAAGCATATCATTTATTGGGAAGAGATAACCCAGACATGAAAGTAATATACGGTGTAGAAGCATATTTAGTACCAGATAAAGAAAAATCAGTAAAAAATCCAAGAGGGCAAGTACTAGAAGATGCAACATATTGTGTATTAGACTTAGAAACAACAGGAATTTCAATAACAACAGAAAAAATTACTGAAGTTGGAATAATGAAAGTAAAAAATGGTGAAGTAATAGATGAATTTGAAATATTTGTAAATCCAGAAAAGCCAATACCACAAAGAGTTGTGGAAGTTACAAATATAACTGATGAAATGGTAAAAGATGCAGAAACAATAGATAAAGTATTTCCAAAAATCTTAGAATTTGTAGGAGATTCAATAATAGTTGCACATAATGCAAGTTTTGATGTTGGATTTTTAAAACACAATGCAAAATTACTAGGATATGAATTCAATAATACATATATAGACACATTACCACTTGCAAAAGATTTATTCCCAGATTTGAAAAAATATAAATTAGGAAAAATTGCAGATAGTTTAGGAATTGAAGTAGATGTAGCACATAGAGCTTTAGCAGATGTTGATACAACAGTAAAAGTATTTAATGTAATGTTGAAAAAACTAAAAGATAAAGGAATAAATACAGTTGATGAAATAGATTCAGCAACAAAAGATCCAGAAGCTCAAAAAGAAGAATTTAAAAAGCAAAGATCATATCATGCAATAATATTAGCTAAAAATTATGTAGGATTAAGAAACCTATATAAATTAGTATCAATTTCACATTTGAACTATTTTTATAAAAATCCAAGAATATTAAAAAGTATATATAAAAAATATTCAGAAGGATTAATATTAGGAAGTGCTTGCGAAGCGGGAGAATTATATCAAGCAATAGAATTAGGAAAATCTGATGAAGAAATAGAAAATATTGCAAGAGATTATGACTATTTAGAAATTCAACCAATAGGAAATAATGAATTCTTAGTAAGAAATGGTGTTGTACCAGATAGAGAATATTTAAAAGATATAAATCGTAAGATTGTAGAATTAGGAGAAAAACTAGGAAAACTAGTAGTAGCAACATGTGATGTTCATTTTATGGATCCACAAGATGAGATTTATAGAAGAATATTAGAAGCAGGACAAGGATATAAAGATGCAGATGAGCAAGCACCTTTATATTTAAGAACAACAGAAGAAATGCTTAAAGAATTTGAATATTTAGGTGAAGAAAAAGCTTATGAAGTTGTAGTAACAAATACAAATAAAGTATCAGATATGTGTGATAGAATAGACCCAATATCACCAGAAAAATGTCCACCACATATTCCAGGATGTGAGGAAGACATCAAAAATATTGCATATAAAAAAGCACATGAATTATATGGTGATCCATTGCCAGAAATAGTTCAAACAAGACTAGATAAAGAATTAAATTCTATTATAAGCAATGGATATTCAGTAATGTATATTATTGCACAAAGACTAGTATGGAAATCAAATGAAGATGGATATATAGTAGGTTCAAGAGGATCAGTAGGATCATCACTTGTAGCATTTATGACAGGTATAACAGAAGTAAACTCATTACAGCCACATTATAGATGTCCAAAATGTAAATATTCAGAATTTGATGATTATGGAGTTGGAAATGGATTTGACTTACCAGATAAAGATTGTCCAAAATGTGGTACAAAAATGGCCAAAGATGGAATGGATATACCATTTGAAACATTCCTTGGATTTAATGGAGACAAAGAACCTGATATAGACTTAAACTTCTCTGGAGAATATCAAGCAAAAGCACATAAATATACAGAAGTAATATTTGGAAAAGGAACAACATTTAAAGCAGGTACAGTTGGTACAGTAGCAGAACAAACAGCATTTGGATATGTAAAAAAATATTATGAAGAAAGAAATATACCAATAAATAAAGCAGAAATAGCAAGAATATCAGTAGGATGTCAAGGAATAAAAAAAACAACAGGACAACATCCAGGAGGAATTATAGTAGTTCCAAAAGGAAGAGAAATATATGAATTTACACCAGTACAACATCCAGCAGATGACCCAAATTCAGATATAATAACAACACACTTTGATTATCACTCAATAGATGGAAACTTGTTAAAACTTGATATACTAGGACACGATGATCCGACGGTAATACGTATGCTTCAAGATATAACAGGAGTAGCACCAACAGATGTACCATTAGATGATAAAGAAACAATGTCAATCTTTTCATCAACAAAGGCATTAGGTGTAACACCAGAACAAATACATTCAGAAGTAGGAACTTATGGAATACCTGAATATGGTACAAAATTTGCTAGAGGAATGCTTTTAGATACACATCCAACAACATTTGACGAATTAATAAGAATATCTGGACTATCACATGGTACAGATGTATGGTTAGGAAATGCACAATCATTAATAGAACAAGGAATTGTAACATTACAACAAGCAATATGTTGTCGTGATGATATAATGATATATTTAATGAAAAAAGGGCTTCCACCAGATAAATCATTCAAAATAATGGAAGCTGTTCGTAAAGGTAAAGTTGCAAAAGGAAAAGAACCAAAATGGAAAGATGAATATATACCTTTAATGTTAGAACATGATGTTCCAGAATGGTATATAAAATCTTGTGAAAAAATAAAATACATGTTCCCTAAAGCACATGCTGCAGCTTATGTAACAAACGCATTTAGAATTGCATGGTTTAAAGTTCATATTCCATTAGCATATTATGCAGCATTTTTTACAATAAGAGCAAAAGCATTTGATGCAGAAGTTATGATTAATGGAAAAGAAAAAGTAAAAAACAAAATGAAAGAAATTGAAATGATGGGAAATAATGCTACTCCAAAGGACAAAGATATGTATGATGATTTGGAACTAGTATTAGAAATGTATGAAAGAGGACTTAGATTTTTACCAATTGATTTATATAAATCACATGCTACAAAATTTCAAGTTGAAGGAGATTCATTAAGACCACCATTAAATAGTATAGCAGGATTAGGAAATGTTGCAGCAGAAGGAATTATGAAAGCTAGACAGGAAGAAAAATTTATGTCTATAGATGATTTAAAGATTCGTTCAAAAGTTGGTGATTCTGTTACAGAATTGTTAAGACAATTTGGTTGCCTTGAGGGAATGAGTCAAAGTAATCAATTGAGTTTGTTTGGATAAAATGAAATACCTTGAAAGAAAATTCAGGGTATTTTATTTTTAAAAAACATAAACAAAAGTTTGCAAAATGTTGATTTTTTAGATAGTATGTGTTATACTATCAAACATAGGAAATGAGAATAAATAGAGATGTATTATATTTATAAAGGAATGATGCCTGAATGGAAAATAGTAAATTGCAAACAATTTCCAAACTTTTTGAAGATAGTGAAATAAGAAGTGTTTGGGATAGCGAGAAAGAAGAATATTACTTTAGTGTGGTTGATGTTGTTGGAGCATTAACAGAAAGTAATAGAGCAAGAAAATATTGGAATGATTTAAAAGTAAAACTAAATCAAGAAGGTAGCCAGTTGTCCGAAAAAATCGGACAACTGAAATTAAAATCCAAAGATGGAAAATTTTATAATACAGATGTATTAGATACAAATGGAATATTACGACTAATTGAATCGATCCCAAGTCCCAAAGCAGAACCATTAAAACTATGGCTTGCGAAAATGGGAAAGAAAATGGAATAAATCAAAATTATGGATATGCAGTATTAACAAATGAAATATACCAAGAATGGTCTGGAATTAAAGCTTCACAATATAAAGAATATAAAGGTATTAGAAAA
>OIZX01000464.1_pt1 | contig 28397 bp, 19 predicted proteins | sample 1588621 | NCBI WGS metagenome assembly OIZX01 (sample SAMN03283276) | human gut metagenome | biome: human-associated habitat; material: feces | host: Homo sapiens | place: Peru | collected 2012 | reverse complement strand
CGGTGGCTGTGATAGTTCTCGGAACGATGATGCTATGTCATTCAGATTCTTCCTTGACCTTTGGGCTCGTTGCGTGGGGCACATTCGCGATGGCTTCATATCCTTTGGCTGTGTGGCAGTTACGATTGCTTTTGGGCGTTTTTTTAGGGGCAGCGGTTGGCCTGAACATGAAAGTCGGTAAAAGAACCAGATTGATTTTGGCTTCAACCTTTATTGTTATAGCTACTGGGCTAATGCTGATATGGTTGCCAGAAAACAGGCAGCGGAAATACGCTGAGGGCAAATGGCTTGAGGAGCGGAGATTTACTAATTTTGAGATTTTTGATGGCATGGCGGACAGGTTGGCCATTCTATACCCACAACTCCGTAGGAATTTCCGTTACCTATATGATTATGGCTATGCACTACATAAAGAATGTCGTTACGAAGAAAGCAACGTGATTCTGAGAGAGGGCGCGTTAATCTCATCGGATCCAATGTTTTATAACATCATAGGGAAAAACCATGAAGCCCTTGGGGACTATGAGCTGGCCGAACGCAATTATATTCATGCGCACAATATGGTGCCGTCACGGTTGTATCCTTACATTTTGCTGATGGAAATGGAAGAAAAGAGGGGAGACACAAAGCAGGCATTGTCTTATGCACGGAAGGCTTTGTCCCTTCCAGTGAATGATAGGAATATGTCGATGCGTGATCTTCATAATAGGGCGAAAAAATTCTATGATGAACATTCGGAAGATTATTAGGCTGTCTCTTATTATCCTGACATCCACGCTGTCGCTTGTCCTTCTCCATTTGGTTGGCAGGGCTCTGATAGGAGACTCTTTTATAGTGAGAGGGGAGTCTATGGAACCGGTGCTTCATAGCGGCGAACGGGTGTGGGTGAACAAACTCAAGATGGGGGCGAGGATCTATACCGACTATGATTTCACGAAACCGACATTATCGTCGTTTCGTTTGCCAGGTTTCTCGAAAGCCAAAGCGGGGGATCTGGTGGTTGCGAACTATCCTTATGCGAGGTCCAAGGACACGATTTCATTCCGGATAAATTATGTGTATCTGAAGCGTTGCTATGCCGTGCCGGGAGATACGGTGAGAATAAAGAATGGCTATTACGTTAATCCCCGGACAGGTGGACACATAGGTGATCCGAAATACCAGCGGATCTTGTCTGAAACTCCGGATTCGGTTCTGTTGGATGCGGGCGTTGTCTTAAAGGCTATGCAGGTGAACAAAAAGCTTGGCTGGACGATACGTGATTTCGGACCGCTGCCCGTCCCGAGAAAAGGAGACACCATTGAGATCAATGCTGACAATTACAGGACCTGGCGCAGACCTATATTGTATGAGACTGGTAGGCGCCTGAGCGAGAATGGCGGACAAGTCTTCCTTGGGCAGGTACCATTGAATGAATATACCTTCAAACACAATTGGTATTTCCTCGGCGGCGACAACGTTCTGGACTCCCGCGACAGCCGTTATTTCGGCCTTGTGCCCGAGGAGTACATCGTCGGAATTGTGATCCGATGAGAAAAATTTACTGCCTTGATGCATATCCCGGATATATTTGGTAAATTAGCGAACACTAAAAGGTTAGAACGCGATGAACCTTAACCATAGAATAACCACGGCTGCGGTTTGCAATGATCTTTTGAATTGTGCTGACTTTGAGGGAAATTGTCCGTAATATTGTTTTATAAGCATTTGTGGAATTAATTGATTTATAGAATGAGACGTTTTATTCTTTTAATTACCCTATTCTTCATGGGTTATGGAGTATCTGCTTCGAGTTTTGACAATGCGCAGGACACGTTGCATGCTTCTGTGGTCAGAGGGGAACGTAGCGCACGCTCCATCGTCAAGGATGCGGCGCGTGATTTCTCTAAGAACTATGCTGATTATTACGCCTCATTCTTGATCATACGGACCATTAAGTGCGACGGGAAATACAGAGAGGTGCAAGGCGCTGTGGGCGTGTTCGCCTCTCTGGATTTCAACCAGAAAACAAACACAAAACTCTACTGGGATGACCGAAACGCAATGGGAAGACTGTACGTCTGCGACACTTTTGTCAGCGAGAGCCTTTTCGCTGACAAGAATGAGGTCAATCCGGTCTTGAGTGTTAACTCGAAAGGCCAGACTAATGGGGTGGACGCACTTAAGGTTAATTATGTCAACTACTTCGATGTGTCTGCCCTGGACAGGAAAAGAGCCGTTGAGATATTCTCGCCCCTGAACCCCAAGATGGTAGGCAGCTACAGCTACAAGAGTTACGGCACCGCCAAGGTAGGCGGCAGGGATGTCCGTGTCATCAATTTCCGCTCGAATGCCAAAGAACTTTCCATCAAGGAGAGGATCCTGTGTTCAGGACAGTTGTTCATTGACTATGACGGGCGGGTTCAAAAGATTGTGGTGAAAGATATGGATGACAGGTTCACAAGATATGTCAGGAACTTTTCACCGATGTCCTTTGCCACCCCGTACACCTACACGATAACCTACGGTGAGAAGAACGGAAAAATCTACTCCGAGAGCATAAGACAGGAATTGTCATGGAGAGTACCAGAGGGCGGTGCCGAAGACCTTTACTGCGCTGAGACAAACCCTTTCCGCAACCCGTTCAAGAATCGTGTCGAGACGGATTTCATGATGAAGTTCTCGGAACCTCGGATGCTCGAGTCCGGAGAGGAGCATGGCGAGGCTACTCCGGCGTACAGTATCGTGTGCTACAATGATTCACGTGATTTCAACTTTTGGAAGCGGATACTCTCAAAGGAGATTGATTTGGTTCGGTTCATGAAGGACACGGGAACAACGTGGGACATCCTTTGCGGACAGACTCAGACGCGGCAGGAGAGAGACCTTGTTGTCCGCTGTGGGAACGATGATGCCAAGGTGTTAAAGGAGAAGAAGAAGTTGGACGCGAAAGCTTCCAGGGCGAGGAAAACTTATCAGTTATTATTCAAAAAAGACTATACAGATGGTTTCAAATAGTCATAGATGCCTTATTCTTGGCAATAAAGTTTTAATAGTCATTGTATTGTCAACGCTGCTCGGACTCTTGTCCGCATGCACCGGAAGTGACAGTCCGTACGATAGCGTCGAACACTTCGGAAAAGAGAACATAGTTCGCACATCCTTGGTGTTTGACACCTTGAGGCTGGATGCCCAATATACATCCCTTTCCGGACAGTGGCACATGAAGGACAGCCTCTTGTGTTTCGTCGATGAATATGCCGTCGGGATCAAGGAGTATGACCTCAGTGGTCACTTCATGGGGGAGCATATCCGCCAAGGGAAAGGTCCTGAAGAAGTCCTGGCCGCCTCTTTTATCTCGACGTTCGACAAGTCCACGGGAGATTTCATCATGCAGGACTCGAACTGTTTCATCCATAGGTTCTCGAAAGATTATAAAAAACTGTTCTCATTGAACCAGGCCTGGTTCACCGCGCTGAGTCCGAACTATGGAGATGTTGGAAACAAAGGTTGGTCTGACCTTTACAATCATCCTGATCCGGAGGTCCCGGAAATGTACGAGTACAATTTTGAGTGCAATAGAATGCAGGCGATCGACTCCGCTGTGATAATCCCGACCATCACCGAGCACGTAAGTTACAACGGTTACGAGAAGCGGCAAAGCAAAGGATTCTGGACAGACTCCTACATATTCATCCGTTTCCGTCCTGAGGTGGTTGAGTCTAGTAAGGTGATATTCGGCCATTATCCGCCTGTCTATCACAAGAGAAACATCCCGGTGTTCTCAAAATATGACTTCTATGCTGAGAAGGATGGCCTTGCCGTCACTTTCGCCGCCGATCCGAGAATATTCCTGATGGACTATGACGGCAATGTCACCGGCTCGTTCGGCTTTTCTGAGAAGGGTATCTCTGGAAAGTACCCTGAAACCACATCTTTCGAGGAGTACGAATCCAAGTGCAAGAAAATGAGGAAAGAACACGGTTATTATGACAGGCTTGTCAAATGCGGTGACTACATTTTCCGGACCTGTCGTCTGGACAAGGCCGCCGGGACAATTCTCCAGATTTATGATGGAAACTATAATCTTGTCGGACGGGTTCCAGTCAGTGACGGTTTTGAAGTGATTGGTGAATATGATGGCACCTATTACGCTTACGACAGCCTTGATCTGGATTCAGAGCAGTTTGTCTTTCTAAGTTTCAAGATATAATCATATTATGCGATATCATTCATTGGCTCTTGATATAAGAAGAGTGGCTCATTTGCTAATGTTTCTACTCTTAATGAGCAATTATTGTTTTGGACAGGAAAGAGATTCAACATCCCGATATAATCCTGAACTAAGGTTCTTGGAAAAAAGAATCATCGATTATGGGCATATAAAAGCGAAAGATCAAATTACTATAAATGTGCAATTTGAAAATGCTGATAGACCGCAAAGCATAGTCAGGATAGACTATTATGTAGAGAATTGAATCGAGGGCTTCAAATGACAATAATAAAAGGTGGTTACAGTAGAGAAAATCTATAACCTTAATGCGCATATTCCGTAAATATTTGGTAAATTAGCGAACACTAAAAGGTTAGAACACGATGAACCTTAACCATAGAATAACCACGGCTGCGGTCGGCATATTCATTCTCCTTCTTGGGACGGTGCCTCTTTGGGCGCAGCGGCGGATGTCGCTTCCGGAGGCGATCGGGACGGCGCGGAGCCAGTCGGTGGCGGCGCTGGAGGCGAAGCACGCCTTTGTTTCGACCTATTGGGCGTACCGATCCTATCAGGCGAGCCGTCTGCCTTCGCTTGTGTTGTACGGCAACCTGATGAACTTCGACCGCTCGCTCACCTTGCTGCAAAGCTACGAGGACGGCTCCTTCCGCTACGCCAGCACCTACAACCTCCAGAACAGCCTCGGGCTTCAGGTCGCCCAGAACATAACCTTCACCGGCGGAAGGCTTTATGTCTATTCCGACCTTTCCCGCATCGACCAGTTCGGACTCAACAAGAAACTGACCTGGTACTCCCAGCCTGTCACGGTCCGCTACGTCCAGCCGCTTTTCTCCTACAACCAGTTCAAATGGGACAAACTGATTGAGCCTAAGGAATATGAACGTGGCCGCCGCCGCTACGTCGAGTCGATGGAGCAGGTCACGATCAATGCCGTGTCGGCATATTTCTCGCTCGTCCAGGCCCTTAAGAACCAGGAGGTCGTGAGGTCGAACTACGAGAACACCGGGAAGATGCGCTCCGTGGCGGCGGAAAGGATGAGACTTGGAAGCGTCACGAGGGCGGAATATCTCCAACTGGAACTCCGGGCTCTCAACGACAGCATCTCGATCGGAGAGAGCCTTGTCAACGTGCGTCAGGCGCAGATGTACCTTAACTCGATTCTGGGCTATGATGAGTCCGTGGAGGTGGAACCGGTGGTGGACGATGCCCTGCCGGACATTCTGATGGATTACGATCTGGTGATGGAAAAGGCACTGAAAAACTCGACGTTTTCCCTTGACAATCAGATAAGTGAGTTGAACGCCGCCTCGAATGTGGCAAAGGCCAAGGCGGACAGGGGCATCTCGATGAGCCTTAACGCCCGCTTCGGCCTGTCCCAGACCGGCAATGGCCTGCCGGATGTCTATAAGGATCTTCTGAACCAGGAGGTTGTGGGTTTGACTTTCAGCGTGCCGATCTTCGATTGGGGGCTTGGCAAGGGAAAGGTGCAGAAGGCCAAGGCCGCCGAGGAGGTCGTCAAGGCGCAGAACCTCCAGAGCGAGAACGACTACCGCAGGAAGATATTCACCGCCGTCGGCCAGTTCAACAACCAGCGTCAGCAGTGTCTGGCCTCCCGCAAGGCGATGGAGATAGCCTCTGAAAGGTACGAGCTGATGATGGACAAGTTCAGGCGCGGCTCGGCCACGGTGACCGACCTCACCAACGCCCAGAACGACAACGAGTCAGCGATGGCCAAATACATCACCGACTACTCCAACTTCTGGACCTACTACTACACCCTCCGGAAGTACGCCCTCTACGATTTCATCTCCGGGAAAGACATCGACGTCAACGTCAAGGAAATGGTTGAATGATTCAGAATCAATGAATATGCTAAATACATCAACTGTTATGAATAGGCGAAAGGCTATACTGCTGTTATCAATACTATTGATAATGAGCTGCTCAGAATCAAGAGATTCAATCACCGCCAAGGTCCTGGTGGAGTTCGGCAACACGATGAATCCGTTGGCGGAAGTTGTCAAGTCGGTTGAGATTGTTCCGTTAGAGGCTGATGACGAGCATCTTTTGGGCTCATCTGTGGATCTGAATGTCACGGAGGATTCCTACATTGTGACAGATTATCTGAATGGGAACATTTTCAGATATTCACATGACGGACGTTTCCTAAATAATATCGGCCACCGTGGGAATGGCCCTGAGGAATATGTCCACATCAACGACGTTCAGTACCGAGACTCGACCCTCTATGTGTTTTCTGTCCCTTCCAGAATCCAGCGTTTCTCTTTGAGTGGATCCATGCTTGATTTGAAGTCCTTGAATGAATTGGATCTGGGAGCGATGTCATGGATTACGGATGAAGGGGTCCTGACATATTATGGCTATGGGTCCGGTCGTGAGACCCGGTTCTCATTGTTGTCTGATGAAACCAGAGTGGATTTCTTCCCGTCAAAGGAGAAGGTGATGAACTATACTCCCACCGTACAGATATTCTCTGAATCAGGCGATTCGGTTTTTGTCGTCGACTCATATTCTGACATTATAAAAGTTTACAGCAAAGGGCTGATGAGTGACGGTCCTTGCTTCGATTTCGGCAGATATGCGATTCCAAAGACCTTCTATGAGTATGATGACTCGTTCGCGGCGATGGATCATCTTCTTGGAAGTGAATTCGCTATGCTCAGCCAATATCTTTGTGATGGTGACACGCGTCTTGTCATTATCGCTCTCCAGAAACAGGCGATGCAAAGCAACTACTGTGGCTTGTATGCTGACGGACAATGGCGCTGGTTTAAGGCCGGTGAAGTAGGGCTGGATGTCTTGGCCAATGCGTTCCGCCAGATAAAGGATGGCGCTTTGTACTGTCTGCTGGATCCGTCCCTGATCAGCACCTTCCCCGCCACGCTCCTAAAAAAAGCCTCCAACCCGGAAGCCCTTGATCCCCTTGGCAAAGATGGCAATTACGTCATCGCAAAACTGAATCTTTTGTAACCAATCAGTTCAACCACAAATCAATAACATTATTATTAAATTGAGCATATGAAAAAAATTTTTTAAAGTATTGTTGTCAGCCGTTTTGATTTCTAACGAATGAAGGGTTAAGTTGAACTGATTGGTTATAATTATGCGTAATATTGTGTTAAGTTGGATTATGTTTGTATCACTGATGTCTTGTAAAGATGACGGGGTACATCCAGTGGCGATTGAGGATGGAATGTATGTGATTGATCGTCATGGCCTGGTAGAGAATTATGCTCCGGATTTTTCCAAAAATAAGATATATGTGTACATGATAACGGGATGCATGAATGAATGGTTGAGTAGGACTCCTCGTGGAAAGATTGAAAGGATTATGGATGATAATCCGGATTGGGAACTTTTGGTGTATGTTGATGGTAGTGTGAAGGACACGTCAAAGGTTCGGGCAAAACTGGAACAGTATGATTGCAACATACCAGTGATTGTTGACACGAAGGGCGTGTTCCGCAAGCTGAATGGAATGAAGGAAGTGATCCTTTGGGGAGGCATCTATGATAAGAATGATGTTATGATAGGTGTCGGTGTAATTGGTGATGGACTAAGTATGTTTGACTCCGAATTTGAAAAAGCAAAGCGAAGAATATATGAGAGGAACAGGTAATCGTTTCTGGTTAATAATAACGATTTATTGTTTGCAGTCAGGAAACTATATAACGAACATAATGATAACCTCGAAATATTCAGAAAGTGCTTCAGAACATTATTTCAAGCATATTCAAGAATTATTGATAAGTGGTAACAAATGCGATATGTAATTAGCGTTTCTTCATTATTGGGAATGATGGAATAATTCAGAATCAATGAATATGAGAAAGAATATACTTGCGTCCCTTCTGGTCTGCGGTCTCGCTGTGATGGCCGTTGCCTGCGGAGGAAACAAAAAGACGGAGGAGACGAAGGACGGGAAACTGGCCTACACCCCTCAGATAAACGAGGTCACGGTGATGAAACTGGAAAAGACGGACTTCGCGCGTCAGCTCTTGTCCAACGGAAAACTTGTTGCCGGACGGAAAAGCGCGCTGCAGTTCAGGACAACCGGAAAAATCGCGGCGATAAACGTCCGGAATGGTGAATATGTCTCCTCAGGTGCCGTCATCGCCACCGTTGACCGTCCCGACTTGAAACTGTCGCAGGAATCCTCCCGGCTTTCGCTCCAGAAGGCCGAGCTGGATTTGTATGACTATCTTGTGGGACAGGGATATTCCGCCGGGGACACCACCTCGGTCCCCGCCGACCTTTTGGCCATGGCGAAGATGAAATCCGGCTATTCCGCCGCCAAGAACGATTTCGCGCGCTCGTCCTACGAGATCGCCGGAACGGTTCTCCATGCCCCGTTCTCCGGGCGTGTCGCTGACATCAAGCAGAAGCCGTTCGACCAGAGTCCGTCCGGGACATTCTGCACGATTGTGGACGACAGTGTGCTGGAGGTGGATTTCTCGGTGATGGAGTCGGAATATTCATTCCTCTCCGTCGGTCTGCCGGTGAGGATCCGTCCGTTCGCTGACGAGACCAAGGAATATTCAGGGAAAGTCACCGCCATCAATCCTCTCGTGGATGAGAAGGGGCAGATCTCCGTCACGGCGCAGGTCCGGAACGACGGCTCGCTGATCGATGGAATGAATGTCCGTGTGATCGTGGAGAGGATGATTCCGGGGCAGCTTGTCGTGCCTCGCAGCGCGGTGGTGATCAGGGACAATCTGGACGTGCTGTTCACCTGCACGGATGACGGCAAGGCACATTGGACTTATGTCACGATACTTTATTCCAATGGTGAGTCCTACGTGGTCGAGGCCAACAAGGACAGGAACGCCGAACTGAACGAAGGCGACCAGGTGATTGTCTCCGGCAATCTCAATCTGGCGGACAACTCTGATGTGCTGGTAAAAAGGTAGGCAATGCTGAAACATCTGATAGACAGACCGATAACCGTGACGATGATAACCCTTGTCATCGTTGTTCTGGGCATTGTCAGCATACGTCTGCTGCCAGTGTCGTTGGTTCCGGATGTGGACATCCCGTACATAACCGTGCAGGCCACATCCTCGGAACTTTCGGCCAGAGAGATGGACGAGAGTGTGCTGAAGCCTCTGCGCCAGCAGCTCATCCAGATCAACGGGCTTGAGGACATCGTCAGTGAGGCGAAGGACGGCAGCGGGACGATCCGGCTTACGTTCAACCACGGTTCGGACATCGATTATCTTTTCATTGAGGTCAACGAGAAGATTGACCGGTCGATGTCCAGCCTTGGCGACATCGCCCGGCCTAAGGTCTTGAAGGCCAGCGCCACGGACATTCCGGCGTTTTTTGTGAATATTACTTCTTCGGTCGCTGAGCCTGTCGAACCACAAGCTCAGGGACCGCCTCAGAATCGGTCGCTGAGCCCGTCGAAGCGCACCGAGCCTGAGGCCCAATCGGACTTGTTCCCCGTAACCGAGTCCTTCTCCCAGATGAGCCGCTTCGCACGTGACGTGATCAGCAAACGCATCGAACAACTCTCCGAAGTCGCCATGGTCGATGTCAGCGGCCTTGTCAGTGACGAGATTCTCATAATTCCGGATGAGTCCAAGCTACTCCAGGCAGGGATGACAATGAATGAGTTCGAGAGTTGTGTCAAGAGTTCCAACATCCGCCTTGGCAGTCTTACAATCCGTGACGGAGAGTACCGCTACAATGTCAAATTCGATTCCCGGGCTTCCTCCAGTGAAGACATCGCCAACCTCTGGTTCAAGAAGGAAGGCCGCCTTCTTCAGATAAAGGACGTCGCCAAGGTCGTCGTCCACCCGGCAAAACGAACCGGCCTCGTCCGCTCGAACGGAGAGGATGCCGTGTGTCTTGCCGTCATCAAGCAGAGCGAGGCGAAGATGTCAGACCTGAAGTCGGCCATGAACGGTCTGATGGACAGTTTCCGGAACGACTACCCTCAGTTGAGCTTCGAGATCACGAGAGACCAGACCCAGCTTCTTGAATATACCATCAACAACCTGTTGCAGAACATCGTGGTCGCCCTCCTTCTGGCGAGCGTCATCATATTCCTCTTCATGAGGGACTTCCGCTCTCCGGTGCTGGTGATCCTGACGATGCCGGTGGCGCTGATATTCTCGATGCTCTGCTTCTATGCCATCGGATTGACCCTGAATATTATATCCCTCTCCGGTCTGCTTCTCGGAGTCGGAATGATGACTGACAACACGGTCATCCTTGTCGATAATATAACCGGCCGATGGCAACGTGAAGGGAACCTGCGCTCCGCTGTCCTTGAGGGCACGAAAGAGGTGAGGGGAGCGATGCTCAGCTCCGTGCTGACAACCTGCGCGGTGTTCATTCCGTTGATATTCATGAGCGGCATCGCCGGGGCGATGTTCTACGATCAGGCTATGTCGGTGACCATCGTGCTGCTGACCTCCTACATCGTGACCATCCTTGTGATTCCGGTCTATTATTACTGGTGGTTCAAGGGTTCGGATGGTTTCCGTCCGAGTCCGCTTTTGGAGAAAATCAACTTTGACGAACCGATCCGCCGTTGGGACGACAAACTTATGGAATGGTTCATCCGGCACAGGCCGGTCGCCTGGAGCCTTCTTGCCGTCTCGACCGTCGGGCTGGTGTTCTGTTTCCTGGAGATGCCGAAATCCCGTCTGCCGGAGATGACCCAGACGGACGCGATAATGAAGATTGACTGGAACGAACACATTTCCATTGAACGTAACACGGAGCGGATCAGGGATTTAGAGAAAAAACTGACCGGAAGCGTGGAGCAGATGACGGCTCTTGTCGGTTCTCAGCAATTCATTCTGAGTCATAGTGGTGACCAAGGAATTTCCGAAGCGTCCATCTACGTCAATTGCAAAGATGCCGGCACATTGAAAAAGGTGCTGGACGAATTGAAGGATGAGATGGAGAATGAATATCCGGAAGCGGTATATTCATTCGAAGCTTCAGGGAATATCTTCGACATGGTTTTCGCCCGGAACGAGGCTCCGCTCGTGGCGCGCCTTCGCCCAGTGAGGAACAGGGAGGTTGAGGTCGAACCGTTGAGGAATATGCTCTCCGAGGTCAGGGAAACGTTGCCTGGAGTGACCGTGGCGGATCCTCCGGTAAAGACTGACGCTCTGTTTGTCGCTGATCCTGACTTGCTTGCGCTTTATGATGTCGGTTATTCGGAACTTGTGTCGATTCTGAGGAACTCGCTCAATGAGAACCGTCTGTTCAACATTGTCCAGGGAACCAGCACTGTTCCGGTCGTGACAGGCTCCAACGCCGCCGGACTTTCGGAGATCCTGCATGGCACTTTCATCGAAAAGAAAGGCCTTGACGGGGAGACATCCAGGATTCCGGTTTCAAATCTTATGCGGCAAACCTTTGCCGAGGATTTGAAAACTTTGGTCGCAGGCCCGGAGGACAATTACTACCCTTTGGCTCTCGATGTTCCGTCGAAGGACGTGAAACATGTGATGGCCGCGGTGAGTGACGTCGTGCGAAAGAATGGTGACTTCGAGGTCGGCTATTCTGGTTCCTGGTTCTCCAACAGCAAGATGATCGATGAGATGATCATCATAATGCTGGTCGCCATAATCCTGCTCTATCTGATTCTGGCCTCCCAGTTCGAGTCTCTGGTCCAGCCGCTGATCATCCTTTCGGAGATTGTCGTGGATGTCTCTGTCGCCTTGCTGGTTCTATGGATTTTCGGGGTCAGCATCAACCTGATGTCGATGATCGGCCTGATTGTCATCACCGGTATTGTCATCAATGACTCCATCCTGAAGATAGACACGATCAACCGGATGCGCAAGGCCGGCGAAAGTCTTGAGCGTGCTGTCATTGATGCGTCCTCGCTTAGGGTGAAGGCTATCATAATGACCTCATTGACAACCATTCTGGCCGTCTGCCCGTTCCTGTCAAGAGGAAGTATGGGAGCTGACCTTCAGTACCCGATGTCCCTGGTGATCATCGCTGGAATGATTGTCGGAACCCTTGTCAGCCTGTTCGTCGTGCCGGCGTTGTATTATTCGATCTACAATGGAAGAAAGAAAAAATAGACTTTCTCCATTTTCGGTCGTTCTGATTATGGTGGCGCTGTCCCTTGTCGGGCTGGCGGCGTTGCCGCGTCTGAACATCCAATACACACCGATGACGGAAGGCCGTACGGTCTATGTATCTTTTTATTATCCCAACGCCTCTGCGGAAATCATTGAAAGCGAGGCGACATCCAAGATTGAAGGAGTCTTGGCGGGGATACGCGATGTCACAGACATTTCCTCTGTTTCACGTAAAGGTTCAGGCTCCGTTTCTGTCAAGTTCCGCAAAGGCTCGGACATGGACGCGGCGCGCTTCGAGGTCGCCTCGGCGATCAGGAACGTTTACCCAAGCCTTCCTGATGAGGTCTCCTATCCGGGAATATCCTTGTCTGGCGGCGGACGGGTCTCGCGGATATCCTATCTCGTCAAGGGCGGGATCCCTTCCCGGGAGATTTCCAAATATGTCAAGGAACACGTCCTCAGCCATTTGGCCGCCATCCCGGGAGTGGACAAGGTCAATGTGGACGGCGGTGTTCCTTTCCAGTGGGTGATCACGTTCGACGCCGACAAGATCCAGTCCGTAGGAGTCACCGCCGATGAGATCGCATCGGCCTTCAATTCATATTACCGTGAGGAAATCCTCGGAATGACGGAAACCTCTGAAGGATTGATGACGGTGCGTCTTAAAGAAGCCTCGGACAAGGATTTCGGATCGATTCCCGTAGGTAATTTCAAAGGCCGTGTGATTCACATCGGGGACGTTGCCCAGTGGCGCTATGAGGAAGCGGTGCCGTCAAGTTACTATCGTGTCAACGGTTTGAACACCATTACTTTGACGGTGGAGATAGCTTCTTCGGCCAACCTGTTGACTGTCGCTTCCGCCGTCAAGGAAAGGATGGCGGAGCTTCAGAAAGGCTTCCCTTCGGAAATCACCGCCGGCATCGCCTACGATTCCTCTGAGTATGTCAGCGAGGAACTCGGCAAGATCTACGTCCGGACCGCCCTCTGCATCCTGATTCTGCTGCTGTTCGTGTTCCTGATCAACAGGTCGTGGCGGTATATGCTGATCATTGTCTTCACTCTGACGGTCAACGTCTTGACCGCCTTGATGATCTACAGTTTGGCAGGTCTTCAGATCCACATCTACACCCTTGCCGGAATCACGGTCTCTCTCGGAATAATCATCGACACCTCGATCGTGATGATCGACCACTACGCCCATTTCAAAGACCGGAAGGCTTTCCCGTCCATCCTTTCGGCCGCGGCCACGACTGTCGGCGCATTGATGATGGTCCTTCTGCTTCCTGAAAAGGAAAAAGCCAACCTCGTGGACTTCATCTGGGTGATTGTCATTAACTTGGGACTGTCGCTGATCATCTCCTACCTGTTCATCCCGTCGCTGATGGAATATATTCCTGTAAGAATGTCGGGTGGCAAGTCTGGGCGTTCCCCAAGGAAGCTCCGCCGGATCCTGCGTTGGAACAGGTTCTACGCTTCCTACATCGGCTGGGGGGTGAGGCATCGTTGGGTGTATGTCCTTTTGTTCATCGTGGCGTTTGGAATCCCGCTCTGTCTGCTCCCTACCCGTCTGTCTGATTATGACAAGGACAAGGCGGACAGGTTCGACAGATTTCTGGACAAGATTGTCACCTGGAAACCTTACGACAGGAACCGTCAGTTGATAGACAAGATAGCCAGTTCCTCCTTCGGTCTGTTTTACAAATCCTTGAACCGCTCCAATTTCTACCGGGAGCCTGAAAAGAAACGTCTGATCATCAATGCCGGCATGCTTGAAGGCTGTACCGTGAACCAGTTGAATGATGTCGTGAGGGCGATGGAGAATTATCTGTCGAAGTTCGATGAGATCTCCGTATTCACCACGTCGATATATTCATACGACAACGCCGAGATTTCGGTGGAGTTCAAGCCTGAGTATGAGAACTCAGGTTTCCCTTCCGTGCTGAAGTCCGAGGTCACGAGGATGGCGATCAATTTCGGCGGGGCGAACTGGAGGGTCTCCGGAATAGACGACAATAATTTCAACAACAACATCGTCTCGTCCTCCAAGAGCAACCGCATCTCGCTGAAGGGCTATAACTATCAGGAACTCAGCCGATATGCCGAGAAGCTGATGGCCTATCTCTCCACAAACCGCCGTGTCCAGGGCGCGGAGATCTGGTCGGGAGGTTGGAACGGCCGCCCTTCGATTGAGTTTGTGCTGGATTATGATTTTGGGCGGATGACGCTTGCCGACATCAATCCTTACGCCTACTACAACGCTCTGGGATCCTTACTGTACGAACGGAAGATCGGAACTTCTGAATATGATGGTGGAGCCGTCGATGTTGTCCTCCGTTCCTCGGATCTGGACAGATACGATCTCTGGCACGTTCTTAACTCTCCGATAGATGTCGGTCAGAAGAAAATGACGCTTTCGAGTGTCGGGGGCATCGACAAGCAGCGGACAGGTCTGACAATCAGAAAGAGCAACCAGTCCTACGAGCTTGTTGTATGCTACGACTTCATCGGTAGTTGGGAACTCAGCCGTTCCCTGTCCCAGAAGGCGGTCAAGTACATGAACGATGAGGCCCTTCCGATCGGTTTCAAGGCCGAGGTTCCGGGCTGGGGCTGGTTCGACACCGCCAAGCAGCAGTACGCCTGGCTGCTGTTTTTGATTCTTGCGGTGATGTACGTGATGCTTGCGATGACATTCGAGTCGTTCCGTTACCCGCTCGCCGTGATCTTTATGGTTCCGGTCTCTTTCATCGGCCTCTTCCTTGCCTTCGGCCTATCGGACTTCTCCTTCGATCAGGGCGGTTTCGCCGCCTTCGTGATGCTCAGCGGCATAGTCGTCAACGCCGGCATCTACCTCATCACCACCTACCAGTCCCTCCTCGGTGCATCGGTCCCTGAGCCTGTCGAAGGGACCACCTCTGTGACTAAACAAACTCACCGACCAGCCGAAGCGGCCAACATCCGCCTCTACGTCAAAGCCTACTCCCGCAAGATCAACCCGATCACCCTCACCATAGTCTCCACCATCCTCGGCCTCCTCCCGTTCCTCACCGACGGCCCCGAGGAGGTTTTCTGGTTCGACTTCGCCGTCGGCACCATCTCCGGCATGCTCTTCTCCATACTCGCCGTGATATTCATCCTCCCGATCTTCTGCGTTAAGCGCAAATAGGATATGGCCATGCGCTATTTTCGCGATGCTGAGAAGAAAAAATCGCAAGGTTGGATGGTGAAAACAAGGCTATTTTCTCGGAATTTATACCGTGATTAATGTAATTGCTTGACAGTCTGTACTTTACTAATCGTGATATGTTACAAGTATTTGATTAATGTATTGAAAATAAGCTGATTAAACTGTGCGAAATGAGAACGTGAATCTCAATTTGTCTGTAACAAATTAAGGATTAGGAAATTATATTTGCCAAAAGTGAAACTGTTTTCCATTACCATATCAATCCTTTTGCCCGACTTTGCAGTCGGAAATAATACGTTTTATTATGAAAAAGGTTGTAGCATTATTATTGGCCATTGCGCTGTCTCCGGTAGTAATGGCTCAGGATCGGAATGTGCGGTTGGATTTGTTCGGGGCCGCCAATGTGGTCGGTGCCTCTTATGACGCAAGGTTCAAAGGGGATTCGGGTTTGGGTTTCGCGGTCGGTGTCGGGTACGGTTTCGGCATCGGGAACTGGTACGAGATTCATGGTGTCGGCGTGCCGGTGGAGATCAACTACCTGGCAGGTAGAGGAAAACATCATTTCGAGATCGGAGCCGGAATGTCCAACGGGGTGTATTTTGACAAGATTACGGAAAGCAAGACGGTGACCTTGCCTGATGGTTCCACGGGAACTGCTCCGAAGGAAGTGAGAACGACGCAGTGGGGAAATTTCCTTTACGCGAATGTCGGTTACCGTCTTCGCGCGGAGAACGGTCTGGTGTTCCGCTGCGGCTTAAGTCCATCGTACGGAATCGGGAAATATGGCTTGTCCAAGTCCGTTTTCTACCCATACCTCAGCTTGGGATATTCCTTCTAAAAAGAATCATACTCTCACCTGGAAGTCATCAAAGAAACTTCTGATTGTTCTTCCAGGTGTGAGAAACTATACGCACGTAAAACGGCATCTAATTGATATCTAAAGAGTTGATGTTTTAGGTGCGAATATGTTTGCACACCTGTGAGTCAGCGGCCTCGGTACAGAACGTTCTACAGGTGTTCCGGACTTCCAGGTGTGAGAAATCGTGTGCACCTAAAACATCATCAGCCTGACAGTCAGCGAATTGCTCTTCCAAGTGTGAATATCCTCACACACCTCGGTGTTATGGCATATTATTGAATGATATGCGGAACCTTGGGGGCACTATATTCAGGTTAATCTTAGAAGCTGTTTTGAATTGTTTGTTTGAAGGTTTGAGAGTGAAAAACTTCAGTTTCGACCGCTTCTTCCAAGGAAGATAGCGGTGCTATCTGACTGAAGAAGCGGGAAGAAAATGAAGATTTTTCACCTCAAAGAACATTTCAAACAATTCAAAACAGCTTCTTAATAAGAATCGAAAAACTTTCTCTTGCTTCTTTTCCATTCACGGTATCGCTTCCGTGAAGAGATCATGTCTCCCGTTCGGTAACACTTTCGGCCTCTTTTGCTTCCCGAGAGTGCAGGATGCACTCTCAGGAAGCGTTTACCCCACTTATCGTCTCCCAAGGGTGCTGTTGGGCACACCCATGGGAGACATTATTCCCCTTTTACGCTTCCGAAAGGCCATTCGGCATCCGCACGGAGACCTGCTCCGCACTCTCGGGAAGCATATTCGCCTCTTTTCGTTCTCGGAGAGTGTCCGGTTACTCTTTTGAGTAACACCCACCCTCATTTTTTTGTCGCCCAAGAACCAGCGGATGGGAGGCTTGTTATTATTCATTGATACTCGTGGCCATGCACTTCAGGCTTTCTCATAGTAATGACGCCGCTTGAATGGACTTGTTATGGATTGCAAGTTTAAAACTGATTATCTTTACAGACATCCGCACAATTAAGGGATTGAAGACAAAAATGTCAGGATTTGATATATTTAATCAAAAGAAATGCGTATATTGATCCGGCAAATGTTTATTATGGAGATATGTTGATAACATTTATCCATTAATCTGACAAGGATTCAGGGAAGATTAATATTAATAAAGTATCCAAATCATGAGTAATACTGGCCGTTGTATTTTGTGGCTTGCCACATGCTTTTTATTGTTGTCATGTTCTCAAAACAGTAGAAATGACGAGGTTGTCACCATTCCATTGGGCGCTTCGGTTGACAAGGAGAATCAGCAGATGGATCCAGCGGTGCTTAAAGTCGTGGATGTCACCAGAATTGAATCCGCCGAGGGTTGCTACTTGAGCAGGACTTATTTCTTTGACATCGATGATGAAAGTGTCGGAGTGTACGATGGTGAAAGAATCATGAGAGTTGGTGTCGGGCAAGGTAATATTCTTCTGAACATGTCGAGAGTCGGCAGGGGACCCGGTGAGTATTTGGGTGTGAATGATTGCCGCTACGATCCGGATAACAAGTGGTATGTTGTGACAAGCCTTTTGGACGGCAAGGCTATATGGTACGATGAGAATGGCCGTTTGGTCAAAGAGAAGACATTTGGAGACCGAGGGGCATTCTGCCCTATGGATGGTGGCCGCTATGCCTATGTCAAGCCATATAATGCGGATGAGGATTTTGAAATATATGATTCAGAAGACAATCTTATCCGCAGGTCTGTGCTCGGATCCAAAGGTGTACCCACTCAAATGTTTTATCTCCAGTCGTTCCATTGTTTTAACGGACAGTCCTATTTTCTTCCGACATTTTCCGACACTCTCTATCATGTCACTGCGGAGAAGGATATTCCATTTCTTGTCTTTGACAAAGGAAACAAGAAAATTCCGGATGAATATTATTCCAACATTTCCTCCCATGATCTGAGTGACTACATAGACGCCCTCTCGTTTTATATTTGCGGCGACATGCTTTTCGCGAAATTCTGGTATGGAAAGAAAATGTTCCTGGAAATATGGAACCTGACGGGCGGGCGTTTGGCCTTTAAGTCGGAATTATCCTCAGAGTCTGATAATTATGGCTTCCCGGTGCAGGTGAATGGAGTGACCGTGTATGTCTGGCCGAATGATGTGTCGGGGAACATCCTATATTGTGCTCTGCTCCCACGTGAGGCTGTAAAGTTATTCCCGGATCGTTCGGAGGATGCTAATCCTGTGTTTCTGCGTATTCGTGTAAATTAAGAAGCTGTTTTGAATTGTTTGTTTGAAGGTTTGAGAGTGAAAAACTTCAGTTTCGACCGCTTCTTCCAAGGAAGATAGCGGTGCTATCTGACTGAAGAAGCGGGAAGAAAATGAAGATTTTTCACCTCAAAGAACATTTCAAACAATTCAAAACAGCTTCTAAGTGATCACGCTTAAGATGCGGCAGTCAATGTCCGTATCTGTTGTTAGGTTGCAACGTTGTCTGACGGGGGTTAAGAAAATCCCCGAGGAACCCAAGTCAAAAAAATTTGCAGTCTGAAAGGTTTTGCGTAAATTTACAAGATTTGTTTTTAACAGGTTTCGGAACGACTATGAGAGGCGGAAAGAAAGTGATCATATTCGCTGGCCTTGGTGGGCTGGCGATCGGTGTGTGCGCCATGCTGGCGGTCGGAGGGGCGATGAGCCGCACTTCCACCAATGAGTATTGCATGAGCTGCCACTACCACGAGCAGGCTGACGCGGACTGGAAGAAGTCCGAGCACTACAACAGCGAGAGCGGTGTGGTGACGGATTGCGCCTCCTGCCATCTTCCTCCGAAAGAGAACGGCTACCTTCGGTACTACATGATCAAGGCCAGGATGGGAGCCAAGGATCTGTGGGCCAAGATGACCAAGGATAAGGACGAAATCAATTGGGACTCAAAAAGAACCCTTGAGCACGGATCAAAAATCGTTTACAACGAATCCTGCGAGAAATGTCACGTCAATCTTTTCCCGACCGGAATCACGGATGACGGCATCACTGCTCATCTCTACTATGAGGAGAACGCCAGGAAACTGAATCTCCAGTGCATCAGCTGCCATCTGAACACTGGCCACGACATGCCGGGCTACGAACATAAGAGGCTGGAAGGCAAGGTGATGGACACGGGTGGCGGTGAAAAGTACGACAGCGTGGCTGTGGTGGCTTCATTCGCGAACTTCACGGAAACGGTTCCCGGTACGACAGCCGCGATCAGGATGGTCGCTGTTCCGGGAGGCGAGTTCACGATCGGGAGTCCGGACAACGAGCCGTTCCGCTCGGCGGACGAAGGGCCTCGGAAAAAAGTGAGAATATCTCCGTTCTTCATGGGCGAGGTCGAGGTGACCTGGCATCAGTTCTGGGCTTTTTACAACGAAACAATGTCAGAGGGCAGAACCCCGCCGGAGAAAATCTTCGCCAACAACAACCGTCCGGATGTGGACGCGGTCAGCGGTCCGACCCCACCGTTCGGATTCCCGGACCAGGGCTGGGGAATGGGCGAGAGGCCGGCGATCACGATGACTCACTATGCGGCGGAGACCTTCTGTCAGTGGCTTTCCCTCAAGACGGGACGCAACTACCGCCTTCCGACCGAGGCGGAATGGGAATATGCGGCCCGTGGCGGCACCCAGACCCCGTACTTCTTCGAGGGAAGTCCGAAGAAATATTCAAAAGAAACTTTCTGGAACAGGCTGTTCGGGGCTGACACCACCTCGATCGCAAGTTATGTGGTATATTCAGAAGACAGTTTCGGCAAGACTCAGGAACCTTCCGAGGTGAAGGCCAATCCGTTCGGGCTTAAGAATATGCTGGGCAACGTGATGGAGTATTGCTCCGACCGTTATGCCGCGGATGCATATTCAAGGATCGCCGACGGCGCGCTTGATCCGAAGGGTCCGGAGAGCGGCGATGAGTTCGTGGTCCGCGGCGGGGCATATTCAGATGACGCCTCGCTTGTCCGCTGCGCCGCCAGAGCCCACACCAAGACTGATGACTGGCTCCGCACTGACCCGCAGAATCCGAAGAGCATCTGGTGGTACTCTGACATCAAGGGTATCGGTTTCAGAGTTGTGTGCGACGTGCCCGAAGGAATTCCTGTTAATAATTAAATAACATAAAGACTATCAATAAAATGAGCAACAAAATGGACAGAAGATCCTTTCTTGGTAAAAGCGCCAAGATCGGTGTAGGTCTGGTAGGCGGCAGCGTCCTGCTGTCCGCCTGCGCAAGTGGTGACAAATCCGGCAAGATGACACCCCTCAGACAGCCGGGCGAGTATTATGTTCCTGAACTTCCTGACAAGGCCATCGACGGAAAGGAACTTAAGGTCGGCGTGATCGGTTGCGGCGGCCGTGGAAGCGGAGCCGTTGAGGATCTGCTGAATGCCGCAGACGGAATCAAGGTCACGGCCTTGGGCGATGTCTTTGCTGATCGTCTGACCGGCCTTCGCGAAAACCTCAAGACCAAATGGAATCAGGAAGTTCCTGAAGATCACTGCTTCACAGGCTTCGATGCCTACAAGCAGGTCATTGATTCCGGTGTGGACATGGTGATTGTCGCCACTCCGCCGGTCTTCCGTCCGACGCATTTCCAGTACGCCACCGAGAAGGGCGTTCACTCGTTTCTTGAGAAGCCTATCGCTGTGGATGCCAAGGGCTATCGTCTGATCATGGCGACGGCGAAACAGGCTGAGGCCAAGGGACTTAGCGTGGTGACAGGAACCCAGCGTCACCATCAGAGACCTTACGTGGAGTCTTTCAAGAGGATCCAGGAAGGAATGATCGGCGAGATCACCGGCGGCAACGTCTATTGGAATCAGGGAATGCTTTGGTACAAGGAGCGTCAGCAGGGCTGGAGCGACATGGAGTGGATGATCCGTGACTGGGTCAACTGGAAGTGGCTCTCAGGCGACCACATCGTCGAGCAGCATGTCCACAACATCGACGTGTTCAACTGGATGATCGGTAAGCACCCTATCAAGGCGACCGGTTTCGGCAGCCGTCAGCGCCGTGTCACCGGCGACCAGTACGACAACTTCAGCATTGACTTTGAATATGAGAACGGCGTCCATCTGCACAGTATGTCGCGTCAGATCGACGGTTGCTCGACCAACATCGGCGAATGTGTCCACGGAACGAAGGGCTACTGGAGCTCGGCGGATTTCGCCATCCGTGATCTTCAGGGCAATGTCCTCTGGCAGTTTGACTTCGAGGCGGAGAAGGCTCAGTACAAGCAGACCAATCCGTACGTGCTTGAGCATGTGGATTGGGTGAACCACATCCGTAAGGGTGAGGCTCATGTGGAGGCCGGAGAGTGTGGTGTCTCTTCTCTCTGCGGCGTTATGGGCCGTGAGTCTGCCTACACCGGCAACACCATCACCTGGGACGAGATCAGCGCCGCCGCTCTGGATTACCTTCCGGAGAAGCTTGAACTCGGCAAGATGGACATGAGCAAGTACACTGTCCCGGTCCCGGGAGCTGAAAAGTAATAGGTCACTGAGCTTGCCGAAGTGACCGAAGATTAAAAGGGGATGACCAGAAGTGGATTTTGGTCATCCTCTTTTAATATGTCGGGTCTCCAGCAGCCATTTCCAAGTCAGCAACACATCAATGGTTCCATACTTGTCTGTTATGCTGTTTTCCTCGTCATAAGTGAGAATCAAACGTCTGCGGCAAGACAGATGACCCGGTAACTTGCTGAGAGCCTCTGTCTCACGCTTTCTGGTTTCATCGTCAAGTAAAGAATAGCTGACTTGAATGGCCAGTTCATCTTCCGGGACGTAGAAATCAACTTCATAACCTGTCTTGTAAAAGAACACCCGCTCATTGTCCATGTCATGTCCATAGATGCGGAACAACTGGAGAGCGACAAGATTCTCCAGAAGCATGGTGTCTTTGTCGATGAGGAACAAGCCAAGAATGCCCGTGTCAATGAAATAGTACTTGCAGTTGCTTTCTTTGTCCGCCAGGCTTGTCGCATAGTTTCTGACGCGCATGAGCAGCCATGCGTTTTCGCAATATTCCACATACTTGATGGTTGTCGCGAGGCTGAGTTTACCGCCTACACTTGACAAGAGGTTATTGACGCGGTTATAGGAAATAGGCCGGCACACGCTTTCCGCCATTTTCCTGACAAGGATCCGAATCCCGGCCACATTGGTGATATTGTTCCGCGCGATGATGTCCCCCATGTAGATCTTCTGGTAAACACTGCTGAGATAGTCTCGTTTTGCCGGCATCATGGCTGACGCTGGCAGACCACCGTAATGCAAGTACTCGTCAAAACAACGAACAACCTTTGCTCGTCCTTCGGTTGAGATAATATCATTTTCGTCCCATGGGATTCTGTGTGCGTCAAGATATTCTTCGAAGCTGTAGGGGTAAATCTCTGAGGTCAGGAATCGACCACCTAGTGTGGTGTTGATCTCACCGGAGAGCATCTTTGCATTTGAACCGGTGATGAGTATTGTATAATTGGAGTCGGCCATTCGTCGTGCGAACTTATGCCATCCTTCGATGTTCTGAATCTCATCGAGAAAAAGCATAGGACGTTTGCCATACATTTCCTGATGGCATTCCAGCAGTCGATTGAAATCTTCGGAAGTGAAATTCTCAAGCCGCTCGTCCTCGAAGTTCAGATAGAGGATCTCATCCCATCCATGCCCTTCAGCCAATAGTTGTTGGATTCTGTGATAGAGCATGTAGGACTTCCCGGCTCTCCGTACTCCGACAAGAACATAGCAAGGAAATTTGTCAAGACGAACGTCTCGTGGAAACACCACGTAGCGCTCCACTTCTTCTTGATTGTCACGAAGAATCTGTTTTAATACCAGCTTGTCCATGTTCAATGATTGTTAGAACGCAAATATATCGATTGTTTAATTGGTTTGCAAATAATCCGCTATTTTTATTTAATGAATTAAACAAAAATCACAATCGTGTAATGCGTACAAATCAGTTTGACATAGTTTACCCGAAAGAAGTGATATTTTCAGTTTTTAATTGTATCTTCGCCATATCTGCGAAACAAGTAATTTAACAAGAAATATATGAACAGAAGACATTTTCTCTCGTCAGCGGCGTTCGGATCAGCTGCCTTGGCCGCGGCCTCCATGCTGCCGGGATGTGCCACTGCATTGGACAAGAAGAAGTGCGTGCCACGTCTTGAGCTGAAGCTCTCGTTTCAGGAAGGAATCGCCCCGGGAAAGAATCTGGGCGAGCAGCTGGATTTCATGGAAGACCTGGAGGTGCGTGGTTTCGAGCCGAGCGGACGGAATCTTCCTGCCCGCGTCAATGAGATCCGTAACGCCCTCAGCGGACGTGACATCGAGGTCTCTGCCATCTGCGCCGGATTCGACGGCTTCATCCTGGCCGAAGACCCGGCGGTCAAGGCGTCGTTCGACAAATCGATGCGCGAGATCGTGGCCGCTGCAGGTGAACTCGGCTCGGTGGGAGTCATAATGGTCCCGGCTTTCAACGGCCAGACTCCGTGCAGACCCCACACCCTGGACACCCGCAACTACCTCTGCGAGCAGCTCCACGACCTCGGAGAGTTCGCCCTTGAGCACGGCACGACCGTGATTCTTGAGCCATTGAACAGAAGGGAGGCCTTCTATCTCCGTCAGGTTGCCGACGCCGCCGCGATCGCCCGCGATTCCGACAGCAAGGGCGTGAAGGTGATGGGTGATTTCTGGCACATGTCCGAGGAGACCTCCGACTACGGCGCGCTGACATCAGCCGGCATCGAGTACCTCCAGCACGTCCACATCGCCAGCCGTGGCCGCAGACTGATGCCTGGAGAGGACGGCGCGAAGGACGACTACAAGTCCGGATTCCGGGCGCTCCAGCACATGGACTACAAGAACTATGTCAGTTTCGAGTGCGGCACTGCCGGAGACCGTGCCAAGACCGTGAGGGAAGCCGTCAGACTCCTGTCGGATCAATGGTATAGTCTGTAATGGTTGTCGCAGGTCATGCGTTCGGGCTATTGGCGGCCCTGCTCTATGTCTGTCTTCTGGTGGTCATCTATGTTTTGCGTGACCGCTGGCCGCTGTTCAGGCATCTGGCCGGACGGAAAGCCTGCCTGACCTCGATCTCAATCGTGCTGTTCCTGCTGCTCGTCTTCGGGCTTGTACCGCAGGACGGGGGCAGGGACGGTTTTTTCGGCGTTCTCGGTTTCAGGAATATGAGCCGGTCGTCGATCTTCATCCTCGCGTTGCTTCTTTTGGCGACAAGCGTCACACTGAATACGATCGAGGATATTCATAGATTCAGCAAGCATCGCCTCGGGGTGACCTGCGCCCATCTGGGCCTGTCGGTGATTCTGATCGCCGGACTTTTCGGCTCCGGCGGCACCGTCCGGACGGTTATGATCGCGATGCCGAATGTCCCGGACCATCAAGCGCGGAACGAAGTCACTTATGAATATGTCAAACTCCCTTTCGAGTTGACACTCAGGGATTTCTCTGTTTATGAATATTCTTCCGAGGTCACCTTGACCCTTCCTGACGGCCGCTCATCAGAGATCAAAATCGCTGTGAACCACCCTGCAAAGGTCGGTTCGTGGTGGATTTACCAGTCGGACTACCTGTCGGACACGGAACGAGGAGAGTTCGCAAGCATATTCAAGTGTGTCTGTTCGCCTTTGTCGGAGGTTTTCCGCATAGCATTGTGGCTGCTGCTTGTCTCCGCCGCGGCGATGGTGTTCTTTGCTGGCTTCAAACCGTCTTTTGGAAAGAAAGGACCATTGTCTGTAAAACTACAAGATGGCGCCGCTCCCTTAGGATGTGAAACTTTCAATGAAAAGGAGGAACGGTTATGAGTTGGGATTCGTTTGTCTGGTTCGCCTTGGCAGCGTCACTGTTCTGGATTTCAGGAGCGATTGTCTCCGTGATTTCCAAACGTAGGCTCCCGGCCGCCGTTCTGGCCGGATGCGGCTCTGCCATATTCATGACATTCATTGTCGGGGTCTGGATTTCGCTTGGGCGTCCGCCTCTCCGCACTATGGGGGAGACCCGCCTTTGGTTCAGCCTGTTCCTTTCGCTGATCGGACTCGTGGTGTATCTTCGTTGGCGTTACCGCTGGGTACTTCCGTTCGGATGCCTGATGGCCGTGATGTTCGCCAGCATCAACATATTCAAGCCAGAGATTCACACTGAAGAACTTATGCCGGCTCTCCGCAGCCCGTGGTTCGTCCCGCACGTCATCGTCTATATGTTTTCCTACGCCGTGATGGGCATCGCCACCATCCTGGCTCTCCGTATTCTCTGGCTGACCCGCCGTTCAGCCGCGGGATCCGCTCCGGCCACTGGGTCAACAACTCCTGCCACTGTCGATGCGACCGCAAGTCCCCTGTCACCGTCCCTTCAAGGCGACCTGCGCCTCTGCGACACCCTGGTGCGCATGGGCTGGGGATTCATCACAATGGGCATAGTGATGGGCGCCCTCTGGGCCAAACAGGCCTGGGGTGACTACTGGACCTGGGATCCTAAGGAAACCTGGGCCGCCGCCACCTGGCTCAGCTATCTTCTGTACATGCATCTCCGCCAAGGCTCTGCTTTATCTTCGGTCACTTCGGCAGGCTCAGAGGCCATAGCTCGACAGAACTCGCCAGCCATTGAAGTGGCATCACACTCCAACAAAGCTCTCCATCGCACCCTTTTCCTTCTGATATTCTCTTTCATCCTCCTCCAGATGTGCTGGTGGGGCGTAAACTACCTCCCCTCAGCCCAAGGCTTCAGCCTGCACACCTATTAGTATTCCTGACCTTTAGTGTGCCTTGGAATGAAATGAGGCCTCCGTTCAGAGGCCTGTAGAAAATACTATGGAGGGCAACATGTTGAATATTAATAATTTAATAGATGCTATTCCTCCCTCATCAGGCGTGGAGTAACTCTGTGTTCTGTCTTGATGACAAAGGCTTTGCCCTCCACGAAGGAAAGAGGGTAGTCTATGGTGCCAGAATGTGGGCTGAATGAAAATCAGGCATATTCAATCATTCTTGGGGAGAATTTGCTAACTTTGCAGATTGCGGGGCCGGGGGAAAGACGCGGGCCGCGGAAAGAAGAATATTCAAAACATATCAATATGTACAGAACACACACGTGCGGGGAACTCCGCATTGAGAATGTCGGGCAGAAGGTGACCCTCGCCGGTTGGGTGCAGAGGTCCAGGAAGCTCGGCGGAATGACTTTCATTGACTTGCGTGACCGCTATGGCATTACGCAGCTCGTGCTTGAGGCGGACGCAGACGCAGCTTTGGTGGAGACAGCGACCTCTTTGGGCCGTGAATATGTCATCCAGGCCACCGGTGAGGTAGTCGAGCGTCAGAGCAGGAACGCCAGGATGGACACAGGTGACATCGAGATCAAACTTGAGGCGATCAACATCCTCAACAAGTCCGTCACCCCTCCGTTCACGATCGAGGACGAGAGCGACGGCGGCGAGGATCTCCGTGCCAAGTTCCGCTATCTGGATCTGAGAAGGAATCCGCTCCAGAAGGCGCTGGCGTTGAGGCACAAGCTTGCCCACGAGGTGCGCAACTACCTTGATGGCCAGGGATTTATGGAGATTGAGACTCCGTACCTGATCAAGTCCACCCCGGAGGGTGCCCGTGACTTCGTGGTCCCTTCAAGGATGAATCAGGGGCAGTTCTACGCCCTGCCGCAGTCTCCTCAGACCTTCAAGCAGCTCCTGATGGTGGCCGGCTACGACCGCTATTTCCAGATCGTCCGCTGCTTCCGTGACGAGGATCTGCGCGCCGACCGTCAGCCAGAGTTCACCCAGATCGACTGCGAGATGTCCTTCGTCGAGCAGGAGGAAGTCCTGAATATGTTCGAGGGAATGATGAGGACGATGTTCAAGAATGTCCTCGGGGTTGATATTCCTAACCCTATGCCTCGTATGAGCTGGTACGACGCAATGGACAAGTACGGTTCTGACAAGCCGGATGTCCGTTTCGGAATGACCATTCACGAGATTACAGACAAGGTGAAAGGCAAAGGCTTCTCCGTTCTTGAGGACGCTGCCTACGTCGGAGCCATCGCGGTTCCGGGCGGCGCTGAATACACCCGCAAGCAGATCGATGAGCTGACCGAGTGGGTCAAGAGACCTCAGGTCGGAGCCAAGGGCTTGATCTACATCAAGCTCAACGCCGACGGCTCCGTCAAGTCCTCGATCGACAAGTTCTACTCACCTGACGAGTTGAAAGTCATCGCCGAGGCCGTTGAGGCCAAGACCGGTGACATCGTGTTCGTGATGTCAGGCGACAGCAACCGCAAGGTGCAGACAATGCTTGGCGTTCTGCGTATCGAGATGGGCAACAGGCTCGGCCTTCGTGACCCTAAGGTCTTCGCGCCGCTTTGGATCGTGGACTTCCCGCTTCTTGAGTGGAGCGAGGAGGACGGACGATTCTACGCGATGCACCACCCGTTCACCGCACCGAAGCCTGAGCACATGAACCTGTTCTACAGCGACAAGAAAGAGGATCTCGAAAGGGTTTGCGCCAATGCCTACGACTTCGTGCTGAACGGCACAGAACTCGGTGGCGGTTCCATCCGAATCCATGATGCGGAGGTTCAGAAGAGAATGTTCGAGGTTCTGGGCATCGGTCCTGAGGAGGCTGAATATAAGTTCGGATTCATCATCCACGCCTTCCAGTACGGTGCTCCGCCTCACGGAGGTCTGGCATTTGGTTTCGACCGTGTCTGCACACTATTCGCCGGCAAGGAGTCCATCCGTGACTTCATCGCCTTCCCGAAGAACAACCAGGGCCGTGACGTGATGATCGACGCTCCGTCCAAGATCGACCAGACCCAGCTCGACGAGCTCAGTCTGGATCTCCGTCCGCAGCAGGAGAAGTAGTTCCCGTCCTGTCGCCGGGTCTGTCGAAGCGACGTGAAACAAAGCATGAAAGTGTGACCGGATTGTCCTTCGGCCACACTTTCATTTCTCTCACACTCGCGCGGTTCACCCCCAATAGTGTCAACCATTCTCAGGGAAGGTCGCGCGCAGTACAAAGATTAATATTAAATTATTGCTGTCCGCTAAAAGTTAGCGAGCAACGAGATATCCATCCGCAGTGCTG
>OIZX01000462.1_pt1 | contig 28472 bp, 19 predicted proteins | sample 1588621 | NCBI WGS metagenome assembly OIZX01 (sample SAMN03283276) | human gut metagenome | biome: human-associated habitat; material: feces | host: Homo sapiens | place: Peru | collected 2012 | reverse complement strand
CAATGTGGTCCCTGAAACCACCCTGAACCTTCCTTCGATCAAAGGTGGCAAGAAGTTGATCTACACCCACGTGGAGATGCCGCTGACCGCCATCGCCGATTTCGAGGAGAAAGGCGTGACCAACCCTGTCTATGCCGAGCTCGACCGCCTCTGCAAGGCTCACAACGGACTATGGAACATCGAGGCTGAGGAATATCTCCTCTCCCACGCCTCCGAACTGAGCAAGTAGTACTCACCTTAGTGTGAGACCCGAAAAGGATTTTCCCTATCCGGATTTTTCACGTTACAAAAATCCGGATAGGGAAAATCCTTTTCGGGCTGCAGCTAAGATATGCCCTCATCTTTTCGGGTTTCATTGTCGAAACATTCTCTATACCATGCTGCCAAGCCCGAAATAATTCTTTTATTTGTAGCATCCGCTCCATTTTGCCCGCCCACAGGCAGAATCGGAAGGGAAGTGGCTGACTTATCATAATTTTGACATTAAATACAAACAGTTTTATGAAGCACATCAAACTACTTGCGGTCATTGCCGCGATGACCATCTGCGGGACAATTTCCGCACAGCAGACTTTCTTCAAGGTGTCCTATTCAAATGCCGCGATCGAGATGAAATCGGGCAGATTGCCTGTCACGGAAAACATGAACGGCCTCTCCGTAGGTGTCTCGCAGGCGAGACCGCTCCCCGGCGAGTTGCCTTTCTTCTATGAATATGGTGTGGATGCGATGGCGGTGTTCGGCGACCATAATTCCACACTCGTCTCCGCGATTGTTCCGGTCAGTTTGATGTACCAGCTCGACCTCGGGCAGATCCAACTTCTCCCGTTCGCCGGCCTCAACCTGACAGCGCACATCCTGGGTCAAAGCAAGTACGAGGGCGTCACCAGCGACTGGTTCAAGTCAGACAACGGCGACTCCGCCGACAACCGCTTCCAGCTCTGCGCCCAGTTAGGCGTCAAGGCCGTCTACAACAGGTACTTCCTGGAATTCGCCTACCACCCGTCCCTGACCAACCTCGCCGACCGCACCAGCCTAAATCTCATCAACGTCTCGTTCGGTTTCATGTTCTAAGTAAGCCTAAAATCAGCTTGGTACTATTTAGGATTGCTTAGTGGCCTTGGAAAATAGATCTATCCTCGATAATTTTATCTGAGGCAACTTGTTTTTCATGTTACTAAGTAGTACCGACAATCCGCTTACGGTATGCAAAAGAGGGTGGCTATCAGTCTTTTGACTTTGGTCACCCTCTCTTTGTCATGTCCTGTGTCCGGCGGCGCTGGTGTTGCCGCTGTTCACTTCGTCGACGAGGTCGTTGATGGCGTCGGTCACGCCGGCTATCTTCGAGGCGATGCCGGCCTGGTCGGTGCCGAGAGCCTAGTCCTTGATCGCGTCGAGGGACGCCACGATGAGATCGAACTTGCTGTCGTAGTCAGGCATTCCCTTGACGGCGGCATCGATGGCCGCCAGCCTGGTCTCGAGGGTGGTGTTCTGGTCGTCGAGGACACAATGGCTGGGCCATCAGTCAATGCTGAACGCCTCGATCTCTTTGTTGAGGGTGTCGAGGATCTCGAGTTTGGTGTTCAGGAGGTCGTCTGAGATGTCAACCTTGTAGTAGTGCGGGTTGATGAGGCGTCTCTCGGACGGACTGAAATGTGACAAGGTGTTGTTGTAGAAGGCCTTTTTCTCTTGCAGGGTGTGGCTTTCGGCGCATCTCTCGCCGTCCTTGATCACCTGATGCTGAAGTGGCCTCCAGGAATATTCACCGGACTGGAATATCTTGTACTTGTAGCGGTCCTGCTCGTCGTAGATGGTGAAGGTCTCGCCGGCCTCGATCCTTTGGGAGAGGGTGTCTCCTCGCAGACAGGTCACGTCGGCTTTGTAGATGTCACCGAGATCAGGGTCTTTCTTCGTGATTCTGTAGGTGATCTGGAATCCCGGGTTGATCAGTTTGATTCTCTCCTCGGAACGTTTCAGGACCGGACGGCCGTCTATCTGGACGAGTTTGTACACGTTGCCGAAGCATGGGGCGGCCTTGCTGGTGGCGATGGCGTCACCGACTCCGTAGGAGTCTATGCAGGCTCCCTGGCGCTCAAGATCCGAGATGAGATATTCGTCAAGGGAGTTGGTGGCGAAGATTTTGCAGCCCGTAAGTCCGTGGTTGTCAAGGATCCTGCGGACTTTGACTGAGAGATAGGCGAGGTCGCCACTGTCAAGGCGCACGCCGTAGCCGTTGGGATATTCATTGTCGATGCCGCATTCCTTGAAAGAGCGTATCGCGTTCAGAATGCCGCATTTAAGGGTGTCGTAGGTGTCTATGAGCAGGATGAGGTTCTCGCCTCGGTGGGTGTTGATGTAGTCCACGAAGGCTTTGTGCTCGCCTTCGACTGTGCTGCCGTAGGAGGTGACGAAGCTGTGGGCCATCGTGCCGGTGGAAGGCACTCCGTTGAGGACTCCGGTCAGGATATTTGAGGTGCTGGCGCATCCGGCTATGATCGCGGCCTTCGCTCCGTAAGTGGCAGCCCACGGGCCGTGAGCGCGCCGTGATCCGAACTCGCTGACAGGACGGTTGGTGGCGCGGCAGACCCTTGAGGCCTTTGTGGCCACGGCCATCTGGTGGTTCATTATGCAGAGGAGGGGAGTCTCAAGGATCTGGGCTTCGATCAGCGGAGCCTCCACTGTGATGATCGGTTGGTTCGGGAAAGCGATCTCGCCCTCGCGCATCGCATAGACATTGCCTGTGAACCTCAACGTTGACAGGTACTTGCGGAATTCGGCATATTCATCACCCGGAAGGAACTTCTCGTAAAATTCCGGTTCGGCCTTGCCGATGTTCCGGATGCATTCTATGGCTTCCTCGATGCCGCTCACGACCGCCCAGTTGTTGTTCTCCGGGGCTTTTCTGTAGAACATATTGAAGACGGCGATGACATCCTTTCTGCCTGTCTCGTAGAAGGATTTGCCCATCGTGTACTGGTACTTGTCTGAACAGTAGGCGAAGTCTTTGACCTCGATTCCGTTGTTTGATTCCATATCTTTAGATGTTTTGGCCGGAGCCATTTTTTCTGTTGTCTGATTGCCGGAGGGTTATTGTTTGCCTTGGCGGGCCTTGTTATCTTCAAGAACCATGCTGAGAATCCGTTTGGCTGAGGTGTTGTCACCGGAAGTGACGAGTTCGATGTCTGGATGGGGCACCGAGCCTGTCGAAGCCACATCGTCCGAGGCGAGCTGCCCTTCCTCTTTCATCACCTCAATCAGATGCTTGGCCACCGCCGGTGCCGGATCGATGATCTGCACATCAGGCCCCGCAATCCTCTGGATGACATTCCTCAGGAACGGATAGTGCGTACACCCCAGCACAATCCTGTCCGCACCCGCATCCAGCAGCGGTTGGAGGCTCTTCCGCACCGTCTCCTCCGCCTGTGGTCCGTCCAGAATCCCATTCTCCACCAACTCCACAAACCCTTGCCCCACGTGCTCGACAATCTCTACGTCATCCTCGTAGATCCCCTTGGTGGTCAGGTATTTGGACCCTTTCAGCGTTCCTGCCGTCGCCAGCACACCGATCACTCCTGTCTTAGAACTGAGCGCGGCCGGCTTCACCGCCGGCTCCATTCCGATGAATTTGACGGGATATTCATTTCTTAAAGTGGTGATCGCCGCCGCAGTGGCAGTGTTGCACGCCACCACGATGATTCGCGCTCCCCGCGAGAGGAGATATTCCGTGATCGCTCTGCATCGGCTTTGGATGAACTCAGGAGTCTTTTCTCCGTACGGGCAGTTGGCGTTGTCCGCGTAATAGACAAACTTTTCCCCCGGAAGAAGCTTCAGCACCTCCCGCAGCACGGACAGCCCGCCCGACCCCGAATCAAAAATCCCGATCATCACCGAAAAGTCAAATTATTGAATCAAAGATACAACAAAGAAACGAAAGAGAAATAAAATTGAATATCTTTGTACTGTAGTGTCCAATGTAGTGGCATGATCTGAAACGTTAGATTATTCTGAATGACAATGAATATGAAGACATGGAATATGTGTGGGACCGCAGTGGTGCTTGCTGCGGCGATGCTGTGGCTTTCGGGCTGCGTGGAGACTGATGCGGATAAGAGAGAAAATGCTCCCACGCATGAAATCGCGAAGGCGGATCAGTACGCGATCGATGTGCTGGAAACGTATTACCTTTGGAATGAGGAGATTGAAAAGGATTTGGCGAGGCTGGATCCGGACACTTGCAGAATGCCGATGGAAGTGGTGAAAGGCATTCGCTATCATGAGGGAGGCAAGGAAGTGGACCGTTGGACTGTCCTGACGGATGACCTCAAGTCATTCCAGAATTCTGTGCAAGGGCTTGGGATCACTTACGGGTATGATCTTCAGGCAGGGAGGATTACCAACAAGCCTGGGGAATATTTCCTTGTGGTGAGCTGTGTCAGCAACGGTGGACCTGCCCATAAGGCGGGACTTAGGCGAGGTGACATAATCATCACTCTTGACGGCAAGGCTATAACAGAGGAAAATATTTATGATGCTTTCAATTCATATTCAATAAATTTGGGAGTTACTGGCCTGGATGGGAACGGCAACATCAGTGGTGATGTCAGGACTGTGAGCCTGAAGGCGGTGGATATGTACGAGGATCCTGTTCTGGTGGACAAGACGTTCGATGTCGCGGGAAAGAAAATCGGCTATCTGGCCTATTCCGCGTTTGACCTCAATTCCTCTCAGACGCTGCCGGATGTGTTCAGACGCTTCAAGTCCGAGAATATTGATGAACTTATCCTTGATTTGAGGTATAACGGCGGTGGCTACGCTTTCACCGAGAATGTGTTGGCATCGATGATAGCACCGATGGCAAATGTCCTGGCCGGGGATATATTCCAGACAGAGGTGTATAATTCCATTCTCGCCGAGGCCTGGAAGAAGCAAGGGGAGGACACTAACACTTATTTCTCAACAGTTCATGAAATCAGTTCGCAGAAGTTGAAAATAGATGTGTCGGACGCCAATCCGGGAATATCCAAGGTTTATGTCATCGTGACCGGTGGCACGGCCTCGGCTTCGGAAGGGTTGATTGTAGGTCTGAAGCCTTATATGGATGTTGAGCTTGTCGGTCAACGGACCTATGGGAAGTATTGCGCCGGAATCTTGTTGGCTCCGGATCAATTCTACAGCAGCAGGTATGATTATTCACTGATCCAGGATTGGGGAATGTACGTGATGATCAGCAAGTTCGCTGACTGCAACGGCCGCAATGCCTCGATTCCGGACGGTATTCCGGTGGACGTTCAGGCTGATGACAATCCGTTGGACGGCTATCAACTTGGGGACGAGAACGAGACGATGCTCCGCGCCGCCCTCCAGGCCGCCGGGAAGGTCTATCCACAGGCCGCCGGGGCGACCTGGGCATATTCCGGAGACATTGAGCTTACTCCTCTTGAACATGGAGTTCCGAAAGGGCTTCTCATCAAGACGGATGCCCCGGCGTTGAGGTAGTTTTCCCGTTTCATAAATCGCGTTTCACTTTTTATGTCTCGCTTTTTGTGTAACTTTGCAGGAATAAATTTAAAATGGAGAGCAAATGATATTAAAGGATCAGATTGAGGCTCTGCATCAGCGGTTGGAGACGTTGGGGAGGTGTCTTTGACATCCCTGGGAAACGTGGGCAGGTAGCCGCATTGCAGAAGAAGACGGAGTCGCCGGACTTTTGGAACGACCCTAAGGCAGCCGAGGTGTTCATGAAGAACCTGAACGGTGTAAAGTCTTGGGTCACAGGATTCGACAAGGCTTCCACCGAGGTGGATGATCTGGATGTTCTGTACGATTTTGCCAAGGAAAGTCTGGGCGGAGGCACCGACGAGACAGTCACCACAGCGGAGACGCATGAACTCGACGAGTCATATTCAAAGGCGGTTGAGGATGTCGAGGCGTTGGAGCTTAGGAATATGTTGGGCGCGGAAGGGGACAACCTTGGAGCCGTGCTGACGATAAATTCCGGAGCGGGCGGCACCGAGGCGAACGACTGGAGTTCGATGCTGATGAGGATGTATATGCGCTGGGGCGAGAGGAACGGTTACAAAGTGACTGTCACTGACCTTCTTGAAGGTGACGAGGCGGGAATAAAGTCGGCCACGATCCAGGTCGAGGGCGACTATGCCTACGGCTATCTCAAGGCTGAGAATGGTGTGCACAGACTCGTGCGCCTTTCTCCGTTCAACGCCCAGGGCAAGCGCCAGACCACATTCTCGTCCGTTTTCGTCTATCCTTTGGTCGATGACACGATCAACATCGAGATAAACCCTTCGGACTTGGAATGGGACACGTTCCGTTCCGGTGGCCACGGCGGCCAGAACGTCAACAAGGTCGAGACCGGAGTCCGCGTGCGGCATATCCCTTCAGGGATAGTAGTGGAGAACACGGAGTCCCGCTTCCAGCAGGACAACAGGCAGAACGCCCTCCGCATCCTCCGGTCAAGGCTCTATGACCTTGAGCTGAAGAAGCGTCAGGAGAAGCAGGCCGAGATCGAAGGCACGAAAAAGAAGATCGAGTGGGGCTCGCAGATCCGCTCCTACGTCCTTCATCCGTACAAGATGGTCAAGGACCTGAGGACCGGCTATTCCACCGCCGACACCCAAGGCGTGCTTGACGGCGACCTGAACGAGTTTATGAAGCGCTACCTGATGCAGGAAGGCTCCGGCGGCACCGCTGCTCCGATTGAAGACATTGACTGATAATCACTAAAAATATTTCATTAATATGGCAGAATTCAAATACGCTCCGATGTTCCAGCTGGGACCGGACACAACTGAGTACTACAAGCTGACGAGCGAGGGCGTGTCCCTTGGCGAGTTCGAGGGGCATCCTATCCTTAAGGTGGCTCCTGAGGCTTTGACTATGCTTGCGAACGCAGCTTTCAGGGATGTGAACTTCCTTCTGAGGCCGGCCCACAACCAGCAGGTCGCCAAGATCCTTAGCGATCCGGAGGCTTCCGACAATGACAAATACGTGGCTCTGCGCTTCCTGCGCAACGCCGAGGTGTCCGCCAAAGGCAAATTGCCTTTCTGCCAGGACACAGGTACAGCGATTATCCACGGAGAAAAGGGACAGCAGGTCTGGACCGGCTTCGATGACGCCGAGGCTCTCTCGAAGGGTGTCTACAAGACTTACACCGAGGAGAATCTTCGCTACAGCCAGAACGCTCCTCTGGATATGTACAAGGAAATCAACACGAAGTGCAACCTCCCGGCCCAGATCGACATCGAGGCTGAGGAGGGTATGGAATATAAGTTCCTCTGCGTCGTGAAGGGTGGCGGCTCGGCCAACAAGACCTACCTCTATCAGATGACCAAGGCTGTCCTCAATCCTGGCACTCTCGTGCCTTTCCTTGTGGAGAAGATGAAGACTCTCGGAACGGCGGCCTGCCCTCCTTACCACATCGCGTTCGTGATCGGCGGCACATCGGCAGAGAAGAACCTTCTGACTGTAAAACTGGCGTCAACCCATTACTATGACTCCCTGCCTACGACCGGTGACGAGACCGGACGCGCTTTCCGTGACATCGAGCTGGAGAAACAGGTGCTTGAGGAGGCTTACAAGATCGGTCTCGGAGCACAGTTCGGAGGCAAGTATTTCGCACATGACGTCAGAATCGTCCGTCTGCCTCGCCACGGCGCGAGCTGCCCGATCGGCCTTGGAGTAAGCTGCTCGGCCGACCGCAACATCAAGGCGAAGATCAACAAGGACGGTGTCTGGATCGAGAAACTTGACGATAACCCTACACAGTGGATTCCTGAGTCCCTGCGCCAGGCCGGTGAGGGCGAAGGCGTGGTCGTTGACCTCGACAAGCCTATGAGCGAGATCTGCAAGCTTCTCAGCCAGTACCCTGTCTCCACCCGTCTGAGCCTTAACGGAACCATCATCGTGGCCCGTGACATCGCTCACGCCCGTCTGAAGGAAAGACTTGACAGAGGCGAGGATCTACCGCAGTACTTCAAGGATCATCCTGTCTTCTACGCCGGCCCTGCCAAGACTCCGGAAGGAATGGCCTGCGGCTCGATGGGACCTACCACGGCCAACCGTATGGACCCTTACGTTGATCTCTTCCAGGATCACGGCGGCAGCATGATCATGATTGCCAAGGGCAACCGCACCCAGGTTGTCACTGACGCCTGCAAGAAGCACGGCGGATTCTATCTCGGCTCCATCGGCGGCCCTGCCGCTGTTCTCTCCTACGAGAGCATCAAGAGCATTGAGTGCGTTGAATATCCAGACCTCGGAATGGAGGCCATCTGGAAGATCCGCGTGGAGAACTTCCCTGCGTTCATCCTTGTGGACGACAAGGGCAACGATTTCTTCAAGCAGTTAGGACTTTAATCAAACACAAATACACAGGATGAAGAATATTGTCACCCTGATGATCGCGGTTGCGCTGCCTGTTCTTATGGCCGCGCAGCCGCAATCTTCTTTTAAGCTTGAATGGGCCTCGACCGGCTCGCATTGTGTCATCGGCGGCGGCCCTTCGTTGGACTACCAGAAGAAAGCCTTCAATCATTCAGCCTGGCGTGGGGAAAAAGTGTTCGCCCAGGCTGTTATTTCTTCGGATACGGAACTGGAAGATGTCACATTGTCTGTGTCTGACCTAAGCAACGGCAAATCCGGGATAAAATCCGGGAATATTTCAGTCCAGTTCGTCTCCTTCGTGGTTTCGGATCTGTTGGACACGACCAAATACGGCCAGTGCGGCCAGAGGCAGGACAAATCCGAATGGGGCGAGGTTCTTGTCGCGGATGTGCTTGACCTCAAGGAATCTATGAATATTCCGGCGGGAAGGAAGCAGCCTGTCTGGATGACGGTCAATGTGCCTTCCAATGCGAAACCAGGGAAGTACAGAGGAAAACTGACGGTGTCCTCAAGTAACGCCAAATCCCGCAGCCTTCCGGTGGAACTTATTGTTTCAGACCATATTCTGCCTCCGGATAGCGATTGGACTTTCCATCTGGATCTGTGGCAGAATCCATATTCAGTGGCCCGCTATGAGAACGTTCCCCTTTGGAGCGACGCTCATTTCGAGGCGATGCGTCCGGTGATGAAGATGCTTGCCGAAGCCGGTCAGAAATCCGTCACCACCACCATCATGAACCGTCCGTGGAACGGCCAGACCGAGGATGCCTTCGGCTCTATGGTCACCAAGATCCGCCGCATCGACGGAACCTGGCTCTATGACTACACGATTTTCGACCGCTGGGTGGAGTTCATGTTCTCCCTTGGAATTGATAAGCAGATCAACTGCTACTCAATGATCCCGTGGGCGTTGGAGTTTGACTATTACGATCAGGCTACTTCCTCGAACACGACAATCCAGGCCACTCCAGGCAGTCAGGAGTACAATGAATATTGGGGCTCTTTCATCGCTGACTTCGCACGTCATCTGAAATCGAAAGGTTGGTTCGAGAAGACTATGATAGCGATGGATGAGCGTCCTATGGAATCCATGCAGGCGGTGCTTTCTCTTATCCGTAATATTGAGCCGGGCTTCAAGATTTCATTGGCCGGGAACTATCATGAGCCGATCAACCATGAGATTGCAGATTTCAGCGAGGGATTCGCTCCTAAGAAGGAGTTCCCGGAATCAGCCAAGGCCAAGAGAAAGGAACTTGGATTGACAACGACAATCTACACCTGCTGCGCTGAGGCTCATCCGAACATGTTCGTGATCTCCGATCCTGACGAGGCCGCATGGCTTGGATGGTTCGCCCAGGCCGAGGGTTACGACGGCTATCTCCGCTGGGCCTACAACAGCTGGACCTTGGATCCGCTCACTGACACTCGTTTCCGCACCTGGCCTGCCGGTGACTGCTTCGTGGTCTATCCCGGTGGCCGTGGCAGCGTCCGTTTCTCCAAACTCACCGAAGGCATCCAGGACTTCGAGAAAGTCCGCATCCTCCGCGCCCAGTGGCAGAAAGAAGGCAACGAGGCCAAACTCGCTCAACTGACCGAAGTCCTCAAGCCTTTCACCTCTGATAAGATCCTCGAAGAAGGCCCGGACAAAGCCCTCATCACTGCCAAGTCCTTCCTCGACAAACAATAAGGCGAGCATCATTTTTATGTAAAAATGATCTTGTCGGGCTTGCTGATTCTCTTGAGCGACGATAATGGGGTAAAATGTTGCCCGAGGGTGTCTGCTTGCACTCTCGGGCAACAAAAATGAGGGAAAATGCTACTTGACCTTGATGGAGTTGAGGAGGTCGAGCTTGCCGGTGTCGGTGAGGTGGATGATGAGCTCGCCGAAGAGGGTGTTCTGCCAGGCGAACCAGGCGCGGGTGAACTTGCTCGCATCATCCTTATAGAAGGACTCGTGCATAAATCCTGTGCCGGCATCGGTCTTCATCAGGGTCTCGACGCACCACTTGATCTCCTTGTCGTCCTGGGACGTGAAGGCCTTCATCATTATGCTCATAGGCCAGATGTAGTCGTAGCCGATGTGCGGACCGCCGATTCCCTCGCCGGCCTTGCCTTTGAAGAAATACGGATTGTCCTCGCTCCAGACGAACCTGCGGGTGTTCTGGTAGATCGGATCGTTGATGTCAATGTCACCGAGGTAGGCCATCGCCAGAAGGCTCGGTACGTTGGCGTCATCCATCATCAGCTGGTTGCCGAAACCGTCCACCTCGAAGGCGAAGATCTTGCCGTACTTCGGGTGGTTCACGACGGCATATTCATAAAGGGCTTTCTCCACTTCGGCGGCGAGGTCGAGGCATTCCTTCGCGAGTTTCTTGTTGTGGTTAACATCCGTGAGGATCTCGGCAGCCTTGCGCAAAGAGGTGACAGCGAAGAAGTTGGAAGGAACCAGGAACTCGAACATCGTGGCGTCGTCGGACGGACGGAAAGCTGATGCTATAAGGCCTACCGGCTTGACCGGGTTGCCGCGGCCGTCGTTGGACTTGGTGTCGAACTGGCGGTCGGTCTTTCTGGCGAACCTGTAAGGTCCCGGGCCATCCTTGCGCTGCTGCTCCTTGAAGGTCTTGAGGGTGGCCTGGATGGAATTCAGCCAGGTCTCACCGAAAACGGAATCGTCACCGGTCACCTTCCAGTACTGGTAGGCGAGACGGATCGGGTAGCAGTGCGAATCGATCTCCCATTTGCGCTCGTGGTCATAAGGGTTCATATCAGTGAGGTCTGACTCCCACTCGCTGCCGGTAGGGCCTTCGTTGAAGGCGTTGGCATACGGATCCAGGCAGATCAGCGAGAACTGGCAGTTGATCACGCCTGCTAGCATATTCTTAAGATGCTCATCCTGGTTGGCCAGCTGGATGTACGGCCAGACCTGCGCTCCGGAGTCCCTGAGCCACATAGCGTGGATGTCTCCGGTGTAAACGAACGTCCTGAAGTTGCCGTCGTCGTCCTTGCCGAAGTGTACGGTGGTGTCAAGGGTGTTCGGGTAGCAGTTGGCGAACATCCAGGCGAGGCGCTGGTTCTTCAGGATGCCTTGCATCTGGGTGATCTTGTTCTCGACGGCCTCGGAGCGGAAAAGACGCTTTTCTGGAGCCGGACGCTGCGACTCGTAGGTTTTGGTGCTGTTGGAGACGGGCGCTTCGATGGTCGGTGAGTCCTGTCGAACCACAGCGGTCTTGCCTTGTGCTACAGCGCCGCCGAGCATAAAGATGGCCGAAGCCAGAAGAAGTGTGCGTTTCATTACTTTATTTTTCGTTAGTGTATGAATATGGTCTGTCCTCCTTCGCGGTTCCTCTCTCCGTCTCAGGTTCGGACCCCACAAGATACACAATTTTTGCACCATTGGCAAAGTCTTCATATCTGAAATAGTTCCGGCTCCAATCCTTTCCATTGATTCTCACGCCTTTAATGTAGAAGTTGTCCTTTGAATTATCAGGAGCTTCCAGAGTGATGACCTTTCCGTCCGGGCGGCTGATCACAGCCTTCTTGAACAGAGGAGTTCCGATGGCATATTCATTGGACCCAGGGCAGACAGGATAGAATCCGAGGGCGGAGAAAACGTACCAAGCGGAGGTCTGACCGTTGTCCTCGTCACCGCAGTATCCGTCGAAGTTGGAGTTGTAGAACTTGTCCATCACCTCGCGGATCCGCTGCTGCGCCTTCCAAGGCTGGCCGCACCAGTCGTAAAGGTAGAGCATATGCTGGATCGGCTGGTTGCCGTGGGCGTAATTCCCCATATTCATAACCTGCATTTCCCTGATTTCGTGGATAGGGAAGCCGTAGTAGCTGTCATCGAAGATAGGAGGGATTGTGAATATGCTGTCGAGCATGCTTGCGAACACTTCGTCTCCGCCCATAAGGTCAATCAGGCCCTGAGGGTCGTGGAAGACTGACCAGGTGTAGTGCAGGCTGTTGCCTTCGGTGAAGTTGCCTCCCCATTTCAGAGGGCTGAACGGCCTCTCGAACGAGCCGTCGAGGTTCTTTCCGACCATCAGCCTGTACTCCGGATCGTAGAGATTCCTGTAATTGAATGCGGCCTTGGCGTAAGGCGCAAGCTCTTCCTCGCCGCGTCCCAAAGCCTTACCGAACTGGTAGATGCACCAGTCGTCGTAGGAATATTCAAGAGTCCTGGCTGCGTTCTCGTTGATGCCTACATTACAAGGGACATAGCCGAGGCTGTCGTAATATTCCCAACCGAGTCGGCCTGTGGCATCCACCTCAGGGTTAACGGCATGTGCGCCGTGGGTGACGGCCTTCCAGAGCTCTTCCGCATCGTAGCCGCGCAGACCCTTGAGCCATGCATCGGTCACGATTGACGCTGAGTTGTTTCCGACCATACATCCCCTGTGCCCTGGACTTGACCACTCCGGTAGGAATCCGCTTTCCTTCCAAGTGTTGACCAGCCCTTCCTGCATCTTCACATTCTCGTCAGGATAGACAAGGTTCAGCAGCGGGAACAGGCATCTGAATGTGTCCCAGAAACCGGTGTCACCGAACAGATAGCCCTTGTGGACGGCTCCGTCGTAAGGGCTGTAATGTACCCTTTCGCCGTCCGCGTTGATCTCGGACAGATCACGTGGGAACAGGACCGACCTGTAAAGGCAGGAATAGAATGTGCGCAGATTGTCGAGATTGTCATCCTCCACTGCGATGCGGCCCAGAACCTCGTTCCATCTTGCTCGCCCGGCCTCGGCGATCTCATCGAATGACCTGCCGGACAGTTCGTTGAGGTTCAGTTCCGCCTGCTCCTGGCTGATGAATGAGGACGCGACCTTGAGGTTGACCTTCTGACCTTTCACCGTCTTGAATCCGACCATAGCGATGTGTCCGTCAACGGTTTGTGTCTCGAATGGGGTGTCGGAAACCACCACAAACCAGTTCCGGAAATTCTCGGTCACGCCGCCGTGGTTCGCCGTAGAATAGCCCACGATCATATTCCTGTCTTTCAGGACTTCCGCCTGCCCTCCGTTGTAGGCATCGACCACGAGGTAGGACATCTCCTTTTCAGGGTAGGTGAGTCTGAACGCCGCCGCCCTTTCTGTAGGGGCGAGTTCGGCAACCACATCGTGCTCAGCGAGATAGACCTGATAGTAGTAAGGCTTCACGGTCTCCGCCTTGTGCGAGAACCAGCTCTGCCGCCCTTCCTCATCGTAAACCGGCCCTGTGGTCACAGGCATAATCGAGAATGAGCCGTAGTCGTTGATCCACGGACTCGGCTGGTGGGTCTGCTTGAGTCCACGGATCTTGGTTGATGAATATGTGTACGTCCATCCGTCCCCATTGGCGCCTGTCTGAGGTGTCCAGAAGTTCATTCCCCACGGCAAGGCGATCGCCGGGTAGGTGTTGCCTGTCGAAAGTTCATAAGTGGAGGCCGTGCCCATCAGCGGGTTCACATAGTCCACAGGATCCTCCATCCTCATTTTCTCCGGAGATCCGCACGCCGTGGCTATCAAGGCCACAGCCAAAAATATTGATTTTTTCTTCATCAGTTCTGAATATTTCCGCTAAGGTACATCAATTTCCATTGGTTCGGAATAGTTCCACCGTCTTGTTCCGCTTCCCACAGGTGTGTCGAAGTTGATCCTCGCCGCCGCGCGCACGAATACCTTCCTTCCGGAAGGGATGGTGCCGTTCGACTTGATGGTCACATCAGTGCCCAGAAGCTTCTCGAAAGCTTGTCCTGAATATGTCAGCTCGCTTGACCAGCGGTTGTCTCTGGCTCTGTAGCCGACACTGGATGACTGGCTTACGAACAGTTGGATGTCGGTGACATTGGCGATGCTCTCCTTCCAGAAACCGGTCGGCTCCATAGCCTTGCGGATGTCCTCACGGCTGGTGGCTCTCGTGACCTTCACCCTTGCGGTGATCTTGCCGCCGCTGACCATCGGCGAGCCGACGAACTCCACGTTGAGGAAAGGCTGTACCTGGAAGTTGACCTCGGTCTTGCCTTTGATGTGCACGTCCTTTGTGCCGTTTGAGATGACGGTTCCGTCCTCGGTCTCCAGCAGGATCGGGATGAACGGTCCGTCCACACGGACGTTGTAGTCAGCCTCGAACAGTTTGGTGTTCCGGAATGTGCCGTCAGCCTTGCAGTTGAAATCCTGGGGGGTGACATTGCCCTCCCAACTGGTCTCTATCAGACGGACCCTGATTCCTTCCGAGCCTTGGTCCGTCAGAACCGGAGCTCCGGTGTTCACATCCGTGACGCTTCCGAAAATCGTCTCGGAAGGAGCGTCGTAGTTGTCCAGCTCGAACAGTGAGCAGGAGGTGAGGGCCATTGCGGCCATCATTGAGTATATTAATCTTTTCATACTTTCCTATCTGTTTGGTTGCTGGTCGATCACCGAACTCTTGGCGACTTCTCCGCTTGGAATCTCGAAGTAGTAGTCCGTGGCGCTGTAAAGGAGGCGCATCTCTCTGGCCATCTGGAAGTTGGCGTCAAAGAAGTACTTGTGCTCCTTGGAACTGTAGAACGGATAGAGACCTCTGAGCCTGTACTCTCCGTCCGCGCCGGTTCTGGAGGCGTAGCCTTCCCTGTGCTCACCCCAGAAATCGTCTCTGGCATCGTAATGCTGTACTCTCCAGCGCCTTACGTCCCATTTCGTCTTGTGCTCAAGGGCGAGTTCCTTCCTCCTTTCACGGCGGACTATGTTCCTGCTCTCGATGTCACCGCTCAGGTCACTGGTCAGAGCGTCGGCTCCGGCCCTTTCACGGATGTCCCTGATGGCCTGTGTCGCCACGGAAAGCATATTGTCCCCCTCGACCGGGCAAGGCGCTCCGGCGATGGACAGCTCGACAGCGGATTCGGCGGCGGCCAGAAGCACGTCAGCGTAGCGCATCAGGATGAACGGCTGGGCGGACTTGCCCTCCCCACGGATATAGGCCGGATCCGGGTTGAGATATTTCCTGAGATAGAATCCCGAAAGGTTAGCCTCGTTGTCCTGTGTGTTGTAGAACGGCCCGTTGGCTCCCGCCGGAGTCATCTTTACTCCGTCAACCTCCATAACAGGCTGTGTGGCAAGGGCGTTCGCGCTCATAAACAGCGTCTTTCCGAACTGTGGCAGAAGCTGGTAGTAGTTCTGGGTGGCCCTGCTGTAGGAATAGTCCGACCAAAGAGGGGAGACCGGAGTCTCACCGGTGTAGATTCCGGCGCGGATCTCGATCTCGACGTTGCGGAATATGTCTCCCGGTAGGATCACATAGGCCCTCAGACGTGGCTCGGCGTTCTTGAAGAAATCCATCGTGGTGTTGTACATCAGGTAATGCCCGTCGGTGTTGGACGCGCCGTCTGTCACACGGATGGTTCCGTCGGCGTAGCGGTCGAACCCGTCGAACAGTTCCACGAAATCAAGCGAAGGACACGAACCGGAGCAAAGCGGATCCCTGAATATGAAAGGCGAGCTGTAGGCGTCCAGACCGTGTGTGAGGGACGGGTAGGAATATTCCTTGACGAGGATATTCTCCGGGCTGCTGACATCGCTGAACATATCCACCATATTCTGGTATTGCGCGTCTTTGTCCTCCGCGCTCCACTTCTTCTTGTAGAGGGAATATCTTCCGCTCTTCATCACCTCCCGTGCGGCCTTGTAGGCTTCCGAGAAATATCTCTGTGATGCAGCCGCGGCCCTGTCGCTGTCGAATCCGATGACCCTCACGCCAGTCTTCGAGCCGACCCCGGTGAGACGGCCGGTGACGGTGTCGTTGTACTTGGCGACAGAACCGGCGTAGAGCATAGCCTCGGCCTTGAACGAGAGCGCCGCGTACTTGTTCGGCAGTCCCTGCGTCAGGGAAGTCTCGGGAAGGAGTTCCGCCGCCTGGTCGAAATCCTTTCCTATCTGATCCCAGGTCTCTTCCTCGGACGCTCTCGGAACCTCAAGTTTGTCGGCTTCGGCCGGGTAGGCTATGGTGCTCGTTACAAGAGGAATGCCTCCGAAGCGGCGGGCCATCTGGTAGAAAGTGTAGGCTCTTACGAAGTAGGCCTGGCCGAGGTAGAAGTTCATCTCGACCTCCGAGAAGTTGCCGGAATATTCCGGAAGCGCCTCGATCAGGTGGTTCGCGTCGTGGAGAAGGACGAACGCCTGTGTCCAGAACGGGGTTCTCTCGCTTCTGAATGTCTCGAACACGTCATCCCTGTTCATCGCTTCTCCGCACCCGTCTATTCCCAAGGTGCCGAGCCATCCGTTGAACTCGAATCCCCACTGCGCCATATACTTGAAGTCTTCCCATGGCATCTGGCTGTAAAGCCTTGCCAGATAGATCTGCATTCCCTTTGAAGAGGTCATCAGATCGTCGTCCGTGACCGTGTTCTTCGGCGGAATGTTCATATCACCGCATCCGGAGAAAGCCAGAATGGCGATGATTGATAAATATTTGAATATTCTGTTCATTCTTTCAGACTTTAGAAATTCAGGTCAAGTCCCACGGTCACGGTCTTGTTGAGAGGGTACATACGTCCGTAGTCGGAATCCGGATGCTCCGGGTCAACGTACTTGATGCCTGTGAGTGTGAATATGTTGTAGGCGTTGGCGAAAATCCTCAACGAGTTCTTGGCCTTGCCTTTGACATGAAGCGTCCAGCCGAGTTCCACGCTCTTGAGCCTGAGGTAGGCGGTGCTGACACGGTTGAACTCGGAGTTCTGGTCCGGAGTGTGCCCCGTGTAGGCGTGCTCTCCGCTTATCCATTTGATGCTCTGGTCGTAAGGGTCGGCCGTAGGGTCTTCCGGATGCCATCTGTCAAGGAAAAGATCCAGGGTTCCACCTCCGTTGCTGCCCCAGATTGAGTACAGCGGCTCGGAGTACATATAGGATCCCATCGCCGAACCCTGGAACAGGACGCTGAGATCCCAGTTCCTCCAGCGGGCGTCAAATGACAGTGAGTAGTTCATCCACGGAGTCTGGTCGAACGCATAAGGGTGCATATCCAGTCCGTTGATTTCTCCGTCACCGTTCCAGTCAAGGTACTTGTAGTCGCCCGGAAGGGTGCTGCCTTCCTTGTAGATGTCGTAACTCCAGATGTCCTCCCAGCCTGTGAACCGTCCGGCACTTTCATAGCCGAACTGGATTCCCTGATAGCGGTGGGTCAGGTTGTCGTTGCGCCATCTCTCGTAGGAGTTGCCGTAAGGCCCTTGATTGAGAGCGTCCAGATACTTCTGGCGTGTGACTGTCACAATCCCTTTGACGTTGTAGGAGAAATCACCGATTTTGTTTCTGTGGCTTAGTTCCAGCTCCAGTCCCATATTCATATCGGAGTTGATGTTCTCGATAGGAGCCTCCGCGCCGACAACGGTCGGGAGCGATGAGGAGTTCTGCGCGAAGATTCCGCTTCTCCTTCTCTCGAAATAGTCAACGGTGATTCCGAGCAGTCCGTTCCACGCCTCGAAATCCACTCCGATGTTGAAAGTCTTGGATCTGAGCCACGTGATGTTCTTGTTGGGAAGCGGGTAGGTTCCCACACCGTAGATGAAGGACCCGTCGAGCAGATAGCCCGGAGCATAGTTGCTGTAATAGCCTTTCTCCGCGTCTCCGGACGTGGCAGGGTAGGTGTAGCCGGAGATCCATTCGTAGTTGATTCCGCTGTCGTCTCCAAGTGAGCCATAGCTGCCTCTGACCTTGAGCTGGTTGATGAATGACAGGAAAGGTGTGTTCTTGAACCAAGGCTCCTCAGACACTCTCCAGCCGGCGGAGAATGAAGGGAAGAATCCCCATTGGTGTCCCGGCGCGAATTTCGATGAGCCGTCGTAGCGGAATTGACCTTCAAAAAGATAGCGGTCATCGAACGCATAGTTCACTCTGCCTATCAAGGCTCTGTATTCGATGTCGTGGAATGCGTCCAGTCCTGTGTTGATGCCTACGAATGTGGATTCGGTGTTGTCTTTCAGGGCCGTGAAATACGGTGAGCTGAAGGCCAGGTCACCGTAGAGGTAGTAGTTGTCTCCCTTTCTGCGCTGCGCCTCCGCTCCGAAGGTCGCTCCCACCGAATGGCGGTCGGCGAACTTCCTGTTATAGTTCAGAAGAATCTGTCCGAGAATCTGCTGCTTGGCGTAATGCTCTCGTGTCAGCCTGTCCGAATGGTCGGCGAACTCTTTGGAGACATATTCGCCGGTCAGACTGTTCTTCGCATAGAGGGAATAAGACTTGCGGAACATCTCGTTGTCGTCGAAGCGGTAGTCGTAGCTCGCCAATCCCTTGACCGTAAGGCCTTGAAGGATGTCCGTGAGAGTGCCGAAGTCATATTCAAGGGAAGCGGAGGTCTGGAATTGCTTCTGGCGGTATTTCTTGTAGCCGGAGATGTCTGATGTCATCATCGCCACGGTGTTCTGCTCCAGGTCGAGTCCATCGTAGTTCAGCATCGTCTGCTCCTCGTCCACGTAGGCCGGGAAAAGGACTCCCTGCTTCCAGAGATTCCTGATCAGAGTGACGGCGTCCGAGTCCGGTGTCCGCCGGTCGTCTGCCAACGCGCTGACGCTGAATGTCATATTCAGTCCGTCCGTAATCTCGGCGTTGATGTTGGAACGCAGATTGTACTTCGAGTAGTTCAGGTCCCTGCTGCGGAAGAATCCCTCCTGAAACAGGTACCCCATACTGACGTAGTATTGGTACTTGTCGCTGCCACCGGAGATGCTGACATCGTGCTGCGTCTGCGGAGACCAGTCGGAGAACACGAGCGAGTTCCAGTCTGCCGCCTTTTTTGTGCCGTTGATGTAAGGCTCCATATCTGCGTCCAGATAGACTCTTGATCCGCTTCCGTCCGCCTTGTTCATCGTCATCTCGTTGTAGAGGGTCATCGCGTCGACCGCTCCCGCCAACTTTGGCATAGTTGAAGGGAACTGGAAGGTGTAGCTTCCGTTATAGTTGACCTTCGCCTTGCCCTTCGCTCCTGATTTTGTGGTGACAAGCACGACTCCGTTACCACCTCTTACTCCGTAGATGGCTGCGGACGCGTCCTTGAGTACCGACACATTCTCGATGTCGTTAGGATTGAGCCTCTGGAAGTCTTCTATTGTCCGCGGCACATCGTCGATTACCACGAGCGGTGTTCCCAATCCTCTGACGTCGAAGCTGTTGCTGTAGGTTCCAGGCTCGGCGCTCTTCTGCCAGACACGCACTCCGGCGACTCTTCCGGTCAGCATGTTCTGCGGATTCTCGGATTTTGTGTGGAGCATATTCTCTCCGCTCACTCCGGAGATGGAGCCGGTGATCGAACCCCTCTTCTGGGTTCCGTAACCCACGATCACCACGCTCTCAAGGTAGGTGTTGTCATCTTTGAGGACAACATCAATCTCTTTCCTGCCGCCGACTTTCTTGACCACCGTGGTGTAGCCTATGCAGGAATATTCAATCTCGGCGTTCCCCGGAACGGAGAGGGAATATTTCCCGTCCAGATCCGTGGCCGCTCCGGTGGTGGTGCCTTTGATCATCACATTGGCTCCGATGACCGGTTGTCCCTGTGAGTCCCGGACAGTTCCCGAGACAGTCAGGCTGCTTTGCGCGTTCAGGCTGAACACAGCCATAAACAGCAGCAGAAGAGCTATGTATGTCTTTTTTACCATAATCTTAATTAGGTGTTTATTTTGTGCTGATGAGGTATCTCGCTATCTCGGCGTACTCTGCCGCGAAGGCGAAAGCGAACATCCCTTCCACCTTGTTTTTGGCATTGTCCGTGTTCCATCCGTAGAGGAGGGATGGCGGCAGGAAACCGTCGTGAAGGTAGTTCGTGTAGCCGTGGTCCAGATTGTTCTGGAACGTGGTGATGTTCAGGGAAACATTGGAATAGTGCGCCGAGACATCCACCCAACCCCTCAGGAGAACTCCGTTGAACCAGTTGTTGAATCCGGTGACATCGTAGTCATAGCAGTCTTCCACAGTTGCGGACTTCTTCGCGAAATAGACCAGCGTGGAGTTGGAGAGGTTAGTCATATCAGTGAGATATTCCTTGTCCCCTGTCACCCTGTAAAGGTCTGCCGCCCCTGAAAGCATTGTCCCTGAATTGTATGAATATGCCGTCCCGGTCGGACCCTCTTCCTCGTTGTTGGCGCGGTAGCGCACTCCGTCGATGGTCTCGTAGGCGATTCCGGACTCGCTCAGGGACGACCCCTTCGCTCCGAGCATATCGTAATAGACCCCGACGGACTTCCTGAGGAGGTTGTTCCTCTGGAATGCGTAGACCTTCTTGGCGAACATCAGATAGTACTCGCTCTTGTCCATCTCTTTGGTCAGGCGGGTCTTCGTCGCGTCGATGTAGCGGTGGGTGATCTTGGCGTTCTTTCCGGCGTAGATTTCGCTCAGCCAGACAAGCGGACTGACGAACGGCCCGTTGCTGCACGAGTGCTTGGTGTAGTAGCCCGGCCCCCAGGTTATTCCGCCGTGTTCCGTGCCGTCGCTCTTCAAGGTGCAGTCCCATCCGTCAAGGACATATTCAGCGAGGTATTCCGCCTTTTCAAGATAGCGGGACTCTCCTGTCAGCCTGTAGGCGTTGAGCAGTTCCCTTGTGAGCCATTCCTGGTCGTCATAGACGTTCTCGACTCCCTCGACCTTGGCTGTGCCTGGGCTGTTTCCCCTGTTGACTCCGTAGACTGACCATTCCTTTGTCTGGGTGTAGGATGTCAGAGTGTAAGTGCCTTTGTACCAGTCAAGCCCGTCGAAAAGGTCTCCGAGAGTCTTTTTCAGGGCCTCGCTGTTTGTGTCGTAAAGCTCCGGCCTCCCGGCCTCTTTCAGATCCTCCATTCCGGAAAGCAGGGCGTTGACTGCCTCAAGTGAGGACGTGTACATCCAGACGCTGGCCTTTTCGAGGGATGTGGTGCCGATGAACGGGTAGTAGTAGCGCATCATCAGCATCGAGTTCCCTTTGAAACAATGCTCCAAGGCCGATTGCGTCAGGGTCAGCGAGCGCCGGAGATTCTCCTCGGCCTTGTCCAGATTCGTTTCCTGGACAGGTGGCTCCGGAGGTGTCGGCTCGGGATCCTTTCCGTTATGTGAACAGGCTGTGCCGCCGACCGCAAGGGCCAGCAGCACAACCATCAAAGCTTTTCTCATTATTTCAGACCGATAGAGTGGATCGCCATCTTGTTCTCGTCGCCGTTGTCGTCACCCTTGAACACCGCGAGTGCGATCACAACGTTCTTTCCGCTGTAGGCTGAGAGATCATATTCAAAGTTGGCGTAGAGCTCAGGCTCGTCGTTTCCGCCGCCCTCGTTGATGAACTTCCAGGCTCCGTTTCCGGCTGATTCGGCGAAGTTGGCCTCGTGGCCGTTGCCGACGGTGTGCACCTTAGGCTCAAGGAAGTTGACAGCGCAGTCCTCGGTGATCGCCACTACCTTGAAGTAGGTAGGATGCTCGGTGCTGAAATTGCGGGTCTTGAGCCAGAGGGTCTTCTTCGCGTTGACAGGAAGTTTTGCGTAGAAATATGCCTGCGGCTCGTCAAGTGTCACAGTCGTTCCGCCTCCGTTTGTCTTGATGACGAATCCCTCACCGGCGAAAGGCTCGCTGTCCTTGTGGATCGGCATACAAGCCCAGTAGGCCGCGAAGTGGTTCTGTCCTCTCCAGGTCTGGTAGGCGTCGCGGTACTTCTCAGGCCCGTCGATGTCCTGCATACCGACTTTGGAAATGCCGGAGAACTCGTCGGTCTCTGTCACAGGCATTGTGGAGCGTACGATCTCCTTGGTAAGCTTCCAGTTCTTTCCGAGTTCGGTGATCTCCTCGCCCGGGCACCAGCCCCAGTCTGAAGGGCATTCCTTGGCGAACACGATACGGCGGATCACAAGCTGCTTCCAGTAGTCTCCGGTGCGTACCCTATAGGTTCCGATGGCGAAGTAGATTTCCTTGCCGATGTATGGTGTAAGGTCGAATTCGAAGTCGTGGCGGTCGCCGTCGCAACCGGTGGTGTAGCTGTCGTTGCCGTAGGTGCGGATGTCACCGATTCTGACGGCCTCAGGGTCGGCTGAGGTAGGGTCGATAACCATCACGCCGAAGTTGGTAGGGTCGGAGTCATCGGCGCCGTGTGTGCGCACCTTGAGGTACATCTTGCAGTTGTCGGCTGTGATCGCCTTCTTTCCGTAGATGTAGGAGTCGAACACGTCGAGGTCGGCTGGATTGTTCCAGTCACCGTCTTCCTCGCGGTTTCTGATCTGGATGGTCGTGCCTTCGTTCTGTTCCTCGTACCAGCCGTAGAAGCTTGTTATAGTGTAGAGGAAGTCAGACGACCAGTCGAAGTGAGGATAGTCATCACCGTTCTTTCCACCTCTGTACTCATTGTAGTAGAAAGTGTTGGCTGTGGCCTGAATCTGCTCGAAGGTCATTCCCCTGAGGAGTTCCTTGCTGCCCATCTGGACATCACCGAGAGTGACGATGAAATCGCCCGTGAACGCCGCTTTCTCCACTTTCTTCTCGACTGTGACGCACCCGGTCTTCGTGAAGGTGAGGGTGTAGTCATCGATTGTCAGGTTCTCGAAAGCGAAAGTTCCGTCAGCGCCGGTTTCGACGCTCTTCGCACCGTTGAGGGAGACTGTCACTCCGGCGAGAGGGGCGTTGCCGTTCTTCGCGTCCACGGTCACACCTTTAATAGCGGCGCAGGCCACGGCCATAATGGCATCTACCTTTGTCGCCACCTTGTCAACGAATGACTTCTCCGTGATTGTCACGGCTGCGTCGGCGAATCCGTCCTTCTTGAATGTCACGGAGTGCTTGGTGATTGTCACGCCGTCGATCTTGTACGATCCGAAAGCGTCGGTGGTCGCGGTCTTCTTGATGTCCGCGATCTCAACTGTCACGTCGGCTATAGGAGAGCCGATGTCACTTGTCACTGTACCGGAGACAGTTCCTGTCTCAAGTTCCGGAGTCTTTTCCTCGTCCTTCTTGCAGGATGTGAACGCCGTTCCCAACAGAGCGGCCACGAGCGCCAAAGCGCCGAGAGTCTTGAATCTTTTCATTTTGTTTGAGTATTTATTTTAATATTGTCTTGTGTTTGGCTTTGAATCGTTTTGCAAAGAAAGCCTCTTATGGTTAACTTTGGGGTTAAATTAAGATTAAATCGAGGAATATTTTAGGTTAATTTGATGAATTATTGATATTTTTACGCAAAATAACCTGTTTTATGCGCAGTTTTGTCATCTCGCTTCTCTTGTTCTTCATCTCGGTCACGGGTTTCTCCCAAGGCCTGGGTTTCTATGGCCACGATCGCCAGATAGACCAGAGGACATCTTTCCGGATCAATCCCGGACTGTTCGGCAGCTGCCATAGAACCTTGGTCCTTTCCTTTGGCTTCAAGACCCTGCCCGGAGCTTCGGACGGCTATATATTCAGGATGAGGTCCGGGCGCAGGGAGGATTCTCCGATCATCAATTTCTTCTATGAGGAGACCTCGGACTCCTACCTCTTCAAGCTTATTCTCGAAGGGAAGCGTTTCATCGCCCAGTTGGAAATCCCTAAGTCCGAGGTTTCTGTCGCCAAGGACTGGGTGCCGGTCTCGCTCACGTTCGACTCGCACAAGGATTCGGCGACGCTTAGGGTAGGGGACTCGTGGGAGGCTTCCGGAGAGGTTGACCTTCCTGTTACCATCAGACCTCGCATCTGGTTCGGCAAGAGTGAGTACCTGATTGATGTGCCGTCGTTCGCGATAAGTGACCTTGTGATCTCTTTTGACGGTGACAAGGTGCGTTTCCCGCTGGACGAGGATTCCGGAGACATCGCCCTGAGCTCCCGCTGGTATCTTCGCGGCAAGGCCGTCAATCCGATCTGGCTGCTGAACGACTCCTATCATTTCAAGAGGATTTCCACGGTGAGATCCTCCCGGATGCTTTGCGCCGGTTTCGACCCGAACGGTCACAGGGTGTATATGTTCGACAGGGACTCTGTGTTCTTTCTTGACCTTGTCTCTGAGCGCCTTACGGCATCTCGGACGGCCAATCCCTGTCCTGTTGTCAATGCGTGCGCCACTTCATTCATCGACCCGCTTGACGGATCGGTCTACGCCTATCAGGTTTTCTATGACGACGACAAGAACAAGGGACTCCCGACAGTGGCCAGACTGGATCCGTCCTCGCTCCTGTGGACTCCGGTGTCTTCGGAGTCTTTGGAGATGCAGATGCATCATCACGCCCTGTGGCTGGACAGCACCGGTCGCCGCCTTACAATCTTCGGAGGCTATGGCAACCGCCGCTACAATGGGTCTTTCTATGATTTTGACCTGACAGAGCATTCGTGGTCGAGATGGGACATCAGGTCCGGAGATGAGATATTCCCTCGCTTCTTCTGCTCGATGGGCTACGACAATGCAAGCGGCAACCTTCTGATCTACGGCGGAATGGGCAATGAAAGCGGCGACCAAATCGTGGGACGTGAATATTCCTACGACCTTTTTGAGGTCAATCCCGTCGAGCGCTCCTCCCGGCGGCTGTGGACGGCTGATTGGAAGGGAAACAACTGTGTGGCGGTGCGTGGAATGGTGGTGGACGGAGACGGGTTTTACACCCTGTGCTATCCTGAGTATGAGACGCTTTCAGAGTTGGGGCTTTACCGCTTTTCTTTGAAAAACGGTGATTTCGAGATCCTTGGCGATCCTATTCCGATCAATTCCGACAAGATCACATCCAATGCTAACCTGTATTATGACCGTGATTTAGGGGTGATGATCGCTTTGGTGGAGGAGTCGCCTGACGACAGGTCTTCCTCTGTCTCTACTTATCTGATATCCTATCCTCCCGGAGTTCAGAGAATATCCACAGTAGTGTCGAGAATGCGCCAGAGGATTCTCTTGATTGTTCTTGTCGTTGTCCTTATCCTGGCCGTGGCCTTGGTTAAGGTTTTCTTCAGAATCTCCGCAAGAAGAAAGGACTCTCGCTCCGCCAAACTTCCGTCTTTCATCAGATCCAATGACGACAAGCCGGATTCAATCTACCTTTTTGGTGACCTTACTGTCATCGACAGGGATGGAAAGGACATCACGACGCGCTTCACCTCGAAACTCCGTCAGATGTTCCTCATAGTGCTTGACAGTCTGGAGGATGGAGGCGCTTCCTCCAAGAAAATCAGCGGACTTCTTTGGCCGGACAAGGAGGAGGACAAGGCAAAGAATCTCAGGGGAGTCACCGCCAACAATCTCAGGAAGTTCCTCACAGGCCTTGACGGGATCAAGATGGTCTATGAGGACGGAAAGTTCGGCTTTGACCTGGCTCAGGTCTTTAATTGTGATTATCTTGAGTTCCAACGTCTCCTCAATTCCGAGAATCCTGACATGGATGCCATCCTTGCGATTGTGGCGAGGGGAAAGTTCCTGAAGAACGAGTCGGATCCCATGTTTGACAAGATGAAGGCGGAGACCGAACGCAGGGTCAAATCTGTCGTGACTGTCGAACTTTCGAGGCGCTTCTCCCTCAGGCAGTACGAGAACACTGTCCTGTGCGCCGACATCCTGTTCAGTCTGGATCCTCTTGATGATGACGCCTTGATCTATTCCGTCCGTGCCTTGGCCGCTCTTGGAGAAGAGGAAAAGGCCGGCCGTCTCTATCAGGCTTTCATAACAAAGTACAAGAAGGATTACGGCGAGGACTATTCCACCACGTTTGAAAGCATTCTCTCGGACAGAAATTAGTTTTAGCGGACATGATATTCCTCATCTAAGCGAATCACGCAAATTCGCGCTTGTTCCAGCGGCGGAAGTCTGATTCTCGAATATTTTTGAAAAATTTAGTACTTTGTCTTGCAAGGTATTTGAAATTATTTATATCTTTGCATTGTAAAAATGGTTGCAAAACAAGGTCTGGGGCGGACGATGAAGTTTAAGCCGCAGAACAAGATAATGAAAATTAAATAGTTAAGATGAAAAAAGTTGTGAATGTCAGTGTTGGAGGCCGGAGTTTTTCTCTGGATGAGGATGCCTACGCAAGGCTTCTTACTTATTTTGATCACTTCAAAGCTCGCCTTGACCGTGACACCCAGTCCGCGAAAGAGGAAGTGATGGCCGATCTGGAGAACCGGATAGCGGAACTATTCGATCAAGGGACCGGCGGGGCTTCCTACCGGGTTGTCAATCTGGCTCTTGTCACGAAGGTGGTCGAGCAGCTCGGAATGCCGGACGGCTCCATGGAACCTAAGGAGTCGGAATCAGGAACGAATGCCCGGGAACAGAATCAAAGTGCCGGGAAGGAAGATGAATATCCAAGGTCCGGATCAGGCGTGGATTTCACCTATAACGGTGCCCAGGGAACATCCCGCCGGAGGCTTTTCCGTGACTTGGACAACAAGACCATCGGGGGAGTGTGCGCCGGACTGGCAGCGTTTCTCAATGTGGACCTTACGATTGTCAGGATCGTGTCCCTTCTGACATTGTTGCTTTGGGGAACCGGTTTACTGGTTTACCTTGTCCTGTGGATAGTGGTTCCTGTCGCCAAGACCCCGGCGGACAAATGTATGATGCGTGGCCTTGAGCCGACGGCCGAGAATATGGCGAGATTCAGCCAGGGGAGGAGCGGTTATGGAAAATAGCGCCGACAATGTACGCTCCCAGATGCGCAAGGGAGTCCTTGAATATTGCATACTCAGCATTCTGGCGCGCAAGGAGGCCTACGCTTCCTCGATTCTGGATGATTTGAAATCAGCGAATATGATCGTGGTCGAGGGGACACTTTACCCGCTTCTGATCCGTCAGAAGAACCAGGGCCTGCTTTCCTACCGATGGGAGGAATCCACGCAGGGGCCTCCTCGGAAATATTACTGCATCACCGAGAAAGGCCGTCAGCAGCTCCGGGAGATGGACCAGGCCTGGCAGGAGATCGTGGAAACCATCGAGACAATAAAACAATGAATATGAAGCGTCTGCTTCCTAATGTATTGAAAGACAATGAAACAAGTTGAATATATCAGCATAGGCAGCTATGTGTTCTCTTTGGAGGACAGCGCCAGTCGCGCCGCCAAGGAATATCTTGACCAGCTCGAAGCGTTCTATTCCAGGAAAGAGAGCGGAGCGGAGGTCATGGAAGGGATTGAGGAACGCATGGCTGAGCTCCTTCTGGAGAAAAGCGGCAAGGGCGGTGTCGTCACCCTCGCTATGGTAAATGACGTGATCTCTGTCCTTGGCCGCCCGGAGACCATCGAGGAGGAAACTTCGGACGCACCGGACGCTGAGCCTGCCGAAGCGTCCGACCGTACATCAAAGAACACGAACAAGACCTCTGCCAGACCCCGCCGCAGACTCTACCGCGACCCCGCCAACGGAAAACTGGCCGGAGTCTGCAGCGGCCTCGCCACCTACTTCAATGTGGATCCGGCAATATTCAGAATATTATTCGTTGTCCTGACTCTACTGGGTGGTATAAACTTCCATTTCTGGCCGCTTGAGCCTTGGATTCACATCTCCGTTCCACTTGTGTACATCGTCCTCTGGATCTGCATGCCGGCCGTGAAGACAGTCCGCCAGCGCGATGAACTCCATGGTGAAAGAGGCACCGTGGATGACATCAGCGCCAGAATCCGCAACACTCCCCGTGAGGAGCCAAAGGCTAAGGACACGGAGACCTGGAAAAACATCAGCAGGATATTCTCCGTCATATTCGGAGTGCTCCTCCTCCTCGCCGGAGTCGCCGGCATAGCGTTCCTGTGCTCATTCTGGTGGGGCGGAGAGATCCTCGGCAACAGTTTCTTCTACAACAAATTCATAGAGCACATCGCCATTGAGGCGCCTGAGGTTCTGTCCTTCATTTCCGTCCCTCTAGTGATGGTCTCAGCCATCCTTGTGGTCGCGATTCCACTCTTCATCATGCTCTACGGCGGCGTGATGCTGATTTTCGGCCTCAAATCCCCGAAATGGCACCCAGGCCTCATCCTGTTCGTCATCTGGCTGATAATCCTTGTCGCCCTCTCCGTCTCCTCCCTCATGACCTTCGCCGTAATCGACTGAAACCCATAAGTTTAATATTGATAATGTACACCAGGCCGGGCAACCTGTGAAGGCTGCCCGGCCTGGAATTTTCTTATTCAATGTGCGCGAAGCGCATCCCCTCCCCCGAGGGGAGGGATTTAGGGAGGGGGTAACGT
>OIZX01000460.1_pt1 | contig 28512 bp, 23 predicted proteins | sample 1588621 | NCBI WGS metagenome assembly OIZX01 (sample SAMN03283276) | human gut metagenome | biome: human-associated habitat; material: feces | host: Homo sapiens | place: Peru | collected 2012 | reverse complement strand
CTCCTTATATATTATAATCTATTATAGATAATTCTGGAAATTCAAAATCTTGCCCACCTGAAGTAAATTTTGTTGATATAAAATGATTTTTATTCATTGTACTACTTCCCTTTAAAAAATATCTATATCTAATTGTATTTGTTAATTTTCCTCCACCAACTATAATTGGGTCATCCCATGTTGTATCTATAGCATACCATTTTTCATCTATATTTACATAGTTCCATGCATGATTTTCTGTTTTCCCATCACTATTTGTTGCTGTTCCTGTTATTATTATATTTTCTAATCCTGCTTCATTTAGTAAATATTGTGAAGCTTTTGCATATCCTTCACATACACATGTTTTTGATACTAGAGCACCATATATATTATATATATTTTTTTCTACAAATTTTTGATCATATTCTATTGTATCAACTAAATAATCATGTATATATCTCATTTTTTCAATGTCATTTTTCCCTGCAATCTGATTTAATATTTGATTTTTTACAGCTATTACTTGGCTTTCACTTTGGTCTATTTGTTCTTTTGATGTAAATCCGTCTAATAAATATGTTGGATCTTTAGCACTATTTATATATACATTATATTTTGTTGAAAATATTTTTTGAATTGTTTCTATATTTATATACATTTTTGTAACATCAATATAAAATACATCTGGATTGTCATAAGTAAATGCTTCAATAGCCGTTTGATATTCTTCTTGTAATTTATCACTTCCATTTTCTTGTGATAATATATCATAAAAAGCATTTCCAAATTGAATTGTATATGTTCCTGTTTTTAAATTTTCTTTATTTTCATATAATTTTTCATATATAATTTTTCCATTCTCTCCTAATTGACTGTATAAGTATTTATTTTGATATTCATTCTTGGTTAAAACTTGTGTCCCAACTGTGCTACCACTTATTTTTGTATCTGTTGTTGCCTTTGTATTATTAATTCTGTTATCAGATTCTTGATTTTCAATTTTTGGATATATTAATTGTAAATTTCCAAAATCCACATCACCATTTCCTGCAAATTCATTATACATTACATACCCAAATAACATTATTATTCCAGCTAACGCTATTACTATTAATACTAATAAAAATTTAATAAATCCATTTTCTTTTTTCATTCAAACATTCCTTTCAATTTCTTTTGTATATTTCTATTATATATTATAAAATATATTTTTTCAATTGTTTATTTCAGTTAATTAGAATATTTTTTCAAAATATTGTCAATATTAGAAATATGAATATTAAGAATTTTATAAATAATTTATTTGAACAAAATTATAATTTTTCAATTATAAATAATAAAGATGATAAAATAAAACCAATAAATAATAATCATACATCAATTTATCCTGAAATAAATAAAAACCTTGAATTTATACAAAGTAAATATAATACTTTAATTAATAGTGACATTGTAATTAGGGAATTTGAAACACTTGCTCAAAATCAATTATATAAAAGTTTTATAATTTATATTGATGGTCTAGTCAATTCTATTTCAATAAATGATTTCGTTTTAGAACCATTAATGTTTCCAAAACGAGTTCAAAATCCTAATCCAGATAATCTATTAAATTATATTGATAATAGGCTATTACCTCAAAATAGTGTTAATAAAGTTGAAGATTTTGAAGCTGTATGCTCTGGAATTAATATGGGAAATTGCTTACTTTTTATTGATACTTTAAATATTGCTTTTGATATAGATGTAAAAAAATATAATTCTCGTGGTGTTGATAAACCTGAAAATGAAGTAATTATAAAAGGACCTCAAGAAAGTTTTATTGAAAACATAAGAACAAATACCTCTCTTTTAAGAAAAATTGTTAATAATGAAAATCTGGTAATTGAAAATATTCCTGTTGGAAATATTAGCAAAACCAAATGTGGTGTTTGTTATATGAAAAATATTGCTAATTCTGATTTGATAGGAGAAGTCAAATTTAGGCTTAGTAATCTTTCTATTGATTCATTACTTTCTACTGGTCAATTAGAACAATTATTAGAGGAAGAAGAAACATATGGTGTTCCTCAATTAATTTCAACTGAAAGACCTGATAAGTGTTGTAAATATCTATTTCAAGGCAGAGTTATAATTTTAGTCAATGGAAATCCTTATGCTTTGATTGCACCTGCAACTATTGAAGATTTTCTATTTTCTCCAGAAGATACAAATTTAAAGCCAATGTTTGCAAATTTCTTAAGAATCATTCGATTTCTTGCTTCTGTTATTACTTTATTATTACCTGGTCTTTATATTGCTATAGCATGTTTTCATCAAGAGATTTTACCTACAGAGTTACTTTTCTCAATTTTATCTGCTAGAGAAAATGTACCATTTCCAATGATTTTTGAGTTATTGCTTATGGAATTTTCTTTTGAACTTATAAGAGAAGCTGGTTTAAGAGTTCCCACTCCTATTGGTTCTACTATTGGAATTGTTGGTGCTTTAATTTTGGGTGATGCTGCTGTTAATGCTGGAATTGTTAGCCCTATTCTTATAATTGTTGTTGCTATTACAGGTATTTCTTCATTTGCAATTCCTGATTTTTCTTTTGGATTTCATTTGAGAGTTTTTAGATTTATATTTATTGCTCTTGGTTTTACTGCTGGATTTCTTGGAATTGGAATAGGATTGTTTATATATTTGACATTATTATGTAGTTTAAAATCTTTTGGTGTTCCATATACATCTCCTATTACTCCAAGTTCCTCTGATAATAATGGATATTTCATTCCTCCTGTTTGGAAACAAGAGTTTAGAGATAGCTTTTTGTCTCCAAAACGTAAAAAGTCTCAAGCTAAAATTAGTATGAAATGGAAATATTAAAAAAGAATTTCTATGCAATATAAATTGCTTAGAAATTCTTTTTATATATTAGAAAATTTCAAAAAACTTCCTAAATTTGTTCTTTTAATAATTTTCAGCTTTTATTTCAAAAAATGCTTTTGGATGATTACATACAGGGCAAACTTCTGGAGCTGATGTTCCAACTACAATATGTCCGCAATTTCTGCATTTCCAAATCTTAACTTCTCCTGCTTCAAATACTTTTCCTTCTTTTACATTTTCTAATAATTTTAAATATCTTTCTTCATGTTCTTTTTCTATTTTTCCAACTTCTTCAAATAAATATGCTATTCTTGCAAATCCTTCTTCTTTAGCTGTTTTAGCAAATTCTGCATACATATCTGTCCATTCATAATTTTCACCAGCAGCTGCTGCTTTTAAATTTTCTTCTGTTGATCCAATAGATCCACCATTTAATAATTTAAACCATAATTTTGCATGTTCTTTTTCATTGTCTGCTGTTTCTTGGAATATAGCAGCTATTTGCTCATATCCATCTTTTTTTGCTTGACTTGCAAAAAATGTATATTTATTTCTTGCTTGTGATTCTCCTGCAAATGCAGTCATCAAGTTTTGTTCTGTTTTTGATCCTTTTAATTCCATAATTTTACCTCCTAAACTTCAATATTATTATTATGTGTTATATTTTAAATATTAAGCATTTTCACATAATAAATATTGCTTTATCTATAATATATCTTTTACTCTAAAAAATCAAGATTTGTAAATAAAATTCAACAATTTATTCAAAATCTTATCAATAAATGAATCTTTTATAAAATAAAAATATCCAACATCTATTTGCATCTTTAATCCTCCTTATACCATTAAGGGCTTACCATTTCTGGTAAGCCCCCAATAAATTTATTCACTCTTTAATTTGTTAGTCGCTCAAAGAGGCGGCGACAAACACATTTATTCACTCTCTCATTTGTAACTCGCCAAAGAGGCGGCGACAAACACATTTATAAAAACTATGCTGTCATTAATATTATATTCATAATACCACGAAATATGTCATTTTGTCAATATTTTTTTATTTTATACCACTTCAATAAATAAACTTTTCTTAATTCATTGCTTTTGTATTAGTTAAAAAAATCCTCCTTTATCATCTTTATTAAATCTCTCAATTCTTTAGATTTATTAGAATTAGTATAAATTCCAAATTCAATCTCTCCCAATTCTAGAGTCGTTTTAACTTCAACCAAATTAAACTTCTTGTAATCATTTTCATCTACATATTCTCTTGTTATTAATCCTAATGCCTTTCCCGAACCTGTAAGTTCCAAAATAGTATTATAGCTACTATTTTTCAAATTCAACTTTTTTCCTAAAGATAACATTTCTAATCTTTTTAATGCTTGTGAATATGTTCTTGGTGTATATATAATTTGACTTTCTATATCATCAAGTGTTAATTCCTTATTTGCAAAATTTGAATTTTTACTTGCAATTATCACATCATGCAAATATCCTAATTTTGTATATTCAATACCATTTAATATTTCATTACTATCTTTTTTAGAAAAAACTATATCTAACTCTTTATTCTGTAATTTTCTCATCATTTCACTAGTTTCTTCACATACTAGATTCAAATTAACATTAGGATATTTTAGATAATATTTATTAAGAGCATTACCAAAAATACAACTTCCAATATGATTATGAGTACCTATATTAATGACTTTTTCTTTGCAAGCTTGTCTATCTATTGTATTTAATTCTTCTATTGGATTTCTTATCTTCTCATATAACTTTTTTCCTTCTAGAGTTAGCTCTACTCCTTTACTTTTTCTTTCTAATAATTTCATTGATAATTGTTCTTCTAAATTTTTTATTTGTTTTGTAATTGCTGGTTGAGAAACATTTAACTTTTCACTTGCCTTAGTTATATTTCTTTCTTTAGCAACTTCTACAAAAATTCTATATAATTCAAAATCTATCATTTATATCACTCCATACTTTTTATAACATAAAAGCATGAAATATTCAATATATCTCATGCTTTTATGCTAAAATCAATTAAGCAAATTCAATAAACTTTTAAAAGCTTTTTCTATTTGCTCATTATCTTTTCCATTTAAATCATAATGGATAAAATCATTTTTACACCCAGATAAGTGTAATACCAAATTTGATGATAAAAATAAACTAAATACTCCTTCTTGACATTCTCCTTTTTTATATAATAAACAATTTTTTCTACAAAACTCCGAATATCTCGCTCCTCTTGTTGAGTCTTTTACTTGAATCCAATTATTGCCTCTAAAGTAGCAACTCATTGGAATACCATGTTTTTTTCCAATTAATGATGTTGTCCATTCTGCTTGAGAATGTGTTGACAGTCGACATAAGAAATCATAAAAATTACTCATTGGCACGAAAAGTTCTTGCCATAAATCATAAGCTTCTTTTCCAGTAACTTCATTATAATAACCTAAATATTCAGAAAATCTGTTTAAGTCTAATAATTTTACATTTACATCTAATTCATCTATTGATTTTTGTACAAGTTCTCTTGCCTCACATTCATTCAGTTTTGTTACAACAATATTATATCTAACTGAAATCCCATTTTTTCTCAAAACTTTTGTTATTTTGATAACATTCTTAGAAAGATATTTTTGAAAATGAACACCACATATATATTCTGAAATACTATCAACACTAAAAACAATATCTATACGTTCTTTGTATTTAGTTAACACCTCTATATATTCTAAAATTCTAAATCCATTTGTATTAATTCTTACTTTGGTATCTTCATATTCCATAATATATTCAATAAGCTCATCAAAATACCTTACACTTGTTGGTTCTCCGCCTGTTATTCTAAAGTTTGTTATTCCATTTGCATAAGCATTTGCAATAATTTTTTTGGCATTAGAAAAAGAAATAGTTTCTTTTTCTTTTGATATGCTTTCTCCACCTTTTTTACAATAAAAACATTGATAATTACAATAAGTTGTGAGTGCTATTGCTAAATAAGTATTTACCCGTTTTTTCATCTAATTTGCCTCCTAATATTATTAGTATCTGTTTATATAAATACTATATATTATTTTAACATATTAGCTATATTATTTGAAATACATAAATGTCATTATGTAATAACCAAATGGAATATCATATTTACTAAAATAACTTTTGCTGATTTCCATCAATTATATCAAAATTCATATTTTTCAAAGAATCCTCTGTTCTAAACTCTTGTTCAACAACAACTGTTTTCTTATTACCATCTTTAAACTCATGTTTTAATACATAATTTACCTCAAACATTGATATGATCTCTTTACTTATATTATGACCTGGTGCAATTAATTGAACATTATTTTCTTTTAATATTTCAAACATAACTTTCCATAAAAATACTGCGCTTGTTGCACCAAAAGGATTATCAACAATTATAACTTTTTTACATTTGCTTGAACCATCTTTTCTTGTAAGCATACTAATATAAGAAATTATACAAACAGCAAACATAAAGTAAATTGCATTAACTTGCCCGTCTGAGCCTAAATCTTCTTCCCATCTCTTATATGTTGAATGTTCTTGCACATCTTCAATTTTATATAATTTTACATAAGCTTTATCTATATTTATAATTTGTCCCACTAACATTTTTGAAGAAAGTTTTTCATTTAAAACTTCTTTAGTCATTTCTTCTGGCTTTTCTTCCATGTCTTGTACAATTTTATAAATATATTCTTTCATTCTTCTTATTTTTTCATCTTTTTCATATTCAAATAATTCAAGTTTTATTATATTTATATCTTTTCCACCAAATTTAATTTTAGATAATCCTGGCAATTTTTCTAAATCTCTTACTATTGTTTCTGCTTTTTCAAAACATTTTGTAATAAAGTTTTCTTGATATTTTTCAAGTTTTTCAATTGCCTCATCAATATGTCTAATTTTCTCATCAATTAACTCTATAATAGTTAATATTCCTTGATTATTATTTTCCGCTTCACTTAAACATACAGGATTTTTTATTCCTTCTATTGATTCTAACACATCTTGTTTTATATAATAATTTTCAACACATTCTTTAATATGTTTTATATAACTATCAAAGTTTTGTTTTTGCTTTGATAATTCTTTATCTAAACTAATACTTTCTTGTTTGATTTTATTATATGTATATAATTCTGCTTCTAATATATTTTCAATATCAATTTCTATTTGCTCTATTTTTCTATCTGTTATGAAATTTTCTAAACCTATACATTCTTTCTTAAACTCTTCAACTTCATTTTCAACATCTTGGATTTTATTAGTAATATTTCTTATATTTGTTTTATTAGATGTGATTTTATTTTTGTTTTCATTCATATATGTTTTGATTATTTCATTATTTGAAATTTTATCTTTAATTTCATATTCAAATCCTGATTTTTGCAATTGACCAATTGATAATTTTATTTGTCCTATTATTTCACTTTCTGCTTTATCTTTTTCTGTTAGCCTGTCTTTTAATGATTTAATATTTTTTTCTAAAATATCAATATTTGTTTTATATGACTTCAAATCACTTTCATTTATTCTTTCAAATATTTGATTTTTTTCTTCAAAATCATGTACATAATATCCATTTTCTTCAATTCTATTTTGACAATTATTCATATTTTGATTGCACATATTTAATATTTTTACTAATTGATTATATGTTGATTCAGATGTACTAAATTTTTCTGTTAATGCTTTATATGTTGTTTCTATTTCTTCAAAACTTTCCTCAATAATCTCTACTTCTTCAAATTCTGTAAGTTCTGATAAATTTATCGAATATCTATTTTTTTGATTTTCTAGGTTACTTATTTGTTTTTCTAATATTCTTATTTCATCTTCAATTTCTTGAACTATTTCAATTTTTTCTTCTAAACTTTCTTTTAATATTTGTTCATTTGATTTTTCTTTGCTGATTTGATCTTGAAGTTTTTGTAATTCATTATTTATATTTTTTAATTCATTTAAAACTTCAATTTCTTCTAAAATGCTTTTCTGGTCTTTTTCTAATAAAGTATTTTCTTTAGAAAGTTCTTCTTTTTTCTCATTATTATTTTGAATATTATTGCTTAAGTCTTTTTGCTCTTTTTCTAATTTTTCTATTTGAGATTTTGCACTATCTACATTTTCATATAAAGAATCTATTATTTTTTGACTTGAATATGTTTGCTCAAATCCTTTAACTTCATTCAAATATTCTTGCTCTCTGTCAATTCTTGATTTTACATCTAATATTTTAGAATTTAATCCTTCAATATTTTTCTCTAATTTTGCCTTATATTCTTCAAGTTTTTCTGTATTTGAATTTTGCAATACGTCAACAGAAATAGGAAATATGTAATCTTTGCTTTTTATTACCGCTTCTTGTCTTAACATTTCAATATTTGCAATTGGTACTAAATTTTGTAATTCTGTTTCTATTTGTTTTACTTTTAATTTTTCAAAACTATTATTATCAACAAATACTGAATACATTATTAATGGATTATTTTTTATTATTTCATTACGTTTTTCTTCATCGTATTCTGCTAACTTTTCAAATCCTGCAATTACATAATTACACTTATTTTCAAGCTTTTCTTTCAAATGTAATATATCTTCATTTGGAATTATTGTATTATATTTATTAATTAGTTCAAGTTTTCTTGATTTTATTTGTTTTTCTATTTGATATGAATTTCTTTGCTTTTCTCTTTCCTCTATACTTGCCTCTATTGTTTGTTTTATATTAGCAAAATCTACATCAAATAGTTTGGCTAGTTTTTCTATACTATTTTTCGCTTTTTCATATTCTTGAACATCTGATTCAGCATCTTTAAATACTTTATTTTGAAGTATTTGATTTGCTCTATTTTGAGCAAGTTCTTGATTTATTTTTATATTTTCATTATCTAATCTTTCTATTTCTGCATTATTTTTTTCTACTTTTTCTTTACACTCATTTTGTAATTTTTCTTCTTTTTCTATTCCTTCATCAATATTTAAAATTAAATCAAGTTTTCCTTTTTCTGTAAACTCATTTGTAATTATATTCTTGTTTTTATTTTCTTCATCAATTTGTTTTTGATAATTTTCTATATTTAAAGAACTTTTTGTAAAATTTGTTCTTGCAAAATTTTCTTGATCTTTGGCAATCTTTCTAGCACTAGTTTTTTCATCTTTTTCTTTTAAACTATCAGAATATTGTTTACTAATCTTCTCTATTAATTCTTGTAATTTTAATTTATAATTATATCCATAAATATTATATTTTTTAGCCAAATCTTTATCAGCAATTTGCATACTATTTATTTGTATTTGTGTTTTATCTCTTTCTTGCTTATTTTCTAAATATTCAACATATTCATTTTGAGCTTTTGACAATGCTAATTTCTTTTCCACATCATCTTTTTTGGCTTGTATTTTTTGTATTTCAGTATCTATATTTTGTTTGTCATTTTCAATTTCTGCTTTGTCATTATGTAATTTATCTATCTTATATTTTTCGTTTTCAATATTTAATTTTGTATTTTCATCTTGCAATCTAGCAATTTCATCTGTTTCATGTTGAATTTTGTCTTTCAATTCATTCATTTTATGTTGCTTATATTGATATGCTTCATTTGCTTTTTTATTTATTTTATCAATTCTGTTAAATTCATCAATAAATTTTTCATTTTCTTTTTGAAGATTTTCATACATTTCTTTTGCTTGTTCATATTCTTTTTTGTTATCATTTTGCTTTCTAAATAACATTAAATTATCTTTTAATTCTATCAATGTATCTACTAATGTATCTTCTGTCTCATCACTATTTTGTAAATTGATATTATCAATTATTTTTATTAAAAAGTTTTCTATTAATTTTCTTGATGTTTTATTTTCTTTGAAATATTTTTCTATATAATTTTCAGATACATTTATTTCTGATATAAGTTTCCATTCTGCTGATATAAGTCCATAATATTCTATTCTTTTCATATAATCTTTTTTACTATCAAATATTTCTACAGGTAGTCCATCTTTTTTCATTCCAATAAGATATTGTCTTAATTTATCATAAGACATATAAATTTTATCATTTCCATCTCTTGTTACAAGTGGTAATTTCTTTATATCTATCTGTGCATAATCATTATAAAAATAACAATAATTGTAATAATCTATTTCTAATTTGTTATCATCTTCTTCATCATTATCTGATTCTTGTTTTTTTCTTGCACAAAATCCTGTAAGCATATATTTGTATTCATATCCTTCATCAAGTTCCCATTCTACAAGACAATGTGATGTTCTTTTTGTGTTTCCACCTATAAATATATTTTTTATAGGCTTTTCTTTTTTTAAATATGTATTTGGAAGTACTGTTTGTAAAAGCATTAATATTAGCATTGATTTTCCACCAGTATTTATTAAATCATATGTCGTAGATTTTCCATCTAATCTCATATTAAAATCATCATATATGCTTTTTGCATCATTATAGTTTACATTTACTAATCGAATTCTATTAATATGTGGCATTTTCATTACCTCCTAATTCATATACATATTCAAGTAATCTATTTTTATTTTCTTTACTATATTCAAAATAAAAATAGACTATTGATTTGAATCTTGTTGTAATTGATATTATTCTTCTTTCTTCATCAAAGAAAATTAGATTTTCTTCTTGCATAAAATTTAATACTAATTTTACAAAAGATATTTTATCGTTTTTTCCTGAGTTGATGTCTTCTCTTGCATCTGGCAACCTTTCCCATACTTTTTTCACATCTCTAAAATTATATTCATTTTCTTCACTTATTTTTTCAATATCTTCTTTTACAAGACTTTGAAATTTTATATTTATTGTTTCTATTAATTCTTCAAGACCTAAATAACTTCTTGGTGAATTTAGCCCTGATTCTCTATAAAAACATGTTATTATTGTTAATATTATAAAATACATTAAATATATATCTTCATTTTTGTTTAATATTTTAATTTTTTTCTTCAAATCTTCATTTGAATACCCAAATACTTTATTATCAATCATCACACATAGATTTAATGTATTATCTAATCTATAAATATTAAATTCCATCTTTTCAGCAATCATATCACATAAGCTTTCTACTTCATCATTTCCAACATATTGTTGATATAATTCTACATTTTCAGATTTTTTTATTTCTTTATTTTGTAATAATGTATTTATTATTTCTAATGCTATATTTAAACTATCTTTTATTTCTTCCAATTTTTGCTCCTTTCTATGAATTTGCTGAAATAATAATATTAGTTATTTTCAATCCATTTCCAAAGTCAATGTCATCATTTTGTGTTATTATTATAATTTGATTAAATGAATAATCTTTAAACATTTCATCAGATTCTGCAGTTAATTCTTTTTTACCATTTAAAAATATTACAAAAGATATAAAATCACCATTATATAATGATTTTTCTCCATAATTTGATCTTATAAATTCTGAATATTCTTTTAAATCAAAACTTTTTCTTGTTTTTAATAAAAGTAACATATTTTCAAAATAAAATTTAAAATTATGTACTACTCTTTTTTTAGTAATATCATCAATTGTATCTATTTGATGTGTTTGTGATTTTTCTTTTTGTTCTTCTTCTTTTTTATCTTGATTAATTTTTTGTGATTCTAATGATTTCATTGGATTAAAACTTTTTAATTTCTTTGGTAATAAAAATGGTGATATAAAATAAAATAATTTTTCTGGATTATTTGTTTTTGATATAACCTTTTCAAATTCTTGCTCAAATTTGAATTTTTCTGAAAATGCACTTCTTGCTCTCATCCCTATTATTTCATCATGTTTTTTTGTCATTTCTATTGCTTCTTTTAATAATTTTGTATGACTATTTATTGTTTTGTTTAATTCTTTTTCTATCTTTTTTATTAATGAAATTGTTTGCTTTTCTTTTTCATTTAATTGATTTGATTCATTTTTGGTTAAATATTCATTGTAAATATTATCTACTAATTCTAATACTTCTCCAAATAATTCTTCTTCCTCATTTATTTGTCCTTCAACAGATTCATGATACTTGTTATATTCTTCTATTCCTTCTTTTCCACCATACATTAGTGCTTCAAGTACTAGTTCTTTTTGTTCGCTTTTTTTCTTTACTTCTATATTTAGTCTTTTTATCGTGTCATAAGCATAATTAAATGAACCTTTTTCTATTTGTTTTCTAAATAGTAATAAATTTATTGTTATTTGTGCTGAATCTGGAAACTCTTTTGTTTTTAAGTAAAAATCTATTCCTTGTGGTGTTATATAATAATTTAGCTTTCCATTTTCTCCTAATTTTATTTCTATATATTTTATATGCCTATCTTTATTTTCTTTTTCTTTTAAACTGTAATATTCATAAGTAAAATTGTTTCCATTATTTTGTGCTACATCTAATATCTTATTTACTATTTCTTTTACATTTTCTTGTTTTTTATTATATATTTTATAAATAAAATATTCTGTAAAATCTATTATATCTTGATATTCGATTTTTCTGTTATTTAATTTTCCTTTATAAAGTAAATATGATAATATTGCTACAAAAACTGAATTTAAGTCAATTTCAGTTTTTTCATCTTGTAATTTTTTATTTATTACAAAATAAGGATAATAGACTTTTAAGTTTTCTTCTCTTGAATCTATTTCTTCTATTACATCTTTTATTATTTCTTCATAAGCTTGTTCTTTTATATCTTCTGCTGTAAATACTTCTTTTTCTTCGTTTTCCAAAATCTATTCTCCTTTCATTATTTTTTCTGCAATACTTGCATTAAACACTTCTTGTGGGATATATAATTTATTTTCAAATATATATTTTAATTTTCTTTGATAATCTTTATCAAATTCTTTTAAGAATTCTTCATTATTTTTTAAATTACAAATTTGGTTTGTTCTTATTTTATTGGGATTTTTTTCTATATCTAATATTTTTTGATATCCTGTTTTATAGGCTTTTATATTATATTGTGAATACTTACTTTTTAACTGTTCATAAATATTTATTCCTTCATAATCAATATCTCCAAAATATTCGATTATGTTATTTTCTAATTTAAAATTATTGATAAATTCAAAGCTTTTTAATATCTTTTTTCCTTCTCCGTATATTATTAAATATATATTTTTATATTTAGTTGTTTTTACTACATTTTGTATTGTCCAAAATGTATCTTTGTTTTCTATTATTAAAATTTTTCCTTTACTAAATTCTTTGTTTTCATAATAAAAAAATGGCTCATAAGTTTCATAACATTTTAAATCTTGTAATGTTAATCCAAGCTTTTTTATTATATCTTCTCTTTCTTTGAGCAATTTTTCGTTTTGAAATATTTGATATGATCTTTCGTTTATTGTTAAGACACCTTCTATTGGTTCTGAAATAAATCTACTTATTGAATTAATAATTTCTTTGTCTTTTTGATATTCTTTTGTATTTTTTAAATAATAGTCTATTTTAAGCTTATTTGATAAATTTATAATTTCTTGTTTTATATTTGCATCATCTTGTTTTATTATTTTATATTTTTCTGAAATTCCTTCTACATTTGTTTTTGATGTTTTTTGTGGTTCTATATATCTCTCTTGAACTAATTTTTCAATTTCGTTTTTTAGTATTTTTTCATTTTGTGGAGTATATTCAAGATTTAGGTTTTCTCTTATTTCTTTTATGTTTATTGTTTTGGATTTTTTAGATTTTACTAGTACTATTATTTGTTCTTTTATTTCCATTTTCATACCTTTCTTTAAGGTTGTTTTTCAGTCATATCATATCATAAAAGCCTTGAAAAATCAAGGCTTTAATTACTAGATAATCTATATGGTGGAGATAATTTACTAATTCCAAAACAGCTACCTCCAAATATTAATTCACCTGTTTTGGGATTTACAATTAATGAGTTTGTTTCAAATCCACCTTGTTTTCCTTTTTTTATTATTGAATTTGTTTTATTACTTGTTACAACTTGGAAGGTTTTTCCACCATCTACAGAACGATATAATCCACAATCATCTATATATGTATTTCCTGATCCTCCACAATAAATAATATTTGGATCTATCGGATCTACTGCTACTTCTGAAACTGTATATTTACCTTTGAAATTTAATGGTGCTCTTCGACATTCTGGAATATCTTTATCTAATATACATTCTATACTTCCATCTTTCATTGAAGTTGTATATAAATATCCTCCTTCACATGCAACATAAACTTTTTCATTTTTCCAATCATATGATATACTTGCTATTTTTTTAGATACTCCTTGTGAGTCTATCCCAAACTCTGTATTATTTACTTTTGTCCAAGTTTTTCCTTCATCACGTGAAATTACAACATTCTTGGCTGTTTCATCTATTCCAAATAATTCTTCTGGATTTTTAATATTATGTGTATATACATTAATACATCCATTCATTTTTTTCCAATTATTTCCGCCATCTTCACTTCTTAAATCACAAGCGAATAAAACTTTTGGATTTACTGGTGATTGATATGAACATTCTATGCCAGCTCTTAAATTCTCTTGAGTAAAATATAAACCTGTATTTACAATAGTTTTTCCACCATCAAATGTTATTCTTAATTCTCTAGGTCCTCCCCAAGATTGTGCAACTCCAACAAAATATGTGTTTTCATCAACAGCATATCCTCCATAACAAAATCCGCCCCATCTATATCCTGACATTCCAACATATTTCCATGTTTTTCCTCCATCAGTTGTTATAACTCCATCATAATCTTGAGAACCAAAATATATAATGTCTGGGTTGTATACATTATAATGAATATTGCCTCCACATAAAATTCCAGTTATTCCATTACTATCCCATTTAAATGTCTTTCCAGAATCACTACTTGAACTTGCATAATCACCTTGTGTATGTATCCACACTTTATTTTCATCAATAGGACTCCACATTGGGATACTTATTCTATTATTATATGGCATAAAACTTAATTCTTCTGATAGTACTGACATTTTCCATGTCTTTCCTCCATCTAAACTATAATATAGATAATTTTCATATTGTCCTTTTCTGTTAATTACTATCATTTTATTAGGATTAACAGGACTTACTCTTATATTCAATACTTCTTGTGTTGGATATGTATCTGTTTGGATTTTTTCAAAGTTTTTTCCAGCTTTTGAAATATAAACTCCTTCATTTGTACAATAATAAACATTTACTTTATTATTTTCAATTGCAACTAAATCTAAACCTGTAACTTGGTCATCAACAATTTTTTCAAAGTTTTCACCACCATCAGAACTATAATATACTCCATCTGACCTTGAAACATATACGTCTCCTGTATATGGATTTATTTTTATGGTTCCATCACTTAATTCTGAATTAATTAAATTCCAAGTATATCCTCCATCTGTTGTCTTATATAAACCTTTTTCATCTTCACTCAAATAATTCTTCTCAAGTTCATATGCAGTTGACCAGTATGCAACCATGCATCTATTTTTTTCTTCATCATATGATGATTCATCATATAGTAAAGCACTTCTAATGTCTCTATGTCCACTTATTAGCATTTTCTTAATAAATGTCCAAGTTTCTCCACCATCTTCTGACATATATATTCCATTGTCATTAAATGGGGATCCGTTTATTCCAATTGCTAATACATAGTTAGAATTCTTAGGGTCTATTGAAAAAGCTCCAACTCCTCTTGCTCTCAAGCCCGAATTTGATTGTTCCCAATTTTTTCCTCCATCAATTGAACGATATAATCCACCAACATCTGTTCCATATAATAATAATTGTCCATCTTTACTTATATCCATTCCAATAGGCCATTGGCACCCTTCTCCTCCTGTGGTAACTCCATCTTTCTGTAATAATTCACTTGATACCAATGGTACTGATGACCATGTACTTATTCCTGTTATATTGTATTTATCATAAGGACATTCTTTTTGTTGATTAATTAAAAGTGATAAATCCATCAAACTTATTTTTCCATCTTTATTAATATCTGCAAATTGTGAATCAGATATTTCTGTCAACTTTATTAATTGCTTTTGTAATATTGTTAAATCTTCATCATCAATAACTGAATTTTGATTTATATCTCCCACAAATATTTCATCTGTTGCATATACATAACTATTATTATAAACTATTATTCCTATTAGAATAATCATCATTATTTTTCTATATTTTTCTTTATTTATAAAAAATATTATTGTGATAAAGAAAGTCAAAATAATCATAGCAAGCAAGATATATTTTTTACCAGTCTTTGGAAGACTTTCTGGTAATTTTTCATCATCCTCATTTTCAATAACATTTTCTGTTTTATTTTCTATATCTTTATCTTTTACATCATCTGTTTTTACTGATTCAGTAGTATTACTTGTTATATTATCTTCTGTACTATCTGTCTTATTACTTATTACATCACCTTTAGTGCTATTAGTTTTATCATTAGATATATCTTCTTTAGTACTATCTGTTTTTTTATTTTCCGTATTTCCTTGCGTAGTATCTGTTTTAGTTATTTGAGTTGTTGAAGTAGAATTTATTATTTCATCATTAGCTGTTATCAATATTTCTTTAGAAATTTTTTCTTCATTAAATTCTTCTTCTGCATTTGAACTTGTTATATTATTAATAACAACCTCTGTAATTCCTAATTTAGCATCCTTTTTTGCTTTTAATTTTATTTCTAATATTTCATCATTTACTTTTTCATTTTTATTTATAACAATAAATTCTTTAGAAATATTATTATATATAAGACTTTCCCAATCATTTTTTAATATAAAATCTTCTTCCTTTACTTCTTCCCAAACATCATTATCATATTCTATACTAGCTTTTACAGAATTTATATTTTTATCTCTTTCTATAAAAAATGATATCTTTGCTTCTTCACCTTGTTTTATTTCACTTTGCTCTATATTTGTATTAATATTTAATCTTTGTGCTTCTATTTGTTCTTTATTATTTGACGAAATTTGTGTTAATGTTATTATCATTATTATTAATGCTACTATCAAAAAAATGCGTTTATTTTTCATATGTATCTCCCCAATATATTTTTAATAAAATATTATCATATATTTAATAAATTTTCTATACAAATACTAAAAAAGACCAACTAATTTTATGATAAAAATTAGTTGGTCTTTTTTTAGTAGCCATTTCCTTGCAAATAGGCAATTCGTTCAATTGTTGCTGTGTTTCCAGAACTATCTGAAACTGAATAAATAAATATGTATTTTCCAACTTCAAACTCATCTGGCACACATTTTCTTTGAACTTTCCAGGTCAAATCTCCATCATAGTTATCCAATGCTTCATATCCTGGTTCTCTATAGTTTTCAATATTTTTAGTTTGAACCACAGCATCTCCTTTTAATGTTATAATTGGTGGCTGAGTGTCCACAACATGTATTGTTTGATTTAAAATTCTTATTCCAAATATATAACTAATTTTATAATCTCCAATTTTTGTTGTATCTACTGTATTAATTGAGATTACTGCCTTATCAGACACATCCCAAAAGAGCCATTTTATTGTTGCCTTTTGAACATTTGCTCCAACTTCAATTGTTTCTTCAGCATTTTGAGTTATTTTTACACACCCCAATATAGTTGCTATTGCTACAAAAATTGAAAAAGCTGTTATTAATGTTCTAAAAAAGATTGATATTGCCCCAAATTGTTTTTGCCGTTTTTTACTCATTTTGCTACTCCTCCTAAACAAATTATTATTTTGGATACAAAAAACGGTTTCAAAATTGAATTGTACCATATTTTCCAAAAAAAGTAAATGTATTTTTTTATAATTTTCGGAAATTATATATTTAGGTGGTGATATTTTATGACAAATAAAGAGCTTTTATATGTTGAAGATGCTTTAGGACATGAAAACTATATGAAAACATGTAGCAAAAAAACAGCTACACAACTTACTGATCCAACTCTTTCTACTTTTATTGGTGAGTTAGAGCAAAAGCATACTGAATTGTATAACAAATTTTTAAATTTATTATAAAAGAAAGGAATTGTAATTATGCAAGATAAAGATTTAATGGAAAATGAACTTCTTGTTGTTAAAGGTGTTTGTGACTTATATTTACATGGTACAATAGAATCAACAACAGCTGAAGTTCATACTGCTTTTAAAGAAGCTTTAAATGAATGTTTGAATATTCAAAATAAAATTTATAATTTGATGGCAGAAAAAGGTTGGTATCAAACAGAAAATGCTGAACAACAAAAAATAACTGCTGCTGAGCAAAAATATTCTAATCAAAATAATTAGTTTATTATATAGAAATAGAATTTCCGCGAAATGCAGAAATTCTATTTCTCTAGTTTTTATAATTTTTTAAATAAGAATCCATCTTCTCTATAAATTCTTCATTATTTTTTGTTTTGGTAATTTGAGAAATTATTTGCTCTGTAACATCTGCAACAGGTAAATTATTTAATGCTTTTCTTAATGCAAATACTGTTTCTAATTCTGGTTTTGTCAATAATAAATCTTCTCTTCTTGTTCCAGATTTATTTATATCAATTGCTGGGAATATACGTTTTTCAGATAGTTTTCTATCTAAGTGTACTTCCATATTTCCTGTTCCCTTGAATTCTTCAAATATTACATCATCCATTCTACTTCCTGTTTCAATTAATGCTGTTGCAAGTATTGTTAAACTTCCCCCATTTTCAATATTTCTTGCTGCTCCAAAGAATTTTTTTGGTTTATGTAATGCTGCTGGATCTAGGCCTCCTGATAATGTTTTACCAGATGATGGCATAACTAAATTATATGCTCTTGCTAATCTTGTAATACTATCTAATAATATTACAACATCTTTATTATGTTCTGTTATTCTTTTTGCTCTTTCTAATACCATTTCAGCTACTTTTACATGATGTTCTGGCATTTCATCAAATGTTGAATAAATAACTTGTCCTTTTATTGAACGTTTCATGTCTGTTACTTCTTCTGGTCTTTCATCTATAAGTAAAACTATTAATTCAACTTCTGGATTGTTTTCTGATATACTATTTGCTATTTTCTTTAATAATGTTGTCTTTCCTACTTTTGGTGGAGCAACAATCATTCCTCTTTGTCCTTTTCCTATTGGTGAAATTAAATCAATTATTCTCATTGCATATTCTGTTGGCTTTGTTTCAAGTTTTAGTCTTTCATTTGGATAAATTGGTATTAATTCATCAAATCTTTTTCTTTTTGCAGCCTTTTCTGGATGTTCTTCATTTACTTCTCCAACAAATATTAATGAAGGGAATTTTTCACCTTCTTTCGTTCTAGCGATTCCTTTTATTATATCACCTGTATCTAGTTTAAATCTTCTTATTTGGATTGGTGAAATATAAACATCTTTTGGACTTGATAAATAATTATCTCCTCTTAAAAATCCATATCCATCTGGTAATACCTCAAGTATTCCTTCAACAATTTGATCATCATCATTTGTTACCTTATACTCAATTGTTGAACTTGCTTCTGATAATTCTCCCATTTGTTCATCATCATTCTCATCATATCTTAATTCGTCATTTTCTTCTACTTTTGGTTTTGATGAATCTTTAATTTGATTTAATAATACTATTAATTCTTCTTTTTTTAGCTTTGAGATATTTTTTATGTTATGCTCTTTGGCAAAATTTCTCAACTCTAATAATGTCATGTTTTCTAAATCTGACATAACTACCTCCTATTTATTTGATTTTTTAATTTAAATTTTTTGGATTCTTTTGAGACTTAATAAAAATAAAGATAAATCCTTAAAACTTGAATGTTTTAAGGATTTACTTATTACTATCGACATAAACTCTTTCATTTTGTAAATACATTCCTAGTTTTTCGCGTGCTACTTTTTCTATATATTCTGGTGAATTTGATTTATTTATTTCTTCTTCTAAATTTTGTTTGTTTTGATCTAGTTCGTCTTGTGCTACATTTATTTTTGTAGATAATTCTTTGATTTCTTTTTGATATTGTATTATATTTTTTTGTTGTCTTATTAACACCACTCCCCATACTATTATGGCAATTAAAAAGACAGGTATTAAAAATTTATTCTTTTTCATAAGTGCTCTCCATTTTTTTAAACTTTAGATAATATATTATTCTCCATTACTTTCCAAATTCCCCTTTTTTCTCTTTGAATTTAATTAGTTTTTTTAATTTATTTAATATATTATTAATAAATTTTATTGGAATTTTGAAGATTTTGCTGATAAATGTCAATATTATTTTTATTTTACTCATTATAAAATAATTTATTTTTATAAATATTGTACTCAATGTTAATGTATATATTACTGCTCCTATCAATATTCCTAATATCATATATATTCTGATTTCTCCATCATTAAAGAACCATATATTATATAATACAATTATTCCTGCTAATATCCAATATATTATATCTTCTAGGTATGTAACTAAATCTGGTGTTTTAAATGTTTTCCTTAATGCTCTAAAAAAGTCAAATAACACTCCTAATCCAATTCCTGTTAATGAAAAAACTATAAATAAATATGTTTGATTTTCTACCATTTTATGCCTTTCTTTTATTTAAAGATTTTGCTTAATAATGATGTTCCTCCATTTTTTTCTGGTCCTTTTTGACTATATGTTAGACTTGAAATTTCTCCATCAATTATTACTTCAGATGTATCTAAACTTAATTTATTTATTCTAATATTTTCTCCTTTTACTGTAAGCAATCCTAATTCTGTATCTATCATTACTACTTGATCATCAAAACTTAATACATCATTTACTCCTGATACATTAAGCTTTTCTCTATTTTCTAATACTATATTTTGGACAATGTTTTGATTAATTGTCGTACTTTTTCTTTCTTCTATCATAATTTAATATCATCCTTTCTCTTTTATACTAAATTATAATATGCTGTTAATATAATAAATATAACTAAAAAGAGCACATAAAATTATGCGCTCTAATTAATTATTTTAATCTTTCTTCAAGATTTTTTAACATATTTTGATATTTTTCAAGTTTTGCTTTTTCTTCATTAATTTTAGCTTCTGGAGCTTTATTAACAAATCCTGGATTTGAAAGCATTTTACTTGCTCTTTCAATTTCAGCAATAACTTTTTTCTTTTCTTCTTCCATACGTTTTCTTTCTTCTTCAATATCAACAAGTTCTTCAAATGGTATATATAATTCAATCCCATCTGTTATGATTGATAATGCATTTTGTGCAATTCCTTCTTTGTTTTCTTGAACTTTGATATTTTCACTATATCCTAATTTCTTTAAAAATCCTTCAGATTGATTTATTAAATATTTATATTTTGTTGTTACAAATATTAATTCTGTCTTTTTTGATGGATGTACATTTGAGTTTGCTCTTAAATTACGTATTCCTATAATTATTTCTTTTAATTTTTCAATTTCTTCTTCATCAGTTTTAAAATTATATTTTTCATCAAATTGTGGAAATTCAGAAATCATTATACTTTCATCAATATTAAATAATTGTAAATATATTTCTTCTGTTATAAACGGCATAATTGGGTGTAATAATTTTAATGAATTCATTAATACTTCATTTAATGTTACTTGTGCCATTAATTTGCTTTCTTTATCATCACCATATAAACGTGTTTTTACAATCTCTATATACCAATCACAGAATTCATTCCATATAAAGTCATATATTTTTTGTGTTGCAACTCCTAAATCATAATTTGTAATGTTTTCATTTACTTCTTTTGATAATGTATTTAATTTTGATATTATCCATTTATCTTCTTTAGCCAATTTTGCTGTATCAATTTCATCTAATTTTGGTAATTTTTCAACACCATCTAAATTCATTAATACAAATTTTGCAGCATTCCATAATTTATTTGCAAAGTTTGAGGCTTGTTCTAGTTTTTCTGGCATATATCTTATGTCATTTCCTGCTGAAATTCCTAAAACCAATGAAAATCTTAATGCATCTGTACTATATTGATCAATAACTTCTAATGGGTCTATTCCATTTCCTAATGATTTTGACATTTTTCTACCTTGGCTATCTCTTACAATACCATGTATTAATATATCACTAAATGGTTTTTGTTTCATACATTCTAATCCAGAAAATATCATTCTTGCTACCCAGAAGAATATTATGTCATATCCTGTTACTAATACATTTGTTGGATAAAATGTTTTTAAATCTTCACTATCCATATTAGGCCAGCCAAGTGTTGAGAATGGCCATAATGCTGAACTAAACCATGTATCAAGAGAATCTTCATCTTGATGTAATTTTGTTGAACCACATTTTTCACATTTTTCTGGTGCTGTTTTGCTTACATTTATATGTCCACATTCATCACAATAATATGCTGGTATTCTATGTCCCCACCATAATTGACGTGATATACACCAATCTTGAATATTTTCCATCCAGTTAAAATATGTTTTTTCATATCTCTTTGGAATAAATTTTATATCATCTTCTTTAACTGCTTTTATTGCAGGTTCTGCTAATTCTTTCATTTTTACAAACCATTGATTTGATATTCTTGGTTCTACTGTATTATGACATCTATAACATTTTCCAACATTATGTGTATAATCTTCTGTTTTAACAAGTGCACCTAGTTCTTCTAGTTTTTTTACTATTAGTTTACGTGCTTCTAATGTTGTTAATCCTTTATATTCTGGTACTAAATCTCCCATTATTGATGAATCATCAAATACTTCTACTATTTCTAGATTATGTCTTAATCCTGCTTGATAATCATTCATATCATGTGCTGGTGTTATTTTTACACAACCTGTTCCAAAGTCTTTTTCTACAAAGTCATCTGCAATTATTGGAATTTCTTTATTCATAATTGGTAATATACATGTTTTTCCAATTATATCTTTATATCTTTCATCTTCTGGATGTACTGCAACAGCGCTATCTCCTAACATTGTTTCAGGTCTTGTTGTTGCAACTATTACATATCTGTCTGTTCCTTTTATTTGATATCTTATATGCCATAAATGTGATGGTTCTTCTTCAAATTCAACTTCTGCATCTGATAATGATGTATGACAAGATGGACACCAGTTTATCATTCTTGTTCCTTTATATATTAGTCCTTTTTTATATAAATTTACAAATTGTTCTAATACAGCTTGTGATAATCCTTCATCCATTGTAAATCTTGAACGTTCCCAATCACATGAACAACCTAATTTACGTTGTTGTTTTTGGATTGTTCCTCCATATTCTTTTGTCCAAGCCCATGCTCTTTCCAAAAATTGTTCTCTTGTTATATCAGCTTTTGTTAATCCTTCTTCTTTTTTCATTTTTTCTACAACTTTTACTTCTGTTGCAATTGCTGCATGGTCTGTTCCTGGTACCCATAATGTGTTATATCCACACATTCTTTTATATCTTATTAACATATCTTGCATTGTTCCATCTAATGCATGTCCCATATGTAATTTTCCTGTTACATTTGGTGGTGGCATTACTATACAAAAGCTTTCTTTTCTTTTATCCATTGATGGCTTGAAATAGCCTTTCTTTTCCCATTCATTATATAAATTTTCTTCAAATTCTTTTGGATTATATTTATCCATTAATTTATGATTACTCATATCTTTTCTCTCCTTTTTAATAAAATTTAACAATATATTTACAAGAATATATTTCATCTGGTTCTATTGATAAAATATTTTCTTTTTCTTTATAAATTTGATTACTATCAATCTTATCTGCTGTGTTTTGCCATGGTTCTATACAGACGAATGGTGCTCCTTTTTTTGACCATAATGCTAAATATGGAAAATCTGTAAAGTCAAATTCTAATATTTTTTTATTAGTATTTCTATTTTGCAATATTACTTTATTTGATTTTATATTTTTCATTATTATTGCATCATTATCAAATATATTTTCTGTTAGATGAATCTTATTTTCTTCTAAGATATTTGTGGCATTTTCCGTATCTATTAATCCATTTCTTAATTTCAAAAATTCTATATTTTCTTCATTTTGTTCAAATACTATCTCATAATCTCCTGTACTATAATCACATCTAAATGCAGGATGTCCTCCTATACCAAAATAAATTTTTTTATTATCTATATTTTTTACTTCATAAGTTACTTGAAGTGCATCTCCTACAATCTTATATATAACATGTAATTCAAATTTATATGGATATTTTTTTAATGTTTGTTCATTATATTTTAATATATAATGATTTTCTTCTATTTCTTGAAATTCCATATCTCTTGCAAATCCATGTTGAGACATTTCATATATTTTTCCTTCTATTTGCGTTTTTCCATCTTTTATCTGTCCTACTATTGGAAATAATATTGGTGATTGTCTATTCCAAAATGTTTTTCCATCAAATAACATTTCGTTTCCATCTTTTAAGATACTTGTTAGTTCTGCACCTTTTTTTTTGGTTTCTATTTTTAACATTATATCCTCCTTTTACAAGAAAAGTGTCTTTGCCACACTTTTCTTCGCCCAATTTGAGTTTTCGACTGTAAGGAGAAAATCTCAAATGGTTAGCGATTGTAGCTTTTTATTTAATAGGAAAAATCAATTTTTCCTATTAAATAAAAAAATGAACTCATCCTTATGTTTTAACATAAGGGCGAGTTCTATATCTCACGGTACCACCTTAATTATTATCTTTTTGATAATTTCTCATTTTACTTTAACGCAGTATTACGAATAACCTTACTTATTTTCAGATCATCAACTCCAAAGCTACCTTCCATTTGCCTTTATTTAAGAAGCTTTCAGCCACGACTTCTTTTCTCTACAAATAGTACAAATGTACTCCTCTTTTTCTCTGTTTTTACTATGTTTCTATATTATCACTTTTTTATGTGAATTGCAATAGTTTAATAAATTTTTTCTATGTTTAAATTTTTTTTAAATCATCATTTATTTTCTTTATAGTATCAAAATACGCTTGCTCAATTGGAGTAATTAATTTTGTTTGATATTTTTTATATTCTTTTCTTGCTTTTTCTATAGCTTCCTCATGACTAACCTTACCTGAATCAGCAAGTAATTTTCTATTACCCGAAGTAAGAACTAAATCTAGCATTTTTATATAATCACTCATACGCATTTTTTTATGTTCCATTGCGTTAATTTCAGCTAAGTCAAAATAACCAGATACCAAATTATTTAAGATTTTTAATTCATTTTCATCTAAATAATTTTTTGCAATTTTTGCATCATTCCATACAGGAAAATCACCTTTAAAAGATTTTAATCCCATAAACTCTTTCTCACTATCTGCTCTTTCGTAAATAACCTCTGATGCAGTTTGTCCATGTGCTGCATAATGTAATTTATTTTGCACTATTTTGAAAAATTTAATTGTTTCTTCACTTTTGGGGTCATAATCAATTGAAGTAGCGTATAAATCTAAAACTTGTCTATAAAGTACCTTCTCTGATGAACGAATATCTCTAATTCTGTCTAAAAGTTCTTTCCAATAATTGCCCCCACCATTTCCTTTTAATCGTTCATCATCTATCGCAAAACCTTTTATCATGTATTCTTTTAATCGTTCAGTTGCCCACATACGGAATCTTACTCCTATTATAGATTTTATTCTATATCCAATAGAAATAATGACATCTAAATTATAATAATCAACTTGATATGTTTTTCCATCCGTAGCAGTTGTTGCAAAATTTGCAACAACTGCATTTCTTTGCAATTCTCCTTCTTCAAAAATATTTTTTATATGTCTTGATATAGTTGATTTATCTCTTTGAAATAATTCTGACAATTGTTCCAAAGAAAGCCAAACAGTCTCATTATTAATTTTGACATTTACTTTTGTCTTACCATTTTCAGATGTATAGATTATAAAATTATTTTGCTCATTTAATTCATTATTCATTATGTAAAACTCCTTTCAAAGTTCATTTTTATCTAAATAATTTTTGGTTCTCTAATTCAATTATTTCTATTGTATTCTTTTAGAACTTGTCGAAATTTTTGTCAAATTGAACTTTTGTTTAATTCTTTTTTGTAAATATAGTTTTATTTTCATCAATTCTATATCAAACATTTGTTTTTGTCAATAGTAAAAAATAAATTTCAAAATTCTTTAAACTTTGAAATTTAAATTTTTAATAAACTTTTCTATGTTTGAGAATATTTACTTGTTGGTCTATAAAAACAATGGTTTCCATATCTTGTGTGAAATGTTCCAGAACCATTACTTGGAAAAGTTGATGAACATGTTGGTCTAAATGGATTCAAATACCATAAACAATCACCTATTTCATTAAGTTTATTACCCGACAATGCCCAATCAGCAATATAATAATGAATATCTGTTGGAGTCATGTTATATATATTTTGTGAATTATATTGATTTCTTATTGTTTCTCTTGCACAGTCATATTGCCCTTTTTGAAATATTATATTTCTTAAATTACCACCTTGTGAAACTCTTGCATATTCTCCCTCTGTTGCATTTACCCTATTTAAAATTGATGTTGCAACAGCCTTCATTCCATTGTCTCCTTCGCCACCAGCTTCACATTGCACAATTCTTGCTAATAGCTCTCTATCTGAATATGCCATAAAAAAACACCACCTCATATATTTTATGAAGTGATGTTATTTTTGTGATTTTATTTTAAGATTGATTTATATATTTTCCAATCTCTCATTACTTTTCTTACATACATATTTGTTTCTTTAAATGGTATATTCTCTGCATCTGTTCCATCTTCTTTTAATGTATCTTGACTAATCCATTTGTCAACATTTCCATGTCCTGCATTATATGCAGCTATTGCTAGCTCTACACTATTATATTTTTCTATTAATTGTGAAAGATATATTGTTCCTATTTCTATATTAATTTCTGGATCTAATATATTTTCATCTGTTAATTCAATATTATTCTTTTTAGCAATTTCTTTTGCTGTTGAATCCATTATTTGCATTAATCCTTTTGCCTTACTTTTTGATATTGCATTTGGATTGAATTTACTTTCTACCTTTATAACAGCATACAATAATTCTTTTTCTACTCCATATTTTTCAGCATATTTTTCTACATATTGTCTATAATCTGTTTTATATAACATTCTTAATACAATTGTTTTTCCCCAGTATACTGCAAATATTAATATTGCAAGTATAGCTATTATTTTTATTACCTTGTTCATTCTATTTGCAGGTATTCCTCCTTTGTTGATTTTCTAATGTTATTTCTTTAGCCAGTTTTTACCATCTACAATTTTTGAAATCATCATTGATGATGCAGTATCTCCAACTACATTTAGCATTGTTGCTGGTGCATCTATTATCGTTGCAATTATTGTTAATATTGGTAATGCTACCGTTGGACATCCTAGCATTGTAATTATTAACATTTCTGAAATTGTTCCTCCACCAATTGGAACTGCTGTAACTAATAATGTTGATACTAAAGCTATTGCTAATATTCCTAATATGCCTGTTCCTGTTGATACATTCATTCCAAATAAACATACTAAAAACATTATTTTAAAAACTGAACCTATTATAGATCCATCTTTATGAAAACTTGTTCCTAATGGTATTGCTGTTTCTGCAACATCTTCTGGAACTCCAATTTTTTTACTACATTCTATATTTACTGGAATTGATGCTGCACTTGAACATGTTCCAAGTGCTGTTGCTGTAGCTGGCAATACATTTTTCCAATATAAATTTATTCCCTTTTTGCCTCCTGCAACAAATGCATATATAGAATATATTATTAAATAATATAAAATTGATACAATTGTATATATTACAAATGTTTTTAAATATCCTACAACTATCATTTCTCCAAAGCTTCCAACTAATGCTGCAAAATAACAACCTAACCCTATTGGAGCATAATACATTATTATTTTTACAACATTATTTATTATTTCATTTGCAGATTCTAAAAAATCTACAACAGGCTTTGCTTTTTCTCCTGTAATATTTATTGCTAATCCAAAAATAATTGAAAATACTAATAATGCTATTATATTATCTTTAGATAATAATTTTGTAAAATCATTTACAGTTAACAAACTTGCTGTTCTTTTTAATATTCCTATTTCTTCATTTTCTTGTGTTTCTTCATCTGTTGTTTCTTGTAATGATTGCTTTATTTTTTCTCCATCTTCTGGTTTCACTAATTTTATAAAATATGTACTAGCAAATCCTATTAAAACTGCTATTATTGATGTTATTATAAATACTAAAAATGTTGCCCCTACTATTTTTCCAAGTCTTTTTGGTGATTTCATTTTTGATATTGATGTTGTAATTGTTAAAAATATTAATGGTGTTATAACTACTAGCAATAAATTCAAAAATATGTCTCCTAAAGGGCTTAAAACTGTTGCTTTTTCTTTAAATATAAATCCTACAATTGCTCCTATTATTATTGATACTAATAATATAATTGTTGATTTGTAGTTTGATAATAATTTTTTCATAATTATTTCATCATCTCCTTTTTAGTGTGTAGGAAAAATCGCCTAGTAGGTGATTTTTCTGTACAGAATAAATATGTGGATTATTAGAATTTCTAAGCAATTTCCATTGCATAGAAATTCTTAAATCTACTT
>OIZX01000452.1_pt1 | contig 28772 bp, 22 predicted proteins | sample 1588621 | NCBI WGS metagenome assembly OIZX01 (sample SAMN03283276) | human gut metagenome | biome: human-associated habitat; material: feces | host: Homo sapiens | place: Peru | collected 2012 | reverse complement strand
TGGAGCTTCTCCGTCAGAGCCTTCTGCGTCTTCGCGTAGACGTGCCGGAAGATCGGATCGCCGTTTGCCTTGTGTCCCACGACGATGCGCCCCTCCCAGCGCCCATCGTCACGTTTTCTGACCATCCCATCCCCGGATGGCCGCCGTTTTCCCATATGCAGGACTCCTTTCTTTCGCGTCATTCTTTCTCTAATAACTACCACACAGGAGACAGAATAGCTATCTCCCGCGCGGAGAGTTATCAGAAAGTTATCATTTCGGTTTTCTTTGTCTATGGCGGTGCAGAGTTTGAATTGTGCTACCAGCCCATCGACATGGTATTATTCGTCTGCTCCTGCTCGTGATCGTCCGCCTTGTGTCCGGCAGCCATACGCATCCGGCGCAGCTTGGCGAGGCGTTTGCGGTCGATCTGGATGCCGCCGTTTTGCGGGGCGGGCGCGCTTTGCTGAAAAATCTTTCCCATGTGGTATAGCAGCCGCGTTGCCGAGAGCAGAATGTTCGGCGGCTCCTGCCGCTCGATGCGATCCATGAAAAATCCTGCATAGTCGTGTCCCTGCGCCTGCGCTTTTTGAAACCAGTCGTAGGCAGCGTCCTTGTCCTGCGGCACGCCGTCGCCGCCGAGATAGAGCCTCCCCAACAGATACTGCGCGTAGGGATTGCCGCACTCGGCAGCCATGCGCACATATTCCGCCGCGCGTTCCGGATTTTTCGGTGCGTTCTTCCCGCTGAGATATTCCTTGCCCAGCCGGTAGGCGGCGTAGTCGTTTCCGTTCCCCGCTGCCCGTTCCAGCCAGTAGAACCCCTGTGCTGGATTTTGTACTTCCAGATCATCCGAGAGAAGCATCTTGCCCAGTGCATACTGTGCCGCCACATGATCTTGCTGCGCAGCCCGTTCCAGATAGTGCTGGGCTTTTTCCGCATCCGGAATCAGCAGCCCGCCGTCACGATAGAGAATCCCAGTCAGGTATTGCGCGTATCGGTCACCGTCGTCTGCCAGCGTTTCTAACTGCTTCGCGGCTTCGTCGCGTTCCTCCAACGACATGGATTCGTCTGTCGTCACCCCGTACCATGCGCTCACCGGATACGGAATACTATAGGTCGCATTCTGTTCCGCATCCTGTTCCGCGCCTGCATCCTCGAACGTGATCTTGTTCTGCCGCACCTGTTCTGCAACCTGAATGACCGCATTTCTGATCTGACGGAACTCCTTCTGCTGCGAGAGCGGCGGACGATGCCGCTCTTTTTCCGCGTAGAAATCGTTCAGCCTGCATTGCAGCTTCCACCAGCGTCCGTAACATTCGTCCACGCTCGGCAGCAGCTCCATCTGATCGACGATGGCATCAACCTTCTGCTTGAGATCCTTCGGCAGATACCCGTAGGACTTCTTTCCCGTGACGCTGTCTAACTCCCTCGCCAGTTCCCGGATCATTTGCTCTGCCTCCGGATGCTCGCAGGCGGAGTTTTGCATCTTCTGCGCAAGCGCCAGCATAGCAGAGCGTGTTTCCCTTACCAGCTCGTCGCGGGATTGACTTTTGTCCTCATAGACGTGCAGCAGCGCCTGCTGAAAGATCTGGTTCGTCAGGACGGATTTGATTCTCCGAATCCCATTCCGGTTCAGGTAAGCCTGCCCCGGCTTTTTCGACCATGCCATCATGTGGACGTGCGGGTGACTGCCCTCGTCGTGGAACGCTGCGTACCAGCAAAAGTCCTCCGGCGGGATGTGCATCGCCTCCGCGATGTCGTTCCGGTGCGCCCGCAGCAGCGCCCGCCATGCGTCCGCGTGATCGAAGCCCAGCCGCTCCGCGTCCTCACGGCGAAGCGAAATGATGTGCGTCCAGATGTTTCCGGTGCAGCTGTTCACCTCTGCCATTGCCGCATTCAGGTCAACTACATCTTCATCTCCGAACAGTCCGTGTTCGCCCAGCCGCTCCGCGCGAGGTCGGGTCGCGATATACTTGGCATAGCCGTCAAGCTCCTGCACCTTGCCCCAGTTTTCCTCCATCGCCAGCGTAAGAAACTGTGAGGCATTGAACTTCGTCGGGTGTGCCGTGTAGTCACCGTATTCCAGAAGCGTCTTTGTATCCGGAAAATCCTTCGTCAGCTTTTCGATGAGCTGCGTCTGCCGTTTTGTCGGCGGTCGGTCATCCGGTAATATTTCTACCCGTTCGCGTGTCGCGATGTAGCGCAGATACCCGCCCGCCTGTTTTGCGCCACCGCCCTTGAAATACGGACTTTTGACGATCAATCTGGCCATTCGTCAAACGGCTCCTGCACGCGAACCTTCTGCTCCAGCCGGAGCTGGCCGTTGGTGCGCTTCACGTCATTGACACTCTTTGCCCGCTGCTTCCGCAGCACCGATTCGTCCAGATTCACGCACTCCGCCAAAAGGCTCAGTCCCATATCCAGCTCCACAGCCTGCTTGAACAGCAGCGATGAGAGCCGCTGCTCCAAAAGCTGCAATCTTCCGTCAATGGCCGACTGGACCGCCCGCGGAAGCATCGTGCTTGTACCCGCCGCCAGATGATCTGCGTAATAATTCACGGCGCGTTCCAGAAATTCGTTTTTGCTTCGGCATCCATCCTGCCGGTACCAATGCTCCAGCTTTTCCGCCGTCTCCGGTGACATCCGAAAATTCAATCTGTTTTCTTCCTTGCTCATAATCCTCCAATCTGCGGCGTGGCGCGCCGGAATCCCTTGAACCGTCTGCGTTTGTGGGATTTCTGACGCCAGCCGCGCTTATTTTTCTCCAAACAGGCGCCAATCGCAGCGCCTGCGCAACCTCCTGATACAGTCCGCACTGCGGGCTGTTGTGAACAGGAAAAGCGTCGGTTCCGACGCCATCCTTTTATCCTGCTTTCTCGCCGCGGCGTCCAAAATCGTCTGATTTTGCCCGTTTCGGTGTTTCCCACGTTTGCCGCATTTCCTCTTTCGACCGAACCCGCTGTGCTGGGCTCTGGTCGAATTTTCTGTTCTCCCGCACATCGGCGCAACGTCCGGTTTTGGGTTTCCGGTGGGTACGCGCCCGGCTGTGCCCGGAAAACCGGACACAGCCGCGACACGCGGCTCACGCGGGCGGACAGGCGGTTTCCTGCTGCGCCTGTTGGAACGCTTCCAACCGCTTTCGGATGCGTTCCTGCTCGCATTCCGCGTCCAGCTTTGCAAGCTTTTGCTCGTAAAACTGCTGGATAGAGAACTGAATGGGCAGAAGCGTGTACAGAAGGCTCCCATTTTGTTTTCGACCATCCTGTGTGATGATGCTTGTGTGCTCCGTTTGAATCAGTCCTCGTTCGACCAGTTCGGTCACATATTTGCGTACCGTGTTCGGGCTCATATTGACGGCTTTACCAATCGTTTTGTAGCTTGCATGGCACTGATATGTCGTCCGATCCTCAATGTACATCAGGTAGCTGTAGACCGCCAACGCGCCCGGTGAGAGACCGAGGGCGAAAACCTCATTCGGCAGAGGAAAGTAGTTTTTAATCGGATCGCGCGACGTGTAATACTTATTCCTCATGCGCGCCTCCCGTCTGCCGCTCCACCCAGAGACGGAACTGCTCCTTCGGTACGACAAGCCGGCTGCCAATCCGCAACGACGGGAAGCCGTCCTCGTGCAGAAGCTCGTAGGCGCTCGACGGCGATACGCCCAGCGTGCGGGAGACAAGCTGCGCGTTGAGAAACAGCGGCAGCTCGTCAAAATTTTTGATGCTTGATGTGTTCAAAGTCTTTTTACCTCCATCTGATTTTAGAAATTTCAGAGAAAAAACTTGCGTTTCGGAGGTCTCTCTGTTAGACTGAACACAGTTGCAGTCCGTGTTTTCCGAAACGCGGCGCGCCGTCCGACTGTTGCAGCAGCCGGACGGTTTTTTCTTTTCCTGTTACCATTCTCCATACCCGTTCCTGCCCTGCGGCCTTTTGTTGACGCACACAGCGTTGGCTTCGCCTTGGTATGCTGGCTGCTCTTGCAGCGTCGCGGCATACTTCTCCAGCGAGTATCGTCTTTGGAGATGGGTGTGAAATTTTCAAGGTGCAGAGCAGCTTACCGTTGACAAGCTGTCTATGCAGTGCTAGACTATGATAAAATAATTTAGACAGCTTTCTGGTTTTAAGGTAACATAGGGATATATATTTGTCAAGACTATTGCATTTATAATTTACAATTAGTCCATATTTGAGGTGAGAGCTATGTGGTATGCGAAGATGTATTTCTCCGGTGAGAGGGAGTTTTTTGAAAACGATGCGTTCGGAATGCAGGGGCTGCCGTCCAAGCAGCTGGAACTTCCGTTTTTGGAAAGTCTGCTGACGTTTCTGGAACTGGACGAAAAAGAAATCACGCCGATGCTGGAACGCATCAGCGTGAATTGGGAGCGCTTCGTTGAGAGCCGCGCCCGTGAAGCGTATACAGCTGCGATGGTAGAGTTGGGTATACTGGCTGAGAAGCACATTTATCTTCGCCTTTTATATACGCGCAGCTTCGGCTGTTTTTCCGTAAATGGCTACGATCAAGCGGAAATTCAGGCGATTGCTTTGGACTTAAAGGAGTTTGCAAAGCAGTTTTCAGAGACGAGGAAGCAGGTCGAGAAGTTTTTTGAATGCGTGCTGGACGTGGACTCCGCCGGTCGCGAACCGCAGAAACAGGCGGCGAAAAACTACCATCACGACCAGCCGAGAGATCCGGAACTGTTCCGATTTAAGCCGATCCCGCTGAGCTTTGAACCGGTCGAGCCGGGACGGTGCGCGCCTGTTTTGTACTCGTCCGCCGTGCGCGACATGATCGACTATTCGCTGCGGAGCTGCGTCGAGCGCGGCGTGACCGTGCGCCGCTGCAAAAATTGCGGCCGCTGGTTTCCGCAGACTGGGCGCGTGAGCGCGGAGTACTGCGAGCGCCCGGTAAAGTACGGTGAGCAGCGCTGCCGCGAGATCGGCGCGTTTCGCCAATGGACGAAAAAGCAGACCGACGACCCGATTTTCAAGGCGTACCGCAAGGAGTATAAAAAGCGCTTCGCGTGGATCAAAGCCGGGCGCATCACCGACGAGCAGTTTTATGCGTGGAGCGAGCAGGCCAGAGAAGAAAAGAAGAAGTGTGACCGCGAGATCATCTCGCTGGAGCAATTCCAGCAGTGGCTCCGCGACTCAAAAATATAAAATTACGCGGCCGACAAATTTGCCGGCCGCGTATTCTTTGTCTATAGCGAGTGAGAATTTGAGTTGCAGAGCGCTCAGATTTCGCAGAGAAAAGGTGTGATTTTTGACCAATCCTGTATCTGTTTATTGAGAGATGCTTTTTCGCTTGTTCCGCGATTGCGGTTCAGCGTACCCATAACGCCGCAGTGCGCAAGCGCAAAAACAAACGTGGTTTCGTCATCACCAAGGTGGATTTGAACAGGATTTTCACTGCTTTCGATGAATCGATTATAGTTTCGTATGACCGGTAGCCGCTGCAATCCAAGCGCACGGAGCGTACACCGAAAGGTATCCTTACCCAAACAGAGCAGTATACGCGGATGTATGATATCAACCAATCTGCGAAAGAACGGCGCATCCGCATTGGCCCAAGCTGTTTTGAAACCGCCACTCGTTCCTTTCAATCTGTAGCCCATTACGAGATTGGTAAAGAACAATTTCGGATCGTCAGATAAAATATCAAAGCCAATTGTGCGGAATAGCTGAATTAGATTCTTATCTGTAATGCTGTCATTTCTGCGCATATAGCTTACCGCTTTCCCGCAGTTCATGTCGCATACGTTTTTCATGGTTGCAACGGAAGGCGTATCCCAAGGGCAGCCCCAGTCCTGACCAACCAGCATGATATCCGCATCTAAGTGTCCACGCCCTTGCCAGTACGCCCATAGATTGATCTCTTTACATTCCTTGCACCAACGGAGTTCACGGCTTTCTGACAGATATGCCTTCTGGACATCGGCAATCAGTTCTTGATATTGTAATTCTTTTGATACGACGTCATTATTCATATCATTTATTTCTGAATTCTTCCCGATCAGCAATCTTACCCAACCGCACCAGCCGAGAGGTTATGCTGCCCTCCGAGCGTTTGAAGTAGGCGCACATTTCCTTTCTGCTGCCTCCGGCATCGAACATCTGGCAGAGGACTGCATCGTCCGCATCGTTCCAAGGCTTGCCCGCATTTTCGGGCTGCGGCTTCGGCGGCTTTCCTGGAAGCGCCTTCAGAACACAGTGAAACGCCCGAATGATTTCAGCCTTGTTGCACACATGATCCTCCGGCAGGACCTCTCCCGTCAGCGGATCAACGCCGTCTGCCAAGCCGGATAACAGTTCTTTTGCTCGTTGTAGATCCATAAAATAACCTCCTAACCATTCTCCCACTCATCCCACGCTTCATCCTCGTCCTCATACCAGTCCGGGTTATCTTCCCAGAGGTCTTCGGGATTGTCGTAGTCATCCCGGACGCTTCCGGAATTGCTACTGCCCGATGTACTCGGCGGCGTCCAAGCAGGGGCAGAGTTCGGACGACCGATGGGCGTCTCATAATAAGTGAAGGCATAAATGACTTCTGTATACGCACCCTTTGGCTGATGAGAGTGACAGTATGCTACGGTCTGCCCTTCACTGTTGTACCAACGCAGGATTTTGTACCGCCTATGGACATCCATGCTGTCATAGAACTGACATTTTTCGGTTTTGGTGGGTGATCCAAGTGACGTGTACTTCAAGCAGCTCACAGGCATACCATCCACAGGCAACTTTCCGGAATACTGATCTTTCAGACTTTGCTCCCGCTTTGCGGCATTCTCCGCAGCGATGCGTTGACGCTCGGCTTCCTCGACAGCGTCTTTCTCTGCTTTATAGCCCTTGACGCGGGTCTCCAGTGCGTCAACATCCTGCTGCCAGTTCGTGTCATATTGCAGCGTGATGTTTGAAAGTTCATCCTGCCCGCCTGCGTAGTCCGTCCTGTCTTTGTACATATCGGCGTACTTGCAGTAGACGGACAGTGAAGCAGCATCCCGATAGCCGGAAAGCTCCGAGAAGCCATGTTCGGCAGAAGTGTAATTGCCGTTTGACAGCTCGTGCAGGGCGGCTTCATAAGCTGCCGCTCTCTGCTTATTGCGGTTCGAGACGGAAATAGAGATACCAGCAATCACGGCTACTGCCAGAACTGCCGCGATGAGCTTCCCAAACGGAAACGGCTTCTTTGACAGCGTAGATTTCTTTTCGGTTATTTCTGGCTCCGTCGGCGTCTGGCTGACGATCGGCGGTGTGAATGCCGATTGTACAGTCGGCGCAGACTTCTGCGGATTTGCGGTCGGTGCGGACTGCACAGGCGGAACTGCGCGCTTCGATTCAGTCGGTGCTGGCGCGGCTGCCTGCTTCGGAGCAGGATGCTGCGGCTTTGTGCGTTCCGGAAAGGCTGTCCGTTCAGATTTGCGGAGCACAAATTTCGCCTTCTCCGGCGGATATGGCGCATTCTGTGTGCTGCAAACGAACACCTCTGTCACCCGAGCAAGCTTTTCTGCTTGATGATCGCCGATCGGAACGACTACAAAATCGCCTGCTTTCAGCGAAATTCCCCCGGTCAGATAGGCATACGCCGCTCCATCCTCCTTGAACTGCACATTGCAGAACTGATAATAGCTTTCGCCAGTCGGCTTTTTCTGTGTGCTGACGGGCTGTCTTGCAAGTGCACGGGCAGGTGGCTTTGTGCGTTTTGAAGAAGGTGCAGCCGCAAGGACCTGTGTATACCGCTTCCTCCACTGCTCCTCCAGACAGGGATTTTTCAGTGCAAGGTCCATACAATGCCGCGCCAGCGTTTCCTCCCCACAATCCCGACAGATCTCCAGAACACTGAACTGCAATCTGCCGAGGTACGCGCTCTCAAAAATCTGCGACACAAACCGCGCATCCTCCAACGCGACCAAAAGCGGAAGAGCCTGATCGTCCGTTGGAGACTCCAGCCAATCCCAGTCCGGGAGAAGTTTTTCGGCAGTTTTAGCGTTGATTTTTAGAGACGGCTCTGCGATGTCCAAAAGCCGCCGCCACATCTGGATGCTCTTTTCCGGGTCTCTCGTAAATACATCATCCAGAACACGTTCCCACGACAATTCATCGAAATCCTCGGCAGTTTCATGCGGGACTTCCTCCGGGTATTCGACCAGTAAAATCTCGCGGCAAATGTCTTCGTAATCCGGAAACTTGCCCTGCGCCAAGAGACGTTTGGCGCGCTCCACGTCTGGGTGCAGCAGCACCTTGTTCTGCCAATGGGTGCGATAGGCTTCTTCCAGCGCATTTTGATAATCCTGCGCTTCGCCCATTTCCTCATCCTTTTTCCCGCCGAAGTAGGCATAGGCAGAGGATAGTTCGGAGAACAGTTCGAACAATCCATCCGGATCGACGTGGTTATAGTAATCTTCCACCGGGCGCGTCGAGAGTAGTTCTGTCCAGAACGTACCGCAGTCCGTTTCGGAAAGGGCTGCTTCTTCACGGAACAGAACGTCTTTCTTGGCATCACGCATGATTTCTTCTGCGCTTTCGCCAAGATTCAGGTCAGCGGTATTATGTAGGAACGACCGCAGTTCCTCCGCCTTCTTCTCATCCGGCAAAGCTCCTGCGTGTTGGATTCCGGCTGAGATGTGATGCAGCAGCACTTTTCCGAGGAGCTGAGAGAGCAAGGTGTTTTTAGGTGCAATCTGATTTAATGCTTTTTTCAGATCGTTCCATGTTTCGGGTAGATCAACATGGTAGACGAAGGAAAGCGTCAACGTGATCTTCGTCGTGTCCGGAGACTTTTTTGCCGGTGTCCTTTGCAGACTTCCAAAATCTCCGCACCAGCCGCATTCCCAAGATGACCCGCGTATCATAACCGGACTTCCGCACCACGGACAGCGCATATTGTTCTCACCCCTTTTGATCGGAATTACTCAACGCCCAATGCCTTATATACCGCGTCCTCTGCACTCTGATAGAACACAAGATTGAAGCAGCCGATCAAATCTGCCGGAACAAGTCCGAGATCAGCCGCCGATGTAATCGGTAGCAGCACCTTCTTTGCGCCACTGTCAAGGCAAACCTGAAGCGCGTTTGCAAGCTCGTCCACTTTGAGCATGGTTCCTGCAATGCTGATCTCTCCCAGCACCGCCAGACTGCTAAGGGTCGGCTTTCCGAGCGCAATCGAACAGAGTGCGATCAGCGTGGGAAGTGCCAGCTTCTCGGTCATGCCGATGCCCTGCAAATCCTGATAGTTGATGATATAGTCCTTCGTTGTGGTGCTGATCGCACCACTGATGCGGTTGCCGTTCGCTTTCAGATAGTTGAAGGCGGTATTTGCCGCTTCCTTGCACTTACCATCAGAGTTTAGTCCCGTCCGATCAAACTTGCCGTTGCCGGGAAGCATCTGCGATTCCAGGCGGAAGACGCCAATCATGCCGCTCTTTCCCTGTGAAACCGTGTAGACCTGACCGGGATTGCACATTCCTTCGGGGATCAGCTTTCCACCGCCCTGTTCGGGAACGGAGACGAAATGTTCTTCAAAGGTGTCGTTGTCAATATACGAGAAATTGACGTCGTAGAACTCCATGCCGCCCAGCTTCTTGAGCTGTTCCTTGACGCGGCGGCGCATTTCAAGCGCAAATTTTAGGATTTCTTCAAGCTGTTCTTTTGTGAACACTCCATCCGGATAGAGCAGCTTGATCATACCGCCGACCATCTTGCGGACTGCAATGGTATCGCGCTGGTTGAGGTTCTTGCCAAGTCGGAAATACTTGTCCAGCGCATCGCCGTACTGCTCCTTGCGAAGCTCCCGGATGAACTCTGCCAGATAGTCGGTAATAAAGCCGTAGTCGTTGGTGAAATGCTCCGGACGGAACTTCGGTATCTCCCAGCCGGGGATATAGCAGTGCATACGGTCGAGGAATGCTGTGTCTGTTCCCATTTCGGGAGGGAACGGATCAAAGAGGCTGGATGTTTTCAACAGCACATCCACGCTCTGATTGATGTTGCCGACGAAGACCATAGAAGCGGTCGCGGCTTTTTCTTCCTTTCCACGAGCGAAGGAGCCGGACGCCATATAGTCCTTCATGATCTGGATGCCGTCTTTGTCCTTGAAGTTGATACCGGCAACCTCGTCAAACGCCACGCAGTCCCACAAGCCGACCAAGCCGACCGTTTTTCTGCCCATGTTGTAAAACAGGTTCGCAACGGTAGTCTGACCGCCGGAGACAAGGATGCTGTTCGGGGAGATTTCTTTATAGATGTGGGATTTGCCGGTGCTTCGCGGACCTAACTCACAGAGGTTGAAGTTGTTCTCAACAAGCGGCAGCATACGGGCAAGCAGAAGCCAGCGTTCGCGGTCATTCAGCTTATCCGGCTCATAACCGCAGGAGCGCAGCATGATCTCAAGCCACTCTTCTTCGGTGAAGTTCTTTCTGCCTTCCTTCAATTCCTCAATGTCCACATGGGGCATCTGGATTGGCGTCAGCTTGCGGATGTGGATGGGAGAGGCATTTTTCTCTTCTTCCAGAAACTCATATTCGAGCTGCACAATGCACCAGATACCGCCGCAGAGCAGCCGGTCAAACTTTGCGGGATAGTCCTCTGAAATGGGAATATTCTTGATACCAAGGTTGGAGAACTCCGCCTCATAGGTATCTTTTTTCATGTTCAGATTGACAGTGATCTTGTCGATGACCGTGTGCATCCCACGCTGACGAAGCATGGAGAGGATCTTCTGCGCCTCGTCCGGACGGACATAGTTGTCCGCCAAGATGCGCTTGACGTTCTCCACGCCGGTCTCGATGACCTCTGGATCATCCGAGCTGCAATACTGACCAAGCAAAAACTCAAGAACATAGACCGGCACATTTGCGCCTTCCTTGATTTTCTTCGTCAGGTCTTTCCGGACGATCTTTCCGTCAAAGAACTGCCGCAGTTTTCGGTCGATCACTGCGTTTTTATCGCCGGTTTCTCCGGTCATTCTCTGCTCATCCATTCTTACCACCTCACAGGTCAAAGCCAAAATCGTCCGCAAACGCGATGTCGATGTGGAACTCGATTTCTTCCACGTCAATCTCGTTTGCGATCACCAGACGGTAGACTTTCTTCTTATCATACGTTCCGGCTTTCAGATTGAACCGGACACGGAACACGCGATCTGCCGCGTTATCGCTGGTTTTATCCGCGATGACCGTCTGCCGGTCACTGATCACCACGCCCTCATCGTCCGTCATGTAGATGGAGTAGGTGCAGGGCTGGATCTTATCGCCCACGGGCTGACGCTGGTGGAACTCCAACGAGAAGATCAGGTTGGAAATCTTGCGGCTTTCACTCAAAAGTTTCAGCTCCGCATTCTTCACCTCGACGTAATTCTTGTTGCTTGTGCGGAGGTTCTTGAAGGCGATCACAGGCACGACAAGCTCCTGCAAGCTGATACCGCCGTGGACATAGTTTTCACCGCCGCCCTGAACCTTCATGCGGATGGTGTCCTGCGGGGCATAGCCCTTGATGGGCGTTCCGTCCAGCTCCCTTTCCAGATTGACGGGAAGCAGGAAATCAGCGGTTGTGTCAGGAGCGGTCAGCGCATAACGACGTCCGAGCTCATACACGTTGCCAGAGAAGGCTTTCCGGTCAATCTTGTCGCTCTCATTCAGAGGCTTATAGGTATAGAGGAAGCCGTGATCCGCCGTGATGAAAATATTTGTTCCGCTCAGTTCGTTCAGAATAATACGCAGGATACCGGAAAGCTCCTGAATTGCCGTCTCGCAGGCGTCAAAGACTTTGGACTCCGTAGGGGCTTTGTCTCCGATGGCGTCGATGGAATTGTGATAGATGTAGATCACATCTTTTCCGGCAACCAGCTCCCGCCGTTCATCCTTCTTCATGTTCAGAAGGTCATTGTATTGAATGGCAACGCTGGCTTTCGGCGTCGCGTTCAGGATCGTGTTTCGCTCCACGGTGGAACGGGTGGGATTTCCGTCAACGAGAACGTCCATACTGTCGTTCACAGAAATGCTCTTTGCCGGAAGAAGGGCTGCCATACCAAACTTTGTGATAGACGGGAAGATCGCCTGCATCGACTCCAACTCAGCAGTTCCCTTTGTGGTGCGGACAATGCGCTCGGAAAGCTCGGAGGCAACCTCATAGCGAAGCGCGTCCGAGATGATCACGAATGCGCGGGTGTTCTTACTGCTTGCGGGAGCGACATATCTCTTATAGAAATCCCTCTGCTTCTCGATCTCCGAGACGTAGCCCAGAGCAGCGAGGTCTTCTGCCGCCGCGTTTGTCCAGCAAGCGGTCAATTCCCGCAGGAACCAGTTCTGATACAGCGCCTCAACAAACTCCGTCGAGTGCTTCAAGCCGTCTTCCAGAATGTCATTTGCATTCTTGAGAGAGTTGCCGAAGGCATAATGGAAGTGGCGATAGTAGGCATCCATGCGGTAAAGGTCGCTTGTATAGAGCTTCCAGATTTTCTTCGGCTCGACGATATGGAATCCGCCGCCGTGTTCCTGATAGAAGGTCTGCATCTTTCCGATGAAGAAGAGGCAGTCAAAATAATTTGAAAACCGCTTGTACCATCCGGCTGTCCGTCTGTTTTCACAGACCTTCCTAATGAGATCGACCTTCACAACATGGTCGCTGATCTCCGCGAAGAGCTGTTTCAGGATGCTCTCGTTGATGCACGGGAAGACGTCTCCTGTAATCAGCGTTTCCGGCTCAAATTTGTCAAAGCGCGTCGGGAGCTGCAATTCGTTCTCCACGGTGCGGCACAGTTCGTACAAGTCCTCGTTATCCTCGCGGGAACGCCATTCATGGACGATGCTGTAACAGTACGCCTTGTTGGTCTCGGAAACGAAACGCTCCAAGCCTTTCAGGACGGAGGCGTTCATCGTCTGAGAAAGCGCGGTCAGCAGAACGTGCGCTGCAAAGCAGCCCAAAGTCTTGTCCTCTTCCTCAATGTAGCCGGTGTATTTCCGCGCAAGCTGCCAGAAGGCTTCAATACTGCCAAACTTGCGGATGTTCTGCAAGACGCTGTTCGTTTCTTTATCGAGACCTGCAGCAAGGACGGCGATGATGACATCCTGCGCAGAACCTTCGCTCAGACCGGCGAGAACCGCCATAATGTCGATGTGGAGCTGGAGCGGCGTCTGATAGTCTCGCCCGATCTTGCGCAGCTTTTGACGGCGTTCCTTGTTCTCAAGGAACTTGGCATAGAGCTTGACCGTCTTCCGCATAGCGGCAGACGGCGCGATATTCAGCTCGTCCATCTGCATCGAGATAAAATCTGCGCGGAAGGTCTCACTGTAATATTCAATGTCCTGAAGCCAGTTATCTTCGTCGCTGGTGTATGTAATCGGGCAGTAGACGAGGTAATCGCTCTCTAAATCGTCGTGGAGAAGCAGCTTCTTGACGGCAAAATTGTTTGTGCCGGTCAGCTTGATGATCTTGACGCCTTCCAAGTTCAGCTCGTCAACGTCCTTCTCAAACTCCCGATCCTCGTCTTTCCAGAAGACGATCCTGCGGCGATAGAACTCCGGCAAGGGGGCTGCAAAACGCTCCGTCAGATTAAATTGTACGCGCTCGTTCGACATCGTTTAATTCTCCTTGTTCTACCAAACCGGCAGAAATCTCTTTTAATTTAACTGCCTACTCAGGCTCTTACTGTTCGAAATACTCATCTCAATGCGGTTTCGAAAGATGGCTCTATTAAAATATGAGACGGTTGAATGGTCCGCATAGCGCATATCAACAATGTTTATATCAAGATCACCATTGCAAATAAACAGAAGCCATTGCGGAGAAAGTGGAAAAATATATCCATTCATATTCTGCCGTTCAGGAATGCTACAATATTGAAAGGCTGGATTATCTGATGTGATAAAACTCCCAGCACCATCGTTGGCTCTGAAAAGTACCATCTGCAATTTCTTACAGCCAATCTCCATGAAAGTATGGAAATGTCCGCCTCTGACTTTGTATAGCATTCGATATAGTTCAGTGTACCACAATCCATCTATGAAACTGTCTACGGAGTCTTTGCTATTGTCCTGTGCGCCAAATGCTGACGTTAGCAATTCTCGAACCCACTCATAAATACCAGTACCATTGAATTGAGGATTACGGCATAGCATCATAAAGAAAAATGCTAAAACTCCCTGAGCTGTTTCCGTCTTAATTATTCGTTCGCTTCTACCCTCAATGCCAGACTCGTCCGACTGCATTTCTTCAATGAAAGAGTTCAGCAAATGAGACCATTGTGATTCAAAACAAGAGTCTAAGCCATCCTCTATCACATAAGAGTTGATTGCGTGAATGTCATTGATTATTGCTTTCTTTTTTGCAGCATTGCCATCATCGTAAAAGAAATCCCACTGATCAACTTCCAAAATATGCTTGCGAATGCTGGACTTAGTTTTAATAACACTATGACCAAGTTTTCCGTAAACCGGCGGATCACGCTTCTCTCTCATTATGTTATAAATCTGATCCACAAAGTCTGAGTATATTTTGGGGCAACGATCTGCCATGTAGCAATAGTCAAACCCTACTGTATACAGCCTCGGTTTCCACAAGATTTTCTCTTTGCTCTTTCCGTGTCCTATTAGTTCTTGCCCGTTAAATACATATACTCCGGAAATATCCTTATTCGGCTCTTCGTCAGTTCTAACCTGAGTTTCCCACGCTTTCAGGTAGACGCGAGGAACATAGTGTTGTCTTTTTGTCGTTGGCATAACCATATCTCCCGCATTTATTTTATCTTCGCAAGCACGTCAGCAAACAGCTCGTAGTTATGCTTTACACCGTCATCAAGGTCGATCTCGACGTTCTGATCGGCAAGGTGGTGAACCTTTTCCTCGTACTTTTGCAGCTCTGTCGCTTGATCTTGGAACTTCTTCTGCTGTTTGGTCAGCTTCACGCGCTCGGATGCGCTGGCATGGTCGATGGCATCACCAAGCTGGGCAAGCTGGGTGCGGTAACGCTCCTGCTGTTCATGTACATAGTCGGTGCGCAGACGGGCGAGAAGATCGCGCTGATAGCGGTGCATATAGCAAAGCGCTTTGAACCCGTTCTTCTTGCCACTGTCAAAGAGCCAGTAGATCGGACGCTTCTGATAGGTTTTCAGGTGGTCGGCGTAGAAGTCATTCAGGAAGTAGCTGCGGATCACCTCGCGGGGCGTACCCTTGCCGCCCAGCGCGTCCGCAATAAACTTCAGATTTTCTTCCAGCGTATCATCGCCATAGACCTTGCGGACAAACTCCACGAAACGTCCGGTAATATCATCGTCAAAATACTCATCATCGCAGATGGGGATGATGTTGTCGCTGTCCGGGACGATGGTCTTGTACTTGCTGGCGTCCCATTCGCCGCCCGCATAGGCAAGTCCCTCCACGTCCAGAGAATACCGCCCGAACATACAGCCCACAGCGTAGGAAATGAGGGAAACGATCTCGTCGCGCATGGTGCGGACGTAGTTGCTGCCCTTCATGGACTCCGGCACATCGTCTTTGCTGTCAAACACACGATGCACAGTAATATCCTTGTCCGCCACATCCGGCGTCAATTCGTCCTGCAAACCGTAAATGTCAATGAAAATGCGGTTGAGTTCTTCTTCGTTCTTTTTGAGCTGCTGGAAGCGCTCTTCGCACTCAGCTTGCCAAGCAGCATATTTCTCGGAAATCAGTCTTCCCATATCAATTATCCCTCCACCAACTTAAATGCGGACCTTGCGTGTTGAGTTGTAATTCCCGCAAGTTTCCCGCAAGTTACACGCAAGTTTTCCGCAAGTTCACTGCCATCAATTTATAGCAAACCACCTTGCGGCGCTTGTCTTTCCTTCGCAAAAAACCTTTCTGTCTTTTTTCAATTCCTTCATCAAATCTTGAATCTGATTGCGGTTGAGTCCCGGCAAAACTTGCTGCAATTCTTTGAACGGAGTACCAACTTCGTTGTTCTGCCGGATGTGCTTTAGCAGCAGTTCCTTGTTGGTATCTCGATCCAAGCCGACGTGCCTTGTATGCACACCGGTTTTGCCCGTCGCTGCATAGAGACTTCTGGCAAGGACATACTTCTTGCGACCGATATGCTCGACAATACCCATCTCGATCAGCCGGTTCAAACGGGACTGCATCTTCTCATTCAGCGGTCTTTCATGGTACAGAGCATCAATCACAAGGAAATCCTCGGTGGACAGCAGCTCCGCGCCTCTTTCGCTGATCCGGTTGATAACGGAGAGCATTGCTTTGTCGAGAATCAGTCCATTCAGTGTAACGCTGACGAAGAAGTCATCCGTTCCCGTGAAGTCGGGAAGCGGTTTTGCCTCCTGCACACTCAGCTCAAACATCAGGTTCATGCCCTGTCCGGAACGCTCTACCATGCCGCAAAGGGAAAGAATCTCCGCAATACGGCGGTTGCGCGGGAGCTGGCGATCCAGTATGTTGTCGAGCGTAATGCCGAAGGGAAGTCCTCCGGGGCTTTCGACAACCAATCTGTCGCGGAACTGGCGGACAAAGATGCTGCCGCCAAACTGATAGTTTCTGTGGCTCACCGCGTTCAGGATCGCTTCTCGGACAACGCGCTCATTGAAGGTCGCAATGTCAAACACGAAAAAGCCTTCCTGATAGTGCTGCTTGTCGTTCCGCAGATTGACAAGCTCCCACACGCGGTCATAGCAAGCGAAGAAGCCTACCTTAAACTCTTCTCTCTGATTTGCCGGACCCGACGCTTCGGAGGAACGGTACTCAAAAATGATCTCCGCTTGCGGCAGATACTTGATGATTGCCGCGTTCTTGCCGAACAGGATCAGGGCTGCATACGTCACGCCTTCATCCGTGATTGCGCCGCAGTCATGGAGAAGCTGCTGCTTTGACAGCGTGGCAAGCTGCTTTTTCCCGCTCTTTTCGATCCACTTGGCACGGAAGTTTTCAATGGCGGTCTCGTCCAAATCATCGACCGTTGCCCCAGCGCAGATCGTCCCGGAGAAATCACCGCCGGTCTCTTCATAGATGCTGCGGCGCATATCCTCCGGCATGGGCTTGAGCGTATCGCCCTCATAAATCCACGCTACGCCATCGTATTGTACCGGCAAGCCGATTGGACGGCTTTTCACGTCGAAGACCAGAACCCGCTTTCCTTCGTAGTTGAAAAGCTGAAAATCAACATTGACCTTCAATTTCTCAATCAAGCCCATGCGGGTGCGCTCCGGCTGGTCAAAAGCTGCGCTCCCGACCACGCTGCGGGGTCTCTTGTCCGTGATGCCAAATACCAGCTTGCCGCCGCCATTGTTCGCCAAAGCGCAGCAGCACTTCGCCGCCTCTCTGGAATCAAATTGCATTTTTGCTTCCTTGAATTGGACGTGTTCGCCCTCTTTGGCTTCCAGAAGCTCTTGGACAGTTTCTAAATATGGCATAGCGTTTCTCCTTTTCGTTCATTACACACGGAGCAGTTCTCTTTATTTTGGAGGGGTTGCTGCAATCCTATCTTCTTTTAACTTAGCTTGTGCTTTTTGCCAATAGCGTTTTCCAGTATCAACAGCTTCGCTCGGATAAAAGTATTCGTGCGGCAAGCTGTCGTAATTGCTCCAAAGGCGAAGATTTTCCCGTGGTATAATAAAAGTTGCGACTAAGTATCTTGAAAAACTTCCGAGTTCCGCATTCGGAATATTCCGTTTAATTGCAAATCCCTGTTGGACATGAGGTCTAAGCCACTCAGACGGCTTATTCCGAAGATCAATCACGGTAACATCCGCATTTGGAATTGCAATAGCTTGAACATATCCAACACTATCATCATAATGCGGGTCATCTTTTTCCATGTGATCGTAGGCAAACCAAAGTGCAGACTGGACATTATCAACAACATCGAGGAATCGTGTTTTTAGTCCGTAGTGTTGTGCCAAGGCTTCGCGTTCATCATCTGTTCCAATGGGGTCAAAAACGGGCATTATGCTTTCAAGTGCATTTTTGAGCCATAAATCAACTTGCTCAAGATCGTTTCGATTGTCGCAGTTTCTATATAGACTCGCCTTGATCTCCCAGTCTTTTCGCTGCCCGCGGTAAAAAATTTGAGTATCCGGTGCGTTTGTATGATAGGCATACCGGATAATTCCTGTTGCAAGAGCAAGTCCGCGATAATCCATTACATAATATCTTGGATGGTTTCCGGGACTATTTCCTTTTGCCCGTATTCCCCAATGCCGATCCAGCAAGTTCTTATCAATGCTATCATAGATCGCTTCAATATCCATGTGCTTCCTCTCCCAACAGCTTCTGCTTAAAATCTCTTTTCATACTTTGCACGCGGCTCGGTTAGTTAAGAGAGATACTATAAGCTCCATTATGGAGTAAAACGATAATCTTCCCATCGTGTTCATTGATGGACTGCACTTCCGTCTCCCTGATAATAATACAGGCGTTTATCAGAAATGCCGTCTTCTTGTCATCACTCAGCTCGGAAAAGACAATTACATTTTCCTTCGTTTCAGGGATGTCCATAAGTTCAACTTTCCCAACGTTAATGTCGTCGAATTGTCTACCATATGTATCTGCATTTACCAGTGCAGATACAACAACTTTACTCTTTTTGGGGTAAACAGCATTCATAAGCCCCTTGAAATCCATCGTATAACCTCTTTTCTGATTATTGATTCTTTTTGTTATAGTTCTCAATGATAAGATTTAGTGATTCCTGCGTAATTGTCCCGGTAGCATCATCAACTTCCACATTTTCGGGCAAGGCTTCACGGAGTTGCCAATATAATTTGTCACTCATTCTCTTACGCCCTACACGTTCAAGGAGTTCTTTTGCATTTGTACGGAACTTTCTGTTTTTTGTGCCATATCCCTCAATCAGCAATTCTGAGTCTATATTTAGCCATGCCGCACCCTTTCCGTTATAGTACCCCTCTGACGAATAGTGCTTATAGTTTTCTTGTCCTTTGATTCCTTGCGTAAAACCGTGTTTTGACTTATGCCACACTAACATGACCCGCTTTAGAATCATCTTTAATCTCCTTTCACACCAGTGGATTTCGTTTGAAATCCCATGAAGCTTCGGATGTGTCCCAATCTGCCTTTGATAAAGTTACACAACTTTTAGAAATCTCCGAAACGCTCTCTTTGCAGTTTTTCTTCATAGGGATTGGAAGCCTACCAACAGTTCCTGGAGGATAATTGATTGTTGGATTTGTCAAAGATAGAATATCACATACTATTGTCGTGTTAAGCCAACCTAGAACATAGTAAATCATGTCATTTGATACATACAAGGACAGTCCAGCCATGTTTGGAATTGACCCTTCTTCTGTAAATCGAAAAGATGTTTTTATGGACGATATTCTCGAATAAGATATACACTTCTTCCCGTAGTTTTGCTGACCGGTTAGCGATGAGCCGCTAAAAGAGCGAAGCTCCGCGCCGTTTTTCTCAAAATTGAGAACGCAGTCTTGATTACCATACCATTTTCTATACTCTCCGCCTTTTGTGTGAAAGAACCATTTTGCTGATGAGTGACTTGACATGGATGTTTTCGTGAAATCAATTTCATGCCAAAATCTAATGAAGCGGTCATTATCGCCTGTTTTGAGTCCTTCCTGAACCTCGGCAATATCATAAATCTGAGATTCTGAAAAAATAGAAAGGAATTGTTCGCTAATCCAATATGCGAGTGGAGAAATTGGTATTTTGGAGAAATTGCATTGTCTTGTCTCAAAATATACTTTTTTTGCTTGTACTTGATCTCCTTGAGGTTCAATTCCCGTTTCCGTAGAGTATTTGGAAAAATCAAACCTATATGAATGGTCTTTCTTCGCTTGAACGAATAGGCTTGAAATATCTATCGGATCAATATATTGGAATGTTCTTTCGTGTAATCTAAAATAAACACCCGAAAAGTCGCGTGCCGCTGTTTTCCTGATTACAAATGATGTAGATCCAAAGTCAATGCCAAAGATTCCACGCCCCATATGAAGAAGGCTTTCAATACAGTTATCTGCAATAACCTTCTTACGTAGCCCCTCAAATGACATGAGAAATAGAAATGAAGGCTGAGTGATCATTGCGTAAAAGCAATCATCTTTTGTCATCTTTCCACAACACTCTATAAACACTGAAAACATATCTGCTTTACTGTCCGGAAAGGCTTTTTTTGCGTATTCAGACAGATGCTGATCCATACTGCTGCTTCCCATATATGGAGGATTCGTCACTACCACGTCATACTTCTGCGCCAGCAATTCGGCGCATTTGACCAGCGGCAGCAGTTCGTCCAGCGCCGACATCTGCATCATGTTGATGTCGTTACGGATCTCGTCAAACCGGGCGTACAGTCCGGCGAAGTCTACGGGCGTGATGTTCAGGATGGAGCCGTACTCTTTGGCATCCCGCATTTCGGTGACGATGCTTTCGATGTCGGCTTTCAGCTTCGGGTCATTCTTGTGGAAATACTCGATGGTCATTGCCTGAATGCCGTTGCTCTCGCGGATAGAGTAGATATTCGGCTGAATCCCACGGGTAAGCAAGCGCCGGTCATACTGCCGCGCCTTCATCATAACTGCAAAATAGGCAAGCTGCGCCGCGCGGTCATCAATGTCGAGACCGTAGAGGTTATTTTTGAGGATGCTCTGCGCCGCCTCGCGCTGATCCCAACCGGCAGAGGTATAAATCTGCATCAGCACATCGAAGGCATAGACAAGGATATGACCGCTGCCCATGCAGGGATCGATGACCTTGATCTCTTCCGGCTTGATGGTCTTGTATTCCTCCCGGAGCTTGGCAAGCTGCGCTTCCACCTCTGGCTCCTGCTCGGCTTCGTCCAGATAGTATTTCCAGCCGTCGTGCAGCTCGGCATTAGGGTGACCTTCCAGCCAAAGTCTGCCGAGGGAGTTTTCCACCATGTAGCGGACGATCCAGTCCGGCGTGAAAAGCTGCGTTGCGGCAGGAATGCGCTCTTTCGTGATCTTGACATTCTTCTTGAGCTGGGCGAAGGTATCGTCTTTCAGCTCGGTGTTGTAATACTGATACAGCCAGCCGATGATCTGAACGGCATCCTGCCAGTCCTCTTCGGGGATGTCGGAGACCATGTGACCAAGAACGCTGTCCTGACGGAGAATGTTGTTGGGCAGCAGCATTTCCGTGTAGCCGCCCATCCGCTCGAACATGACGGGTAGCGCACTGTTCAGCGCGTTACACTGCGTCAGCAGCAGATAGCGGTAGAGGGCTTCGGTGTCGTTGCTCTCGATATACTCCGCCACCTTGCCGCTGTCCAGTCCCGGCAGATCAAGGTGCAGCACGTCGTTCAGGATCTCCGGCTTGAATGCGCCGGAAGCATCCGAGAACACGCGGATATGGGAGGGCAGGTAGTTGTTGACCTCCATAAAGCGCAGGGCGATAAAGCGGTTGAACCAAGTGTAGGCAACCTCTTCCATGACCTGCTTATAGCCCTTTTCCTTGATCTGCTTGATGAGTTCCTGCCGCTGGGACTTTTCCTCCGCCGTCAGTAGCCGCCCATTCAGTGTGTCCGCAGAAGCGTCACCGAAGCCGGACTCGTCAATTCCATATTGATAGGCACGCTGGGAAACCTGCGCGATCAGCTCATTCCGCGCCCAGATCGCAAACTTCTGAATTGCGTTCTTGTTCATCTTCTGATACTCCTTTAGTTGATCTGCACGCCGTCGCAGCTTTCGAGCGTCTTCATGAGCTTTTCGCGGATCGCCTCGACGTACTTATCAATGTCTTCCTTGCTTTGCAGACGCTTGACCGAGCAGAGGTCGTACCGGCGCACGGTCATGATCTTCGGGGGCTTCGGCGCGGGCGTTCCGGGCTTTGCGGTCGCTGCGGGCGTGGGCTTCTGCGCTTCCTGCTGACGGGAGGCAGTCATGACCTCCATGCGGCGGCAGATCGTGTCCTTGTAGTTGAGAAGCTGGGTAATCATGGCATCCAGCTCAGTGAGGGAGGTTGCCGTTTTCGCCGCTTCACGCTTATTCACGAAATGATCGTCCGCCTGACGGAGCAGCGCCCCGGCGTCCCGCGCTTCGCTGGCAAGCTGGTGAACATCCTGCATACACTGGCGGATGTTCTCGGCAACTTCCTCGCGCTTCATATCCAGCAAGCCGTCGTAGGCGGTCTTGACCTTCTGGACAAGCTCCGGCAGCTCCCCAATACGGGAATAGGGCTTTGGCATGGCAAGAATCGTGGACATCGTGCTGATGACATTCAACGTGTCTGCATCCGCCGCAAAGTAGTCTCTTTCCTTGAGAATGCTGGCAAGCCGCTTCTTGGCATCGTCGAACACCGTCCGCTGCGCCTTGAAGAACATCTCCACGCCCTCCATATCCTCGGCGGAATCGAGAAGATCGTCCTGCCGCTGCACCATCCGTTTGAGCAATGCAACATTGTCCTTGCGCTGGCTTAGAACGTCGTTCATCAAGTCACGGGCAGCGGTGACGGTTTCCTTTTCAGGGTAACGCTCTTTGGAGTAGAACTCGTCAAGGAGGTTCTGATAGTGGCTCTGCTTGGTTTCAAAAGTGTTCAGCACGAAGCGGATCAACCCGTCCTCATCGGAGGGAATGTCCATCGCGCCCAGATAGTCCCGCAGGAAGTTGACGCTCTTGCGGATCAGCTCTTCGGAGGGGGCAATGCGCCGTGCGACGATGGCTTTGTCGATCTCGGTCTTCTTTCGCAGGAAGTCCACCAAACGGCGCTCTTCCTTGCCAACAACCGCGCCGCCATAGTTGATCTGGATTTTCTGCTGGACGATTAGACGGGCAATCAGAGCGGCAATGTCGATTTCCTTCCAGCCGTAGGGGATCGCCTGATACCGGCGCTGCACATCGCCCATCGAGGTCTTGAGCATCTTCTGGTTTTGCAGCTCCAACCACTGACTGATCTCATTGAGGGCGTCTTCGTTGTTCGCGCCCAGTCCGGTGAAGCCGACTTCTTCATACGCGCCGTTGAGGATGGCGAGAATATCAGCGTCGCTGTCCACGAATTGATTGACCATGTTGAGCTTGGAATAGACGCTCTCGACAAGGCTCTTCATCGCCTCATCCAGCTTGTCCTTCGCAGAGCCGTATTTCAGGTCGAGGATTTCACCGTGAACATAGAACTTGCCCTCGACGATGGCTTTTTCAATCAGGCTGCGGGCATGGCTTTCCAGTTTCCGTGCTTCATCGTTGCGGTCGCGGATGATCCGCTGGATGCTCTCCGGCATCTGCGACACATTCCGCTGCTTGACATACTTGCGGATCTTCATCGCCTGTTCCAGCTCATCAAAGTAGGGCGTGTCCGCCGAGAGAACAGCGATTGCCTCGTTGTTGACCTGTGAGTCCATGATAAGCCGCTGATCTCCAACGCCGTAGAGGTCGCTTGCCACGGTGACGATGCGAAGCCGCATTCCGCAGTGGACGCACCGTTCAGCGTCTCGTCAACGTACTGATCGTAAGCAAAGTCATACTTGCCGTATTTATATTTCTTTGCCGGATAGATTTCGCCGTAGACCGTCTGAGAAATGCTCTGGACGATCTGTGCGCTGTCAACCGGCGTATTCTTGATGTCGATGGCAATATCCTGTTCCTCATCTGTCAGGAAGGCATAGGTATCGCCATTGCGGGAGATGTAGTTCTGAGACAGAAGGCGTTCCAGAGAAGCCGTGATGGATGCGCGGAGGGCAATCTTGTCCGTGTGAATATCGTCGATCATCAGGATGGCGATGTTCTCAATGTTCGCCTTGATATCATCAATGTAGCGAATGAGATAGAGTAATTTGAGAACGTCCACATCCTGCTGTTCCAAGCCGTCGTTGGCATCCGCCGCATTCTGGCAGCGGTCGATGACCCGGCGGATGGCGCTCTCCAAGAAGGTATGCACCGTATCGTAGAACCGATAGAACGGCACAAGGGCGTTCTCGTCCTTGTTTTCGGCCGTCTGCGCCGCTTCCTGAAAAGCAGACAACATAGAACGTGCACCTGAGGAAAGGTGCTTGCCAGAGTTACCGTGCTTGCGGATCTCTGTAAGAACTTTCTGAATAATGATAAACTGATATGGGACAAAGGGGAAAGTCGCGCTGAACTCTGCCGCGCTGGTAAAGCCCTTGATGTCAAGGATGGGGTTATCGAAGGCAAACAAGCTCTTTAAGCCGGAAGCCTCCTTTTCATACTCCATTTGCAGAAGATGATCTGCGTCCTCTGTCTTCGCCAGAACACGCTTTTTGATGACTTCATCAACGGACGAGGAAGAAAGGCTCAGACGGGTATTGAAGCGTCCCTGAATCTTGGAGAAGTCGTTGCCGGTGATTTTCACGACGGAATCAATCGCTTCCTGACTTGTGACCATGACCCAGACTTTGCCCCGGCATTTGTCACCGATCTCTTCTACCAAAGATTGCAGATTCATCATCAGATCGCCATCGTCACCGATGTACTGACCGACTTCATCCACGCAGAACAGAAGGCGGAAGTTTCCTTTCTTGCTGTCCACATACTCCTTGATCTCGGAGACGAGCTGCTTGATGCTCATATCGGCGTTCTCTTCGCCGTTAAACCAGTTGCGGGCGGCTGTCTCGCTCATGCCGAGAACGGACTGCAAAACCTCAACTACATCGTCCTCGAAGAAGGCAGCGGAATCGCGGGCGTTGATCCACTCATCCCCGTTGACTTCCTTGAAGGCAGCGCGGAAGGCGTCCGTCTTGCCCTGCTTATCAATGAAGCGTTCCAGCTTCGCCACCTTGAGGTCTTCGCCATAGAAGCCGCAGTGATTATAGAATACCTTCGCAAAGACGCGCAGCACGGCGGTCTTGTCCTTGTTGATCGGTCCTTCGATGTCAATGTTGAACAGGATGGACTCCGTAGGGATGCGGACGCATTTCTGCACCGTCGCATACATCATCGGATCGTCAAACTTGTCCGCAAAGTAATCAAAGGCGTGTTTGCCGTCCACTTCTTTGTTGGAGAGAAGGTAGGAGAGCATTTTTAGGAAGTGAGATTTACCGCTTCCAAAGAAACCGGAAATCCAGACGCCGATCTTGTCGGTCGGATTGTCGATGGCTTTGACATAGTTATCAAAGAATGTGGCGAAATGACGCCGCAGCTCTTTCGTGATTATGTACTCGCTGAGTTCCTGCTTCAAGCTCTGCTGGTCATCCTGCGACACCTTGATAACGCCGTTGATGTCACGATCGATGTCCTTTTGGAACATACTTTGTATTTTCATGCCGCTTTCCTCCAATTACAAAAGGTTGAATGCCCGGTAGTAGTGTCCGTCCAGAAACTTTCCAAACAATCCGAGGTCTTGCCCGTTGAACGATCCCGGATAAAACATCACAATAGGGATGTCCTCAAAGAGATGCTGCATACTGTCCAGCATTTTATGAGAGCGCATAAACGGGAAGATTTTTCCCACGCCGGTCAGGAAGAGAACATCACCGTACTCATGCGGCTCGTACTTCATGTATTCCAGAAGTGCCTCCGGCGTTGCGATCTTTTGAAGCTGCTTGAGAAGGTATTCCTTTCCGCGTTTTTCTTCCAGCCCGTCCACGGATTTCAGAACACGCTTGTCCTCCAAGAGTCTCAGGAAAATCTCGTAGAGGTCACATTCCTTAATGTGGTACGGCGTTCCGCTCTCCGCTTTCAGCCGGGAAACGAAGTCTCTGACGATCAACTCGTCTGCCGGATCATAGCAGAACACATGAATGCCAACCTCGTTGCTCAAGCCTTCGTTTTTCAGAAAACTTGGTTCGGAAATACGTCCTCTGATTTTATCTAACTCTTGCTTGATGTCACCCATGCCAGAGCCTCCTATCTAAAGCAGTTAAAAGCCGCGAGTGCTTCGAGATCATTATTTCTGCGAATGCCTTCTTCCAACTCTTCGCAGAGGAACAGCGGATTGAGCCGCGTCGATTTGAAGGTGTCAAGGATCTCAACCTCAACTAAAATCTTCGTCAGCACTTGCTTGATCTTATTGACCGTTGACTCGCTCCATCCGGCAATATCGTCGTTCTGCTCCTGCAAGTGGGAGAAGAAGACATTCAGGTCTTTCCGCGAAAACTCGAAGTCCTGACTCCGGAACTTTTCTCCGATCACGCCGACCATGAAGTCCCAGACAATGCGGTTGTAGCGCATCATGGCATAGAGGTTGATCTGCTTTGCGATCTCAGCCGGAGCCGATGATAATTCCTGCCGGAGCTGTTCATCATCCAAAGCGTTCAGCCGCTTGTAGCAGCTTCGCACCATGCGGGCAACAAGCCGCTCGGTCGGGTATTGAAACAGATTGTTTTTTTTAATTTCTTCGATAGCGTCCTCTACGGATGCCCCGTCGAGGTAATATTTCGATGCAATGCGGATTTCATAGAAGAGGAACTGTTCCGCCGTGATCGTTCCATTATAAATCAGAGATCGTTCCATTCGCTTCTCCATTCGAGCCGGTCTCCCAAGCTCACTGTCGTTGAATGCAAAAGTGAAGGTCATATAAAGTATCACCTTGCGCACTCAACGTCCATTACAGAGCCGTTTGAGGGCCAATTCGACATCAGATTAAGCCCTTTTCTCGGCGGCTTTCATGTATCTAAGCATAGCAAAGCAGACGAGATGAAGGCCTCCATTGCAGAAGTGAACGTCACCTCGCCAGAACGGATTATGTGCGGTCACTTCCTGCTTTGCGATTGTTGCTTACTTCTTTCTCAGCAGTCGAGGTGTCAGATCCACCTCATCTGCCGGTATTGCCTTGAGTCCCATCACTTCCTTCAGCTTCAGGAACTCCTCGCTGTCCGCAAGCTCAAACGGCGTCTTGCCGCCCAGCTTGCTGCGTCTGGTGCTGTTGATGTGGTTGAGCAAAAGAATGATATCTTCCTGCGTGTAGGGGCTGAAGCTCTTCCCGCGAGGGAGAACATAGCGGATATACTCGTGGTTCTTCTCTACATGAGGTTTCTGCCAGGAGGCCTGTGGGTCACAGTAGTAGATCCTTGTCCGTCGCTGGCCGTCCACAGTGAATTCCATTTCTCTGGTGTGCTTGAACTCAGAGCCGTTGTCAGTCAAGATTATCGGAAACAACTTCCGGAAGGTGTCCAAGCCCAGTGCCGCTGTCAACCAGTCAAATTGTTCCACTACGGTTTCTGCTTTACCATCCCGCATTAGAAAAATCAGCATCAGGTTTTGCTCTACGAAAATCAGGGTCAGCATTCGTTTTCCCTGTTCCCGGCAGCCCTTCACTGTGTCCATTTCCACATAGGTTGCCTTGGGGTGCCGTGCCATGTAGGTGAAGAAGTCTTCGTAAGTCCTGTCCTGTCGGTACTTCTGGTTCAAGAATCCTTCTGTTGGCGCCTGCTTCTTTTTTCTGGGACGATACCCGACCTTGCGGCGAAGATCCAGATTTCCAACACGCAATCTCCCGGAATCGATGTAGTTGTACAGTGTTCGCTGGCTTACCGGAAGCTCTGCTCCATGCTCCGCATAGATGTGAGTCAGGGGCTGCCCCTTCTTAATGAGCGGTGTTACCAGAGCATCCAGAGCTGCCATCGCTTCCTTTTGCATCTGTGGCTTGTTTCTGGCCTCTGCGTACCGGCGCTTTGCCACAGCATCTGCTTGCTGTGCGGTGTAGTATACTCTGTCGGACTTGCATTTTCTGCGTCTGCTGCAAACATTGCAGACGTAGGGCGGTTTCTGCAACTCCTTGCAAGGATCGTCATTGTATGCCTTACATACTGTCTGGCAGTCCACTTCTTTGCAGGTGTAGCACATTTGGTGGCAATTTTCCTTCCCGCACAAACCGCCTCGTCTGCATCCTGTGGCGTTTCGGCAGCGTTTTCCTAATGGATGTTCACCGGGGATCTTTGTGGCGTTCCTTCGCAATTCTTCCGACACATATCGTCGGCTTTTGTGGATTTGCTCGGCTATTTCACTCAGGCTTTTTCTCGCATATATCCCTGCTTCGATTTCTATTCGATCCGACAATGTCATTCGACTCATGTTTCCCTGCTTTCCGCAGGATGTGACCGAAACTATTATACCGCTTATTGCAGAGGTGAACGTCACCCTATAACCACTTTTTTACCCCAAAAATGTTACCTTCACTTTTGCAATCAACCGTTGATCTGCGGTCAGTATAGCATACGATGTGTCCCATAATCCGGACTTTCAAAAGCCCGGTATCAATAAAAATCGCTTTCCCACTGCGCGTAGACGGTGCGGTTCTCCGTGGCCGTCAGATCGGTCAGCAGCTCGCCGGATTCCGTGTACCAGCCGAGGAAGACCTCCGTGTCGGAGGTGGCGTCAAAGGACGGGTCATAGGCGCTGCCTTCCTCATAGAACGCGATATCGCGCTCCCGGTCGCCCTTTTCGGTCTGCACGAAGCGTACCCAGTAAAAGCCGTCGGACGAGCCGGAATAGTCGGCGTAGAGGAACACGCGCAGCTCCGCCATGCGGCGGCTGACAAGCCCTTCCTGAATCACATACTCTCCGCCCGCTTCCTTTACATGGCACCAGATGCCCATCGCGGAGGCCAGCTCGTTGGTCGAATAGCTCCCGGACTTGAGCAGGGCAGACAGTACGCTGTTCTTCATCCAGCCGGAGCCGATGTTGTAGCTCAGGCTGATGAGCGCGTCGTACTGGTTGTCGCTCAGGAAAATATTGTTTTCCGTCAGGAAGCTGTCCAGCTTTTCCTCAAAGCTCTGCAGCATCTCGCGCAGCAGAACATCCGCCTGCGCCTCGGTGATGCCGTCGGGATATTCGTCCTTGCCGCAGGCGCTGCCGTAGCCGATGGAATACTGGGCATAGTCCCTGTAGGCCGTGGCGCGGAAGCCCTCCTTCTGCTTGAGCAGGGCGATCA
>OIZX01000446.1_pt1 | contig 28996 bp, 24 predicted proteins | sample 1588621 | NCBI WGS metagenome assembly OIZX01 (sample SAMN03283276) | human gut metagenome | biome: human-associated habitat; material: feces | host: Homo sapiens | place: Peru | collected 2012 | reverse complement strand
GGAATTGCCCCGTGACAACAAAATGACAACATTTTAGATTATCCAAGAATAAAGAGCTATCTGATTTCTGTAAGAGAAGTCAGATAGCTCTTTTTGTTTTATGATTCTTCTAGCGGATAATCAAATGGAGTGGGTCGGCAGGATGAATAACATCCGAAATAAGGCTATGGAGATTGTGAATAGCGAACTAATCTACACAGCATAAACGCAACGGCGGCAGGGAGAAACCCCTGCCGCCGTTTTTTTCTGTGCCATCTAAGTGAGCAGACCATTTTTACTTCCACGGAGCAAAACGGTAAAATCTTGTTAGGACACCCTAAGACCCGTTAGCGCGTTATAGCTACACAGGTTAGTTTCCATAGTAGACAGCAATAGGATGGATTACGCACAGGTTCCTTTCTTTTGTTGGTAGAAGTTGTCGTAAAACTTCATTTACGCTAAATTGTAGTGTAGCAAATATGTTCTGCGAATCATTGGGATCGGTATCTTCGCCGATAATATTTGTAATCATCCCAACGCAAGTGATTTCACCACCATATTTGAATCCTAAGTTCTGTGCATCAATACGGAAATAACGATCATCCAAAGGGATAAGGTACCCATCCGAAGAAATCAGCATTCGGTTATAAGGAATAATCTGGCGAATCATATCGATTATCTCTTTGATTCCATCATACTGTTTCCCGCTGGCAGCAACTGCTTCTTTAATCTTGGCTCGGATTGCGTTGCTATTTGATCTTTGTTGTGAACGATTAAGACTTTCTGTTGCAACGGATGCGGCGGTTTCAATTTTCTCTTTCTCTGTTTTCTTTAAATACTCAATCAGACCGCCTTTTGAAAAAATTCTCTCCAGATAATCAAAATCAACGACATCGAAAACTCTTGTCAGCTCAACATATGCACCATAATCATCTTGATCCTGCCCATTAGAAGTCAAACATACAGGGGTAATACTATCATACGCAATGTCGAATGCTGCATCGTGAAGTGTTTTGGTTATAATCTCTCGAGATGCCGAATGTACTTCCTTTTCCGTGCCAATGCCTCCTCGGATATCAAGTTTAAGCTCTGCATTAAAAACTTTTAATAGCTTTCCTCCAGCGTCACCTTCGAGATTGCCGGAGATTGACTTGTTTGTGGATTTCTGCTCGCCGTTCTCTTCTTCAGTAGAGAAGTCTGTGATAATGCCTTTTTCATTTTGTGCAATAATTGAGTTAACGATATCTGTATCCAAGTAAAGAAACTGTTTCATAGAAGACACTTCCTTTCTATGTAAGTCTTATTTTACGACAGCTTTAGTTGCCTTAATCTTACGATTGCTATATGCCACAACATCTTTGATAACCAGCTTATGAATAGCAGAAATGATTATCGCCATTTTATCATAATCAGGGTTGCCCGCTTCATTCACCGGCAGAGATATGTAAAGTGCATCTGCATCCTTTGCATAGAAATTATGGCCGTAATCGAATTGCCCATTATGGGAAGACTTGTGAATTGCTGTTGTAACAAATATCGATGCGTATTTCGGCAAATTCTCCGTATGTACGACTGCGATATGATCATCACCGCCATAAATATAATTTCTATATTTCGCAGAGCCGAACATATCGATTGTGGTTGTATTCTTCTCGAACACCTCGACCTCGTTGCTGATATATGCAGAAATGCCTTCTGATGCTTCGCCGGCAGTGACAAACGGAAGCGTACCTGCAATGCGGTCATCGCCTTTCAAACGCTTTCCCCGTGTCGATTTGCCAAAGAGCTTTTCAAGATTATAGGTATCCCATTTAAGAAACTGGTAGTTTTTGAGTGCGTTTTCTTCCTCGCTGGATAATTCGTAATTATCCAGTCCGCTTACTGTTAAGTAAGCGGACAGCTCCGCTACACGCTCCGCTTCCAGTTCCGCTATAAAGGACTCCATAAAATCAAAGTCAATTTTGCCATCTGAGGTTTGGGGTAGAAAGATAATGTTTCTCTTTATTCTCTCCCATCCTGCTTTGTTGGTCCACTCATAATTTCCATATATAGTTTTAGCTATGCAGCTTGTAATGAACAGAAACTGATTAGCAGTTAAGGCATTGTCATTATAAATCCATTGTATTGCGTATGCGTCTTGTAATACGGTAAATTCCCTGCTCTGATAAAATGTTGCTCCTGTATTTGCACCATTTGCTGAAATTGAAATAACATTCTTTAGGACTGTAGCGCCGTCATATGGAACATAATTATTTAATCCTTGATTTTCAATTCCAGCTGTTAATGCTGGCAAGCAGTAATTCTCTGTGATCTTGCTGGGAAGATCCTTTGTCTTGTATTTTAAGGAATTCACTTGAATTTTTGAGAACAATTTATTTATATTATATTCGCCCCACTTAACAGCCCTCAACTTTTCGTTAAGTGAGGCATTCATTTTCCCAGGCGGTCGTCCTCCGAGGATTGATTTTTGAGGAGGTTTGATACTTCCCAAGCCAGATAATCGCTGACTGTTTTCTTGAAATCTTCAAGTGTCGGTTTTGTGTCTATCGGTGTCGTCTGGTTCCAGTCCGCACCGTTATTGGGATCAATTTTGCCCTCGTAGTATTCTTTTTCGGTAAAGATATTCAGCTTTGATTTACCGAAGCGCACCAAGTCCACAAGCTCGGCGTATCGCTCTTTTGCATGGTCGGTATCCCGCAGATTACAACTTGCCTTTTTCCGATTTGTTCGCGTATACCCGTCAACGGAAAAGTCGATGAACTTTACGGTGTCGTCTTTCTGGTGCGCTTCACCGACTCGGAAAACATATACATTGGTCTGGACACTTGACTTGCCGATGAACAGGTCGATCGGCATTTTGATACTGGCAAGCAGAGTGCTGTGCTGCAAAACTCTCTTATTATATTCTGTTGCCTTGCCACTGCCTGCGGAGTTTTGAATGATAATTGCGGCGTATCCTTTGCTCATCATCGAGAGAGCTTTTTCAACAAACACCATGCCGTTGCCAGGAGCTGAATAAGGCGGGTTCAGAATAAAGGCATCAGCAGGGAAATCGATAGTTTTCTCCACTTCATTCCCCTCTGCATCCAAGCTCTTGATTTTATAAGTGCCGTCATACTCTTTTAAAGAGTCTTTGTTCAAAATATGTGAACTCCCGTCACCCATCAAAATCATATTGAGGATAGCAAGCATATAAACTTCCGAAAGGATTTCAAGCCCAAGAAGCTGATTCGCCTTGATTTGAGCAGATTTCAAGGCAAATTCATCGGGAGACTTGATCTGCTCTTTGGCATCTATCAGCATTTCGTTCATAGCGGCGACAAGAAGACCCGCAGAGCCGGTCGCAAAGTCCCACACATAGGAATCCTTATTTACCCTTGCAAGACGTGCCAAAAGGGTGGCTACATAAGAGGGGGTCAGAACAACATCGTTGAGTTTATCCTGAGAAAAGCCGAGCCAGCTATACATTTCATTGAATAGCTTACCGGTAAAATCGGTACTTAACCCGATTTTATAGTAAATGCCCAGATCGTCAATGATTTTTGTAAAGACCCGTTTAAGCTGGCTTTCTCCGTCTTCAACCTTATTGATATTATCGGTTGTCAGCGTGTTCTGTAAGGTACGAACAATCAGATCACGTTTTTCCTGCGGCAAATTCTTTTCGCCCAAGAACGCTTTGATTTTCCGAAGGATAATATCGCCATCACGGTTGCCTTCCTCGGTCGAGGATTTCAGTTCTGATTTCTCAAGTGCAGCAACCTTCCCGGGAACGCCGAGCGTTGCAATAATGGAAGCCGCCACAAGGTAAACACGGTCGCGCTCACTTAACCCTTTTTCGTTGTTGTAGATGTCATTGTTCAGCTTTACAAGGCTGGTGTTGATTTCTTGCTCACGGTGTTCCCTGAGCTTTTCGATTTCTTCCTGCGAAAGCTGAAGCTGTTTCACTTTCTTGATGAAGGCATCGAAATTACTCTTTTTCAAGAAAGATAAGTCAGTGAAATCATCGACCTTTTGACCGACACCGAAATTACTTTTGGAAACATAGTAAACGCCGATCTCATATTCCAGTTTCCCGGCATCATTTTTGTAGCCGGTCATTCCGATGGCAATAATATCAGTATAGCTCGTATAATGCAGAAGTGCGTTTGCGTAATGAACGGCACCATTTACGGCATACGAATTGATATTTCTGAAATCGGGCTGATTCTTTGCGGTTTTGTTTGCTACTTTTCCATCCTCATCAAGCTTAACGAGCTTATCTTTATAGCCCTTATACTCAATCAAAATCGGATAATTGACCAAATTCTTGTCCTGCAAAAGGAGCTTTGCATCGGGACGATTTCCGCCGACACCACCATTTTTAGAATAGTAGTCATTAAGCGCCTGGTCTATTTCTGTATTTAGCGATTCCTGCTCTAGTTTATAATCAAGCTTATACGATTTCAGCCAGCCGTTTGCAAGATCGCCAATATTCGGCTCGACAGATTGAATTTTAGCCATTGTTATTTCCCCCCTGTATCCAGCTCCCGTTATAAGCGGACCAAGATTCTGTGTATTTTTTGCCAGTAACCGCTGCCTTGTACAGATCTACCAAGAACGCTTTTATCGTGCTCGGTACCGTGTTATAATCATCGGTTCTTCCACTTGCCTGCGCCTTATTCTTTAATCGAGTAAGCACAGACGCTGCAATATCAGCCATTCAGCAACACCTCCATCAGTTCGGTAACTTTTTTATACACACGCAATTTTTGGGAATAAGCAGAAAGATTATTCAGATTCTTTTTGTCGTCTTTTACATAAGCGTTAATGGCCTTGTTGAAAATTTCGTTATCTAATCTTGAACGATATTTGAAACAATCACATATTGTTCGCTCACGGTCATATACAGGCAGCTCAATCCCGTTGAAGTTGTCGGTGATTTTCCCAAGTTCATACAACTCAGGCTGCATATAATAAGGTTGAATAGCAAGCGAATCAATTTTTAGCTTTGTTCTTGACATTGAACGAGGCACAGCTATTGACCATTTTCGTGGTGCAAAGTCGCTGTAACCATAGTGAAACAATGCAGATTCAACACAAACTATTCCTTTGGGGATGAGTGTTGCTAGCAATTGTTCTTCTGAAGAAACACATTGTTCGGCAAGCTGATAGTATCCGTGTCGTACACGATTAAGAAAGCCTGCGTTACACAGGTTTACGACATCAACAGCCCTGATTCCGACAGCAACAAAGTCTGCAGATTTTGCAATGCCATTATTGTCTACAACCACTTCTTTTGCTCGCTCTTGAAGATTCAATCATTCACCCTCTTCCTTAAATAAAATTCACGCACAGCGAATACGTAATTGTGTGCTGATTTTATTATACCTGAGACAACTAAAAAAATCAATTAAATTTTAGGCACATTTTTTGAAATGTGTGCGTGAAATTAAAATACATCTTGCAAAACAAAAAGAAATCAAGTATAATACAAATTGTAAAACCAATCCGGTTGCGATTATTCTTTTCTTGCAACCATCGGTTTTATCGCACCTGATAAGAAAATGATAAATTCTCGTCATACAGGTATGATAATATGGATTATCAAAACACTGCGAAGACTACACGATACATTTTATAAACAAAATGCGTTAAGTTTAGCCTCTCGGCAACGAGTGGGAATAATACTCAAATGATCGCAAATCCCCTTCTCGGTTCATATGAATCGGGCGGGGGATTTTAATGTTTGTTATCAACTTTCGGCGGCTTTACTGACGCAGGATTTTGCATTCAGGCTGCGTGGGTAGCCGATATACGGCAGGCATTGCGAAACAACACGCAGCAGGAATGGGCTTACACCTCAACCGCCGTATATTCGGCATTGCCTATGCAAAACGACGGGGTTTGGTTTGAATAAGGCATACCGTCAACGATATGCATTATAACATTGATAACGCCGCCGTGGGTCACAAGCGCTGCGTCCTTGCCCGACCCGCGTACAGAGGTCACAAGGTCGCCCCATGCAGCAGAAATGCGGTCATAGAATTCGTGAGGGCTTTCGCCGCCCGGATAATGCTCGTCAAAATCGAGAGTGCGCCAATAAAGCCCGGGGTATTCCTTATCCGCTCGTTCGTTTGCCATGCCGGCGAGCACGCCGTTATTGACCTCTCGGAATTGCGGCAGGTATGCAACGGGCACGGAGAGCCTGTCGGAGATTATCCGCGCCGTCTGAGCCGCACGGAGCAGGTCGCTCGAAAAAATGCAGGCAATATCGGCATCAAGCTCTTTAGCAAGCCGTTCAGCCGCCGTAAGCGACTGCGCCCTGCCCTCTTCAGTAAGCGGCGTTTTGCTCCAACCGCCGCGCACGGAGCCGTCCTCCGCCCCATGGCGTATAAGCCAGATTTTCATATGTCACCTCGTGGTAGTAAACATGTTCCGCTGTTAGTATGAATTACTCAAATAAATTACCATAAATCCAACAGCTTGTCAAATGAAGCGCCCGAACCATCAGTACAGCGAAGTCACGCTTCATAAGGCGAAGCCCTGCTTCATTTCTCATGCACCGTAAGGTGCGCGAGCATTAAAAATATATAATTCCGTTTTGCCGTTGTTTGCATTATGAAAGTCTTTGTGAAAATATAACCCTTTCAATGAAGCGTTTGCCGTCGGCAAACGTGAAGCGGAAACCTGTCGGTTTCCGTGAAGCACACGCTGCGCTCGCATGAAGCGAAGCGCCCGTACCTCTCCGTGCGGCGAAGCCCTGCTTCACTTTTCATGCACCGTAAGGTGCGCTTCATTGAAAAAAGCACTTCCGAAGAAGTGCTTTTTTCATGGTGGAGACAGCGGGGCTCGACTCGCGCGCCTGCGGGCGCTTGGTCGCTCGCGGTCACAACAGTCCACCGGACTGTTGCTCTGTGCCGCTCGTCCTTCGAGCCCCTATGCAAAAGAAAAAACGGCCACCCTCTGACGAGGGCAGCCGTTTTTTGGTGGAGACAACGGGGCTCGAACCTGTGACCTCCTGCGTGTGAAGCAGGCGCTCTGACCAGCTGAGCTATGCCTCCGAGTGACAAATAATAGTTTACCACATTTTTTGAATTTGTAAAGACCTAAATTTAAAAATTATCCGTGTTTTTATATATTCGGGCAAAAAAGACCCGCCGCGGCGGTCGGGCTGCGGCGGGTATGGCTCGTCAATCGACAAAATCCTTGAGCTTTTTGCTCCTGCTGGGGTGGCGGAGCTTTCTGAGTGCTTTCGCTTCTATCTGACGGATCCTCTCACGGGTGACATTGAATATTGCGCCGACCTCCTCGAGAGTGTGAGGATGGCCGCCCTCAAGGCCGAAGCGAAGTCGGAGCACCTGAGCCTCTCTCGGGGTCAGAGTCTTGAGCACGTCGTTGAGCTGCTCTTTAAGAAGCATCATCGATGCGGCGTCCGCCGGTGCGGGGGCATCGTCGTCGGGGATGAAGTCGCCGAGGTGGCTGTCCTCCTCCTCGCCGATGGGCGTTTCAAGCGAAACGGGCTCCTGAGCGACGCGCAGGATCTCCCTGACCTTCTCAACGGGCATATCAAGCCTCTGGGCTATCTCCTCGGCGGTGGGATCTCTGCCGTTCTCATGGAGCAGCTGGCTGTTGGTCTTTTTGACTTTATTGATGGTCTCAACCATATGCACGGGGATACGGATCGTCCTCGCCTGGTCGGCAATGGCTCTGGTTATCGCCTGTCTTATCCACCACGTGGCGTAGGTCGAGAATTTGAAGCCCTTGGTGTAATCGAATTTATCGACCGCCTTGATGAGGCCGAGGTTGCCCTCCTGAATGAGGTCAAGGAAGTGCATTCCCCTGCCCACATACCTCTTGGCGATGCTGACGACAAGGCGCAGGTTGGCCTCCGCAAGGCGCTGCTTTGCTTTCTTATCGTCATCGGCTATTCTGATGGCAAGCTCGATTTCCTCCTCGGGGGTGAGCAGCGGCACCCTGCCTATCTCCTTGAGATAGACCTTAACGGGGTCGTCCACATTCGCTCCCTTATCGTCGCCCGCACCGATATCGAGCGACTTCGGGATATCCACGTCAAAATTCTCGATAGCGTCGCTTGAGATATCGTCCACAACTTCAATGTTATTTGCCTCGAGTGTTTCATAGAGCTTATCAAGCTCCTCAACGTCGAGATTCATCTCAATCATGGCGGCGTCGATATCCTGAGTGGTCAGCTTACCTGTGGCTTTACCTTTCTCCACAAGCGCCTTGAACGGCGTTTTCTTCTCTGTTCCTTCCATTAAAACTCACATCCTATGTATAATTATTTTTTATTAAACAGCTTCAAATATTCCTCCGCGCTGAGGGAGGAAACATCGGTAGGCTTGCTCTCAGCCGCATTTTGCAGCACGGATATGCAATCCTCGCACTCTCTGAGCGTATTATTCAGCTCCGCAGAGCTCATATATATCCTCGTAACGCTGCCCATCTCCTCCGGGGTAAATTCCCTTGCGAAAAGGCTTAGCTCGGGGATAAAGCCCTTGTCGAGCTTGTCCGCAAGGCAGCGCATTATCCGCTTGTTGAAGTCGGTCACGAAATCATCGGCGGAGAATTTATCTTTGAGCTTCGGATAAAAATCGGGGTTGCGCATAAGCGAAGCTATCAGCGTTTCCTCCGCTTTGGCGGCCCGTATATTGGCGGCTCGCTGCGGATTATTTTTATCGGCGAAGCTACGCTCTATCAGCGCCTCGCTCTCCTTGAGCCTTTTTGACTCATCGCTGCGCCGCTGCCTTGTCTTGACAGCGCGGATCTGAGCGTTGATGCTCTCCGCCGACACGCCAAGCTCATTTGACAGCCTGGTGGCGTAGATATCGCACTCGATAGCGCTGCACTCGGCGAGTATTTGGGCTGCGGCGGTCAAAAATCGCAATTTGCCGTCGTCGGTATTGAGATTGTATTTGTTCCGCTCCTGAAGCAGGCGGTATTCCGTCTTGTTGGCGGCCATGCCGAGCAGCTCGGCGAAGCGCTCCTTGCCGTGGGTGCGGATTATCTCGTCGGCGTCCTTGCCGCCGCTCATGGTGACGACGCGGAGCTTCAGCCCCGTCTTGCCGAGCACATTAAGCGCGCGCTGCGTAGCCTCCCTGCCCGCGCCGTCGTTGTCGTAGCAGATGATTATTTCCTCTGCGTAGCGGGAGAGCAGATTCGCCTGCTCGCTTGTGAAAGCCGTGCCGAGGCAGGCTATTGCATTGGTAAAGCCCGCCTGATGCAGGGCTATGACATCCATATATCCCTCGACGAGCAGCAGCTTGTTTTCGTTGGCATTCTTGGCAAAATTCAAGGCGAAAACGCCGTTGCTCTTTTTATATACCGGAGTGTCGGAGGTGTTGATATACTTGGGCTTCGAGTCATCCATGACTCTGCCGCCGAAGGCTATCACGTTGCCCCTAAGGTCGATTATCGGGAACATCACGCGGTTGCGGAAATTATCGTAATAATTCGCCTTGCCGTTCTTATCCGAGCGCCTGACGAGGTTAGCGAGCACCATTTCCTCATAGGTGAAGCCCTTGGAGCGAAGGTGCTCCGTCAGGGCGTGCCAGCTGTCGGGCGCATAGCCGAGGCCGAAGTGCCTGATCGTGGCGGCAGTGAGCGCACGGCGCAGAAAATAGTCGAGCGCAGGGCGGTTTTTCTCATCCATAAGGCAGGTGTTGAAAAATCTCGCTGCCTCTCGGTTCGCCGCAAGCAGACGCATTCGCCGCTTGGCAAGCGTATCGTCGTAGCCGTCCTCGGGCATGGACATCCCCGCCATCTGAGCGACGGTCTTGACCGCCTCAACATAGTCGAGGTTATCTATCCTGCGGATGAAGCTGATGACGTCGCCGCCCGCGCCGCAGCCGAAGCAATAGAATGAATTTGTATCGGGATACACCGTGAACGACGGTGTCTTTTCGTTATGGAACGGACACAGACCCACAAGGGTCTTGCCCCGCCGCCGCAGAGTTATGTGGGAGGATATCACTTCCTCGATATCGACCCGCTCTTGCAGCTCCTGGATAAATCGCTCGCTGATAGCCATAAGCCCACCTCGCTTCCCTAACGGCTCAGCGTTTTATTTCACTTTCGTTTGTTTTTGATTATCAATATCACAATTATCATGACCGCCGCAAGACCCGCACAAAGGGGCAGGAGCTTCGCCGCATATCCGTCGGAGGCGTTCTTTGCCTCTGCGGAGGTAACGGGTGTCGTGCTCGCATGGGTAGTGGACACCGCAGCGGTCGACGGCACGGAGATGAATTCCATCGTCGTCTCTGATAAAGCCGTAGTAGCGGTGGTCGCCGCGGAGGTCGATAACGCCGTTGTCATGGTCGCAGTCGCCTTGACCGTCGCTTTGACGGTGGTTTGCTTCACGGTCGTCGGTTTTGCCGTTGTCGCCTTTGCCGTAGTCGGCGCGGTGGTGGTCGTCGGCTTCTCGGTCACTGTCTGAGAAACGCCTCTCGGCACGGGGTCGGCATTGCCGCCGAGACCGACGGGAGTATATAAATAGTATGAATCCGATGGGTATTTCAGCCGCCTGCCGACGCCCGCCTTGCCCTCCCAGACCACATTCTGCTCAAACAGAGTGAGCTTGCCGTCGGAGTAATCCTTGACAATCGCCCAATGGTCGCTTGAGGAGCCTCGCATGGCCGCCGTGCAATAGACCACGTCGCCTTTCTTAGGCTCGGAGGTCGGCTCAAAAACATAGCCCTCGGTGAGCATGACAAGCCCTGTATTCGCATAGGCGAGCACCTCAAGTCCGAATGCTTCACGGTAAAATCGCATTATCAACTCGTTGCACTGGTAATAGCTGTCATTTTCGTTATACAGGGCATCAACGCCGCAAAAGGTATCCGCAACGAAGCCCTTTCCTTTTATTTCTTTATATGTACCGCCGCTGACATCGTCATACCAATTTGCAAACGAGCTGACGGATATTGCCGCCGCAAGAAGCAGCGCCGCGGCAACGACGGAGATATATTTAATTCTCTTTTTCATATCAGAATGCGTCTCCGAGCTTACTCCACGCCTTAGGCACAAACAATTCGGTAAAGACCTTAACGGCGTATCTGTCGGTCATGCCGGCAATGAAGTCGCACGCCGCGGTCGGCACTCCGTCACGCTTCGCAATGGCTACGAACTGCTCGGGCATCTGCTCGGGATTCTCTGAGTAATAGAAGTAAAGGCGCTGTATCATCTCTATTGCCTTCTTTTCCTCGCCCTTGCAGGCGGGGTTGGTGTAGACCTTGGCAAACATAAATTCATGCAGCTCGTCAAAGACCTCGGCAACGCCCTTCTCAAGGACGATATCGTCTCCGCTGTGCTCGATGCAGCTGATAACAAGGGTGTTTATCCTTGCGCTCTTTGAATGCCCCAGCTCGTTGCGAATGGCAAGCGGGATATCCTCCTCGCACATTATGCCGGCGATTGTAGCGTCGTCAATATCGTGATTTATGTAGGCGATCCTGTCGGCAAGGCGGACGACACGTCCCTCAAGGGTCGCCGCCTGCTCGCCGCTTGTGTGGCGCTCGATGCCGTTGCGGACCTCAAAGGTGAGATTCAGCCCCCTGCCCTCTTTTTCGATCTTATCCACCACACGCAGGCTCTGTTGATAATGCCTGAAACCGTTGGGGCAGACAGCATTCAGCGCACGCTCGCCCGCATGGCCGAACGGGGTATGACCGAGATCATGGCCGAGCGCGATAGCCTCGGTCAGGTCGCCGTTGAGCAGCAGAGCGCCCGAAATAGTCCTTGCGATCTGAGCCACTTCAAGAGTATGAGTCAGTCTTGTGCGGTAGTAATCGCCCTCGGGTGAAAGGAAAACCTGAGTTTTATGTTTCAGCCGTCTGAAAGAGCTGCAATGGATGATCCTATCCCTGTCGCGCTGGAAAACGGTGCGGATAGGGCACTCCTCCTCGGGGCGAAGCCGACCCTTGCTCTCGGCGGCAAACGCCGCCCTCGGCGAGAGAATCTCTTTCTCCCTCTTACAGGCGTTTTCTCTGATGGTATCCATTTAATCACCCTTTCAATTAATAAATACAAGCCGATTCGGTCGAATCCTTTGCGGAAATTATGAACAAATTGTAAATAATACACCGCCGTGCCCGTTTTCGGCACAGCGGCACAGAGAAATTGCGTTCTTTGATTTTTCCGTCTTGTGCGGAAGTCGAAATTGAAAAATTACGCTCTCACAGTCTTTCCGCTTCGGCGAGCCATGCGGCTGCGGAGGCGTCGCCGGGCATACGCCAGTCGCCGCGGGGCGAAAGGGCGATACTGCCGACCTTGACTCCGTCGGGCACGCAGTTACGCTTGAACTGCTGGCTGAAGAAGCGGCGGCAGAATGTGACGAGCCATTTCTTGATCGTTTCGCCATCGAAATCGTCCTTAAACGCCTTGCAGGCGAGGAAATATATCTTGGCTGGCGAGAAGCCGTAGCGGAGCATATAATAAAGGAAAAAGTCATGCAGCGCATAGGGGCCGACTATGCTCTCGGTCTGCTGCGCTATCTTGCCGCTCGCGTCGGGCGGCAGCAGCTCGGGGCTTATTGGGGTGTCGGCGATATCCCTGAGCGCATCGGAGCTGCTCTCAAAGGTGCCGCCCTTGATAAGGCTCTCTATCATCCAGCGTATCAGCGTCTTGGGGATAGTGGCGTTTACGCCGTACATGCTCATGTGGTCGCCGTTGTAGGTGCACCAGCCGAGGGCGGATTCGCTCAGGTCGCCCGTGCCGATGACTATGCCGCCGACCTTGCCCGCAAGATCCATGAGCACCTGTGTGCGCTCACGTGCCTGAGAATTCTCATAGGTCAGGTCAAACTGCTCGGGGTCGTGGCCTATATCGGCGAAATGCTGCATACAGGCAGCTTTTATATTTATCTCCTCAACGGTGACGCCGAGAGATTCCATAAGCGAAAGGGCGTTGTTATAGGTTCTGTCCGTCGTGCCGAAGCAGGGCATAGTGACGCCTACCACGTCGGAAGCGGGTCTGCCCAGCTCCTTGACCGCCTGCACGCTCACGAGCAGCGCAAGGGTCGAGTCAAGCCCGCCCGAAATACCGATAACGGGGCGGCAATTCGTCTTGATAAGGCGCTTTTTGAGACCTGCGACCTGCATTTCAAATATGGCAAGGCATCTCTCGGTGCGGTGCTTCTCGGTGTCGGGCACAAAGGGCAGCTTGCCTATCTTATAGTATGAGCCGTCGGAAGCGGACTCCGCCTTGGGGGCTCTAACGGTCTGTATAGCGGGGTCGCCGTAGCGCTTCCTGCAATCGGTGAAGCTGCTCTTTTTGGCTCTGTCGCTGCGGATGCGCTCAATGTCGACATCGGTTATCAATATATAATCGCTCGTCAAGGGCTTCTCCTGCTCACAGAGGAGCTTGCCGTTCTCGGCGATAAGCGAATGACCCGAGAAAACAAGGTCTGTGGTCGATTCAAGGCTGCCCGCCGAGCAATATGCATAGGCGCAGATGCTGCCCGCCGACTGCTGAGTAACTATCTGACGGCGGTATTCACGCTTGGCAATGACCTCGTTGCTGGCGGAGAGATTGGCTATGACCTCCGCACCCGCAAGGCAGAGCAGAGTGCTCGGGGGCAGGGGCGCCCAGAGATCCTCGCAGATCTCGAAGCCAACCTTAACGCCGCCGATGTCAAACACGGAGCTGCCGACCGGTACAGTGTAGCTCTCGCCGCCTATGCCGAGCTCGGCCGAAGTTATCGACTCGGGAGCGCCGTCCGCAGAGTCAAACCATCTCTTCTCATAGAATTCGCCGTAATTCGGGATAAAGGTCTTGGGCACAACACCCACGACCCTGCCGCCGAAGAAAATGACGGCGCAGTTATAAAGCGAGCCGCTCATCACGACGGGGGCGCCGACCGCAAAGGCAACGCCGCATTTGGCGCTCTCCGCGGCAAGCGTGTCAAGCGCCGACTTGACCCCGTCGCCGAGGGTTCGCTGAGCGAAGAGATCGGCGCAGGTGTAGCCGGTCAGCCCCAGCTCGGGGAAAACAAGCAGATCGACATTCTTATCGGCGGCGCTGCGGATATAATCCACGGTGCGCTGCGTATTCAGCTCCACATCCGCCACCTCAACGTCGGGGACGGCGCAGGCTACTCTGAAATAATCAAACATATCATGACCTCTTTCGGTTCTTTGATATTTTACGGCTGGACGGGCACGGGGTGAGCCTCGCTCACATGCTCAATGGTGATGAAATTATTCCTTGCCGCGTAAGCCCACTTCATACCGAATATCTTGCAAGCTGTGTCAAGGGGCACATAGAGCTGACCCTCGTTGCCTCGAAATACTTTATTGCCCATCTCGACCTCGCCGTTCGGCGTTTCGGCTTTGCTGCTGCCCTCGTTAAAGGCGGCGCTCCTGCCGTAGACCGAAAGCTCCACTCTGCCGGGCTTCCTTGCGACCTCGCCGCCGATGAAGCCGATGAGGGTAGCAAAGGCGGCATACCACACGCCGTCGATGCACACGGGCGGGAGCGAAGCGGCGCAGAGTCCGAGGTCAACGCCCTTGAACATGGTCCTCGTCCTGCCGGGGCCGAATACGGGGGCGACCCTGTAGGGCCTTATCTCGTCCTTGGCCTTATCAATGCAGCATTCGTCGACCACTCTGCCGTCGTCAAGCTCGGAGATAAACGTGGCTTTATCGCCGTCGATCTCGATAAGGGCATACATGCAGTTGAATTCCTCCTGCGGATAATATGAGCAATGCCATATCTTATCGCAGGTCTTGGTGCCGGGTGGATTCATGTGACCGTTGCCCAGCTCATAATGGACAGTGCCCTGTGACGGGCGGTCAAAAAGCTCCTCATTGCGTATCGGATAGCTTCTTGAGAAATTATGCTCGTGACCCGAGAAAAGCACATCGAGCTTTTCCATGCCCTCGCGCATCATCGGGTAAGCATCGTCATTCGCAAGATTTGAGCCGCTGTAATATATCGGGAAATGGTATGCTCCGAATTTCCACGTCTTATCGGAGGCGTCGAGATCCTTTATCAGCCAATCGTTGACAAGTTCGGGCTCGTTGACGCCCATGATCGCAAAATGGACGTTGCCGTAGTCAAAGGAATAGTTCTCGGGGCGCCAGCCCTCGGGGCCGTTGAGCGGATAGGAATAGGCAAGCTCGGCGTTGAAGAATTCCGCAGGCTCGGCATAGTATCTGCCCTGCTCGGTGGGGAAATACTGCTTGAAGCCCCTGTTATCGTGGTTGCCGCAGCACATCATATAGGGCAGGTGCTCCATAACGCCCTCCATGCCTTCGTACATGGCGTTCCACTGTATCTCATGCTGGCCGCAGTTGGTGTTATCGCCCGCGGTGAGGATGAATTTAACGTCGGGGTGCTTCTTGAGCACGTTCTTGAGGAATTTATTGAAGGCGGAATAATCGGGGTTATAATGGTCGTTATCCTTCTGATGATCCGAGATGGCGATGAATTTGAACTTGGTCAAATTCTCCTCCTCGGTGTCGAAATAATACTCCTCGCTGCGCTCCTCGGCGCTGCCGCAGGTGTAATAATAACGGGTGCCGGGCTTCAGACCCTCGAGCTTCGCCCAAAAAAGTCTGCTGACGCTGACGTCGCTCTTGAATTCATTTGTTATCGCCTGAACTCTCTTTTTTTCTCCGCCTTTTTCGCTGAACTCGACATAGCCCTCGGTCACCTCGGCGCTCGCACGCCATGTGATCGTCATCGAGGTCTTGGCGTCGCCCGAGATGCTGACCATGATATGGTCGGGCTTCTTTGCGGCAAGTCTGTAATTCGGCTGTCTTTCCATATATTTTACCTCACATTATCTTAAATAATCTCGCGCCGTGGGCGTTAACTTTTGCCTTTAATTCGCCGCCGTCAAGCGGATACTCTTCGTGCGCCCAAAGGTCGCGAGCCTTGTATTCTCTGCCGCCGACGGCGATATCGGTGATATCAAACGATATCTCCCGCTCGGCTTCGTCAGTATTGAAAAGGGCTATGTATTTGCATTCTTCGCCCTTTGCTGCCCAAATAATCTCTCCTCTGCCCTGCGTCTCGTCACGGCGGAGCTGCCGCGCGGAATGCGAATTTTTGAGCATATCTATAAGCTCCGAATTCGTCAGCAGCGAGAGAGTGAATTCGTCATTTCGGCGCATCTCCGCGCCTATCATAAGCGGCGAGCGGAAGATGCTCCAAAGGGTCATCATCGTTATCTGCTCGTCGTGAGTGAATCTTGTGTATCGCTCGGTGTTGCCTCTGCCGCCCGCCACGGCGAGCTTGCCGATGGGCAGCATATCGCAGTCGGGGTATGCGCCTGTCTGCACATAGTCCTGCCACGCAAGGCAGCGGTCAAACATATCGTGAAGCCTGTCCCAATTATCCCAGAAATCGCCCGTCATGCGCCACATATTGGCGTTCGCGGCAAGGTGCTCATGCTCGCTGACGGGGGCGGGTCCCGGCGAAAGGCTCAGCACCATATCCCTGCCGCAGCGGTCGATGGCCTTGCGGAGCATCTCTATCTCGCCCCGCGCGGAATACGGGTCATTGGGCTTAAATTCGGTGTTGGCGATATCGTCGCACTTGATGAAATCGACGCCCCACGAGGCATAAAGCTCTAAGAGCGAATCGTAATACTCCTGCGCTCCCCTCTTGTGCGGGTCAACGCCGTACATATCGGTGTTCCACGGGCAGACGGAGAACTGCTGCGCTATATCCCTTGCGGTCAGCCCCTCGCATTTTATCGCCGTGCCCGCATGGACGGCCTGCCTCGGGATACCACGCATTATATGAATGCCGAATTTCAGCCCGAGTGCGTGAATTTTATCGGCTATCGGTTTGAAGCCCTTGCCGCCCGCCGAGGACGGGAAGCGCTCGACCGAGGGTATCAGGCGGGAATATTCATCCATGCACAGCGGCGCAAAATTGTGATAATCGAAGCCGTCAGCCGTCGGCTCCGACCACTGGATATCGCAGACGACGTATTCCCAGCCGTATTCTTTAAGATATTTTGCCATGTATTCGGCGTTGCCGAGCAGCTGCTCCTCATTGACCGAAGCTCCGTAGCAATCCCAACTGTTCCACCCCATGGGCGGGGTCGGGGCAAGTTTCTTATGCATGGCATTCTTCCTTTCGGTAAACTCTGACGCAAAACTCCGCCTGCGTCACAAGGCGGTCGACCCCGTCGAGCTTCTGCTGATCGGCTCTGCCGGTTTTGTAATAATACGGGGTCATTTTAAAAAGCGCAAGCACGGCGGCATTATCGGCAAGCTCCAATTCGGCGGATATCCTGCGCTCATCGACAAGCTCAAAGCCGTCAAGCTGCGGCTCCGGCATTTCGTTCCTGTAAGGCTTGTCATAGACAAGCTGCTTTAGCGAAAAGAGGTGATCCTCGGCGGGGATAACTCTGAGCAGCACTCCGCCGTCTTTCAGAACCCTGCGGAATTCATCATCCGCCTCGGGTGAAAAAATATTGAGCACGCAGTCGCATTCGCCGCTCGCAACGGGCAGCGAAAACACACCCGCAGCGGCGGTCTCCGCGCCGCATTTGCGCTTTGAGAAATACTCGAGGGCGTCCTTTGAGATGTCGACCCCGAGCACCTGAGCCGACGGCAGCGCCGCTTTGACGCCCGCCGTGTAATAGCCCTCGCCGCAGCCCGCGTCAAGGATAACGGCGTCGGGCGGCAGCAATTCCCTGCATACGGCGCAGACCTCGTCGCGCAGGAAGGAATAATACCCCGCATTGAGGAAATCACGCCTCGACCTGACCATTACGCGGTCGTCGCCGTGGCGTTTAGCCCCCGAGCTTTGCGAGAGCAGCAGATTGACGTAGCCGAATTTTGACTTGTCGAAGCAGTGGTTGCCCTCGCAGCGCAGGAGCGAGCCGCAGTCCGCAAGCCCGCCGCCGCACACGGGGCATATGAATCCCGACATATTAGGCATATTAAATCTCCGAAAGGCTGCATCAACACTCCGTCGGAGACAATGATGCAGCCTTGAATGCAATTATTCCTCGGCCTTTTTAAAGCCGTATTTGATAAGTATGTTATTGATCCTGTCCTTGGGATCGAGCAGCTTGCTGACCGATTCGTCGTGGTTGAGCGTGTCGATTATATAAGCGCAATACTTGGACATATCAACGCTCACATACCACTCTCTCGCCAGCAGCTCGGGGGTAGAATAAATAAGATTTGTGGTGAAAACCTTGCTGATGAGGCCGTCGGCATAAGCCTTGTCAAAGGTCTTGAGACCGTTGCAGAATAGGCCGAAGGAGGCGCAGATGAAGATCCTGTTTGCCTTGAGCTCCTTGAGCCTTGTGGCGACCTCTATCATGGAGTCGCCCGAGGATATCATATCGTCGATGATGATAACATCCTTGCCCTCGACATTGTCGCCGAGGAATTCATGCGCCACTATAGGATTCCTGCCATCAATAATGGTGGAGTAGTCGCGGCGCTTATAGAACATACCGAGGTCAACGCCGAGCACGGAGGAGAAGTAGATACATCTGCCCATGCCGCCCTCATCGGGTGAAATGACCATCATGTGGTCACTGTCAATGTTGAGGTCTGTGATATTTTTGCACATCGCCTTTATCATCTGATAAACGGGCTGCACATTCTCAAAGCCGCTCTGAGGAACCGCATTCTGGACTCTGGGATCGTGCGCGTCAAAGGTGATGAAATTATCCGCACCGTAATTGAGGCAAAGCTCACGGAGCATATCGGCGCAGTCGAGGGATTCTCTGCTCAGGCGTCTGTGCTGCCTGCCCTCATAGAGCATGGGCATGATAACGGTTATCTTCCTTGCCTTGCCCGCCACAGCGCTGATAGCCCTCTTGAGGTTGGCGTAGTGGTCGTCGGGGCTCATCGGGTGATCCTCGCCGTACATCTTATACACGACACCGTAATTGAACGGATCACAGAGGATGAAGAGGTCAAAGCCTCTTATAGTCTCCTTGATAACGCATTTACCCTCGCCCGTACCGAATCTCGGGAAGGAGGCGTTGATGATGTAGGAATCTCTCTGATATCCGTCAAACTGGATAGACTCCTTATGCTCGTTTTTCCATTCTCTTCTCCACTTGACAAGATAGTAGTCTATCTTGCTTGCAAGCATCTCGCAGCCGGGCAGAGGAATTATGCCGAGCTTGCCGACGGGAATGGATTTAAAATCTTCGTATTCAGCCATTGCGGTTCCCTCCAAATCTTATTATAAAACTATTCTACAATATTTTGGAGAATTTGAAAAGGGAATATCGAAAAAAGGGGGTGAAAATTTGTATAAAATAAAACATTATATTTTGGTTATTTTGCCGAGATTGATGTAACCGTTACAGCACATAGCTGCGGTCGATATTGATAACGCAGAAGCATTTGCCGTTCCTCTGCCTGACACGTTTCTCGACCTCCGCCCTGAACTGCTCCTCGCTGAGCTTTGATTTATAGGGCAAAACGACATCAAATATAAGATTGGTGTGGGTCGGGCCGTCCACCACTCTGAAGTCGTGGATAGTCGCGTCCGATTCTATCTCTTTAACCGTCTCGGTCACGAGCGCCCTGAATCTGTCGGTCTCCTCATCATCGACCATGATAGGATCCATGTGAATGGAAAGCTCGATGCCGAGCTTCTCCCGCACCTCGCGCTCGATAAGGTCTATCATATCGTGAGCGGTCAGCAGGTCTGCGTCGGCGGGCACCTCGGCGTGAAGCGAACCGATCACCCTTGAATGGCCGTAGCTGTTGAGCACAATATCGTGAATGCCGATTATCCCGTCGTGTGAGAGCACGAGCTTTTGCAGCTTGTCGACGGTCTCTTTGCCAGGGGGCTCGCCGAGCAGCGGCCCCATCGTGTCACGGATTATGCCGATGCCCGTGAAAATAACGAAGCAGGCGACGATGATACCCATAACCGCGTCAACGGGCAGCGATGTGAAGCCCGAGGCGATAAGGGCGATGAGCGAGCACGAGGTGGCGGCGATATCACCTATGCTGTCTGCGAATACGGCGTTGACAGCGACGGAATCTATCCGCCTGCCTATCGAGCGGTTAAAGAGCGCGAGCCAAAGCTTCGCGGCGATGGATACCGCAAGGGTGACCGCCGCGGGCACGCTGAACACGGTCGGCTCGGGATTTGTGAATTTGTCAACGGAGCCTTTGATAAGCTCAACGCCGGTTATCAGGATAAAGAAAGCGAGTGTCAGCGCCGAGACGTATTCCACACGTCCGTGGCCGAAGGGATGCTCCTTGTCGGCGGGCTTGCCCGATATCTTGAAGCCGATAAGGCTGATGATGGACGAAACCGCGTCAAAGAGATTGTTGACGCCGTCGGCAACCACAGCTATACTGTGCGCCGCGGAGCCGAATATCAGCTTGAAGAGAGACAGCAAAGCGTTCAGCGCTATGCCGACCGCCCCGCTGAGTACTCCGTAACGCATTCTGACGGCTTCGCTGCCGGTATTTTCACTGTCCCTGATAAAAAGTTTGATAAGCAGCCTTGTCACGGGATCACTCCTCGGTCAAATCTTTTGAAATGTGTACGTCGAGCTGGTCATAGGGAATTGCGATTTTATTCTCGTCAAATGCGAGCTTGACCGCTTCCTGCATATAATAAAATACGTTCCAATAATCGTCGGTATGACACCAGACGAGGCAGGAAATATTCACCGAGCTTGCCGCCTGAGCGCTCACAGCGATTATCGGCTCGGGTTCGGTCAGGATAAGCTCGTTTTTACGCACCGTTTGGGCTATAACTTCCTTTGCTTTGGCGATATCGGCGTCGTAGGATATGCCGAAAACAAGGTCTATCCTGCGCTTGCTCTCGGAATTATAGTTGATTATGTTGCTGCCGGTTATATGTGAATTCGGCACTATAACTCGTTTGTTATCAACGGTTATAAGCTCGGTATACATCATTTTGATCTCGTGCACCTTGCCGCTGACCGTGCCGAGGTCGATATAATCGCCGCTCTTGAACGGGTGGTTGATGAGTATCTGAATACCGCTGGCGAATTGGCTGACGCTCGCCTGCAAGCCGAGGCCGGCGGTGATGCCGGCGGCGCCTATGGCGGCTATGAACGAATTGACGTCCACATTCATCGTCGAAAGTGCCGACAAAATGACCGCAAATTTAAGCAGCAGCACGACGATGGTCTTGATAAAAGTGTGTATCGACGGGTCTATCCCCCTCGCCCTCATGCCCTTGACCACCAGCTTGCCCACGAGGTTTGACAGCACGAAGCCGACGACCACGATTATGACCGCGCCGAGAAGCAGCGGCGCCTTTGAAACGACAAATTTCACCACATCATCCCACTCAGGGAAAATGTTTGATTCTGCAAGTTCTATATCTCCGACTTTCATATTTATCTCCTTTCACTCACGGCTCAAAATCCACTTTGCGTAATTTTGAGCATTTACAAATGATATTGTACTCTTTTAAAAACGAATTGGCAATACTGCCGCAACTAAAATTTTAAAAACAGTCTTTTTTGTCAAAAAGTCTATTGAAATTCTCAAAAAAATACTCTATAATTTAATCTAATTAAAAATATAAAGAAGGTGAAAGAAACATGGCCTCCGAGGTTATAAACGCAGTGCTCAGCGCGGAAAAAGCCGCAGCCGATTCCTATGCGGAGTCCGCCCAAAAATGCGACTTGCTCAAAGCCGAAGCCCACGAAAAGGCAAGATCCATCCAAAAAGAAATGAAGGACGAAGCTCTCGCAAAGGCAAAAGAGATCAAAGCCCGTGCCGAAGCCGAAGCTGCAAAATTGCAGGAGGAAGCCTCAAAAAATGCAGCAGCCGAGGCAGCCCGTCTCAAGGCCGACGCTCTCGGCAAGAGCGACGGCGCGGTCAAAACTCTTTTATCCCGTTTCATCTGACTCAGGCAATAATCAATTAATCTTTAACGATAGGAGGTGTTTTCTTGGCAAAACTCAAAATGAAGTATCTCGAAATCGTTGCACCGCTCGAGCAAAGCAAGGAGATAGTCGATATGCTCCAGCTCCGCTCGGTCATCGAGCTTCACTCGCATGAGGAGCAGGAGGGACTGACCTCGCTCGAATCCGGCAGGACTGCGGCTCAGCTCACAAAATACCGTGACTGCGCTCAGACCGCCCTCGACATCCTCAACCGCTACGCCCCCGCAAAGAAGGGGCTGGTCGAGTCGTTTATCCCCGAGCTTCGCGAGATGACCGTATCCGAGTATCTCGGCAAATCCGATCAGGCTGATGAGCTGCTCTCCCTCTGCTACAAGATATGCGACAGCGAGAAGGGCATTGCGGAGGCAAAAGCGGCTATCGCCCGTTACGGCGCTCTGCGCGAGGGTCTTGAGCCTTGGCTCGGCCTCGACGTGCCGATGAAATTCAGCGGCACTCAGACCACGGCGGCGTTTATAGGCACCCTGCCTGAGGACTGCACGGCTCAGAGCCTTGATATCGCCCTCGCCGAAGTCCTCGACCCCGAATGCGGCTTTGAGTGCGAGGTGATATCGCATTCAAAGGACAGAAGCTGCATATTTGCTCTCTGCAATAAGAGCAGCTCCGGGGAAGTGTTCAACGCGCTGCGAGGTCTCGGCTTCGCTTACCCGACCGACCCGACCAAGCACCCGCCGAGGGTTCGTTACGAACGCTATGCCGCGGAGATCGAAAAGCTCCGCGAGCAGATAAAGCAGAGCGGCGAATATATCGCCTCACTCGGCGACAGGCGCAGCGATATCGAATTCGTCAGGGATTACTTCTCGATAAGAGCCGACAAATACGAGGCTCTGGGCAACCTCAGCGCGAGCGAAAGCGTCATCGTCATCGACGGCTACGTCGCAGAGAAGAACGTGGACAAGCTCGTTGCAAAGCTCGAGAAGAAATTCACCGTTGCGGTCTCCGTCACGGAGCCGCCGGAGGATGCGGATATCCCGGTCTTGCTTGAAAACAACAGATTCAACGCCCCGATGGAAGCGATAACCGAAATGTACGCGCTCCCGTCCAAGGACGACCCAGACCCCAGCCCGATAATGGCATTTTTCTATTATTTCTTCTTCGGATTAATGCTCTCGGACGCCGGCTACGGCCTGCTGATGGTCATTTTCACAACGATAGCCAAGAAAAAATTCAAGCTCAGCGACAAAATGCGTAAGACGATGGATCTGTATTTTTACTGCGGCATCTCGACCGTATTTTGGGGCGCAATGTTCGGCGGCTGGTTCGGCGATATAATCCCCGTTATCGCCAACAACTTCTTCGGCAAAAGCCTGACTACCGCAGACATCGCCATATGGATGGATCCCCTCTCGGGCAACAATCCCATGACGCTGCTGCTGTTCTCATTCCTCTTCGGCATATGCCACCTCTTCCTCGGCCTCACCGTCAGGCTGGTAATGCTTTGGAAAGAGGGCAAGAAGCTCGACGCGCTTTGCGACACCGTGCCCATCTATCTGCTCGTAACGGGCATAGCCCCGATATGCGCCAACATGGTGGCCGGCGGCTTCCCGCAGACGGTGCTCACAGTCGGCAAATACCTTGCCATTGCGGGCGCAGCGCTTGTAGTGCTGACCTCCGGGCGCTCGTCAAAGAAGCTGCTCGGCAAGCTCGGCGGCGGCCTTTACGGTCTTTATAATGTCGGCTCGGGCTACCTCGGCGACGTGCTTTCATACTCAAGGCTGCTCGCCCTGAGCCTTTGCACAGGCGTTATCGCCCAGGTCGTCAATATGCTCGGCACTATCCCGTCGAATCCCGTTGCAAAGGGCATTCTGCTCTTCTTTGTCTTTATCTTCGGCCACACGGTGAATATCGCTATCAACATGATAGGCACCTATGTCCACACCAACAGGCTCCAATACGTTGAGCTGTATTCAAAATTCTATGAGGGCGGCGGCAGAGCCTTCGCCCCGTTCGGCACAAATACAAAATATATTTCTCTCAAGGAGGAAAAAGTCAATGAATAATCTCGGTATAGTTTTTGCACTCGTAGGCGCTGCTTTCGCAGCCATTTTCGCAGGCATGGGTTCGGCTAAGGGCGTCGGCCTCGTCGGTCAGGCAGGCGCAGGCGTCATCACCGAGGATCCCTCAAAATTCGGTAAAGTCCTTATTCTCCAGATACTCCCCGGCACCCAGGGCCTTTACGGCTTCCTTGCAGCCATCCTTGTTCTTCTCCAGGTCGGCATCATCGGCGGCTCCTATGAGCCTATCTCGCTTGCAAGAGGCCTGCTCTATTTCGCAGCCTGCCTGCCCATCGCCATTGTCGGCTACTTCTCGGCAATAGCTCAGGGCAAAGCCGCAGCGGCGGGCGTTAGCATCGTTGCCAAGAAGCCCGACCAGAGCGGTAAGGCGATCACTCTCGCCGTCATGGTCGAGACCTACGCCGTGCTTGCCCTGCTTGTTTCCCTGCTTTCAATCATAAGCGTTTCCGGCCTTGATGTTTGATTAAGCGAGAGGATGAACTCCCGATGACAGGTTTAGAAAAAATTATTTCAAAAATAAACTCCGACGGGAAAGCAAGATGCGATTCCGCCGAGGCCGCAGCGGCAGCCGAGTGCGATAAGATAATCGCCGCTGCCCGTGAGGACGGCCAAAAGAATGCCGACGCAATTATCGCCGCCGCCGAAAAGGAGATCGAGCAGATAATCGCCGTTGCGAAATCCGGCATCACTCAGCAGGAGAGGCAGACGCTGCTCGCCGCAAAGGTCGAGGCGGTCAACGAGACTCTCAATAAGCTGCTCGCGGCCGTTAAAGCTCTGCCCGAGGATCAATACTTTGCCTCGGTCATCAAGCTCGCCTCCGAGAGCGCCATGAAGGGCGAATGCACCGCATACCTCGGCTCGGCGGATCTTACAAGGCTGCCCGCCGATTTTGAGGCGCGTCTTTGCTCCGCTCTGAGCGCAAAAGGCTCGACCTGCACCCTTTCAAAGGAAGCGGCTCGCATTGAGAGCGGCATCATGCTCGTCTACGGCGATATCGAGGTCAACTGCACCTTTGAGGCCGTTATCGAGTCAAGCGCCGACGAGCTGAAGGCTCAGATCGGCGAAATGATATTTTAGGCGGTGAAGAATATGCACGAAACCGAATACGCCTACGCCGTGGCGAGGATAAGAGCCAACGAAACGAAGCTGCTCACACGAGCCGATATTGATCAGCTCATTGAGGCGGAGAGCTATGAGGCGGCAGTCAGACTGCTTGCCGACAAGGGCTTTGCCGTCCCCGAAAAAGGCGAGAGCTTCGACATTGCGGAGAAGGATCTGAGCGGCGCATGGGAGCTGATCGAAGAATGCGCCCCCGACGCCGAGCTGCTCGAGGCGCTCGTCATTGCAAACGACTTCACCAATCTCAAGGCAGCGGTGAAATGCGTTTTCTCCGACCTTGACCCCGCCGCATACTACATTTATCCCTGCGTTACCGACACGGCCGTTATGACCGAAGCTATCAAGAACAACGACCTTGAGCTGCTGCCCGAATATCTGCGCCCGTGCGCCGAGAAGGCTATGACGGCGGTATCCAAGCTCTCGAGCGGTCAGCTTGCGGAAACTGCGATAGACAAAGCCTCGCTTGAGGCTCGCCGCAGCTTCGCCGCAAAGGCGGGCAGCCCCCTGCTTGAGGGCATAGCCGACCTGCTTGCGGTCGCCGCAAATATCAAGCTCGCTCTGCGCTGCGCCAAGATGAACAAGAGCGCGGACTTCGCGCTTGACGCCGCCTGCGAGAGCAGCCTTGACTTCGAGGAGCTGCTGAGCCACTGCTCAACACCCGAGAAAGCCGCCGAATATATCGCGGCGACGGATTACGGCTTCCTTGCCGAGAGCCTCGGCGAGAGCTTCACGGCGTTTGAGAAGCAGTGCGACAACGAGATAGTCTCAAGGCTTGAGAACGCTAAATACGCGACCTTCGGCCCCGACCCGCTGATAGCTTATTACTACGCAAAGCAGGCGGAGGCAAAAAACGTCAGAATAATCCTCTCCGCCAAGGCAAGCGGAGTCCCCGCAGAGATAATTTCAGAGAGAGTGAGGGATATATATGTATAAGATAGCCGCCATGGGCGATAAAGACAGCATCTACGGCTTCGCCTCGCTCGGCATCAGTATATTCCCCGTCACCGACCCCGCCGAGGGCGCTCACACTCTGAGGAAGCTCGCCGACAACGGCTACGGGGTAATATATATAACGGAGCAGCTCGCCGAGGGGATGCTCGAGGAGATCGAGCGTTACGCCTCAAGGCCGCTGCCCGCCATAGTTCCCGTGCCCGGTGTCAGGGGCAATACGGGGCTCGGGCTTGACAGCGTCAGCAAATTCGTCGAGAAGGCCGTCGGCTCCGATATACTGTCATAAACTAATGAAAGGCGTGGCACACAAGAAATATGAGTAAAGGTGTTATAACTAAGATCTCCGGTCCGCTCGTCGTTGCCTCCGGCATGAGAGACGCCAATATGTTTGACGTCGTGCGTGTCAGCGACAGCCGTCTGATCGGTGAAATAATAGAAATGCACGGCGACCGAGCCTCGATCCAGGTCTATGAAGAGACCTCGGGCATAGGCACGGGCGAGCCCGTCGAATCCACTAACGAGCCGCTGAGCGTTGAGCTCGGCCCCGGCCTCATCAAGGGCATATTCGACGGTATCCAGCGCCCGCTGAACGTCATACGCGACCTCGTGGGCAACAGCCTGACGAGGGGTATAGAGGTTCCCGCCCTGAGCAGAGACGCCCGCTGGCACTTTGTTCCCACCGTCAAGGCGGGCGACAGGGTCAAGGGCGGCGACGTGCTCGGCACGGTCAAGGAGACCGATATAGTCAACCACAAAATAATGGTTCCCCCTGCCGTCTCCGGCACGGTCAAGAGCATAAGCGAGGGGGATTTCACCGTCACCGACCCCGTAGGCGTTATCACCAAGGATAACGGTGAAGATTACACATTCACCCTCATGCAGAAGTGGCCTGTCAGAAAGGGCAGACCCTATGCAAAGAAGCTCTCGCCCGACGTGCCCCTTGTAACGGGACAGAGAGTTATCGACGCACTCTTCCCGATAGCCAAGGGCGGCGTTGCTGCGATTCCCGGCCCGTTCGGCAGCGGCAAGACCGTCACCCAGCATCAGCTTGCGAAATGGGCTGAGGCAGATATCGTCGTCTACATCGGCTGCGGCGAACGCGGCAACGAGATGACCGACGTTCTTAACGAATTTCCCGAGCTTATCGACCCGCACACAGGCAAATCGCTCATGGAGCGCACGGTGCTGATAGCCAACACCTCAGATATGCCCGTTGCAGCCCGTGAGGCTTCGATATACACCGGCATCACGATAGCCGAATACTTCCGCGACATGGGCTACTCCGTCGCTCTTATGGCGGACTCCACCTCGCGTTGGGCGGAGGCTCTGCGTGAAATGTCCGGCAGGCTTGAAGAGATGCCCGGCGAGGAGGGCTACCCCGCTTACCTCGGCAGCCGCCTTGCACAGTTCTACGAGAGAGCCGGTCGAGTTATTTCGCTCGGCACAAACGGCAGAGAGGGCGCCCTCTCCGTTATCGGTGCGGTTTCGCCCCCCGGCGGCGACATCTCGGAGCCCGTTTCGCAGGCGACCCTTCGTATAGTCAAGGTCTTCTGGGGTCTTGACTCGGCTCTCGCCTACAAGCGCCACTTCCCCGCCATCAACTGGCTCACCAGCTACTCGCTCTACGCAGATTCGCTCGGCAAATGGTTCAACGCAAACGTCAGCGACGAATGGATGACCCTCAGAGGCAGGCTCATGAGCCTCCTTTCGGACGAAGCCGCCCTTGACGAGATAGTCAAGCTCGTCGGTATGGACGCGCTCTCCGCCCCCGACAGGCTCAAGATGGAGGCTGCCCGCTCAATCAGAGAGGACTTCCTGCATCAGCTCGCGTTCCACGAGGTGGACACCTATTCATCGCTCAAAAAGCAATATTATATGATGAAGCTCGTCACCGAATTCTATGACGAATCGCTCGACGCACTCGGCAAGGGCGCGGATATCGAGGATATCGTCAAGCTGCCTGTCAGAGAGTCGATAGGCAGATTCAAGTATATCCATGAGGATAATATCGACGACGAATACGCAGCCGTATCGGCCGCCCTTAAAAAGCAGCTCAAGAACGCTGTGGACAGCAAGGAGGATTTCTGATGCCCAAGGAATACAGAACGATACAAGAGGTCGCAGGCCCCCTTATGCTCGTGCGTGAGGTCGAGGGCGTCGCATATAACGAGCTCGGCGAGATAGAGCTTGCAAACGGCGAAAAAAGGCGTTGCAGAGTCCTTGAAGTCGACGGCACGAATGCCCTTGTGCAGCTCTTTGAAAGCTCGACCGGCATCAATCTCGCCGAGAGCAAGGTGCGCTTCCTCGGCAGGCAGATGGAGCTGGGGCTTTCGCTCGACATGCTCGGCAGAGTTTTCGACGGTCTCGGCAGACCAATTGACGGCGGCCCCGAGATAATCCCCGAGAAACGCGCGGATGTCAACGGCGTGCCGATGAACCCCGCCGCAAGAAGCTATCCGCAGGAATTCATCCAGACCGGCGTGTCCGCTATCGACGGCCTTAACACCCTCGTCAGAGGTCAGAAGCTGCCGATATTCTCAATGTCCGGTCTGCCCCACGCCAACCTTGCCGCTCAGATAGCAAGGCAGGCAAAGGTCAGGGGCACCGACGAGCAATTCGCCGTTGTCTTTGCCGCAATGGGCATCACCTTCGAGGAATCCGACTACTTCGTCCAGAGCTTCCGCAGCACGGGCGCTCTCGACAGGACGGTCATGTTCTCAAACCTCGCAAACGACCCCGCGATCGAGAGAATAGCTACCCCCAAGATGGCGCTCACCGCCGCAGAGTACCTTGCCTTTGACAAGGGTATGCACGTGCTCGTCATCCTGACCGATATCACCAACTACGCAGACGCCCTGCGTGAAGTCTCCGCCGCAAGGAAAGAAGTGCCCGGCAGGCGCGGCTACCCCGGCTATATGTATACCGACCTCGCCTCTATCTATGAGAGAGCGGGCAGGCAGAGAGGCAAGCAGGGCAGCATTACGATGATACCCATACTCACCATGCCCGAGGACGACAAGACCCACCCCATCCCCGACCT
>OIZX01000443.1_pt1 | contig 29038 bp, 58 predicted proteins | sample 1588621 | NCBI WGS metagenome assembly OIZX01 (sample SAMN03283276) | human gut metagenome | biome: human-associated habitat; material: feces | host: Homo sapiens | place: Peru | collected 2012 | reverse complement strand
CGCGGTAATTACCGACATCGATAAGTTTAACAACCTGTGTGTGACAGTAAATTTATCAGCGGAGCATCTGTGTGACGCGCTGTATGATAGGTTGGGAATTAAGAAACACAAGTCATAAAAGGTTGACAAACGACAACGGCTGATGTATAATAAGAAGAAAAAGGAGTAAAAGATAATGGCTGACTACGAACCCCGTGAGCTGAGAAAGTGTTGGTTGTGCGAAAGAGAGATTGGCCCCCAAACCGACATGCGTCTTTGGCAGAACTATATCTGCTCTCGCTGTGCAAAGGTTCTACGCGGCGTAATCAAGAATCCTCCGAAAAGTGCGAGAGCGACTAGCGTGCTCTCAAACGACAAGGCGAGCGATTTCGTCAGAACTCATTTCTGTAACTTCTGTCTTATCAACCCAGACCATCGTTGTAAGGTCGAACAGGAACTCGATTGCATGCGACATAAGATTGACTTCGCCTTCGTCGAGATGTTGCGTGAGCAGGGCGTTGACGTTGAAATCGAGCAAATCTTTGAACAACGTATTATGGCAGGTAAAAAAGAATGGGAATGCGAAGGCTGCCATCGGACGATTCCTGTCGACGAAATGTTTGCAAAGGTTTCGATTCAGGCTGGGGAAAAGTATCCACAAGAACATCGTATGTGTGCGCTGTGTATGAAGAAGTATAACCGCCGTTTCCAACGAAGAATGGAAGAGAAACAGGCGAAAAATGAAGAAAATTAGTCTAAATAGAGGCTAAAAATAAAGCGTTACGAATTTATAAGCCTTACGGCTTATAAATTATAACAAGTATTTTTTTGATTTGGTGGTCGGGCGTGGTCACGGGTGGTTAAAAAGGGTCAAAAATGGTTAAGGACCTTTATCTCTAAAAAGTCCTTTTTTCACACCCCCACTAAACAGAGGCGGTTCCGCCGCCCATAGGAGTAAAAACAATGAACAAGTTAACCAATTTAGTAAACGAGTCAACTAATTTCGAGCTCGAACACGAACTTCGATATCGTCTTCCGAAGTCGGTCTTCGTCCAACTCATGGCGAGTCCATACAAACCGTTCACGATTGTTGACCGTGTCATCATCCGTCAGCTTTGGACGCACAACGATGGCATCGTCCGTAGCCGTATCCGCGAACTCACCGACAACAACGGAACCGTCGCATACAGCGCGTGCACAAAGTACCGACTCAACAAAGACAACCAACTCGAATTTGAGCAACCCATTCTCCCGACCGAATTCGCACAAATCCGCAGTCTTTACTCGGAGTCACCGCTCGACGAAAAAGTCCGTCTCTATTTCCTGACCAAAGAGAACCCGAACGTCTATTTTGTCGCTGACCTTCCGACGTCATCGGACGAAATCATCATCGAGATTGAGTGCCCGAAAGATGTGAAGCCTGTGATACCGAAATGGTTGTCGGAGAACGTGATTAAATGACGTTCTGAAAACCTTCGAGAAACCCCTACGAAAGGGGTTTTTTGTTAGGAAAAATGTGTAAAAAACCTAACAAAACCTCTGGAAAAGCGTGATCGGGGCGGCGGTCGTAGTCGTTCATCGTCTAAAAACATTAGGAGCGGACGGCTGAAAATATCGGGAATCTGTGGTCAAACCAAGGAAAAACTGGCTCATAAAAGTGGCATTGTCTGCACCAAACTGGCTCATTTTTTGGGGATTATTTGCACCTTTGGCGGCGGTCGTAGTCATCGAACGACTCGACAAACCGTCATCGAATGTGTCGATTCTATTCCTTTTTTGGCATCATCGACCATCGGATTTTATGCCATTTTGGCACATTGGGAACACCCGAAAGTATGCCATTGTGGGTATAGTCCCGCCGCCGACGAACGGATAAAACGCACGATGTCAGCGGTCGATTTCCCCGACATTACGACAGTATAATCGTGATTAGACTAATCCAAATTCTACAATTGCAAAGTCCATAAAACAACGTCGAAAACACCCAAAAAGTTATGTCCCATTTTTGGTACATTGTCCCATTTATGGTACATTAAAAATAACACGATTCGTGTTCTCGATCGGGCACACAGCCGCCGCCGAAGTCCTACTATTTAGTGGGGTTCTGGCGGTTTCATCGGTTTTTATAAGACACGATTCGTGTTCTGATTTTCGGATAGGGCGGCGGGAGTCATCGGACGGTGTTTTTGTCACTTTATTTTGTCACTTTGAGTAGCCGTTTTTTACATCAGAAAATTCCAAAAAAAATTTTTTCAAAATACGGTTGACAAATAACCGCCGCCGTTATACAATGGTAGTGTCGGAAGGGGACGAGAGCCCCACGGCAGGAGAAAAAATTATGACAGACTTGGAACAATTTATGGCAGAATGTGAAGCACTCGGCAAACGCTCGGACAGAAAACGCGGCAAAGACAAAACCCCGCGCGTGAACTCGGTCGAACTCAAGACCCCGAAGTCAGCGGACGTCGTCCCTGTTGGTTTGACCAAGGAGGAAATCGAAGCTGTCAACGCAGGCATCATAGCGTCCTCGCTCGGACCCGACAGTCTTTGCTGGAAGTGTTTGAACGCTCACGACAACATCCGTCACAGCTGTGAGAAGTTTAAGACGGGATGCCCCATTGATGGCAGTACATACAATCAGGAAGAGGGCCCGCTCGGGACGGAGTATAACATCAGGACGTGCCCGTGCTTCAAGTTTGAATACGATCGCCCGCAGCCGTTCAGAGACATCGTCAAAATCATCGCACATTGGTGTGGGGTGGCGACAGCGACCGTATGGCGTAATCGTGATAGATTCCTGACGATGTACAACGAGATGTGCCCCGAATGTGCTTTCACTGTGTTGGACGAGACCTACGACGAGGAGGAGGATGAATATGATGATGACATTATTGAGTGAGATGGGAAACATCGCGGAACTTTACCGCACCGATTTGATTTGTGGAGTTGGGATGTGTATGGCGGCGGTCATCATTATCATCATCGCTTACTTCACGATTATGGACCACCTTGAAAGCAAGGCGGCGAGGGAAACGTTGTTGGTCCTCGGAGTCCTCGTAATTCTGTTGGCGATAGGTATACTCACCTGCAAGATTGTCGCTTTAGGCAAATTTGAGCTCGCTTTGAAGGGTTCCGCCGCCGTAATCGAAAACGCAGGCGAACTTTTGTTGCGGAATCGTTTTTGAGGTCAGTATCAGCCGAAATCTCGGCACATACGAAACTTTGGCGGTTCGGTTGAAGAAGTTGTCGACCTCGGCCTTCGTTGTCCGTATTTTACCGAAAAGATGGGATTGGCGGCGGAGGTCGGGTGGAACTTTTATCGTAGAATCGATTTTAAGGTCGCTGAGCAATGATTACAATCACAAAAACGAACCGTTGGCATCGTCCTCGATAGATTTATCGACCGAGAGCTTAAAGTTTTTTCTGTAGTGTTGTAGCAGTAAAGAAACACAAAGAATTAAATTGGCGGCGGGAGTCATCGCCGTAGGAGGTTATATGAGCACAGAGTTTTACAGTTTTTTGGAAGCATTGAGTTTCTACGCCATATGGATGTTGTCGGTATGCAGCACCATTGACCTTTTCAAGGAGACCAGAGGATGCGGACGCATCAGTCGATGGGGAAAGGTGTTGGCGGTCATCAGCATCCTATCTACGATGGCAGCGTTCGTTTACACCGTGTTGCTCGGAGAAAGGGTGCTTGCATAAGTCAACGGGAGGCGGATGGTTTTCTGTTGAAAAGTCAATAGGGGCGGCGGGAGTCACAATAGGTTGACACCGACCGTCCTTTATGCTATAATGACGTTACGGTGGGAGAAGCGTAGTCCCGCCGCCGATTCTTACGATAAGGAGGAACGACGATGTTCCACGGATCTGTAATGGGGAAAATAGTGACCCCGATCAACGCAAGCGACGAGAAACGCCCCAGCGGCAATACCCACAGAAGGGCGACGTATACAGTATGCACAGGCAAAGACGGCTATGGTAAGAATAGTCACTTCTGCAATATGGATATGATTGCCATCGGAGGGGCTGCTTACGAAGCGGAGAAGAAGTTGCACAAGGGCGACCATGTGTACGTTGTCTTTCACGCAGAGGCGGCGGATAACGACGGTCATTTTACGTTCTATGTTGATTCACAAAGAAGGGCGAATTGTGCTGACAACGCCGAAGACACTATGACGGATGAGGAGTTCGAAGCAAGTCTCCCGCCTATTGATTTTTGAGATGAGAGGGCTTGAGGATTCAGAGATTGTTTTGTCTTTATGATTCCTCACCTTCCCTCGCGCGCGCGCGTTTAAGGGATCTCTCCGAGGGTATATACTCTTTACTAATGTACTCTCTATATATAATATATAAATATATTATATATTACTATTATTTTATATATCTATATTATTATATATAAATATATAATAATATTATTACTATTATTTATTATATTACTCTTACTTTCTTTTTTAATATATATTAATATATATTTATATATATTATATATATATTATTTTCTTTTATTATAATATATTTATATATTATAATATATATAATAAAATAAATAACTAATAATTTAATATAATAACTAATAATTTAATAAACATATTCTCTTATTTAATAAACATATTCTCTTATATATATCTATACTCTCTTATATATCTAAGTATTTCTATATACTCACTTCAATTATATAGAGTTCTAAATCTTTAGAAACACTGGATATCCATAGGTATATACTATTTTCCATGGAAAAAATAGTAACTTTAGGAGTGATAACGACTAAAGTTGCTATTTTTTCCATAAAATCACTAGCGAACGTAGTGAGCTAAATCTTATATATTCAAGAGATAACTATATACTACTCTTAATAATTACAGTAGACTATATACTCTCAATAACTACAGTAGTTCTTCTATATACAACTAACCCTCGGAGAGGAATATAAGAAAGGGGTTTATAGGGGGAAACAAAAAAATCGATAACATCCTCGATGAGAGAAGACATACTTCATCCCGACAAGAGTAGTCATTGAGAGTAGTCCTGTACATTCCCGAGGATTCTCCCGAAGTAGAAAAGGGCTAACGCCCTCTTCACTCCCAGGCGCTTCGCGGGATGGTTTGGGACTGACGGTCGTTTCACTCCCTTGTCCCAAAGGTTGTATCTTTTGATGTGAGTCATAAAGAAGAGAGAGGGCACAAAGATACTTACAAGGCGGCGGGAGTTGGCATCGGATTACGCCATCAAAAAAAAACATCCGCCGCCGATGTCACAAAAGGTTGACATATTTATCTCCCCGTGATATACTATGTATGCTGAAGGGCGATGAGGTTTTTATACGTGACCTTTGAGGACTACTTACCACTTTTCGCACCTCCGAGGTCTGCGGGTTTTTATGAATTTCCCCGCCAAAGTTCTCCTATGTTTTCCCTTGTCGCCCTCCAGCATCGTTTGCCAAAAGGAAACAACGTCACAGAAGGTTGACATCCGCCGCCTTCGGTGATATAATAAAATCACAAAATCGATACGGGGGTTCGTTCCCGAAAGGAAGGTAGGAATGAGTTGTAAATGCTGTGGCTGCACCTGCCACAAACACACCACTGATACAGACGCTTATATGTTCTCGGAAGAGTACGCCCAAAAGATGGCGGAGATCTCGGCTGACACCGAAGCTACCCCCATGTCCCTTCACGGGCACATCGTGTGCGAAGTTCACCCCGACGAAGATATAAAGGCTCTGGCGGCGGAACTCTCCTCCCTCGTCGATTAACCGACAATCGGGAGAGTCGCGGTTAGGACGACATCAACCGCTGCCTTCTTCCGTAGTCATACATGTTCTTTGTTTTCTTTTCATATGTATACCTCCTATTAACACTCCGCTGTAGTCGTCCCAGCGGGGTGCTTTTATTTTACTTCCGCCGCCTCACAAAGAGAATAGCCTAATCTGACGAACGTCGACATCGAGGTTAAAGAAGTTATCGACCGAACCCCCAACGTTCCTGTAATGAGATAGTTTTTGGGCGAGATTTACCTCGGAATCGATTTTGAGATGATTCTGCTCAACTGGAGTGGACAAAAACAGACCGTTGGTTCTCTCCTCGACAACTTATTCAATCCACCGCCCAACGTCGCTTAAATCACAGCAGGAAGTCAAATGGGCGGGGTATAATAAAAATAAGGCGGCGGCTCTCTAAAAAAATCCCCGCCCCAATAAATAATCATCACAAAAGGTTGACATTTCCACCCGCCCCGTGATATAATAAAAGAAAAAGAATTAGTGAGGCGTCCCTATTCCGCCGCCCACGAAGGAGTTATCATGAACTATACAGCAGACGATATGACAGGCATTGTCGGCGTTCCCACAGACGAAGCCGAAACCACTGTACAATTTGACCGCAGTGGTGATATTATGAATATCTGTACGTCCGACAACACTGTTGTCACCAAGCTCCGCCGCCTTCTCAAAGAACATCCCGAAGCTTACACCCTTACCCGTATCTCGACCGACAAGGACGGCAACCACGTATTTTATACGCTCACAGCCCCGAAGAAGCTCCTCACCTTCCGTGCACCGTTCTCTATGGACGACGACCGTCTCGCCGAAGCAGGACGTCGCTTGGTGGCCATAAACGCGGCTCGTAACGCATCGGTCGACAACGACTGACGGCAGCATAAGTCGATAAATTTATATCGATAAAAAATCCACGGGCGGCGGCTCTTACAATCGTCGCCTACTCCCACGAGGTACCACTATGAGACAACATCTAATCACCCCCGAACAAATAGCCGCAGACTTCGGCGTTAAGTCCATCGACGACCGTATCTACGAGCTCCTTGAGACCGCTGACGATGCCACCAAATTGAGGGTCTTGAACCTCCTCAAGTCCCCCGTCCAGCCTCCGTCAAAAAGCGCTGACACCGACCGTAATCAGTTCACGCTGGACGACTACTACGACCCCTATTACGGCGACTTCGATCCCGATATGCAATCATATCAGTAAAATTGTGTCGATAAAAAACGATATCGATTTGTGAGAAATCTTAAGGTAATCTTAAGGTTTCTTTTTTCGTTGTCGGCAAGAGCTGCTGCCTCTATGTACCAAAAATGGTACATCAAATCCGCGCCATAGTTACCCCCTTGCTCCCATAAGAAGTGCCAAAATATGAGTAATTTTTTATCTTATATAGATATTTTTATATCGATATAAATTGAGCGATATGGTCGGTTACCTGGTGGTGTGGGGCGATCTGTCGGACGCTGACCTGGACGGCGTGGACGATCTATTACGAACGACGACGAGCGGGGTTTTGGTGCGGTATAGTACCCCCTGGTAGGAATTCGGCGGTATAATACGCCCAGGCTATGACCAATCCTGATGTGGGGGAGGGGCGATGTTAACGAATGATGACATCGAGGGGGTGGGGTTGAAAACGATTTATTCAATGGTCACTATCGTGAAAACCCAAATGTTCACACTTTACAGTTGAAAAGCCACAAAGCAAATGCAAATGCTATACCAAATCCTAGAATGTAACCTATTATTTCTATAATCACTTATATCACCTCCTTATTTATGAAGTTTCATCCAAATTGCTACCAAAATCATGAATACAAATCCAACCATGATTAATCCACTCAACGTTTGCATTTCGCCTCACCTCCTTTATCTATAGTTTTTCAAAACGGCGTCAGCCGTAATTGCCAACGCACGTTCGGTTGCTTTGTCCAACTCATCTTTCTTCTGTTGAAGTTGTTCAATGAATTTTGGCAGAGCTTTTGTCGTATCACCCCACAAACGAGCGATATCCCACCCGATTTGATTGATTTGTTTAACAATCTCTTGACTTTGCCCGTCGACAAAGTGCCATTTAGTTATTGACACTCCGTCGATGTTTGTCTTCCACGTAATCTCCCAATGGTGGTCCGCCATTGTAGAGCGAACAGCCGTCGGGGCTGATAGTCCCACGAACGAGCTTGGAACATAAAGGGCATAGGTTGACAGACTATGTCTTTCTACGCGAACAACGAAAGCTTGTTTCTCGTTGAAATCAACCTTTGTTTTCTTTTTGACATTGCCTGGGATTTCGAGACGGTCAAAGTTATTGTTCGTCGAAATGCCTGAAGTAAACCAACCACGATCGGTGCGGCAGATTTCTCCATCTTTGTCGAAGAAGATGATGTCGCCGAGTTCATAGGCTTTGCCATTGACATCGATTGAGAAGGGGTTGTACCATTTTGCAGTTTTGTAAAGTTTCATTTTTGTATCTCCTTTTAGGGTTATTTAATGTAGTTTTTAAGTTCTTCGACGATTGCGGGAGTGATGACTAAACATTTTCCATTTATGTCATCAAAAATTTCGATCTTGTGTTTGACAGCGACCGCTGTTATTTCTTCGGAAGTCCATCCATAACCTTGTATGAACTTAAATGACAAGTCATATTCATTGAGAAATGATGTGCCTAAATGCTTCCGAGATAACAGACCCTTTCTTTCGTTTTCGAAACAGGCTATTGCGATGTTTATAATCGCTCTTTCCGCATGTCTGTTGGTGATGTCTTCGGCGACTTGTATGATGATTTTTATCATCTCGCTATAGTTATAGCTGCGCTCTTCAAGATATTCATCGTAAATATCCATTATAGCATTGATTTCATCGTCGCTTAAATCATCGATTGTCGTTCCGTCGAAATATTCATCGAGGATGGTTTTTATATCTTCGAGCTTATAATAAATCTCAACCATAGTATGAGTCGAGAACTCTTCGGGCGTGGGGACATACTCTTGTGCGAATTGTTTTGTTGACATTTCTTTCCCATTGATAATCATACTTTTATCTCCTTTTTGTATTTTTTATTCGTTGATGGTGATGGCGTAGAATGCTGGACGGCGTCCGAGTTCGGATGTGTTACAGTTGTAATAAGTGAATTCGTTGATCAAGGCGTCGAAGTCTCTGCCTGATTCTTTTGAAATCATCGAGTTCGAGAACCAAGGGCTGTTCGGATTTACATTACACGGCAGAATCATAATTGGTTTGCCGAGATTGTAAAGCTTGCGAGCTTCGGACTTGTTGATACGGTTGTAATTAAGAGCTGTGTTTTCGAACGTAAGTTTTTTGACTTGCAGGATATCACCATCGATGTCGCCTTCTTCGTTCACGGGGACTTTCATAAGATATACCGAATATTCGTTGAAACGAATGAATTCTATCTTTCGTGCCCAATCCAAAGCTTCCTCTTCGGTATCGAAGAGAATCGATTGTGCAAAATAAACATCCGATGAAAGCTCGTCAGAGAATTCGACAAAGTATTTGTAATTTTGTTCGTTGTTGATATAATTGATAAATTTTTGTTTGTTCATAAGGGCCTCCTATATTATAACATTTTTGTGAGTTTACTGATGAGAGCATCGTAAAATGCGATACTCTCATCAGTTTGTCCGATGGATTGCTCCAGTTCAGCGTCGTAATGCATGTGACTTTCGTACTCAATTTCGAGTTTAAGCAACTTGGTTGATAATTCATGACGAACATATTTCACACAAAGTAGAGTGTGATACCTTTCATTTTCGGTAAGTTTTTCCATTGGTTCAGCCCTCCTCTTGTTCTTCGTCTTCTTCGTCGCCGATTCCCAACCATTCGTAAACGGTTTCGGCATCGAACCAAAGCAAGTCGTTCAACTCTGTTTCGTCTATTCCGTCAGGATATATGTCCTCAAGAATCACTTCGAGTTGGTCAAAGCCCTCTCTGCCTTTTTCTTCCCAAATACGATTCGCCGTATCTTTTGCCCCGCTTCAAAACTCGAAATCTGCCAAACTTTGTTCTGTGTAAATTTTCATTTTTATCTCCTTCGAGGCGGCTTATTCAGCCGTCTCTTCGTTATTTTCTTCTTCCTCGTCCCATTGCGCGAGGAGTGCTTGAATGTAACTGTCGCCGAAATCTTCGCCGTAGTCTATAGCATATTCAGCAAGGTTATTTATGTCAATCCAACCTTCACGCAAGGGGTTGTCGGTTGATTCGAGATTGCCATAAACGTTAAATCTGAAATAGCTGTCTGTGGGGCAAAATTCCCCGTAATAGGCCATTCGTGCAATGTCCCACGGTTCTCTCCCACACAGGAGTTCGTCAAAGTCATCCATTGAGTAAATGGCGTCATCGCCATCTAAATACGAACAACAACTGATGAGTTCGTCGAGATCGAGGTTGTTAAGGATGCTTTTAATTTGTTCAATTTTATCTTCATATTTTGTCATTTTTATGACCCTCCTTATTGTTCCATTTGTTTTTCTACCCATTCGTTCATGGGAGTAATACTCGTTCCACCTACGTAGTTAAGACCTTCGGTGTTCTCGAAATATATTGCTTCTTCAAGAGTATCGAAATACTCTTTTTGAACCACTGTGAGACTGTCGTTGATAAAATCAAAACACATTACTTCAAAGTTCATTTTGTTGCCTCCTCGTTTTTCCAAATAATTGAATTGTAGGTTAAGCCCTCTCCATCGGTATATACCGAATCTTTGATATAAGCAATATCATCAATCTGATTTTGAATCAACTGTATGACTTTTGCTTCGCCAAGAGATTCTACATATCTTGAAAGATATGAGTATTTCTTTGAGAGATCTTCTTGCAGCACTATCGCCGCGTTTGTCTCCCATCTGAGTCTGTAACACAAAATGGAATTGATCATGCTGATACAGGATAGCTCCTCTGAGCGAAGTGCGTATTCTTTTGGTGGTTTAATATAATTCCCATTAATCCAACCACAGCCAATTGCATTCATTTCTTTGTGCAATTGTTTCTTTGCTTGTTCAAATTGTTTGTCATTCATCTGACTACCTCCTATTATTTTAAAAACACGTTTGGATGTCTGAGCGAATAATCGATGCGCTCGTATTTTTCGTCCTCAGGAACGAAACAGATATGGTATTCGCTATATACCGCTGGCACAATTTCATCGGCATCTTCAAAAATTGTTTCAATGACCCAACGAAGCCGATTTCTGTTAGCTTTAATCGAAGAAGAACCGTGGCGTTCATAGTTAATCCAGTCATTTGAGTGGGGGTGCAGCATAATAACACCGCTTACCATGCTGCTACCGCGGACGCCCACATAGGGGCGCCCCGCTTTGATGTCCGCAAGAATGCGGGAGAGTTCTGTGTTTGTGTAATGTTTCATATATACCTCCTATTAATTACAATAACGATATTTGGGAGTGATGTGCCAGTCGTTGTAACGGTCGTCGGCGTAGATTGAGCAGTTTGCGGCATATGAGCTTTTTGCAAACTCTATAGCCTCATCATAATTGTCTGCTACAACCCCAACCAATAGTAAGGGATTGTCGTTGCATTTTACATAAAAAACATAGTCTTTCCACATGTGCTACCTCCTATTAATCGTACAAAAGTACGTAAATTTTATCGAAACGGTTGATATATTCGTTAGCGAGCGGGTTGTAATCTTCACGGGGGAGATCCCAGTTGAGATTATTATGCAAGTAGTCGATCATTTGCTCTTTCGTTCCCGCGAACTCACCGCCAGGTTCACCAACTATATCAAAGACTTCGATTACGTTCTTTGCTTGTTGGAGAAGAGCAACAATTTTGTCATACTTCTTACGGCTCAACGGGAGAGGATCGATGTCGGGGACGTAAGAGAAGTATCTTCCGTCGGAATCGTAGACTTTGATTCTGTCGGGTTCTTCACGGAGAACCTCATCATAAGGTTCGATGTAAAACACACCGACTCTTTCGTTGTTAATAATTTGCCAATTGGGGTTAATAAACATTTTCAGTTCCTCCTTTATTTTTATTGTTTTAATATGTGATGGCGATGGTGTTATTACAATGATAATCATCATCGGTTTCAATTCTCCAAACGTAAACGTCTGGTTCTTTTTTCATTATATCGTTGAAGAATTCTCTGATATAACTCATTGCGTTGTCGAGAGCTTCGTCACGAGTCTCACCGACAGTGATGCCGCTGATTTTGTTTGCGCCGTCGTAAAAGCGCCACAATTCATTAATGTTAGTTTTCATTTTGTACCTCCTCGATGAGGTCGTCTATATAGCCCGTATATGCCCAACCATTCGGTGCGCTATCCAACTTCTTTTTCGCCTTGTTTAGTATATCGATTTGGGCTTGCTTAACTTGCTCGTTTGACGTCTTGATGTGACTTTGAATACCCATCATTCTGATGTATTGCATATTCGTATCATTCTCGGCTTTCAACCGCTCAATCTCGGCTTTGTACTCGGAGATGTCCCCGTAACCTTTATCATAAAGAATTTCCGCTATTTGCAGCCGTTGTTCGCCATACAAATGTTGCCCTTTTGGATTTGCATCATATGCGGCTATTGTCTGTGGGACATCAAGCATCATTTTTTCAATCTGCTCTTGTTTAGTTTTCATAGCTACCTCCTTAATTGTCGTAATATTCGTCATACTTTTGACGATATTCTTCGAGATCTTTTTCGTCTACACTGAACGTGTCGACGATTTCTTGTTCTGTCATTCCACGATTCCGACACCATTCATAAAGTTCGAAGTTGTCGTACATTTCGCTTGCCCAATCGAGCATTTCGTTGAAAAGCTGAAGTTGTCTTTCAATTGTCATATTTGGTTACCTCCTTTATTCTTCTTCTGGTTCGCACCAGTCTGGATACATTTCCTCTATCTCTTTGTCGGAGAGTTCCTTGCAACCTTCTTTTGTAATCGTTCCCGCGAACCACATCCCTGGTTCGAAATACTTACACTCGATTTCGAGTTGTGGATTATCCTCGATGAGCTTTTCGATGACGGGGATTGGGGGGCCCCAGGGAGTATCGAAGAAGATTTTGATAGAATCTTCATTCTGTTCGACACTTATTGTTGTAGCGTTCCATTTGCATCCCCAATAATTGCAATTCCAATCATACCAATTGAACCAATTTTTGGGTTGTGTTGGATCCCAACCAAGATGGTGTTTGTTTGCTTCTTCTTCGTTATGAATGATATAATCTTCGGGACATTCCTCTATAGTTTGTGGAGAGGGAATGATATTTTCAAAAGAAAAGGTTCCATTTGGAAGATATCTTTTGTTGAAGTCAACGATTTGTTCTTTTGTTCCTTTGATTGATAATGTGTTTTGACACCAATTCGGCATAGTTGTTTACCTCCTTAACAAATACCGTTTTCTCTGAACTCTTTCAAGAGTCCATATTTTTTGCCGAGAGCCTTGAAGTGATTACCCCAAGCGGCGAGATCTGCCCAACTGTAGTTACGTCTCTCGAAATTACGTTGCCATTCGATGGCTTGTTCTCTTGCTTCTTCTTTACATTGTTGATAAGTTTTAACCATTTTTGTTTTCTCCTTTTTATTTTATTAAACCCCCGATGGTTGGTCGGGGGTTTGTGAATTGATTAAAGATTTGCGAACTTCTTGTCGAGTGCAACTTTATTGAGCTCTGCAAGATGTTCGAGCAATTCGGGCGACAACGTCAACTTGTCATCGTGAGTGTTGATTTTGCGAAGCTCTTCCTCTTCGGCATCTGTCAGCTCTTTCCCGTAGGTATCTCTGATGATGTCGACGAGTTCGCCGTAGACGTCAGCCGAGTGCGAATACCCGTAACCGTGCGTTGCTTTGCCGTAATAGACAATGATACCGTTCGTATTTACGAGAACGTTCATCTCTCTGATACGACCACGACGTGGGTGATCGATGTCGGTGACGATAAAGTACGGTTGGATGAACGCACGTTCACCTTTTTTGCTGTCGATTGTGATGAAGAAGTAATCGGGTTTGCCATTTTTGTAAATAGAATTAAATTCCATAATTTGTTATCTCCTTTTTATTTATTATTTTTAATAAATTTTTTTGTTACATACATGCTGCCGCCGCAATCGCACGTCCACCAATATTTACCTTTCTGGTCTTTTTTGGTGCCGAATTCATATTCGAATGCGGCTGCTGCGTTTGGGATGTGATTGGAAAAGTAAACCGAAGATTTTATACTTCTTCCGCACTTTTCGCATTTCAAAACAATCGGGAACTCGTGTTCGTATAAGATTGCTTCGTTTTGCTTATTGAACATTGGATATTTCATTTTAACCTCCTTATTGAACTTCGTAGAACTTCGGCATTCCACCGAGTTCGTAGTTGTTGATTGTTTCTTCTGTTTCGTCGTTGAATTGAACATCAACATAATCGTTTGAGTCAAGTTCAATCTCATCATTGTAGTAAGCATCGCTTACCTTGTGGATTGCTTCGTAGTCGTCTTTTGCGTGGACTTCAACAATTCTGTTCAAAGTTTCTGTGATTGCAATGTAAAAAGTTTTCATAATCATTCCTTTTTCGGCCTTTTAGAGAGAAAGGTGTCCCAAACCTGTTGTTGTTAAAGAATTCCTTCATCTTCGAGAGCGCTCTTGATGCCGTCAAACGTTTCACACACTTCGCATCTTTTTGGGATGACATAAACGCGTTCATCATTCATAGGGAGCTTTTTAATTACGTATGGAACGCTGGGTACTTTAATAACAATAGCACCCGCTTCGTCGCCGTAATTACAGCTCTCATAAAGTTTATAGGTGTCGTCACCGACTTTCATTTCATCGATTTCGTACCAAGTGCCATAACGTCCTTCGATCTCATAATCGAGATCGGGGTTTGAGACAACATGGCCATTTTCTTCGATGACTAAATCTTCAACATCGTGGTACGCTTCAAGGAAGTCGCGAGCAAGCATCCAGTAATCTTCACTTGGACTAATTGTGAAACCGAAATCCATTACTTCACCATCGTCATAATATGGTGCATTAATATAATCAAGATCGGTTCTCATTGAATCCGAAGTCCAGACTTTGAGAGCAGCGTTGATTGCGTAATTAGGATCGTCTTTTGCTTGAATGCAATAGTCGCCTGGTCCGTATACGTCGCCATACCCTGCTGACCAACCTACGCATACGGCGAGGTGGTCGTCGAGTTTGTAGGTGCAGCAGCCCTCTTGATGGTCAATCAACCAATTGACACTGTCTTTGAGCCATTGGCTCAATTGCTTCGTTTGCATTTCTTTGCGCATGTTTGGTACCTCCAATTCGGCAAGTTCAATTTGCCAATATTCGTTTATTGTGTCTATTACTGTTTCTTCTTTGAACCCTGCGAACAACCGATAAACGTTCACTGTCTTCCAGTCGTCGGGCTCGGCTTCTTCGTCGTAGTCGTCCATATAAGCCCACTCGAGAGCTTGGTAGGCCCAAGCCCTCATTGAACCATAACGTTCAAACGCGAAGTTTGAATCTTGATAATCTGCCGTATTGACATAGATTTTGTCTGTCGGCAATTTTTCAATCGCTTCGACCGATTTTGGGAAGATGTCTTTAAATCTGTCGTAGTCCTCCTCGTGTGACCTATCCATGTCACTATACTCATCAAGAGATGAAATTTGTTGTCTCTCTTTGAGTTCTGCTAATGTGATTTTCCCCATATTTACCTCCTTATTCGAGCACTTCTATTTTTCTGTAATAGACAGTGTAATGGTAGTTGTTGTAATCTCCTGCGTCGTAGAACGAAAACGATGCGCCGTTCTCGCTTTCGGTGTATTCGTCACAAACATACTGATCTTCGTATTCTGCTTCTTTGAAAACACCATCGTCGTCAAAACAATCGGGATATGATTGATTTTTGAACTTCTTCACGAGGTGATTATACTCCTTTTTTGCTCTTTCTCGAGTAGCGTATACACTACTTCTTTGTTCGGTGTCACAGTAGTAGGTAACATCGATAACTAATAAATAGACGTATTTTTGTTCCATGGTTTGGTTCTCCTTTTTATTTGAAATTGCCCGTAACGTCGATAGCTCATCGTGTTTGTTTTAGAATTTGTACTCTTTGACGGCGTCTTTCCAACAACTGCTGTTGCAGCCGTAGCACTCTTTGATTGAGTAGTGTCGTGCTCCGTCCGCGGCAGCATCGCAGATGAGTTTGATCGGGATTTCGACGTCTTTCTCAAGTTGGATTCCCCAGCAGCTTCCGCCGCCGTTCCAGTTGTCGTAGAGAAGACAATCAACGTCTTTGCTTACGACGATTGAACCGCAGTCGGCGCGGTCTTCAGGATCCCATTTGTACCCGTCTTCGTCCCTCTTGTTGATGATTTCTTGAAGCTCAATGAGCTTTTCAAGACTCATCTTCACAGGGAAGATAAGCGACGGAAGAGGAACGCAGCAGTTGATGAGTTCGTCGAACACGCTCTCCAAGAAACCGTGACGTTCAAGGCTGTCTTCGAGCGTATTTAACGTGTGTTGAAGCTTCTTTTTGGAATAACCTTGAGTTTTTGCCAACCACACCAACGAGGCGTGGTCATCGATCTCGTCTCCTTCACGACCGTTGTAATGCGGATAAACCGCATTCAATGTGAAGTCGTAGTTTGCATCACCCGTGTCAATACGAATGTCGACGCATACGTCTTGTTTCAGATACTCGTCGATTGGATATTTGAAATACCACATCGATTCGAGTTCTTCACGAATCTTGTCGTCGTCCCACGATTGACGAGTGAGAGTTTTCTTAAACTCTGTAATGAGTTCGTTCTCAACCTGCCATTCATAGTCTTCCCACCACTCGAAGCAGTTTTGCGTGAGCGTATCCATTGGATTTTTTGAATCCAAAATGTCGGCGATGGTTTTGTCGTCGATGTCGTCGTCATAACCACGATACGGCTCGTCGTAGTAGCATTGGTTCTTTTCGTCCCAAGCCCATGAACTGTATTTCTCATCGAGAAATGCTTTAAGTTTTTGTTGCAAAATTGTTTGTTTCATGTTGAAACCTCCTTAATTTTCTGCCCATATGAGAGCATATTGATTTTTTGTTTTGATGAAGGCAATGCCTTCGGTGCATCTGAACACCTCTTGAAGGCGTTCGGGTGACATCGCCCGTAGTCGAGCGACGTCTTCTTCCGAGTACGCATCACTTGCCGTGTAATCATCGATTAGGTCATAAATCGTGTCTCCGATTACGTAGGGGAGACCGAACTCGTCGAGAACTTGTTCAAGTGTCTCCGCTGTTTCGAGTGGATCGATAACAAACGCTTCAATCCACTCTTGAGGAGTAACGCCGTCAATTTCAGCGTTATTCCTTATGGTTTCCCCGTCACAATATGTGACGTTTTTATTGTTGATATTTATATCTACATTGTAATCTCTGTCGATATAGATTTCAACATTGAAACCTTTTTTTGCAATTTTAATCATTTTCATTTGGTTCCTCCTTTTCGGGGATGCAATACCCATATCCCCAATCTTCGATTTCGCTTTCGGTCATTTGAATTTGACCGATAAGAATTCGATAAAGTTCTTCGCTGCTGTCCGTATTCCAATCGACGTATTTGAGCAATTTTTTGATGAGCGAATTCTTTTTGAAAGAATATTTCGCATCAATCAACGCTTCGAGAGCGTCGTCGACGGTGCGGTATGAGTAAAGACCTTGATTCCAAGTTCCGTCTTCTCTGTGATAGCCAAGACCGACAACGTAATCGTCGCCCCAATACATAGAACGTTTTGCGATGACATGCTCTTGATCACCATCGGGGATGATGGTGATGATTTTGTAACCTGCTGATGTTTGTTTATCGAACATTTTTTATTCCTCCTCTTCGTTGTTTTCTTCGTCTTCGTTGTTCTTCCACTCGTCGAAACCAGCGGGTGAGCATCCTTCGAAGAGCGGATCGGTATGATTGAAAATCCAATCTTGCAGATAACGCAAGTAGCGCTCATGGGCGCTGTCGCTGTCGTCGTCAAGAATTACAGCGTTGTCGAGATGGACGTTGATGTCTCCGTCCATCTTTTGCTCCAAAGTGTCAATCACTTGACCATCGTTGATTTCGTCATCAATGTCGATGACTGCTAAAATATTTCTGTACATATTCTGTACCTCCTTTAATAACTTAGGACGAGCACGCCGTCGTTCCTTTTGTCGTAATCGTCATCCAAGCAGTCAATCCACACTTGGATGTCGTCTTCAGAGAGATTCTCAATCTTTTCTCTGTTGAAACAATCTTTTTCGAGGAAATGCTCTTTGACATATTTAAGAACTCTCTCCGTTGGGGCAACCGTGCTTTTTGAAGTGACCACGCCGCTCATATGGAGGTTCTCGATATACCAACGGAAGAGATAGCCTTCCGTTTGAATGTTTGCCCATGTCGCGATGGATTTCTTAATCTTCGCAACGGGACGAATGTCACCGAGAACACCACCGCTGTAATAGCTGTGTTTTGCTCCCATTGCAATGCACGCCGTAAAGCAGCGACAACATTCTTCGAAACAAGAAGTATCACCATCTTCGTCTTCGGGGATTGCGACGTCTTCTGCAATGAATTCATAATCTGATTCATCAGCTCCGTCGGGAACCCCGTTGGTGAGCCAGAGGTCCATAACCTCTTCGTCATCAAGGCTACGGACGACAACGTCCATAGCTTTAAGAAGTTCTACTCTTTTTGCGATGTTTTCGGGTTTCATCGCGATTTCGAGTTGTTTTTGAGAAAGTTTGTTCATTTCTCTTACCTCCTTTAGTTCCAATAAGAAGCTTGTTCAATAATGGCATATTTATCAAGCTTCAAAACTTCGGGAATTGACATTCCCTCTTCAACAACAAAGTCGTTGATTGCGTGTGCGACTGCGTCAATGTCGCATTCCATATCGAATTGTCCCATAAAGACTTCTTCGACTTTGGCACAAAGAGCTTCATACTCTTCGCTTGTATAATCGAAGTCAAAGATATCTGTACAGGCCGAAGCCACATCAATACTGATGATACTGAGATTGTTTTTGCTAAGAATGTTCATAATTTCTGTGTATTTCATATTGGCCTCCTTTAACCAATGTATTCGAAATAAATTCTTTCGTCGTCTTCCCCTACCATTTTGTAGGAGCGGACATCGTCTTCATCGTTATTGTCGATAAATTTGATATTGACGTAAGTGTCTTTTTGATAATCGTCAAAAATGAACTTGTCAACGCTGATGCCATCTTCTGTTTCCTCATAGTCAAGTTCGTCGAGAACGAGATCTGCTTCGGAAAACATCTTACTGTAGTTTTCTTCAAAAGCCTCCTCGACAACATCATATAGAGTATATGGAATTTCACCATCCATACTCTTTAGTTTGTCATCAACGATATCACACAAAGACTCGAATTTCTCGTCTGATAATTTTTCATCTATATCGGTCAAATATATATCGACCATATCTGCAATTTTTAGCTCAAGAGCGCCAATGCCGTTTTGTTTTGCTTTTTTGAGTGTTTCTTTGTAAGTCATTTGTCTTACCTCCTTTATTTGATAATTCCGTAGACGTCGTCTACGTAGTAACAACCCACAAAGGGGTTGTAGATTGCAGTACAACGAATACCTCTGTAATCGACGATAACGTCGTTACAGCTTTTTTCACTGACAATTGTAACTTCGGCGAATTGACCGCCGAGGGAATGGATACGTGCTTGAATTTTTCTCATGGTTGATGCCTCCTTAAACTTCAAAATTATTTATAAACGCATTTGCTGCATCTTGTTCTCTGATTGTCCTCTCCAATTTTACTTTGAGTGAGGGCCAATCTTTGAGCAGAGCGTACAAAGCATCTGTTTGACGTTCTGCCAAAATTATTGCGGGCCCAAATCCATAAACGAGACCGACATGAGCTTGTTGTTCTTTGTTCCATCCTGCGCAAAAAGGATAAAGTTCTTTTTTAACGACAAGAACGTACATTGGGGTTACCGCTCCCGTTCTTGGACATTGGTGGGTTCCTCCGAACTCGAGACGGACATCGCCCGCAAGACGCGGGACAATGTTATCGACGATGTAATGCTCAATTGCGAGAGCATTTTGTTTGATTTGTTCTTTTTGCTCTGTTGTAAATGTGATATTTTCCATATTCACACCTCCTTTAATTCAACACAATCGTGTCGCTGGGTTCGTCTTCGCCCACCTTGTAAACGAAGACTCGTGCTTCGCCGTCTGATGTCACATCGAGACGAACTTCTGCTTGTCCGCCTTCGGTGTCAAGGGTAACCGAAATACCTTTGAAGTCACCGTCGGTAAATGCCGACGCCATTGCGAGACCTGCTGCGGTCTCTTGTAAAATTTGATTTTTCATAAAGTTTCCTTTTTCGGCTTTCTATGCAGGAAAGTGTCCCAAGGCAGTTGTTTTTATTAACGGTGAGCACCAAGCGCAAGATATCTTTCTTTGATGGAAGTTGGATCGATCGCGATTCCTTTCTTTTTCATTGCTGACGCCCATTGTTTCAAGAATTTGATTAAATCAAATCTTTTGTGATAGACATCGCGTTGTGTTGTTTCGAACGCTCTCTCTTGTCCTTCTTTGGTTAAATCACCATTATAAGCACAATGGACTTGTTCAATGCCGCCCGAAGGCGAAATCGCCATCGTGTAATATGGCTCATTAAGCAAATCATTTCTTCTTATGAAGACAACGTTTTCTCTGTTGTTTGTAACAGCATCAATAAACGAGCCAACACAGTGATGCAACACCGAGCCTTCAGTTGTCAAATCTGAAGCTTGTGTCGGTGCAACAACGGACAAAGTTCCGTCGGTGAACTCGTAAGCTTTCAATCTTTCAATCGAGTGCTTAAACGCTTCGTTCCTTGCTTTGTCTTTGTAAAGATTGAAAATCTTTGTTAATTCTGATTCAAGAAAAAGAAGATGATGAGCAGGATCCATATTCAATTCGAGAACTGCTTGTTCCTCTGTCTTTGACAAAACAGTGAACTTAACGCCGCAAAGAGTGTAGTCTGTGTAAACACGTATGGTTGACTTAATGTCTGCTACGTAGCCATAATAAGTTCTTTCTTGAAAAAGCGTGACATGCTTTATAGCTGCTTCGGGGAAGAGGGGCCATTCACTTGGATTGAACACGACGGTCGGATCTATCGCCGATAATGCTTTAAGTTGTTCAATCGTTCTAAGATAATCGTCATATCTCATAACAACGCTTCCGTATGCTGCTATTCTCTTTTTGAATGTCTGTAGACCATCTTTTGCGAAAAGTGTAAACAATGCTTCATGTCCATCGTAATTCAACGAATAGTGGCATTTATTTATATAAATGTCGAGAAAATCCGTCATCGATAGATTATTGAACAAAGCGCTCAATTTAATATAAGCACTAATTACGCCTACGTCTTGGTTGAAAGGCAGGTTCTTAATTTGATTAACTATATATTTGTTGACATTCAACATTTGCGGAATGTTGGTTTTTGCACCATCAAAACATAAAAAATCTCTCTTTTCCCAATATGATTTTTTGTCATATTGTTCTTTTTCGAGACATTTTCTGTCAATAATCTTTTGAATCAAAAACTTGTTTTGGCTCTTGATTGCCAATTCAAGGAATTTTGCATATTTACCACGAATGGTAAACAAATTCAAAATGGCGTCTGCGTATTCTGGCACATCATAATAATCAAAGAATGTTGTTACATTACTTTGTTTGCCAAAGCATTCAGCAAAACTGATATGCTTACCGTTTTCATCGAAGCAGCCTTTGAACAAGTCGCGACGTGGTATATTATCGAAGATATCGCCATTCCCAAGACTTGTTGCTCCATTTTTTGGGACAGTCGATTTGGCCGCCGTTCTGTCAAAATCTGTATAACATACTAATGTATTGCTTTTGAGATTTTTAACATAAAGACGATAGCCGCATCGATTGAAATAGATTTTATCACCTATCCTAAAAGCGGTGTCTGCTGTTTCAAAGCCCTTTGTCGTCTCTTTGTATTCGGTGATGCTGACTTCGTTGTTCTTCCTCGTGTTTGCTCGCTTTGTGAGTTCTTTATCGCTCATTCTGAGCAAATTCAATAAATCTTGCGGCACACGAACGCCGTTTGGATAAGCTTTGAAGAAATTGGTCAAATCGTAAACATCAGTGATTATTTGGCAAATCTCTGGTGAAAATTCTTTACAACTCCAATTGTCGCAAAGCTTTGGTGCCCAAATTGTGGGATGTGTGTCATTAACCGTTGTTTGGTAAGATGACAAATCTCTTAAAGAAAGTTTGTCTGGTTCTCTCAACGATGGATTGTTGTCATAAATTTCGATTGGTTGTGTCGCATTTCTCCAATATGCGCTTGCTGGTGCTGCTTCAAGACGATCTGATTGTGTATTGTAATAAATGTAAATGGAGGTTTTATCAGGGTAATGTCTTGTACCGATAAAAATCGACTCCGCATATTGGCCGTGTTTTGGATTGTAATAATTGAGATTAATGTTCCAATCGGCGTCGAGTTTCGCTCGTGCGTTAACGCAATAAATATCAAAGTATTTGTTGTTTGGATCTTTTACCCAAAGCTTCCAGTCGACATATCCTCCGTAAGAACCCGATGAGTTGCATGCGATAATGTAATCGTCGGGAGTGTCTGAATAGCTAATTTTATACCTTTTGCCATTGATCATTCGATAAGTGTAACCGCTTGCAGTTTCTTTCAAAATTTCTTTGTTCAAATAGTTCTTCACTTCTTGACTGAGTTTCATATATTACTCCTTCGCCCCTTCGGGCTTTTAATTATTTTTTATTTTTTGACCCATTCGGGTTCGGCCTTATAAGCTAAACCAGGTTCGTTTACAACGCCGAACCTGAACGGTAAAGGGGACCAGTTGCCCAGCCCCCTTTGTTGTTATATTAGAAACGTGTGCAAAACGCTCTAATATAATCGTCTCCGAACAATCTGTTCCCTCTCTCTTTCAAAATGAGTGAGATTGCTCCTTTGCTATTGCCGACTTGCTTCTTCTCTTCGTCGTTGAGTTCGACGATGATGTCGCCATTGTCATTGACCAAAATACGCTGCTTATGGTCGATATAATACTCACTGCCGTCATTGAGTGTAACGATTTCGGTCGGGTTGATGCCTTTGCTCATAAGCATAAAGCAAATGCGCATCATTTGCTTTGCTTTGCGACTGTCGGAGTTGCACGCATCTAGACAGATTTGTGCAAAATCAATTGCTGCTTGACGGTCTTCTTCACCGTTGTAATAATACTTTTCGACGGTTCCGTCAGGGAATTCGATTGAAGCGATTCCCATATTGAGATTGCTTCTCTTGCTCATTTCTTTGATGACGTCGATGACGTTGTCTTGTCTTTGATTGCTCGTGAGTTTAGTGGTTTGTTTCATAGTGGTTTCTCCTTTTTTGTTTGAATTTTTGGTGTTGATGTTTGCGCTGGTTGATACGTTTTTGTTTTGATTAGACATGTTTATGTCCTCCTTTAATTATTTTGTGTGAGTTTTTTGATGGCTTCTTTGTAACTGATAGCCATCGCCTTACTGTAAAACTTATCGGCGTTATCCACCATAAGTTTTATAAATTGATATACTTGCGGAAGATATTTATCTTCGAGCGTTGGTTTGAACCAAACCTCCTGCCATTCGTAGCTTCCACCACCATCTTTGTCGCTGGTTTTGCCCTTGACCTTTCGGTTGATAATACAGACGTACATTTTTGATATGTCAGAAGTCTGGACAATCGATACTTTTGTTTTTTGTTCTTTGAAAGTCAAGATAACTTGTGAACGAGCCACTCCACTGAATGGGTGGTCTCGTTCGACGAAGCTGATGTTGTTGTCGGTGTCTTGTTTGATAACTTTTGTTAGTTCGTGAATCAACATTTGTTTCACCTCCTTTATTGGTTTGCGTGCGAGCAGATGCCCCACTCGCAAGAGTGGGTTGTGCATCCTTCGCAGGGATCTTGCTCCTGTTCGAGCAGCTCGTCGATTGTTCCTTGTTCGTAGTCAGCCATATTAAGCCTCCTTGTTATTGAGAACGATACCATTCATCATAATGGCGAACTCTTTGGCGAGTTCAAGTGATTGGAAAAGGCTTTCCACTTTCTCACCGTTTTTTGCGTTGTAAACTACTTTATAGTTTGGTGTCATATTGTACCTCCTTTAATAATTATATTGTGTTTCTTCTGCAGCTTGTTCCCACACTTCAATGAGAGAACCGCCTGCAAAGCACTTATTCAACAATTCAAGCGCCGCCTTATCGTCGCCGATAAAGATTTGCACTTCTGCTGAATCGACCAAAAGTTGGTCGTACTTTGAATATCCATAAGGATATTCGTTTTTGATTCTTTCGACCTCTTGGTCGATTTGTTCACAGGCATATCGCCTATTATAATTTTTTTGTAACATATGTTACCTCCTTATTAGTCGATTGTGTCGACCGTTACCTGGGTATTCACGTTGATGCCAAGTTGATGAATTAACGACATCGCCAGGTCGTTGCCGAGTTCAAAAACGTCAACTTTTGTTGACGTAACAAGAGTCATCGTTGCGACGGTTTCGCCGTCATTGTTGTTAAAAACAAACGTGTAGTGTTTCATTCTTTCAAAATTTGTCATAACGATTCTCCTTTTTCATTGATTTGTAATTTGGTTTCTCAACCTTTGCTTCCGCCACTGGAAAACTACGGTCGATGACACCTTTGTTGTTTACCACCGAGTTTAGAAGCTCGGTGGGATTGAATTTGCTATCAAGAGTTTGTTTGCTCTTGACTTTGATTGCGTAATCTTTAAAGAAATTAGCCATAGTAGCCTCCTTATTTAAACCAAACGGCCTTATGACTGTTTGTGTGTTTTTTACAGGTTTCATCACCTGTGAAAAGGCATTCGTCAAGATTTACGTAATACCATTTACCTGTTCCTTCCTCTGCGAGATAATTAGGATTAACGTCACCGTCATAATAAACTGTGTAACTTTGTCTATACGGTCTATTCGCGACAGGGTCTGTTACCCATATGGTTTTTGTTTTGCTCCTAATCTCCTGCCCTGGGACGAGGTCTTCAAGAAGAGACCAATTATCTGTATGAATTCTCTCTTGAAGCTTATTCAGATCTTCAGCTTCGTAAACACTGACTACTTTTGTGGGTAATTCTTCCGTGTCATAAAAACTTTGATAGAAGCGGGCAGCTTCTTCAGCTTGTGCTTTCGCATCTGCTATTGCTTCTAAAGTGTTTCTTCGTGGAAAAGAAACAAACTCTTCGACAACATTTTCGTATGTCGTCTTAAATTCAATAGGAGTATTCTCCCAATCATCTGCAGGCGTTATCGGCGCGACAGGAACTTGTCTTTCTACGTTGTAGAATGTTGTTCGCACAGTGGCGATAATAAAGTTTTTCATAACGTTTCTCCTTTACTTGCCAAGCTACCCGACTGGCTGTATTTTTGTTGTTTTGCGGGTGACGCCGTTATGTAGCGTCTTCTCCATCTGCATTACTCGCGGGCTTTGGACCGCCGTAGGCTGCATTAAGAACGAACAACCCAAAAAAGGCTGTTCGAAGTAGGATTCTTAAAATTGAGACCTGAGAACAATTCTGAATACCGCACCGCCTTCGTAATACACTGTCAACGTTGCATTGGCAATCTTTAAGAAAGCCCTGTCTAGTAATTTGGGGTTAATTCCCAAGCAAGACACCTGGTGTTGTTCAGCCAATTGGACAATATCGTAAGTATTATATTCTACGATACCTTTGTTAAATTGACGACAACGTGCTTTTGCGTCTGTATAGATGATGTCTGCGAGTGTTTGATACAGTTTTTGTTTTGCTGTGAATAGCATATTAGCCTCCAGTGTTTATTATTTTATTATTAAGAGCAGTTTAACGTCTTGCTCAGGACGTGAAGATTTAGAACGTGTAGTAAACATTACCACACTTTAAATCGCGTTCTATCTCCTCTGCGATTCTGTCACAACGTTCGTACACGACCGCTGCGTAGTCTGAATTATCCTCAACTTCGATGTTGAGGGTGTTGAGAAGTTGGTTGTTGTTTTGCGCATAAAAATTAACTTTGATTGTAAGCATGTTGTGCCTCCTTAAATTGTGTATTTGTTGTTTTCGTCGTCTACGAACTCCAAATCGTAGAGCCCGTAAGCTTCTGCGTATGATTTTGCTTCTTTGTACGCTTCTTCAAGCGTTGTCGCTCTCATAACGACGTATGAATTTTTGATTTGTGTTACGATGTAGAACATAATCTACAACCTCCTAAAATGTTTTTATATCGGAATTTCGAAGTCGACTATCGAAATTTTCGAATAGGGTAGATACTCACATTCCCTTTTTTGCAGGTAGGTGAGTAAGGTTTGATTCAACTTTCAATTGAAAGATTCAATCAAAAGAATCAAAAAAGACTTTATATATTCACTTTTCAGAACATATATAAAGTCTAATTTACACTTTTTTAAGATTAAATTTCAACCAATTTAACACTTATGGACAAAAATATTCATAAACCCATTTTTCAGCCTTCCCCAACGCTAACCCCCATCATCCGTAGCCAGCGCTCTCCACTTCTCCCCATCCCAGCACAAAAAAAGAGGAGCCAGGCGCTCCCCTTCTTAATCAAAACCAGAAAAAGTCGTTCAAGACATCGAACATCGACGGCATCGAACTCTTTCCATTATAGCTCATATGGAAAGAACCGTAATCCTTAACGAACTCTTTCAGCAACTTCTGTGCTTCGGCTTCGGCCTCTCGCGCCTTCTTAAAGGCGTCGACGACAGCCTTCGATCTCGTCTCACGTTCATTCTTAAGAGCCAGCTGTTTCTCTTCTTCGGCTTTTTGTTTTGCGACCAAAGCCTCCTCAGCCTTTTCGCATTCTTCTTTTGTTTCGTAGACCTTGTTGGTCATCTCGCTGTAATACTTCATATCGTACTCCTTCGGACGTTCCTTATCTTCGTCCTTGTTTGTATTTCCCGTCGTTCTCTGCTTGACGGAATTATCTATCTTCACCTGCCTGGTCGGTATCGGATTCTCTTTTTCTTCCGAAAAAATGCATCAAATAATTTTCTTCGTTCCCGAACTCCTTAATTCTTTCCTCGTAATTTCTTTGGAGTTCTTGTCGTCTCTCTTCTTCGGCTTGGACTCTACGTTTCTCGCAGAACTCAGCGGTATCCTTTGCTTGCTGTTCGTTTCTAACCCATCCTCTGATGGCAGCCGTAGTCGTCCAAGTTATTGGTCTGAGGACGTACTCTGGGTAAGTACCGTTGTGATCGTCGAAGTCCCAAACCAGTGGAATATATCTAATCAACGGACTATCCTTGTCTTTTTCTTTCTTGTACTTGCCCGAGAACGGGAACTCAAGAACGCCGTAACGTGCCCAACACGCAACAAGATATATTTTGGGAAGTTTTGCGAGTTTATCTTTCGTCTTCTGATTGTCGGGGAGACGTTTTCTTAACATGCACATAGTGATTACTCCTTATTATTTTGTTCGTCTAATTGTTTTTGTTTTGACTCGTTCTCGTACAACAGCAATTGAATGTCGATGCTCACGTCTTCCGCGAGCCGACTCATCACTAACGCACGGAGTTTTTTGTCGTGACAGAGGAATCCGACGATATTCTCGCCATCGCTATTGTACGGATGTTTCTTTATATACTCTTGAAGTTTCATTTCATTTCCTCAGCAAGTTGCTTGATGAAAGAGTAGTTGTCGTCGATGAAGCGAACAAATTTTGATTTATACGCATAATTACCGTAACATTTGCAGGTGCGGCAGATGTTAGAACTGTAAGGGCCAAACGCTCGTCCTAAAATTTTTGCGCACTTGTTTTTGTCGGTAAGATCGAAATGAACTATTTGAAGTTTGTCGCCTTCGTAAGCTGGCTCTATACCAAAATCAAAGCTATTATCATCGACATGATAATCAAATCCGCCCCATTCTTTTACCAAGGAAAGAACTGTGGCAAGTTGCTCCATGAAGGTATCCATTTCAGGAGTTTTCCTGAGGATTGAATTGTTATCGAGTTCTGCGGGCTCGGGGTTGCCGAATCCCGTCAATGCTGCTATACGATGTCTCATTTCTTAACACTCCTTATACCATTTGATATCTTCATAGGCCCGCCTCCTCAAAATCTTTTTCAGTGAAGAAGGCTTTCTTTATGAGCTCCTCTTTTGTCCAGCCTTGGCTGAGGTAATAATTGATATTCGATTTTGTTACGGCGCGGCGGGTGGCGTCGGTATATTCCATCACTCTTTTTTCGCCGTCCGTAATCATTTGATTGTATTCATCGATTTGCTTCTTCATAAGTTCTCGTCTGACGTCGTCAGAACGCATATACGCGTGACGCCATTCTTCGTTGACTTCCGAAATTACGCCCCAATCTATTTTCGAGCCGCAATGAGGGCAATAATCGTAACCATCATGCGCCATAGCAAAAACATATCCGCATTTACCGCATTTGTAAATCACATCATAGCCCCAATCTGATATGCGAGACACTACGGGTTTAATCGCTTTTCTTGGCATTGTGCTTTTTCTCCTTTTTTACATGAGATATATTGACCAATTGAAAACTGGAAATAGCAACGTTGGAAACGCTGTTGTGTTCACCTATCCATTCGGCAAGTTCGGTGAGCTTATTGAAACTATCAAGTTTACTTGTCCTTGTAATGTGGACGGTGCCAAATCCACAATTCCCACAATAAAATGTCACCAAATAATTATACTGCTTCATTTGCCTTTTGCTCCTTTTCATTCATTCTCTATAATCATCATAGATTTCAATCATGTATTTGTCATAGCTTAAAACATCACAGTGTCAATGATTTCGATTACAATAACTACTTCATATCCCAGTGCGGTTTTTGCTTCGACGACATCATTATACATTAGGATTTCGCCCCAAGATCCCGAAAGGTCAATAAGACGTTGAAAATCTTCTTGCTCATCCAGTTCGATTGTAGCATAACCTTTTTCTTTGCAAGGGGTTGCGTGGAATACGTCTTCCAGTTGCGGATATGTTTCCAGTAAGGGACGAGACGCATAACATTGCTTACAAATTGTTGATGTCACCCTAAATTTCATCTACACGCCTCCAAAAGCTCGGGATTGTCAAATACATTGCCAATGACTTTCCATTCGCAACAATTATCTCTCCAGTCACCAACCGCAAAATCAATCGCTGTAAAATTGTAATCTGCATCTTCGATATCGACACATAGCGTGCTTCCATAAACGCGGACTTCCGTTGTGTAAGCCGTGCCGTCATCGCAAGAAATTTCAAGGATATCACCTCCAAAAATGGCGGTGCCGTCGG
>OIZX01000442.1_pt1 | contig 29041 bp, 29 predicted proteins | sample 1588621 | NCBI WGS metagenome assembly OIZX01 (sample SAMN03283276) | human gut metagenome | biome: human-associated habitat; material: feces | host: Homo sapiens | place: Peru | collected 2012 | reverse complement strand
GGCGGTGAATTGTATGTCCACTTTTGGAACTCGGACGAGTGGAGCATCCAAACGGAGCAGGAGCTTTTCTCCCCCAAGCTGGCGGAGGTGCTGCCGGAGTTGTGCTTCTCCACTCTCCCCGGCACCGGCGAGCTCATCTGCATCAAGCGCGGCGAGAGCGGCTACTATCCCAGCGACTGGTCCACGAACGATCCCGTGCATAACCAAGAGCTGGCGGACTATAACAACGAGCGGCTTGGGGTGACGCGGGAGCAGCGGCTGGCGATGGAATGCGGCAGCATGCACGGCTGGGGTGTTCCCGGCGCTGACCCCGGTTACTATGAGCAGAAAATGGGAGGAATGAAGTTTGGCTAAGAAAGTGTTTGCCATGTATCTGGCAAAGGAGGGCAATCCTAACAACGATGCATACGCAAAGCCGGACTTGCCCGCCTCGCCGTGGGAACTGTGGGACGCGCTGGAAAAGGTGCGGCTTCAGACAGATGACATCCTGTACATGGAGATCGAAGACTACTATGCCTTTGAGTATCTCGCTCCACATTTGGACGGGTTAGAGATCAGCCTCAACGAGCTTAACGATCTTGCTGCGCTTCTGTCGGCGCTGGACGAGGTGCAGGAGGTTGCCTTTGACGGTTTCCTGCGCATGGAGGTGCAGAATAAAGTCGATACCAACGGCGGCGTCATCACGCTGCAGGATCTGCGGGATCTGGCGGTCAGCGCAAAAACTGACTGCTATCATGTGGTGGAGGCCGCGGATGACGCACAGCTTGGCCGCTTCTACGCGGAAAACGAATTTGTCCCCGAGCTGGACGGCATATCCGACGAGGTGTTCGAGATGCTGGACTTCGCCGGCATCGGAAGAATGATGCGATGCAGTGAAAACGGCGTTTTTGTGAACAGCCTGTATGTGCTGCGGGACGGCGAACTGACCACTGCGCCGCCCGTCCAAAAGACGCTGCCGGAAAAGCCGGGATACCTCTTTCGGCTGACCCTCAGCCTGCGACCTGACTTCGGAGGTAACCGCACGGCGGTGCTGGATCTGCCTGCGTCAGAAGAAGCGCTGGCTGCGGCGCAGGAGCAGCTCGGCACTCTGAATTGGGAAAACACCGTTGTCCTCAACTATGACGGCATTCTTCCCAACGCTGCCTTTTTCGCAGACCTCCCCACTGAACTGGAGGCGTTCAACGAGTTCGCCAAAGCAGTGCAGGATATACCTTTTCCTGAAAAGCAGCTTCCAAAGTTGAAGGCTCTGCTGAAGCAGTTTGAGGTGCAGGACATCGAAACCGCCATGGGCTTGACGGAGCATCTGGATGACTACGTCCTCACGCCGGAGATCAGCTCGCCGCAGGAAACAGCCATCGACCAGCTTCACTTCATGACGGATGACCACTCGGTGGAATTGCTGATCTCCCATGTAAACCTCTACGCCTACGGCTGCGACCTCATCAGGGAGGACAACGCAGTGCTCTCACCCTACGGTCTGCTGCACCGTGCGGACTATCAGCCCATGTTGACACCAATGCAGGAAACACAGAAAATGGAAATGAAAATGAAGTAATACCACCTTGGCACGCAGAAACCATTAAAAATCATTTTAGGGGCCGATTTTCCGAAAGGGGATCGGCCCCTTCTTTTTTTATGTCCTTTTTCGGGAAATCACCCCGGAAAGGAGAAAACATGCGCGATGAACAACTGTTGGCTTACCTCAAAGGCTCCTGCTCCGGCAGGAAAAACCGCGTCGGTGGGACGGAACTGGAGCGAACGCTCCATGTCAGCGGGACCGACCTGCGAAAGCTGGTGAATCAGCTGCGGCGCAAGACCCATCCCATCGCCAGCGACCGCAGTGGCTACTTTTACGCCACAACTGCCGGTGAAGTCTACGACACCATCCGCCAGCTGAAACGGATGGCGGCGGGACTGGAAGCGGCCATCAACGGTCTGGAACGGTCTATGGATCGGTTCCGTGAGGACGAGGAGGCCGGACATGGCTAAGCCGCCCTTTCCCTGGATCGGCAGCAAGGAGAAGATCGCACCGTACATCCTGCAGCTTTTCCCGCCCAAGCTGACGCAGTATGTGGAACCGTTCGGCGGCAGCGGCGCAGTGCTGCTGGCTCTGCCGCCGGACCCAAACCGATTGGACATTTATAACGACTTGGATGCCGAGCTGGTGAACCTGTATTCCTGCATCAAGGAACGCTCCAATGTTCTGCTGCGGGAACTGAGATTCCTGCCCATCCACAGCCGCAAGCTCTTTGAGTATTACCGGGACTTTGTCGCCCACAAGGAGGTCTACTTTCAAAATGTGCAGGCGGAGATCGAATGCCTCGGAGATCGCTCCTGCTTTACGGAGGAACAAGCCGGAGAACTGCTCCCCATTTTTCAGGAGCGGCTGGCGCTTTATGATGTAAAGCGGGCAGCGGCGTATTATCTCGCCATCCGAGGCAGCTTCAGCGGGACGATCAACTCTTTCGGTGTCAAAGGGGTGGATGTCGAACGCTTCCTAAAGCTGTTTCCACCGGTGTCCGCACGGTTAAAAGATGTGCCGTTGGAGAACAAAAATGCCTTGCAGCTCATTCGGGAACGAGATAAAAAAGGCAGTCTTATCTATGCCGATCCGCCCTATGTCAAAACAGAGCGGCTCTACCGAATCGCCGGAAAACTGGGGCGCTTCCGCAGATTCCATGTCCGACTCTGGCAGGTGCTGAGCGGCTGCGACGGCTACGTGGTGCTCTCCTACAACGACTGCCCTTTTATTCGCAAGCTCTATCAGGATTGGTACATTTTATCCTTCCAGCGCAGCAACCCGCTCTCCCAGAAAAAGGGCTCGTCCTTTGGTGAACTCATCATCACCAACTACGATCCCCGCCCCTACATGACCAGCCAGATGAACCTCTTCGACGAGCCTCTGGGCGAATGGGAGCTGAAGCTGGTCCATATCCCAAAACATCCACCGAGGAGGAAAACAGCATGAAATTCAATTTGAACCATGATCCTAACAATAAAACTCTTGCCATTCCCCGCGCCGCTTTGCAGCTCTCCGGACTTGCAGGCGTCAGCGACCTGATCCTCCATACCGACAGCGGCTGTATTCTGCTGCTGCCGGGAGATCCTACCGTGGCGGAACTGCTGAAAACCATTTCTCTCATCTCCGCCGTTGCACCGCAGCTGATCTCTCGTCTGGCGGAGAGAAGTCAGATGGCAATGGAGACCGGAATGACGGAAACGGCGTGCGGGACCTGTGAACACGAACCCCACTGCTCCGGTCTTGAAATCCCACCCTGCCAGCTGGCGGAGGCGGGAATCTCGCCTACTGCTCCACTGGAATCTTTCGTGGAGAATGGCAGAGTTATTGTGCAGGCAGCGGAGAAAACCGCTGCGGATGTACTCATCGATGGACTGGATGATGACATCCGCACCATGCTGGAAAATTCCGGTGTGCAGATGGAAGGCGTGTGCCGCCTGCTGGAAAAGGAGGAGATCTCAGGATGAATGATACTTACCTCTACCCGTATTCCGCTGCTGATGCCCGCGAACGGAATGAACTTCCCCTCTGGCGGGAGAGCCACAAGGCGAACATTGCCTGCCGCAATGCTATCGAGAATTCCATCCGCCAGAACTTTGATGGCATGCACCTCCGGGCAGATTGCCTGAAGACCGTGCTGGACGAATACGGCTACAAACGCACCGCATGGATACTCGCTAACACCGTGCAGATGCTTAAGTGGGACGGGCGCTTCAGCCCTGCCAATAAGCAGTGGGCAGAAAAAACGCACATTCCCGCGGATCTCAACCACAACAGCGATTTTGTCATCCGAAGCCATCCGGCTGTGCTGGATGGCTTCGTCAATTTCTACCGCAAGGCGGTGCAGGCGTTAAACCTGTTCGGCACAGAGCATTGTGTCGGTGACCGCGCCAAACAGGACTATACCGGCAAGGTGATGGTGCTGTCACCGGATGTGCTGCGGGAGCAGTATTGGGGACAGGAATACCAGCTTCTATATGCCAAAAGCGGCTTTGGCTGCAAGCCCCATTCCAGCGGTCGAGCGGTCTTTGCCACCAGCCTTATGGATGGTGAAACTGCCAGATGGAATCGGGAGGATTTTGTCGGCGTACTGGATGACAAATTCCTTCCGGAGTGGGCAAAGCCGAAGCTGGCAGAGCTTCAAGCGCAGGAACAAACCGACGCGCCCACTATGGGCGGCATGAAGATAAAATGAGGAGGAAGCCTGAATGTGCATGACCTATTACACCGTGGACGATCTCCGCCCCGGAAGACCCGGATGGGGCGTGAAGCAGTTTTCTTCGTTGAATGACGCAATTCCCCATTATCAGTCACTACCTATGAACGGTGTCCGCGTCGTTGGTATGGCGGATGACGCCCACGCCTACGAACTCATCCGCTGCGTGCGCCTTTTCCCCGGCGACGCCCAGGGTGAAGATGTTCTGTCGGCAGATTACTGGCGCAGCGGATTGCTGAAAAAGAATGCTGACCTGAAAGCTGCGCTGGATACCTGCTTGGAAACCCTGCGTCCCCGCTTTTTGTTGGAACCGGATCGTCTGGTCCCCGTTCCCCAACACAGAAAGCTGCGGGAAGAACTGCGGGAGGCGCTTCTCTGGCAGGGGTATGAAGAAAACTACGATTCCGCCATCCGCTCCGTTTTTGTAGCAGGCGTTGGCTGGATCTCACCCCAGGACGTGAAAAAGCAGTGGCAGCTTCCCCTGGTGTTGAGCTACCGGGTAGACGGCATGACGAAAGACGGCGCCTACCTTTCCTTAGAGCTGGAGCCTTGGGAATATGACCTTCTGCTGGAGCAGACGAAAAATCACTACAAAAATAAAGAAAAGAGGAACACAAAATGAAACGAATGCTATCCCTCTGCGCTGCGGCGCTGTGCCTGACTTTGGCGCTGACGCCCACCGCGCTGGCGGCGGACTTTGAACCCGCGGTACCGGACGCCAAGGTCTGCTACCCCACCTCCATCGTCCGAAACGACGATGGCACAGAACTGAAGAAAATCTATGATCTGAGTCCGGAAGATGATCCCGCAGGCATTCCCCGCTCGGACTTTCGGCAGGACGGCTTTCAGTACACCCTGACGGACCTTCTGAAACAGGAGCTTCCGGAAAACGAGAGCCGCCAGCACACAGAGCACATTTCCGTTGAAAGCGCCAAAAAAGACATGGAATCTGTGTTGGCGCTGCTGCCGCAGGAGCGTGAGTTCATCACGGACGACGGGCTCATGGGCACGCTCACGTTGAAGCTCGATACCGTGCAGGTCGAGCCGTCTGGCTACGGCAGTTCTACAAAGCAGCTTTCCGTCAAGCGCAGCTATCCCAATCTTGCCGAACAGGATACACAGTACATCCCCAAGAGCATTGAGGACGGCGGCAGGACCCTGACGCTTTCCGACATTCAGTGGCAGACGGACAATACCGCCAACATGGACGGCTACGCCGTGGCGGACCGCTATACCGCCGTTGCCACCTACACCGGCAGCGCCACCAGCAGCTATGTGAAAGGCTATACTGTCACAGCTGACTATACCGGAACCGTCAGCCGGATCGCCCTCAACCGTGTCCGTTATGTCGCCCTCTTTGAGGGAACACCCATCCAGCCCGCTATTTCTGTGACAAAGAACACGACATTCCGCTGGAGCTATGTGCTCGTGCCGCTGGGCGTTGTCGCGGCGGCAGGCGCAGGCGTCGGCGGCGCGCTGCTGGTGAAGCACAGAAGAGAAAACGCAGATGAGGAGGAAACGGAAGAATGAAGAAGATCATCACCCTTTGCCTGAGCCTTTGCATGACAGCGGCTCTGGCGGCTCCGGCGTATGCACTGGAATACAGTATCGACTCGCCGGACGATTACGATTTCGGCAAGGAAACCTCCATCGAGGTCATCCACACGGCGGATGGCGGCGCTATGAAAAATACCGACGTCAGCAAGAACGCTGCGCTCATTCCGCCTGCTTTCGGCTCGGAGAGCATGAACGCCCTCCATACCGGCGAGTACCTGACGCCGAATCTTGCGCCGCGCACCCTTCCCACGGCCGGCGCCGTGATCAGCGGCAGCGGCGATGTGGTTACCCCAGGGAGTACGGTGAGCAGCGGCAACGGCTATCAGCCCTCTGTGCTGTTCACGGAGGTAACGAGCGAGCTCTACTACAAAAACGGTTCCCTCGGCAAGATCGAGATTCCCACGCTGGGTCTGAGTGTTCGCATTTATCAGGGCACGGACAGCAAGACGCTCGCCAAAGGCGTTGGACATTTTGAGGATACCTCCATCTGGGAGGGCAATGTCTGCCTCGCCGCTCATAACCGCGGTGCCAACAGCTACTTCGGGCAGATCCACACGCTGAACATCGGCGATAAGATCACGCTGACGACGAAACTGGGTACCTGCACCTACAAGGTGACGGACGTCAGCAAGGTCAGCGAGACGGACCGCAGCGGTCTTGCGGACTCCGGCGAGAATATGCTCACGCTTTACACCTGCGTCCGCAACCAGCGGGATCAGCGCTGGTGCGTTACCGCGGTGGAGGTTTGATTTTTCTCCGTTTTGCCGGGTCGGTTCTGTTCGACTTCTCAGCCTTGCCTGTGATATGTTCGTGCTGCAGAGATTTCCACATACCAATTAAAAATGGAGGCATGGATATGAACAGAATGAAGAACACCGGGCTCGTCCTCTGCGGCCTTGTGCTGGGGCTGACCCTGAGTGCTCCTGCGGCGCAGGCGGTGGAATCGCTGAAAGCAACGCTTTCCACCAACCGCATCCTTGTGGATGGACAGGAAACCCACATGACTGCCTATACCATCAACGGCAGCAACTATGTGCGGCTTCGGGACATCGGCAAGGCTGTTGGTTTCGAGGTTTATTGGGACGGCGATGCCAAATGTGTACAGGTCGAATCGAAAAAGCCGTACAACGGCGAAGCGCCGGTAACGTCTGCGACGCCAAAGCCAGCGGAGCAGCCCGCGCAGACAGATGTTGCCGCTGCAAAGCAGGACATCGTTGACCGCACCAATGCGCTGCGGTGCGAAACCGGTGTTGCCGCGCTGCGTGTCAACGACAAGCTCATGCAGGCCGCGCAGATCCGCGCCGATGAGATCGCCGCAAGCGGCGTCTACTCTCATACCCGTCCGGATGGGCGCAAGAGCAACACCGTTACCGACAGCAAATACACTGGAGAAAATATTCACAGTATATCGGAGTTGTACCTCGAGCAACAGCACAAAATGCTCTCCGAGGCGGTGGTCAACCTGTGGTCCAATTCCAAGGCTCACGTGGACAACATGACGAGCACCCGATACGGGGAGATCGGCGTCGGACTGGCGCGGGGCGTTAACCAAAACGACCTTGACTGCTGGTACTGTGTGCAGGTATTCCTGCTGGACGGCTGTGAGGTCACTTGGGTGGATACGCCTGCAAGTAAGTAAATCATCAACTCTCACGCAAGAGCAGATCGGCAAGGTCTGCTCTTTTTATTACGCATTTTTAGAAAGGAGAACCCTATGAAACCTATGAAAAAACGCCTGTTGTCTCTGCTTTTGACACTGGTGACGATCTTGAGCCTGCTGCCGACCTCGGCCTTCGCTGCGTCGAAAACCGGCTCCGGCATCCAGATCACACAGAATCAGGCATATTGGTCGACGCGCCTGCTCGCCAACGGTACGCCGTACAGCTACCGCCCGCCGCTGGCAGACGGCAAGCTCGTGTACTGCATGGACAGCGGACTTGGATACCATTACGCAACGCCCTCGTACCTGAATTCCTTTACATGGACATCCGGCTCCGGCGCGGACGCAGATGCCGTATTGCAGTCGGCGCTCACAAACAGTGGTCTCAGCGAGATGGACGCCGCGACCGTCGAGAACGTCAAGTGGATGATGACCTACCTCAACGACTGTAAAGAGTCCAACGTCGGCCAGCTTTTTATGGCCGTGCAGACCTACGTTTGGGAGAACCAGTCCTATAAGGGCGAACCCGGTGGAGACGGCGACGCGGGCGGCTATGCCAACGCAGACACCTACGAGCTGTATCTGAGCCTTATTGACTCCCTCCTTGCAAAAAAAGCAGCTGAGGATGCCGAGTTCCAGCGTCAGATCGAGGAGTACGCTGCGCAGGGCATTGCTGCAACCATCGTGGAGGATGAGAGTGCAAGATGGGCGGTGTATGCGATCTCCAGCAACCGCAAAAATCAGTCATTCTTCAACTACTATGGACCGCGCAAGCTCGTAACGGGCGAGCCAGCGCCTGACCAGCCCGAGCAGCCTACGGGTGGCACGGGCAAGATCGTGCTGAAGAAAACTGCCGGTGGAACCACAACTGGTCTCGCCGGCGCACGTTTCAGCATCTATTTTAACGGGCAGATCGTCGGCAGCGACGTGACGGACGGAAATGGTGAGATTCATATTGAGAACGCCGCGACTGGCCTTTGGACTTTTGTTGAAACGGCGGCCCCGTCCGGATACTGTGTTGATCCTACGCCCAAAAGCGTCTATGTAGATGTGTCCGAGGGCGACCGCGAATATACCGTCGCGGCTGTTAACTACGAAAGGCCGAGCATGAAGATCATCAAGCGTGACGCCATGAGCGGCAAACCGATTGCTGGCACAGTGTTTTCCATTAAGTCCGTGACCGGCAGCTATTCCACCTCCGTCACGACCGGGACGGACGGTTCCGCAACGCTCTCGGCCATTCCTGCCGGTGTCTATGTTGTGCGTGAGGAATCCGTTCCCGAGCCGTACATCGTAACCAATACCGAGCAGACCGTGGCGCTGCGCCCCGGCAAAACCTCCGAGGTCACTTTCGTTGACTATGAAAAGCCCGGTCTTGAAATTGTCAAGAAGAACATCGCCAACGGAGAGCCTATCGAGGGCGTGACCTACCGCATCGAGCAGATCGACGGCAGCTTCTCCACCAGCGCCACCACCGATAACCATGGGCGGATTTTCCTCGACTCTGTTCCTGTTGGCACATTCAAAGTAACGGAGATCAATGTCCCCAACCATGTCATTCTCTGCCCCATTCCGCAGGAAGTGGCGCTGAAACCCGGCGAAACCTCTACCGTCACCTTCTTCAACGCCCTCAAGCCCAGTCTGGAGATCCGCAAGGTGGACAGCGTCACCGGTGATTCCGTCAAGGGTGCCAAGTTCCAGATCTGGTATGGCAGCAACCATACCGACACCGGCGAGCTCAATGACCTCGGCACTTACTTTTCTGACGCAAGCGGAAAAATCATTCTCCCTGAGATCAAGGATGGATGGTACAAAGTAACTGAATTGGAACCGGCGTCCGGGTACGCCATCAAGGAGGCTGCCACGCAGGAATGCTTCATCTCCGGTGGCGAGAGCAAGGTGCTGACCTTTGAAAATACGCCCCTTTCCGCCATCATCATCCGCAAGGTGGACAGTGAGAGCGGTCAGCCGTTGGAGGGCGCGTGGTTTAGAATCCGCTACCTCGGCGGCACCTCCGGTACAGGCGGCACTGTGGTTGGCGAGTACAAAACATCCAGCAATGGCACCATCGTTGCAACCGGCCTCAAGGCAGGCACTTATGTCTGCGAAGAGATCTCCGCGCCGGACGGGTATGTGATCACCGACGCCACGGAAACGGTCTATCTCTCCGGTAAGGATCAGGACGTCATTACCGTGACCTTCGGCAACGATAAGATGGGTTCTCTGCTTATTGTCAAAAAGGACGCCGTGACCGGTGCCCCTATTTCCGATGTGGAGTTCTCCATCACTGATTCGGATGGCAGCGTGATCGGCAACGCCAACGGAAGGTATGTGACCGATAGTGCGGGCACCATCCGCATTGACGGCCTGACTCCCGGCATGACAGTCATTGCAAAAGAGGCGCGGGCAAAAGACGGCTACATTCTGGACGGCACCCCGCAGAGCATCAAAATCAAACGCAATTCCGTGATGACGCTGGAGTTCCGCAACCAGCCCAGGGGCGGCGTTTTGGTGAAAAAGGTAGACGCTGTGACGAACGCTCCCATCTCCGATGTGGAGTTCCTTGTCACGGATTCGGACGGCAATCTCATCGGCAACGCCAACGGCAAATTTGTGACGGACAGTGCCGGTACGTTCACGATTACGGATGTTGCACCTGGTACGACGCTTATCATCAAGGAAACCTGCGCGAAGGCGGGGTACATTCTCGATGATACCCCGCAGACGGTTAAGGTCAAGTCCAATGAAGTTGTCACGGTGGAGTTCCGCAACGCCCCCAAGGGCAATCTCATCATCGTAAAGCAGGACTCCGTTACAAAGGAGCCGCTGGAAGGTGTCGAGTTTAAGATCACCTACGCAGATGGCTCGTATGTAGATGCCGAGGGCGGCACGCTGTCCTCCACCGGCCTGTACCGGACGGATAAGGCGGGTAAAATCACCATTTCCGGTATTTCCGGCACCGTGGTGGTCACAGAGATCAAAACGATCCCCGGCTACACCATCGACGAGAATACCCGCACGCAGACTGTGGTGGTCAATCCCAACGACACGCAGACGCTTTATTTTTACAACACGTCTGTGGGCGGGTTGCAGATCATCAAGAGCGACAAAGACAGTGGAAAGCGTATCGCTGGGGTCAAATTCGAGATCCGTAAGATGAACGGTGAGATCATCGGCACCTACACAACGGACAGCGACGGTGTCATCTATCTCCCCGAAGCTGAAAGCGGCTGGTACACCGTGACGGAATTGGAGGCTGCGTCCGGCTACCTGCTGGATACCACGCCCCACCGTATTGAGGTCAAGGACGGTCAGACGGCCACATTGGAGATCACCAATCACAAGTCTTCCAGAATCCTGCTCCACAAGGTGGACAAGGCCACGGGCAAGGGAATTTACGGCGCGGTGTTCCTGCTCTATGACAGCAATCACAATCCCATCGGGGAATATGTGACCGATCAGGACGGCTACATCTACGCTGACGAGGGACTGGCCGATGGCCGCTATTATCTGCGTGAGATCAAAGCCGCCCCCGGTTATGTGCTTGATCCTGAACTGAAAACGATCTATGTCCGCTACGGCTCCACCACAGAAATCGAGTGGAGCAATACCGCGGAGTGCGGCCAGATCCAGGTCATCAAAAAATCTGCGAACGACAATCCTATCAACGGTCTGCCTGCCGGGACGCTGCTGGAGGGCGCGGTGTTTGAGATCTACGACAAAGCGGGTAATGTGGTGGACACCATCAAGTCCGACCGCAACGGACGCGCCATTTCCAAGACGCTGCCGTTGTCCCGCTATACCATCCGGGAGATCAAAGCGCCTGCGAATTACTCCATCAACCCCACAGTGATGACCGCCTATCTGGAATTCAACGGGCAGATCGTCACCTTTGAAGCGCAGAATACCAGCGTTTCCACCGGCATTTCCATTAAGAAAACCGGCCCTGTGCAGGCTGTCCCCGGTCAGCCGATCCGTTACGTGTTCTCACAGATCAAGAACAGTTCCACCGTTGCCCTTGACTCCTTCTATTGGCGCGATCAGCTTCCCGCGCAGGTGACGCTGAGCAAAATCGTCACCGGCAGCTACAATCAGCCGCTTTCCTACAAGGTGGTCTATAAGACCAACCTCTCCGGGGACTACCGCACTTTGTCGGACAACCTGAGTACAAGCAAGGTTTACGTATTGGACGCCCGCCCCGCTGTCCTCGGCCTTGCCGCCAATGAGCGCGTCACCGAAGTCATGTTCGTATTCGGAAATGTAAAGGCGGGCTTTGCACAGGTAGAAACGCCTTATATCTACGCCACTGCCCGCAGCGGTCTTGCCAACAATGCCAGCGTTGTGAATGTGGCGGATGTGGGTGGCCTTTACAATGGGCAGTGGATTCAGGCGGTGTCCCGCTGGCTCACTACCGTCTACACCAAAACAACGGTGAAGCTGCCCAAAACGGGGTACTAAGCCTTGCGGCAGAATGACTTTCGCAGCGCTGCCCCTGTGTGGGCGGCGCTTTCCCCGTTGGTCCTCTGGCTGGCGGCAATCGCCGCCTATGCCTACGAGGACGGTATGAACCTCTTTCAATGGATGGGGCGTTTCAGCCAAGTGCTGGAGCGCCCCTTTGCCATAGGCTGGACGCCCTACACACTGAAATGTATGCTGGGGAGCCTGCTGCTTTACGGCTGTGGCATTGCGCTCTACTACTCCAGCCGGGAGAACCGGCGACCGGGCGAGGAGTACGGCAGCGCTAAATGGGGCAATCCCAAGGAACTGAACCGGAAGTATATGGATCACCAGCATAAGGACGCCAACATCATTCTGACCCAGCGCGTCCGGTTGGGCATGGACGGCTACATCACCCAGCGCAACATGAATGTTCTGGTGGTGGGCGGTTCCGGTTCCGGCAAGACCCGTTTCTTCTGCAAGCCCAATATTTACAGTGCGAATTGCTCCTATCTTATCACAGATCCCAAAGGCGAGCTGCTGCGCGCGGCAGGCGCTTTGTTGGCAGCGCAGGGCTACGAAGTCCGGGTGTTCAACCTGATCGACCCCAGCCAGTCCGACGGATACAACCCCTTTTCGTACATTCACAGTGAAAAAGACGTGCTGACCCTCATTGATAACCTCATCAAAAATACCACGCCCCGCAACGCTTCCAGCAATGATCCGTTCTGGGAGAAGGCGGAGATCGCGCTGGACTCAGCCCTTATGCTCTACCTCGTCAGCGAAGCGCCCCCGGAGGAACAGAATTTTGAAATGCTGATCTACATGATGAACTTTGCCGAGGTGCGGGAGGAGGACGATCAATACCGCAGCCCGCTGGATATGCTCTTTCGGGCATTGGAAGAAGAACAGCCCAACCATGTGGCGGTGAAGCAATATAAGGCTTTCAAGCAGGCGGCGGGCAAGACAGCGAAATCCATTTTGGTAAGCGCCGCCGTGCGGCTGGCCACCTTCAATATCCCGCAGTATGCCAGAATGACAATGGTGGATGAGATGGACTTTGGCAGCTTGGGTGAGAAGAAAAAAGCCATCTTCTGCGTGATCCCTGTTGATGACAGCAGCATGAACTACCTTGTGGGAATGCTCTACACTCAATGCTTTCAGGCACTTTACCGCAGGGCGGACGAGAAGCACAACGGGCGTCTGCCTGTGCCGGTGCGTGTCATTCAGGACGAATGGGCGAATGTGGCCCAGCCGGAGAGCTATCCGAAGATCCTTGCCACCTGCCGCAGCTACAATATCGGGCTGAACATCATCGTGCAGAACATTCAGCAGATCAAGGCGCTGTACGAAAAGGAATGGGAAAGCATCATCGGCAACTGCGACACGCTGCTGTTCCTCGGCGGCGGCAACGAGCCGACTTCGTTGGAGTTTATCGTAAAGCTGCTGGGCAAGGAAACCATCGCCACCCGCACACGGGGGCAAACGAAGGGACGCAGCGGCTCCAGCTCTACCAACTTCCAGCAGACGGGCCGCGACCTGATGACCATTGACGAGGTGCGAAAACTGGACACCCATAAAGCGATCTTGTTTATACGAGGGGAAGATCCTGTACTGGACAAAAAGTACAACATCAAGCGCCACCCAAACATTAAGCAGACGACGGACGGTAAGGCAAAGCCTTATATCCATAAGCCGCTGGGCGCGCCGGATTATGCGCTGCCTGACCTGCCCTATGCGTTCCGGTCGCTGGACGATTATGATTTTATTGACGTGGAGGAACCTGAACATGAATTATCTGAAAAAGAAAAAGATTTCAAACCCGACAAGACTGAGTAAGGTGAAAAAATGCTATTGGACGGCGGCTGGGGCTGCTGCCCTCTGCCTTTGCTGCGTTACGCCCGCGATGGCGGCGGGCGGCGATCCGCTGGATATTGTAAATAACCTTTCCGATTTTATCTTCAGCATCATCAAGGCGCTGGGCGTGATCATTCTCGGCTGGGGCATCGTGCAGGTGGGTATGTCGATCCAGTCCCACGATGCCAGCCAGAGAACGCAGGGCTTCCTCTGCCTGTTTGGTGGCTTAATGATCGCCTTTGCAAAGGAAATTCTGACCGCCATCGGCGCGATCTAATGAAAAGAGCCGGGAGATACTGCCTTGCGGCGGATCTCCCGGCTCCTTTGCGGGAGGTGATTTTCATTTGGACAACAATTGGATCGTAGAAAACCTGACCAACGCCTTTGGCGTTTGGAACAGTAAAATGACGGAGATGTGGTCACTGCTGACGGAATCGCCCCAGACCTTCAAGGGCGGCACCATCTGGCAGACCATTGTGACCATCAACGGCGGGATGCAGGCCATCGGCTACGGGCTGCTGGTGCTGTTCTTTGCCATCGGTATCTTTCGCAGCGCTTCCGGCTTTCGGGACTTTCAAAGGCCGGAGCATCTGCTGCGGCACTTTATCTACTTTGTGCTGGCAAAGCTGGGTATCACCTATGGTATGGACTTGCTGGTAGATGTATTTGATGTGTGCAGCGGCATTGTGGCAACGGCGGCGGGCAGCATCGGCGGCTTGACCGGCGCATCCGTGGCGCTGCCGCAGGAGATCGCGGACGCCATCGGAGATGTGGGCTTTTTTGCAAGCATCCCCCTTTGGCTGGTGACGCTGCTGGGAAGCCTGATGATCACAGTGCTGGCGTTCATTATGATCCTCACCGTTTATGGGCGCTTTTTTAAGATTTATATGTATGCCGCACTGTCCCCGGTGGCACTGGCATCCTTTGCCGGAGAGGGGACTTCCAATTTCGGCAAGGCGTTCCTTCGGAGCTATGTAGGCGTGTGCATGGAGGGTGCGGTGATCGTTCTGGCCTGCATCATCTTTTCAGCCTTTTCCTCCAGCGGTACGCCGGTGGTGGATAGCAGCGCGTCCGTGGTGACGCAGGTGTGGAGCTATTTGGGCGAGGTCATATTTAATTTGCTGGTGCTGGTGGGCCTGGTGAAGTCTGCCGACCACATCGCAAAGGAAATGCTTGGATTATAAAGGAGACGTTTATGGATAATTACCGTGAGAAGATCGTCCGTATCGTGGAGCGGGAGCTGAAACGAACGGAAGAGTATCAACAAAGACGCGACGAATATGGCAACGAGGAGTACATTTTGGGCTGCATCATGGTTAAGGGCGATGCTTTTCCTAAAGAGGTGATCGCTCATGCATTTGTTGAGGATATGGGGCTTGAACTTCAATTTCAGGTTTGGAGAGACGAGCCGCGAATCAGGCAGAAGCAGGCTATGTGGTATGACTTGACTTTGTTTGATGTGGAAGGAAACTTCTTTGGAAAGCTGGAGCAAGGATACTTGATTTTATCGGTATCTGATCTTTTCCATTGCACCGCTTGGAGTGCAACGGAATATCTGGCTGATGAGCAGAATCGAGATAAGGAAAATTCCTGCTGGAAGGGAATGCAAAGGTATCTGAACTATTGTAAAAAGCACGGAATCACAAGAAATTATCTGGTGAAAAAAGAGGGGTACGACGGAATAGATGCTATGAAGTTTTACGACAAGTCAGCCGTTGCCAAATTTGAGAAGAACAGAAAAACGCAGGATCAGTGCCGATGACGAGGATTAAAACTATACATTTTATTAAATAGACAGGAAAAGCAAGTAGCCCATCGCTACTTGCTTTTCTTTTTTAGGAGATTGATTATGGAAATCAAAATCAACAAGGAAATTCGAGCCTACCGCGAAACGCTCTTTTTTGGACTGTCCGTGCGGCAGTTTGTATGTTCCGTTTTGGCGGTGGGCGTTGCTGTGGCGCTGTATTTCACCCTGAGTCAAGTGTTGGACCGGGAAACGGTGAGCTGGGTGTGCATCGTCGGCGCGGCTCCCGTGGCCGCTGCGGGCTTTTTTCAGTATAACGGCCTGACGCTGGAGCAATTTTTGTGGGCATGGCTGAAATCAGAGGTCATCATGTCAGGCAAGCATGTCTGGAAGGCGGAAAACTATTATGAAGAAGCAATGAAACGCGAGGTGAAGAAACATTGATCTTTTTCAAGCAGCGGCGCAGCGCGGAACGGGACGCCTTTTCCGTTCCCCGCAGCGTCCAGAAATCCATTCCCATCAAACGCATTTATCAAGACGGCGTGTTTCAGGTAAGCGGCAAGTTTTCAAAAACTTGGCGCTTTTTTGATGTCAATTACGCCGTGGCCTCCCCGGAAAAGCAGCGGGAACTCTTTATGACCTACTGCTCCTTCCTGAACTCGCTGCCCATCGGAGCCACGGCAAAGATCACACTTTTTAACCGCCAGCTCAATCAAAAGGACTTCGGGCGGACGCTGCTCATGCCTATGCAGGGCGACCGTCGTGATCTCTACCGCAACGAGTATAACGCGCTTGTTTTGGGCAAGGCGGCGGAGAGCAACAATCTCATTCAGGAAAAGTACATCACCGTTTCGGCGGAGAAGAAAAGCGTGGAGGAGGCCCGCGCATTCTTCTCCCGTGTTGGAACTGACCTCACTACGGGACTTTCCCGTATGTCCTCCAGCGTCCGTGAGATCACGGTCAATGACCGCCTGCGGCTTCTGCATGACTTCTATCGCCCCGGCGAGGAGCAGCTATTCCGGTTCAATTTGGAGGACACCATACGCAAAGGGCATGACTTCCGGGACTGCATCGCCCCGGACTGTATTTCCTTTCAAAAAAATCACTATGAGTTGGGCGATCATGTGGGCCGTACCCTGTTCCTGCGGGAATATGCCAGCTTTATTTCCGACGAGATGATTACGGAGCTGATGGACTATCCCCGGAACATGATGCTCTCCATCGACATTATCCCTGTGGCGATGGACGAAGCCGTGAGCGATATTCGCAAGCGCATTATGTCCGTGGAATCGGATATTACCCGCTGGCAGCAGCGGCAGAATCAGAGCAACAATTTTACCGCCAATATCCCCTATGACTTGGAGCAGATGCGGAGCGAAACGAAGGAATTCATGGACGACCTCATGAGCCGCGACCAGCGCATGATGCTGGCTTTGGTGACGCTGACGCACCTGGCAGATAACCTCGAACAGCTCGACCAGGACACCGAAGCCTTACAAGCCATCGGGCGGGCGCGGGGCTGTCAGTTTAACATTCTGCGCTATCAGCAGGAGGACGCACTGAACACGGTGCTGCCCCTCGGCCTCAAGCGCATTGACGCTACCCGCACACTGACCACGGAATGTACTGCCGTTCTCATGCCGTTCAAATCGCAGGAGATCCAGGACGCGGGCGGTATTTACTACGGCGTCAACGCCGTATCGCATAACCTCATTGTCTGCAACCGCGGAAACCTTTTGAACGGCAACGGCTTTATTACCGGTGTTTCCGGCTCCGGTAAGTCAATGGCGGCAAAGCAGGAGGTCTCCGCGCTGGCGCTCTCCACCGACCATGATATTATCATCGTGGACCCGGAGCGTGAATATGGCGAGTTGGTGCGGGCATTGGGCGGCGAGGTCATCACCATTTCTGCCTCTGATCCAAATGGCTGCCACATCAATGCGCTGGATTTGTCTGAGGGCTACGGCGACGGCAAAGAGCCGCTGGTGATGAAGTCCGAGTTTATCATGTCGCTGTATGAGCAGCTCATGGGCGCGGACAAGATCGAGCCGCAGGAGAAGTCCATCATCGACCGTAGTGTGGGCAACATCTACCGGGAATATCTGAAAAACTATCAGGGCAAGCCGCCTACGCTGAAAAATCTCTATGATGACCTGATGAAGCAGGTCAACCCGGAGGCGCACCGGATCGCGCTGGCGCTGGAACTGTTCACGGTGGGTAGTTTGAATGTATTTTCCCACCAGACTAATATCAACACAAAAAGCCGCATTCTCTGCTTCGATATTCAGGACTTGGGCGAAAATCTGAAATCGGTGGGCCTGCTGGTGATGCTGGACGCCATCTACAATCGCGTTATCCAGAACCGCAGAGAGAGAAAATACACCCATGTCTACATCGATGAGATCTATCTATTTTTCGCCAACGGGAGCGGCAGCGGGCGCGGCATCAACAATTACAGCAGCGAGTTCCTATACAAATGCTGGAAGCGCTTCCGTAAATACGGCGCGACGCTCACCGGTATCACACAGAATGTGGAGGAATGTCTGCTATCCAATACGGCGCGGATGATGTTCGCAAACTCCGAGTTTCTGCTGATGCTCAATCAGGCTACCACCGACCGGGAGCAGCTTGCCCGCCTGCTGGGTGCGTCGGATACGCAGATGAGCTATGTAGACAATGCCCCTGCCGGTCATGGGCTCATCAAGGTAGGCGGGGCCATCGTGCCCTTCGCCAATGAGCTGCCCAAAAATACAGAACTGTACCGCCTAATGTCAACACGCCCCGGTGAGGAGTGACGCCATGCGGGACTTGAAGATCAAACCCGGCATGGACACGCCAAAGGCAAAGCTGAAGAACCCCGCGCCTAAAGACGCCGATTCCCTTCTGAAACAGCACATGGACAAGCGGCAGCGGGAAAAGGAGCCGGAAGGCCACGATCCCGTGCGTTACGCTACCGACCGCGTGGAGAAAAATATGCGCCGTGGCGCATCTGGGGCGGCGGATGCCTCGCGGCGCATGATAAAGCACTATCAGGAGCAGAAACGGCAAGGTAGGAATAGTGCGTCAGAAAGCCGTACCGCGGCAAAAACGCTCGAAACCATGGACAGCGTGACACCGGCAGAAAGAAGCCTGCCCGATACGCCTGCGGCGTATTCTGATGTACTGCAATCACACGCCGCACGAAATGAAGTCGGAAATCAGACCGTACCTCCGCAAAATCGCGGAGGTACAAAAAGCGCAGATGCCGCCCCGCAGGAGCGTGGGCGGCAGAAAGCCATACAGGACGCAAAAGCCGCCTATCGGCGGAACCTTGCCGAAAAAAGAATAACAGAAAGCCCTTTTACGCCTCCACGGTCAGACCGTGGAGGCATGACGCCACCCCCGCGGACAAGTATTCCGGGTACCACAGCAAAAAACGGCTCCATGCCAAAGCACAGGCAGTCCGCTTTCAAAGCTGTGCGTCGGACGGCGCATACCCCTTCGAATGCTGAGTCGGCGCAGCCGATGCAAAGCATCGCGCAGCGTGCGCAGGCGGCGGCACAGCGAAAGGCGCAGCGGAAGATGCTTCAGGAATCCGCGCAGAGCGGCGGAAGGGCTTCCAAAAAGCTGGGCAGCGTGGCAGTCCAGGCAGTGAAAGAAATCGGGAAAGGAGTGGTGTCTGCGGTCAGTTCGATCCTGTCGGCAGGCGGCGGTGCGGTGGTGCTGGTGCTGTTCCTGACGGTGATCCTTGTGGCGGCTATCGTGGCGTCCCCCTTCGGTATCCTCTTTTCCAACGAGAGCCGAGAGGCGGGCGTTGTGCCGATCTCTGCGGCGGTGGCGCAGATCAACTATGACTTCAATGCTGAGCTGGAAGCGTTGCAGACAGCGGAGGACTACGATTCCATCTCCGTGACCGGCCAGCCTGCCGATTGGGTGGAGGTTCTGGCGGTGTTCGCGGTGAAGGTTGCCGGAGCAGATGCAGACGCCGCTGATGTGGCCACCATGGACGCTGACCGCATTGCGCGCCTGAAAGCGGTCTTTTGGGACATGACCGCAATCACAACGGAGGTGGAAACGATCAACCATCCCGGCAGCGGTGATCGTGACGGCTGGACGGAACGAAACCTCTATATCACCATTACCGCAAAAACGGCAGAGGAGATGAAACCCGCGTATCACTTCAACCGCAATCAGATCGCGGCACTGGACGAGCTGCTGGAGCAGCGGGATCTCCTGCTGGAGTTGATAGAAGATGTGTACTCCGTCAGCGGAGACACGGCGTCGTTGATCCGCGGCCTGCCGGAAGATCTGTCACCCGAGCGTGAAGCAGTGGTACGCACCGCCTGTTCTCTTGTCGGCAAGGTGAATTATTTTTGGGGAGGAAAATCTCTTGTGATTGGCTGGGACGCCCGATGGGGTGAGCTGCGGCAGGTCACAGCGGCAGGCAGCTCCACCACCGGGACCTATCGGCCCTACGGGCTGGACTGTTCGGGATTCGTTGATTGGGTGATTTACAATCAGTCCGGCGGCAGCTACATCATCGGCCACGGCGGCGGAGCCACCATGCAGCACAGCTATTGTACCGATATTTCGTGGGCGGACGCACAGCCCGGTGACTTGGTATTCTACCCGGATAATTCCCATGTGGGCATCGTTGGCGGCAGGGACGCAAACGGAGAATTGCTAATCATTCACTGCGCCAGCGGATATAATAATGTGGTCATTACCGGCAAGGAGGGCTTTACCTCTGTCGGTAGACCACAATACTACGGCGAGTAGTTGAACAGAAAAGGCCCTACCCAGATATGGTAGGGCCTTGAGACTGTTTTTAAGATTATGGCTTATGGGTATTTTACTGAGCTTACAATCGGCAAGACAATTTAGAGGTTAGTTACCTGCATTTCTCTTGTCACGATACATTAGAAATTGGCGTAAAATAGCTGGGTCCGATCCATTCGCCTTTTTCGTTAAACTTTCCCGCGCTTTGGATTCCATAAGTCTTTGCGTTGGATGAAGCCGTGAGGACATCCTTGGCTCCACTGTCAAATAATCCAGCTCCACTATCGCCAGGATTGCATTCGTAATTTCCTTCGCACATATCCGTCAGAGTCACATACGGAGGAAACTGGACAGAAACACCCGTTCTGGTAATTTTGCCTGCGGTCTCTCCAGATGTTGCTCCCAACATGTAAACCTGTTTTCCAGCGATTGGGGTCGCCTTCGCCACGACAGGGAAAAATTCGCCGCCATACGGTGTGATTTTAGACCAATCACCGGACAAGCTTCCGAGGTGGCTAGTAGCACTTCCAATCTTTGTGCCCATAAGATCTTTTACATCAACTGTTCCGCTAAATCCATGTCCCGCTGAATATGCTTTCGAAGCTGAAAGAGCCGGGCCGAGCGTGTAAGCGTAATTTCCGATAAGGATTTTGCCACCCGTGAGATATTGTGTAGTGGATGCCTTTGCTGTAAAGGAAACAGGAACTTTACCGTAAAGCGAGAAAGGCGAAGCGTTGTTATCTGTTTCATAGCCTACAGTCGAACGAATCACGTTATTGCTGTCATCGATAAAATTCAGATAATCCGTCTTTCCGCCGTGACTTAAAACTGCGGCCTTAATTGATTCAATATTATCGTCGCTATAGTCTTTTAGACTAATATCCACTTGATTCGTAATTTCGTTTGCATCAAGCATCATGATGCTATAATCAGACATATATCCTGTAAGGAAATTCTTTATGCGCTCCAACTCAGAAAGGGAGTACGTGACTGTGCGGTATTCCACGTCAATATCTTCGGGTGCCTTTTGAGCAAGCTGGGGCCTGAGAGATGTTGCCTTCTGAGACGCGATAACATTAACAACAAGCGTATCTCCTTCATAATAAAGGCCTCCAAACTCGTTGCTGGACATCTCAGCAGTAAGCAGCTCTGTAAATTCGTCCTCTGTGAGCACTTCATTTTCTGCCTCATTCGCAGAAATTGCTGCTGCTGGAAAAACGCACATGCTCATGCAAATCCCTAACGCAAGAATCAGCGACAAGTACTTTTTCATTTTATCCATCCTTTCAAATTTGTGATGTGAGTATTGTAGAGCTAAAGTTACTTTTGCGGGGCGTTAACGTAGGTTGGATTCACTGGAAAGAGATGCATCTACACTCGAGTCAGACGTATCATAAATGGTCGTAGTGAAAAGAACGAGATCGGAATCCTCAAAGTGATTTTCGGCATACGCAATAACAGAGTTCCAGAAGCTGTTACTATAAGAGAACTCGTCGACTGGATAATCGCTGATTGCCCAATGATAGACCTCGTCACAAGCGGGATCATAGCTGATGGATATATCTATTAAATGCAGGTCATCGTTGGTTAGAATTGCAACCGTTTTGTCTTCGGATGCTGCGGAAAAGAGCTTGCCGTTGTCGATATCCATTACAAAAGGTTCGTCGAACGGTTCGTCTGTCAGCAAATTAATAGCGAACGCTGGAATGCATAGGATCATAACCATTGCGCAAGAGAGAACGAATGATAGAAGTCGGTTCATAGGTTTCATTTCTGTCTCCTTTCTGTGTAATAGTCATTGAGTTATGATGAGGCATAGATCATTTGCGCGTCGAGCTTTGTTAAAATATCCTCCCCTTTTGGCTAATTTGATTTATGCCTTTTGCTAATATAAGACAACGAAACAGTAAAGGTGCAACATAATCTGATATACAGAACAAAATATAAATCGCAGAATAATCGGCCCTCTCATTGCAAAATGGCAACGAGGGGGCCGATTATTCTTGTAAATGGAAAGATAGCCTTTCTGATGAAGCCAAAAGCTGCAGCATTTATGTTACCTATTTTTGAGAATATCACTCATTGTCTTCGCCGTCCTTGCATTTCTTGTAGCCTCGAAAAGCAATGAGAGCATAGGCGATGGAAGCGAAAAAAAGGATGATATTGCCTAGTCGAATGGCTGCGTAGAAATTAAGTATTGCCGCTATGCCTCCGGTAACGATAGATGCCTTTGCCCAAAACAAGGTGTTCATGGGTTACCCCATAATTTTATAGGCCTGATATGCATCCTGCACTTGCAGAGGATAGTCATAATAGTAAGACTGACCCTTATCAAACTCTACGGTTTTCGATCCAGAGTCGATTGTAGCTCTGGTGGTGCCTTTGGGATTATCGTAGCCTCTATAGCTCACATAACGGTACGTCGTATTATAAACTTTGCTGCTGCCCGCGGCCTGAGTGTAGTGAGAATAAACGCCCGCGCAAGAGTAGACCTGAATTGACTGATTGGCGGGGAGTAAAGACGACGCACTGGCCGCAATGCCATAGATACCGCAAATAGTTGCAACTAAAGTGGTAGTTGCAGTTAAACCCAAGACGCCGACAATCAAGGACGAAACCGTAATGGCATTGGACCACACCTTGTTAACAATCGGCTCTGCAGAGAAAGAGAGCTGTTCGTAAACCGTAAAGACAGTGCCCTGGTAGGATTCACGATGACGTTCCTTTGCAGAATAAGTGCCACTTCCAAGATACCCCTGTAGCTGCTCGAAAAGATCTGCTCTTGCAGAGCTGTATGGGACTACACCAGAATTCGATGTGTTGCAGGCGGTCGTAGTGAAATGAACGGTATTAGAATCTTCAAAGTGATTCTCGGCATAAGCGACGACGGCTTTCCAGAAGTCCTCATCGTAAGTAAATTTGTCGTCGGGGTAGTCACTAATTGCCCAGTGATATACCTCTTCGCAACTCGGATCATAACTGATGGAAATATCTAACAGATGCAGCGAATCGTCCGTAAGAATTGCGATGGTTTTGTCTTCGGACTTTGCCGAAAAGAGTTTGCCGTTGTCGATACTTAATACAGAAGATTCGTCGAATTTTTCACTTGACGTTCCTTCGGTAGCAAATGCGGGAATGCATAAGCTCATAACCATTGCGCAGGAGAGAATGAGAGATAAAAATTTGTTTAATGCTTTCATTTTAGCTTCCTTTCTGCGTAGTAATAATTATTAGACCGTGTTATGGCATAAATCGTGTGTAATTTATGATCTGCTATCAAATCCCTCCCATCTTTCAGTTTTGCTTGATTTATGCCTTTCGTAGATATAAGACGGTAGGAATTTAAAACTGCAACACGAACCGATATACGAAACAAAACGATATTCTGTAGTCGTAACATCTTTCTTGAATATAGCGTCAAAAGAAGAATTGCAGACCTTCTGATTTGTTGTTGCAAAATTGAGAAATGAATGTCTTTTAATAATAAGAGGAGGTGAGTCTAATGATTTAAAAAAGTGCAAGTATTAGAGAAAAACAATAAGAACTATTTGCTTTGAAAAATGCAACCCAAAGCATGAGGCAATAAAAATGGTGGAGGTGAAAAAATGAAAAAAATTCTCCTTGTAATTGTCTTCCTATTTGCTGTTTTGTGTGTGACTTTTTGGGGAAACAATAATGCCCTCGGAAGTGATAGATTTGAAGCAACAGATTTAGAAGATGCCGTCATTGGGAGCGGAGAAGTAACAACATATATTGTGACTAAACCAAGATAAGGAGAGAAAGAAATGAAGAAACGTGTACTCTCTATAATTGCATTGATGTGCTGTGTTTTGGAGACTTTTTGCATGCCGGTAGGTGCAACAAATTCAGAGCAAGATGAACCGGAGATAATTGCGACGGAGGAGTTTGTTGTTTATATGACAGATCAATCGAGGTCGGTGTCAGAAACAACAGCAGTATATCCTGTCAATGTAAGAACTAATATTTTGTATCTTAAAAGTAAGGGACTGGGATTTCAGATAATTGCAACTGCTGAAGTTCCAATTCTAGATGGATTGAATGGCTTTGTCGAATATAATACGTCGATAGACCCTGATCACGGGAGCGTAGTGCCGTATTCTGAAAGCAATAATACGCCTGGTAGAACAGTTACATGGATCGATTATACAGGGAATAAGTACGATTCCGGAGTGAAAATTACTGCTACTTTTTCAGGGGTTGTTAGCGCAGATGCGAAATATTTAGGCCAGGAAGTGCTTGTTAATGGCCCATATACTCAAACCGCTACGGCTACAATTCCTTAAAGGCCTAAGCAAAGAGCAAATTTGAATGCTGAAGTTGGTCGGAGTCGGTGAGGAAACTAATTCCTTGGACACCACAGTTACCTCATTCAATTCAACATTTCAAATACAATGGATTCTAAGAGTAATTTGTCCGAGTAATGTTGCGATTAGCGTGAGTCTCTAATGTGCCGAAGCTGATGGCATATAAAATCGCCCTGTCAGCGTAAATACTGGCAGGGCGATTGTCATTACTGCGGCGTTATTAGCATTCCATAAAAGTTTTGAGAGGAGCACTTTCCAAGCTAGAATTTTGCCAATTCCAATCAAAAAAGGCATGTTGAAATATCAATAAGAAATTATGTATGGCTTTTTTTAGAAAGTGCCAGAGCGGCCCGCCTTGCGCGGGTCAGCGCCATACGCGCGCTTTCCGGCTTTACATTGAGATCGCTGGCAATTTCAGCATAGCTCTTTTCTAAAATATATCGGCTACTAAGCAAAAACTTAGTCTTATCGTCGAGCTCATCCCAAATTTTTGCGAAAGAGTTGATTTCTTCGGATTTTAGCAGGATGAATTCAGGATCGGTGTCGTGATCGGCATCAACGTAGTTATTATCAAATTCGTCGGCGAGGACTTCTTTCCGTCGGCTGATATTTCGAATATGGGTCAGAGCTGCATTTCTTGCGGATGTTGCAATGTAAGAGGTAAGCACTTTGGCTGGCATAGGACGCAGTGTATCAATGTTATTAATAAGCTGAACGATGACGGTCTGAAAAATGTCATCCTTAGACCATGGATCGTTTAGTATTGAACCAATTTCGTGATATATGAGTCGCTGATAGGAGAAGAAAATGTTCTCCATAAAATCTCGATCACTTTCGTTTTCGATTGCTAGGATACTTGCTGGGATTGGAATCATTTGCTGTCACCTGTTTTGCTATATGTGTCGATCATTTGCCGGACTTCCATGTCAGAGATGATTAGGCTAAGCGCAACCTGACGGCTAGCCGGTAATTTAGCAAATGATGCCATCACATCACCGAGAGTCTTTTCATTGGTGATGGCTTGCTGCAATAACTCAACAGGGAGATTAGACGAGGTGCGACCGAGCAGGTAGTCGGTTGTGACATGAAAGTAGTTTGCAAGAGCAATGACCTTATCAACATCCGGGAGGTGCACACCGTTTTCATAGTTTGAAATTGTTCCAGAGGAAACACAGAGGATATCTCCTAGTTCCTTTTGAGTTAGCCCTCTATCTTGCCGCAATTCGGCAATGAGTTCTCCCAAATGAGCCATATAAGCCACTCCTCTAAGAAATTGCACTTGATGTTTGAATTAGATATTTTCTGATTTCTCATCGGCTTATATTTTAGGAAAAGAATTGAAATTGTAATATTCACGTGTTATAAATTAGATTTACCATAGTTTTTGAAACGAAAAGTTAAATGGGGGAGCAGCGCGGGGCTGAGTGCCTGTTGCGACTATTGATAGATATTGTCTTATCAATAATAGAGAGAACGGTTGAGGCTCAAAGGAGCAAATAGGGGTGAGTCGCACGATGAATCACAGCTTGAGTGATAGGGCAGCACCAACGAGTCAGGAGTTTATCACACAGATATACAAGAAGTATGATCGACTGATGCTTTTCACAGCAAAGAAGTACCTGATGGATTTACAGGAATGTGAGGATGCTGTTCAAGAGAGCTTATTGAAACTTATGAGTCGGATCGAATTGCTTCGCACGTTAGAAGAACCAGTATTGACCAGCTATGTTGTAACTACTGTACGCAATACGGCCATCAATATACTGCGGCGGCAGAAGAGAGATGCCCAGAATATAACATCATTTACAGAATCAGTCGAAGAGAGTATCATAGAGCCTGATTCTATAATTGATATTATTATGGATCGAGAAGCCAAGAGAAGTTTGCGCGAGGCGATTGATGAGTTGGAACCGAATGAACGGTTACTGCTAGAGGGGAAGTATTTTCTTGGATATGATGACAGGCAGTTGTCGGAGTTGCTATCTTGTGCGCCGGGGAGTATTCGAATGAAATTAACTCGAGTCAGAAGAAAGGTATTATATTCGATGCAAGAGAAAGGGGCTGTTTAGAATGACCCATCATGAAAAGCTGGTAGAACGATACGAAGATGCTTTATTCGCATTGATGATGGAAGATGTAGCTGAGACGGAAGGCGAAAAGCTGCAGGAGCTTAATGAACAGCTTAAACGCGATCCGTCGGCAGAAATTCCAAGGGAGTTGGATGAGCGCTGTATTCGCACAATTAGGACTGAATTCGGAAAGAAAAACTTTATATCTGCGAGACGTGGAGCGGTGCGAGTTTTTAGAGTGATCTCGGCAGCTACTTTGATTATGATGCTGCTATTTACCACAGCGTTTGCAGCATCTCCGTCATTCCGCGCTCAGACGCTAACTGTTCTTGTGGAAATGTTTGATGACCATGGTGAGATTCGCTTTAATGGCATTACTAATGGTGCAGAAACCCGCGAGATGAGTATTTTGTGGATGCCAGATGGGTACCAAACTGAGTTTGAAGAGTTTGATGAGAGCAGAATGATTATTAGGGCAGAGGGAGAAAACGGCGAAAACCTTAATGTTGCAGCTACGTCGATATCTAAGAGTCGTTCGTACAGTTTTGATACTGAGGGGGCAACTGAAGAGCCTGCTACGGTTCAGGGTAATGAGGCTACCGTTTATCAGATGGAAACTGAGGACGGCGATAAAATAACTGTGCTTTGGACAGATATGGAAAAAGGCTGGATCGTTAGAGTTACAGGATATAACATTTCAAAAGAAGATATGCTTCGCATTTCGGAGAGTGTCGAGATTCGATAAAAAGGAAGAGATTTTTCTCTTCCTTTTTATTTTTTATGTTGCACTTGCTGTATGGCGGCATCTATTGTTCCGGGCGCTGCAAAAATAGACAAAATTTGGAGGTCAAAATGAGATTTAGAAGATTAGTGACTATTATGTTGACGCTGAGTGTGGTAGCGTCGTTAATGGCCTTGCCTGTGGCTGCGATTGACTATTCGGATGTGGTTGCTCCGCTATACATTGGATTGGAAGATGTCACCGCTGATCTTGCTATTAGCAGTAATGGCTACGCAAGTTGTGAGGGATCAGCTTCGGTCAGGGATAATTACACCGTAACAGTTGTGGTTGAGTTGCAACAAAAAAATGGAACTTGGAAGACCATTAAGACGTGGACTGAGCAAGGCGGCGTGGATGCGTTCGTGAAAGGATCATATCGCGTGGCGAGTAAGTATAACTATCGTGTAGCCGCTACTGCGAAAGTTTACAATTCAAGAGGCGGCCTTGTTGAAAGTAAGACCTCGTATTCTGGCGAAGTTTATTATTAATAAGTTTCTATAAACAGGTAACTTTATAGCAGTCCTAAAGTATAAAATGCTGCGCTCAATTTAATTAGCAAAAAGACCTTGGGGTAACCAAGGCCTTTTTGCTAATTGGAATCTTTTAGGTATGAGGACTGTATCGTTTTGCCTTGCGAAAAATCCTATAGGCGCTCTTTCCAACGGCTAATTTTGCTGTTGGAAATTTTTTTGAAAATTTTGTCCTAGCTTTGCCAAAACCGCACCTTCCATTCGGGATAGAAGCGAAAGGGGAAGAAAGCCGACCTCTCGGTGCATGAGAGGAGGTGAACAACTCTTGGAGCTGACACCATCCCAAAAGAAAACCGTTAGACATCAGTTCGACAGCTTTTGCAGGAAGGTTCTGCGCGAAGAAGCACGCGATTATGAGCGTCATATCGCGTGGCGTTCCAACCATGAGGTATCCCTTTCGGAGCTGTCAGAGGAGCAGGAGCGCCAAATGTATGTGCTGGACGAGTATCCGTCCGAGCAGACGCATTTTCATGTGCGGGGCTATGATGTGGCAATCGAAAACGAAGATCTTGCTAATGCCCTGACGGTGCTGCCGGATGATAAGCGTGACATTGTTTTGCTTGCCTTTTTCCTTGATATGACCGATCAGGAAATTGCGGACAAGCTGAACATGGTACGCCGCACCGTGCAATACAAACGCGCTCAGTCGCTCAAGGAATTGAAAAAAGAAATGGAGGTTACTGAAGATGGCGCGCAATCTGAGTAATGCCGCTGCATCTCTGCTGCCTTACTCGACCATCGAAGCGGCAGCGTCCGGCAATGTGGACGCGATCAATGCTGTGCTGAAGCACTATGAGCGTTATATTGCGGCTCTAGCAACCAGAACCCTGTATGACGAAAACGGTGTTCCGCACCTTTGCCTCGATGAAGAAAAGGTATGCAGGATGCGAACCAAGCTGATTACCAAGATTCTTGACTTCAAGGTAAACAAAACAGCCTAAAACCCATAGTAGCTCGTGCAGGAGCGTGTCCCCCTTTCCACGCTTCTGCAACGGGCCATTCGTGCATCCGCGAGGAAAGGTTCTTATCACCCGATAGGAGCCTTTCCCGGCTGATCCACAGCCAAATATCACACGCGCCTGAAAGCG
>OIZX01000437.1_pt1 | contig 29184 bp, 21 predicted proteins | sample 1588621 | NCBI WGS metagenome assembly OIZX01 (sample SAMN03283276) | human gut metagenome | biome: human-associated habitat; material: feces | host: Homo sapiens | place: Peru | collected 2012 | reverse complement strand
GTTTCAAAGGACAAAAGATTTTCATAGGAATTGATGTCCATGCAAAGACTTGGGCAGTGGAAACACTCACCGAGTCGGGCTTTACAAAGCGTCATGCCCAGGAAGCCTCTGCAAAAGTGCTCTTTGATTTTTTGAGTAAGAACTTCCCTGATGGGGAGTATCATGCCGTTTATGAGTCAGGCTTCAGCGGCTTCTCTACATATTACCAGCTGAAGGAATATGGCATCCACTGTGTGGTTGTTCATGCCGCAGATGTTCCGTCCACTCAGTATGAGCAAGTCATGAAGACAGACAAAATAGATGCGGGCAAGCTGGCTCGTGCTCTCCGAAAAGGTGATATAAAGCCTATTTACATTCGTGAGCGAGAGAATTTGGATGACAGAGCTGTGGTGAGACTCAGAAAGACCATCCAGAAACAGCTGTCTGGCTACAAGACGAGGGTAAAGCACTTGCTGCATACCAATGGAGTGAAGTTGCCTGCACGTTTTGACAAGCCTGGCACGCATTGGTCTCGTGCGTTCATGAACTGGCTCAAGGACGAGGTCGTACTTCTGTCATCAACACGCCTTTCCCTGGACTTGCTCGTCAACCAAGTGGAGTCCATCCGAAAGAACTTGTTGGAAGCTACAAGGGGCATGAGAATACTCGCTGCCACGGACAAGTACAAGGCCAACTACGAATTGCTGTTGAGCATTCCTGGCATTGGGTTCAATGTTGCCATGTGCCTGTTGACAGAGATATACGACTTCAAACGTTTCGGCAATGAGAATTGTTTTGCCCATTACCTCGGCTTGGTACCAACTTGCCACGATACAGGTGACAAACATTCAACTGGAGGAAAAACGTTTCGTGGCAATAAACTCCTTGGGCCGATGATCATTGAGGCGTGTTGGGTTGCCATCCACAAGGACTATGGACTTAGCCAAGCCTATTGCTCCTACAAACAAAAGATGAAACCCCAGTTGGCAATCGTAAAGGTTGCCAGAAAGATGTCCAACATCATCTTCTCCGTAATCAAGAACGGCAAAAAATACGAACCATATAAATGGGAAGAATAGGATATTTTACAAAGTCTATTGGACTACTTCATACAAAGCGACTCCTGTTTTTTACTGACGGACTCTAAGTAGTGTCGTCTCTTTAAAAGTTTGTTGCGCTTTAACTATTTTTCTGAAGAAGTAAATTGTAGGACGCTTGGCGTGTCTACTTATAGAAGTTTGTCTGATAGTACTGTTGTGGCAGAGATTGAAATCAGTGCATTTTTGTGCTGGTTAGACTTTTGTGACTTTATCCGAAAAAACTCAGAAATCATCGTACTCTCGTAAGTATTTGAATACAAATTAGTTAATAAACAATAAATATTTTCCAATTATTTGGAAAGCAACATAGAAGTAAAAAGGTAAAAACATGAAAGGTAAAAAAGCGCGTAAAAACACTTTTTTACCTTCAAATTTCTGATATAATATAATCATTATGAAAGAATTGAAACAACTTTGCCGAGAAAACATTTGGAACTTGGCTCCTTATAGCTGTGCACGCAACGAATATAGCGGACGCACCGCACGCGTCTTTCTCGACGCTAACGAGAATCCATACAACGATCCCTATAATCGTTACCCCGACCCACTACAACTCGAACTGAAAAAACAAATCAGCAAGGTAAAGGGTGTGGCTGAAGATAAAATATTCTTAGGCAATGGTTCTGACGAAGCCATTGACTTGGTTTACAGAACCTTCTGTCGCCCAGGTAAAGACAACGTGGTAGCCATTGCTCCCACTTATGGTATGTATGAAGTATGTGCCGACATCAATGACGTGGAATACCGCCCAGTATTGCTCAACGAGCAGTTCCAGACCACAGCCGACCATCTCTTGGCTGCCTGCGACGAGAATACCAAGGTTATCTGGTTCTGTAGCCCCAACAATCCTACAGGGAATCTCATCTCGCCTGATACCATAGATGGTGTATTGTCACGTTTTGAGGGTATCGTGGTAGTAGACGAAGCTTATAGTGACTTTGCTAAGACACGTCCTTATCGACTTCAGTTGGCTAAATATCCCAACCTCATTGTACTCAACACGATGAGTAAAGCATGGGGATGTGCTGCCATCCGACTGGGCATGGCTTTCGCCAGCAAGCAGATTATCGACCTATTTAATAAGGTGAAATACCCCTACAACATCAACCTCCTTACCCAACAACAGGCACTCGAAATTCTCAAAGACCCCTATCAGGTAGACGATTGGGTGAAGACTATTCTGCAAGAACGTAGCAAGGTGATGGCTGCCTTCATCGACCTACCTATCTGCGAAAAGGTTTATCCTACCGAAGCTAACTTCTTCTTGGCTAAGATGACTGATGCTACAGCTGTCTACGACTATTTGGTCAACCAAGGCATCATTGTGCGCAACCGCAACAACGTGCAACTTTGCGGCAATTGTCTGCGTGTCACTGTAGGAAAAAAGAGCGAGAATATCGACCTTTTAGCAGCACTCCGTCAATATTAATCAAAAAAACACATGCTCCACTACAACAAAATTAAGAAATGCGAGTTATTATATAATAGGAATAGAATATAAACAGCATAATTATTTCAAAATAGCATACAATAACAATGAAGAAATATATCATTTTTGCGCTCATGCTACTGTCTACAAGTTCGGTTATGGCACAGTCAGACATGACGGATGATCAAGTGATGAGTTTTGTTGCCAAGGAGCATAGCGCAGGCACCTCCAATTCGCAGATAGTTACCAAGTTGATGCAACGTGGTGTCGACATCTCGCAGATACGAAGAGTACGCGACAAGTATGAGAAAATGCAGAAACAAGGTTCTTTGGCGACTGCTACTGATCGTACAGGAGAAGCAAATCGCTTGCGTAGCAACAACGGCAAGAAACGCTCTGACTATGGAAAACAGGCTGACAAAGAAGCAGCCAACTATTCCAACTATCGTGTACAGGCACAGCGTGACTATTCTTACAAACACACTTACGACAGCAACGATGAGGAGTATGGAGATATGCAGAACGAGCTTAATGGCATCGTGCCCGACTCCACCCAGATGCTCAAACATCTGTTGGAACAGCAGGCTAAAGATAAGCATCGTGTTTTCGGACGTGACATCTTCAATAACAAGGAGTTAAGTTTCGAGCCAAACATGAACATCGCTACCCCACAGAACTATCGTCTGGGGCCTGGCGATGCGGTCATCATCGATATATATGGAGCTTCACAACGCACCATTCAGAGCACGGTTTCACCAGACGGAGAAGTAACCATCGAGGGTTATGGTCCCGTAAATGTAAGCGGACTGACAGTAGCACAAGCCAATGCCCGCTTGCGCAACACACTCGGAAGTCGTTATCGCAGCAGTCGTGTAAAACTTACCGTGGGACAGACCAAGACCATCATGGTCAATGTGATGGGCGAGGTAAAGGCTCCTGGTACCTATACCCTATCTGCCTTTGCCACGGTGTTCCATGCGCTTTATATGGCAGGAGGCACCAACGACCTCGGAACCTTGCGTAACATCAAGGTCTATCGCAACAATCGTTTGGTAACCGTAGTAGATATCTACGACTATATCTTGAATGGTAAACTGACAGGCAATGTGCGCCTATCGGATAATGATGTCATCGTGGTAGGACCATACGACTGCCTTGTCAACATCAGCGGAAAGGTAAAACGCCCTATGTTCTACGAAATGAAGAAGAACGAGAGCATCAATTCCGTACTGAAGTATGCTGGTGGATTTACAGGAGATGCCTATACCAAGGCCGTGCGTGTGAATCGCAAGACAGGCAGAGAATATGCTGTTTTTAATGTTGGAGAATTCGATTATGCCAATTTCCGTATTGCTGACGGCGACTCTGTAAGCGTTGACTCCATCTTGCCTCGTTATGCCAACACGGTCGAGGTCAAGGGAGCTGTCTTCCGCCCTGGCATGTACAACTTGGGCGAACAGGTCAACAGTGTTCGTACCCTTATCGAACATGCAGAAGGCCTCACCGAGGAAGCCTTTACAGCCCATGCGGTCATGCATCGCATGAAGACCGATCGCTCTTTGGAGGTTATCAGCATCGACATCGCTGGAGTAATGAGTGGCAAGATGGCAGATATTCCTTTGAAGGAAAATGACGTGCTCTTCATCCCTACCCGTCAAGACAAGATGATAGAGCGCACCATCACCATCCGAGGCGAAGTAAACTATCCCGGCACCTACAAGTATGCTGACAATGAGACGATCGAAGACTTCGTTCTCCAGGCAGGAGGTCTTACCGACAAGGCTTCTATTGTCAAGGTCAACGTAAGCCGTCGTGTCAATAATCCTAAGGCTCTTCGCCCAGATAGTATCATCGCCAAGACATTCGAACTCTCTCTGAAGGACGGATTTGTGGTAGATGGCACACCAGGCTTTATCCTGATGCCATTCGATGAGGTTTATATCCGCAAAAATCCAAGTTATACAGAACAGCAAAATGTAAGTATCGAAGGAGAGGTTGTGTTCCAAGGTGCCTACACCATGACCAAGCGCCCTTCACGTCTGAGCGACTTATATCACATGGCAGGCGGTGCTACCGACCATGCCTACATCAAGGGAGCTCGTCTGATACGTCGCACCAACCAGACAGAACGCGACCTGATGTACGCTATCTATAAAAAAGAACGCGAAAACCAGCAGAAGAACCTCCTTCAGTTGGCTGCCAGCAGCAACAATGGCTCAGCCATTCAGCAAACAGCAGAAAGTGCCAAGAATGTCGAACTCGAAAAATTTAATATTCCTGATGAATATACAGTAGGTATCGACTTGGCTGCTGCCCTGAAGGAGCCAGGCAGTGACGAAGACTTGGTTTTGCGTGAAGGCGATCGCCTCATCGTGCCACAGTTCGACGGAACCGTGAAGATCAATGGAGCTGTGATGTATGCCAACACCGTAGCTTATATCAAGGGCAAGCGTGCAAGCTATTATATTGATGAAGCTGGCGGTTTCGCATCTGATGCAGTGAAGAACAAGGCTTATGTCATCTACATGAATGGTAAGGTGGCAAAGGTAAGTCATGGAGCCCGCATCCAACCTGGTTGCGAAATCATTGTACCATCCAAGTTGAAGCGCAAGATGAGTGTTGCCGAGACTATGAGCCTTGGTTCAAGCATGTCGAGCATCGCAGCCATGATAGCTACTATCGCCAATATGACGAAGTAAGACCATAAAGCACCCCTAAACAAGGAGTCATTTTCATGAAATATCCTATGCGTTGGTTACTGGGATAAGTTGTGATAAATAACTAAAGAAATTATGGAAGCAATCAAGAGATTACCAATAGGAATATCCGACTTCAAGACCCTACAGAGAAGTCAAAAGTATTTTGTTGACAAAACAATGTACTTGTCATTATTAGAGAAGATTTCAAATTTTCTCTTTTTGATACGTCCACGTCGTTTTGGCAAGAGTTTGTTTTTGTCAATGGTAGCCGATTACTTCGATTGCGCCAACAAAGATATCGAAAAAGAATATCAAGGCACATGGATAGAAACACATCCTTTAGAATCAAAAGGAAAGTTTCAGATTTTGCAATTCGACTTTTCCCAGGTTTTGGACAGAGTAGAGAATCTTGAGGTCGACTTCAACACATACTGTTGCAGTTGTCTGAATCAATTTGTTCAAAAATACCAGAACTATTATACAAAAGACACGGTAGAATGGGCTTTGGCAGCCACTACTTCCAAGGACAAAATCAACATTCTGTCCAAAGAAGCCAAGGAGCGAGGCTATCATCTTTATCTCATCATTGACGAATACGACAACTTCACCAACACCGTTCTCAATGAGTTGGGCGAGGATACCTATCATAACATGACCCACAGCAGTGGTTTTTACCGCAATGCCTTCAAGATATTCAAACCGAACTTCGAACGTATTCTCTTTATGGGTGTCAGTCCTATCACCCTCAACGATTTGACCAGTGGCTTCAACATCGCTACCAACATCAGCCTTCATCCATGGTTCAACATGATGTTAGGCTTCAGCGAAGAAGAAGTACGCCAAATGATATCCTACTACATATCTGTAGGACTTATCAAAACAAATGATACTATTGGAGTCACCATCAGTGAGGATGAAAAGATCAATGCGATTATAGCAGAGATGAAACCATGGTACGACAACTACTGCTTTTCAGAAGACAGATACAATATCGATCCGAGCATGTACAACAGCAACATGGTACTCTACTATCTCAACAACCTCATCACAACAGGAAAAGCTCCCAAGGAGATGGCAGATCCAAGTTGTCGTACAGATTATGCCAAGTTGAAGAACCTCGTAAGGCTCGACCATCTGGATGGCGACCGCAAAGGAGTCTTGATGAAGATTGCCGAGAAAGGCTTTATTGATGCCTCTATTGCTGATTCTTTTGCAGCAGAGGAAGTAATGAATCCTGACCGTTTCGTCAGCCTATTGTACTACTATGGAATGTTGACTATTGGAGGAACCGACCTTGATGCACTTCATCTCGTCATTCCCAACAACACCATCCGCAAGATGTATTACGACTTTCTGGTAGAACAGTTTCAGACATTGCATAGCTTGGATCTCAATGACTTATCAGCAATGTACCGTAAGGCAGCACAAGAAGGAGAATGGCAACCTCTATTTGAATATCTTTCCAGTTCATACTGGAAAGACAGCAGCATCAGAGACGGCATTCAGGGAGAACGCAACATACAAGGTTATTTCAATGCCTACCTTCATCTCTCAAAGCTCTTCATTGCGCATCCAGAGATAGAGGCAAATCATGGCTATTGCGACTTCTTCCTGTTGGCAGACACAAAGAAATTCTCCACCCTCCGCCACAGCTATATCATAGAGTTGAAGTATCTTCCATCAAAGGCAACGGATAGAGAAGTAAAGACAGCAAAGGAACAGGCTGTAGAACAATTAAACAAATACATAACAGATACAAATATACAAAGTCTGACTGCAGGAACACAACTTCACGGAATATACCTCATATTCCAGCAAGGTAATGCGACAGAGATAGGAGAAATATAAAATATCTGAATCAAAACAAAATAAATCAGATACTTTTGCATTATATATATAAATACACATATTATATATTTGCTTACGTCTGCAATCGATACCATCGCCAATATGACGAAGTAAAAGAATGACGAGGAGGAAACTAACATGAAATATCCAATAGGAATACAAGACTTTAAGAAAATCCGCAAGGAGGGCTTTGCTTTTTATGACTTGGAGAGCGAATGGACGTTATTATCCAAACTCCTAACTACATCTACATCATAGAATGCAAATTAGATGGAAGTGCAGAAGAAGCACTTCAACAAATAGAAGCAAAAAAACCATGCCGCTCCCTTCGCTATGGATAAGCGAACTGTAATTAAGCTCGGCATAAAATTCTCCAGCCAGACACGTGGTGTAGAGCAGTGGATTATTGAGTGAGGAGAGGTGGCAAGCAATAAAAAAGTAATAAAGATATGCAAGAAAGAAGATTGCCGTTAGGCATACAGGACTTTGAGGAGCTGCGTAAGGGAAACTATCTTTACGTGGACAAGACCGATATGGTGTGGGCTGTGGCTAACAACCGCAAATACAATTACCTCAGTCGCCCTCGTCGTTTCGGCAAATCACTTTTTGCGTCTACTTTGAAATGCTATTTCGAAGGTAGGAAGGAATTGTTCGATGGACTCAAGATAATGTCCGTTGAGAAAGAATGGATTGTGCGTCCAGTCATATATTTAAGTATGAGCTTAGGAGGCTCTGATGCTCAATCGTTGAAAGAATATCTCAACGAACGTTTGAGTTATTACGAGTCTGTATATGGAAAGGTAGAATCAGAGCAATCGTTGGGCAATCGTTTTAATGGTGTGATTCGTCGTGCGTACGAAAAGTCTGGAGTACAGATAGCTGTAATAGTAGACGAGTATGACGTGCCGTTGCAGCATACGTACGATACTGATCAGCATGAGGAATGTCGAACTATATATCGTGATTTCTTTACGGGGCTGAAAGATTTTGGCTATTGTACAAAATGTATCTTCATAACAGGCATTACCAAGTTTACGCAGATAAGCCTGTTCAGTACTTTGAATACTATTGCCAATATTAGTTTTGACGAATCTTTGTCTGCCGTTTGCGGTATCACGTATAGCGAATTGACAGACAATTTTCAGAATGAGATAAAGAGATTGGCTGACAAATGCAATATGAGCGAAGAAGCGACAATCAATGAGATGCAATCCTTGTACGATGGTTATCACTTTGCCTCCAACATGTTGAATGTGTACAATCCCTATAGTGTTTTGTCGGCATTCTCTCGTGGACGTCTTAATTCTTATTGGATAGCATCTGGTTCTAACGAGATGTTGTTTAAGGTGCTGAAGAAGTTCGCCAAGGATATCCCCATGCTCGATGGTTGTCTTATTGATGCCGACTATCTGGAAGAGAGCGATGTGAATATGATTGACCCGAAGCTGTTCCTCTATCAAGCTGGCTATCTGACAATAAAGTCAGTAGATGGTAATACTTATGTATTGGGCTATCCGAATCGTGAGGTGAAGAAGGCTGTAAGCGAATTGGTACTTCCTATGCTTCTTTCCAAGAGTATTCCTGACGTGAGCAATGAGATACTACAGATGCGTTCTGCTTTAAATGCGGAGGATGTAAATAGGGCTATGCTCAATCTAAAACAGCTTATAGCCAATACTCCTTATAGTACACAAAAGAGAGAAAATTTTGTTTTGGAGGAACATTTTAGATTTATCCTTAAGAATATTTTTTATCTTTGTGGCTATGACATAAACGAAGAAAAGCAAGTGGCAGCAGGAAGAATTGACCTTGTTGCTAAGTCGGATTCCATCATATATATCATGGAACTAAAAATGAATGATGAAGGAGGCGTCAAGTCTGCTACACGACAAATCGCAACTCGGCATTACGCCGACTCGTATGCTGCTTCTGATAAAAGAGTGATTTGCATGGCTCTTGAATTCGGAAGAGAGAGCAGAGGACTGGAACGTTGGGCTGTCATATAATAAAAGTATGTAAACAAGCCAAAGAACGCGTCGGGGCATTGCAAAGGTAATAACTGGCGCAAGGGAAAGCAAGGGAAAGAGAATAAAGATGTATAATAGCCGTTAGTTATATCGGTTGATAATAAATTAAAATGATAGGAAATAATACTAAAGTTATAGATTTGAAATTGGTATTAAAGAGAATAAAGGCAAATAAGAAGTTATTTGCTATACTGATACCAATTGTATTTTTATGTTCGTGTCTTTATATCGTAAGTGTACCGCGGTATTATGCCACAGAAACAAAGTTAGCTCCGGAGATAGAAAATTCCATGAGTTCAGGAACTTTGGGGGCTATTGCGTCTTCTTCCTGTTGGCAGACACAAAGAAATTCTCCACCCTCCGCCACAGCTATATCATAGAGTTGAAGTATCTTCCATCAAAGGCAACGGATAGAGAAGCAAAGACAGCAAAGGAACAGGCTGTAGAACAATTAAACAAATACATAGCAGACACAAATATTCAAAGTCTATCCGCAGGAACACAACTTCACGGAATATACCTCATATTCCAGCAAGGTAATGCGACAAAGATAGGAGAAATATAAAATATCTGAATCAAAACAAAATAAATCAGATATTTTTGCATTATATATATAATTACACATATAATATTCATGCCAAGAGGATGCCAAAAGACAAATGAGACTGTAAATGAGACTGTAAATGAGACTGTAAATGAGACTGTAAATGATACCGCCACCCGACAAGTACCCGACAAGTACCCGACAAGTACCCGACAAGCTCAGAGCTCACCTCATCATCCTAAGCAGAAATACTTGCTTACAGAGAAGGGAAAGGAACATCTTGAAAGAGAAGATAGCAAACATTTCACAAAATAACAGCATATGTATACCAATTATATAATAAAATAATGACTATATTATGGATTTACATACATTAATACAAGCACAGATGGAGCTGATGGGCAACGACCAACCAGTTGCCTCTTGCGGTCTTCACGGTGCTACAAGAAGAGACGTAATAGAACAAGCAATTGAATATCTCCAAAAATCATTAGCCAACACCGAATGCGACGAGCCTTCCAGATATGGCTATCGCATAAATGTAGAGATCTTCAAAAAAGGGAAGCCAAGATTCTAATCACAGCAAATCCCAACAACACCATCCGCAAGATGTATTACGATTTTCTGACAGAACAGTTTTAGGCATTGCATAGCTTGGATCTCAATGACTTATCAGCAATGTACCGTAAGACAAATGAGACTGTAAATGAAACTGTAAATTATATAATATAATAGCTTACGTCTATGAACGCTACTATCGCCAATATGACGAAGTAAGAACAAACGACAATTAGCCCTATACAAAGAATTAGAAATGCTTAAGTTATAGTTTAAATCAATACAATATATACTTTTGCGTCACCGATAAGGCGGGTTTCAAATTTGAAAAAATCTTAAGTAGGATTCTTAAACAAGTATTAATAAAATATAACAAGTCAATGGATAAATATTTTAATATAAGCAATGTCTTCGCAAAATGCAAGGAGAAGAAAAAAAACTTTTTCGTTGGTTGGTTAGTAACCATTATTGTCTCTGTCATTTGGGTCTTACCACAGCCAAGATACTACGTTTCACAGATGTCGCTTGCACCAGAAACAGGTGAAGCAAAAGAAGGAGGTGGACTATCTTCTATTGCTTCAAATTTCGGTATTAACATTGGAGGAATTGCTTCTACTGATGCTATATATCCACAACTATATCCAGAGTTGTTTAAGTCAACGAATTTTATGGTTGGACTTATGACAATAAAAATAACCAGCGAAGATGGCAAATCTACGATGGATTATTACACCTATCTTACAAAACATCAAAAGAAGAACTCCTTTTTGGCTTTTTTTTCTCTCATCGGAAAAAGCATAAAGGGTCTTTTTTCTGTTGACGAGAGCAATAATAAGAATGATAAAAAGGTAGGAACAGATCTAAATCCTTTTAAACTCTCAAAAAAGGACATGTCGCTCATTGAAGATGTACAAAATAAAATACAATGTATTTATAACAAAAAAAATGATGTTATATCTATATCTGTTAGAGACCAAGACCCATATATCAGTGCATTGCTTGTTGACAGTGTTACTGCACATCTTCAAACATTTATAGTTGAATATCGTACAAAAAAAGCTAAAGTTGACTATGAGTATTATAAAAAAATAACAGCTGAATCTAAACGTGCTTATGAAATAGCGCGTCAAAAATATGCTTCTTTTGTAGATGCCAATCAAGAAGTTACGCTGCAATCTGTCAAGGCTGTCGAAGATGATTTAGAAAACGAGATGCAGTTGAAATATAACATGTATTCCGCTATGACAACGAGATTGGAAACTGCTATGGCTAAAGTTCAGGAAAACACTCCTGCTTTTACAGTGCTCAATAACTCAACCGTCCCAACCAAACCAGCAGGTCCAAAACGTTCTCGTTTTGTATTAGGCATGTTGATCTTTATCACTTTCATAATGATAATATGGTATTCTAAAGATGAATTCAAACTATTAATCAGAAATTCAGAAAACAAGGAAGAATAAAAAATCCTCAAATATAAGGTATAAAACAATGCTTGATAGATTTAGAAATAATAGTTTAATAGAGAACATTTTTTCTCTATCAATACTTAATGGCCTTAATCTAATACTCCCTTTAGTTACGATTCCATATCTCGTAGCCACGGTAGGAAGTGCGCATTATGGCATATATTCTATAGTCTATTCTATTGTACAATATGCTTTGCTTGTCAGTAATTATGGTTTCTCATACACCTCGACAAAGCAAATAGCTCAGAACAGGGAAAACATTGACACGATTTCTTGGATATTCAGCTCTACAATATTAGCTAAAATTATTCTTTCTACAATTTCTATTATAATATGTGCAGGAATTGTATATTTTTTCTTCCCTAATTATATGCTTGTATACCTGTTAGGATTGGGCATTATCATTGGTGATATTATCAATCCTGTATGGCTTTTTCAAGGAATGGAGAATATGAAATATCTTACTGTTAGCAATGGAGTGGCTAAGATATTATTTACATTACTCATTTTTGTTTTTGTAAGAGAGAGTGATGATTATATTTATATTATACTTCTCAATTCTATCGGTTTTATGACAGGTGGAATAGTAAGTCTTTTTGTATCCAAATCAGTTTTCCACATTAAATTGAAATATGTAAGCATAAAAGATGCATGGAAACAAATAAAAGAAGGAGAAGTTGTGTTCTTCTCTACAGTTTTTTCTAACTTTTTCAATAACTCTTTTGTAGTAATTTTGGGACTATTTGTATCTGAATCAGGGGTTGGTATTTACGCTGCTGTTGACAAGATAATAAAAGCAGCAAAAATTCTTGTTGACCCAATATCTAATGCGCTTTTTCCCCATGTTTCAAGATTATTCAAAGGAAATAGAAATAAAGAAAATGTGAATCGTCTTTTTCATTACGGGAAAATAGTAGGATGTATTCTTTTATTAATTACCATCATAATTGACATTGCTGCACCGCTTATATGCAATATATTCCTTAAGTCTATAGCAGAGGATAGTATCATGATGATTAGACTCTTATCCCCCGTTATTGTTCTTGGAGGACTGAACTACGTATTTGGTGTTGTTGGACTTATAAACCTTGGCAATCAGAAAACTTGGTTGAAAAACCTATTCATCTCAAGTTTAACAGGAATTATATTCCTTGTTATTATGGTAAAAAGCATTGATATCATGGCTGCTGTTGTAGGTGCAATAGCTGCAGAATCGACTCTATTTATAATAACAATGTTCAAACTTAACAAATTAAAAAAGGAGGACTGCATATGCAGACTATGATTTTTGACATCAATTTATCGGGACACCACTTGGAATATATACACCATATCCATGTTGGAGCTGTTCGAAAAAAAGAAGAAAAATTTTTATTTTACCTTCCTTTGGAATTTCAAGAGAAAAAGAAACTATATAATTGGGAATCTTCCGATAACGTAGAATTTCGTTTTTTTTCACAACAAGAAATTAACACCTGTACACGCAGTTATATCTATGTAAATGCATGGCGTACGAGTATATTATTGAAAAAGAAAATTTTAGAAACAAAATGTGATAAAGTCTTACTTATTTCATTTGTTGAATTGCTGATTTTTATTGCTCTTTTGCTCCATTCCAAGGTAAAAGTAAGTGGAATCATTTATAGTATATACCTCTATAATAAGGCACAAATGAAAATATCACGTCGCCTATTAGAATTTATAAGGTATCAGGTAGCGGTTAAAAGTAAATGCATTGAAAGAATGCTCATTCTTAATGATTCCTTCAGTGTAAACAGGTTGAATAAGATATATTCTACAAATAAGTTTCAAATCCTTGTAGATCCAGTTCCAAATGTTGATTTTTCAAAATTAAAAAATCTTCGCGAAGAACTACATATTCCAGCCAACGATAAGATATACGTGCATTTTGGAGGATTAGCACGCCGTAAGGGAACGCTTGATATTTTAGAAGCAATAGCTATCTCTACTAAAAAAGACATGCAATCACGTACGTTTATCTTTGCTGGAAAGATATATGATGAGATAAAGGTTGATTTTCAAACTTTACTCGCAAAAGCTCGCAAGAATGCAAATATCTTGGTATTCGATAGGTTTTGTTCTTATGAATATCTTTACGATTTATGCTTTACAGCAGATATTATATTAACACCCTATCATCTTACTAATCTTAGCAGTGGGCTTTTAGGTTACGCATCGTTGTTTCATAAGCCTGTAATCGGTCCGTCAGGAGGATTGATTGGGCAACTAATAAAAAACTATGGACTCGGTACCACCATAAATCAAATCAGTCCAAAAGAGTTGTTAAAAGCAATAAATCGTGATCAATATCCCGAAGTAGATTCGTCTTACGCAGAAAATAACACAGTAGATATATTTATTAATACATTGCTAAATGTTAAGAATTAATATAACGCAAACAAAAAGACTAATGTCAGAAATGGGGATTGGCATGTCCCTAATATCAATTCCATTGGGTATGATTGTCAAAGTCATCTTAGGCAATATGCTTTTTGGTAATCTATTAATGGCACTGGGATTAGTCTTTATGTTTCCATACCACAGAATAAAGGAAGGAATTAAACTAAACCTTCTTACTGGTGCAATGTTATTTATTATCCTTGCATTCATTTATTATTTTCTTTCTGATTTTGACGAACCAGTATATCTTATATATCTCGGAGTCTCTCTTGTTTTTTCAATGGGAATCTCATTGTCTAAATACGAGGTAGACTTTAGTTTCGACAAGGTTATCCAATTTATTTGGCTGCTTTCTCTGATTACCGTATTAGGAGGATTATATTGTTTTACTTCTGGCACACTTATACTTTTTTCTGGAATGTTTGAGTTCAATGAAGAAGGAGATACGATATATGATGGTCTTACAATGGGAAGTATATGTGTCACACAGATGATATGTTCATTTTATTTTATTTCAAAAAAAGAAATCTCATCAATAAAACGCTTTTTTTTATTTTTATTAGTTATCTTGGACTTTGTGATGACGGTAATAGTATTCAAAAGAACGCCTATACTTATAGCTATACTTGTTACAATTTATTACTTACGTCGACTTGGCTATTTAGCTATGACACCCAAAAAAATTTTGGGAATTCTCATGGCTATTCTTGCTATAATCATTTATATTTTAAGCAATAGTGAAGTACAAGAAGCTGTAGTATCTATTATAGAGTACACTTATGATGGAATAACAAATTTGATAACAGGTAATCACACGGGGCATGGTTTAACGAATTCTACAGATATGCGAATAGACAATCGTGACCAGGCATTTAACATGATTGCAAACTTTGACATTTTAGAATATATGTTAGGGAAAGGATTTATGACATTTTGGTTTGACATGCCACTGATACAATCATATCTTGATATGGGCGTAATAGGTTTTCTTTTATTCTTTTCATATACAGTTATCTTACCATTTTATGCGGTTTTTTCAAAAAACAAGAAAAATGATTTTGTTTTATTTTGCGGAATGTTAGCATTTCCAAGCGCAATAAGTAGCTTAACCAGCGGTCATCCCTATTTCCACTCTATATGGATGCACGTCAGTCTATTATGCTTCGTGCTTAATGCAAATTACGAAAATAATTGCAAACAACACTTTAATAATAAAAAGGACTCTATTATAAACAGAACTCAGCATGCTTAACAAATTTGTATATTATTAACACCTTTACTAAGGTATAATTATAAGCCACATGATTTGACCTAAAATTATAGTTGATTTAAAATATCAAATAAACAATGAGATTTTTTAACATTAAAAAATATCATAACTACATTTAAAAGAGTACTTTTGCAATCAAAATCATTTTTAAATAATGGCTTAATTATAATTGAAATATAAAATGTTTATATTTTTAAGTAATTAATTTACTTATTTCAAAAGAACTATGAATAATAAAATATGTATAATCACTAATATCGGAACTCACTACCGATACCCAATATACAAAGAAATAGCTAAAGAGTTTTCTTGCGATTTTTACTTAGGAGACCATGTTCAAACGCCAATTAAGACGTTTGAATACAATACATTATCAGGCTATAAAAGAACACTAAAGAACAAATTCTTTCACAATTTCTATTGGCAAAAAGGATCCGTAAATCTTCTTAATTCCAACTACAAGTATTATATCTTGGATGGCGAACCATATTGTTTGTCATCATGGGTAATTTTATTTCTTGCCAAACTAAAGAAGAAAAAAACAATAGCTTGGACACATGGATGGTATGGTCGAGAAAGTATTATCAAAAAATATATCAAAAAGATATTTTATAATTTACACGACATACTAATGGTATATAATGAATATGCCATAGGACTTATGAAAGAAGTGGGCATCACCTCACAAATGTATTGTATTGCAAATTCTCTAGACTCTGACAAAGAGAGGGAAATAAGAAAGTCCATGCAGTATACTTCAATTTACAAAGATCATTTTAACAATAACTACCCAACAATCATCTATTGTGGTAGAATCCAAAAATGGAAAAAACTAGAAATGCTCGTTGACTCCATTACAGAACTTAAAGAACAAGGAATAAATGTCAATGTTGTTTTTGTTGGTAAAGATGTAGAAGGCGTAAATCTACTATCATATGCACAAAATAAAAATGTAGACAAACAAATTTGGATGTATGGTCCATGTTATGAAGACAAAACATTAGCAGAGCTATTCTATAACGCACAAGTCTGCGTATCACCAGGAAACGTTGGACTTACAGCAGTTCATTCCTTGACTTTTGGGTGTCCTGTTATCACACATGGAGATTTCCCATACCAAGGTCCGGAATTTGAAGCCATAAGACCAAACAAGACTGGAGATTTCTTTGAACGCAACAATAAGAGAGATTTAACTGAGAAAATTAAAAAGTGGATAATTTTATCTCCACAGGAAAGAGATAAAGTTCGTCAATATGCATACAACGAAGTTGATAATAAATGGAATATCCATTATCAAATTTCAACGATTAAGAAACTTATAACAGAAGAATAATTTGAAATGAAAGATAATTTATACATGAAATCAAGAACTTTTTTAAGAGGAAAAGTTCTTGACATATTAGGTTTATTTCATACTCCACAAGTAGGAATTCATATTTTGAATGGGCATAGAATACAAGGTGAGAATGAACCAGAAACATTCTATATGCTGCTCAAAGAACTTTCTAAGTATGTCAAATTTATCAACATCGAAGAAGCGATAAATATGATAGACAAAAAAATGGAACCCACAGAACCTTTAGTTGCATTCACATTTGATGATGGTTTTATGGACTGCTACGATTTCTTTGCTCCGACGTTAGAAAAATTTGGAGTAAACGCCATGTTCTTCGTCAATCCTAATTATGTGGATGGAGACTTAAAATATATAGAGCATTTTAACCTGTCAATAGTGAGAACTCCAAATAAAAAGCCTATGCGATGGAGTCATCTAAAAGAACTATCTGAAAGAGGACACATAATTGCGGCCCACACCATGGATCATTACATGATTAATACAGGTGATATAGAAACCCTCCAGCATCAAATCATTGACTGCAAAGATATCATAGAGGATAAAATCGGAAAAGAATGTCCCTACTTTGCTTTTCCATACGGAAAATTGACACAAGCTAACCAAACTTCGATCAAAATTGCGTGTCAAACATACAAATTTGTTTTCTCTCAATCAGATTACAAAGAATACTTTTCCTTTGGAGGCAAAGTTATTAACCGCAGGCACTTTGAACCATTTTGGCCTGTTAATCACGTCAAATATTTTTTAAGTTGCAAAAAGCATTTCTAATGACAAAATTGCTGCAAATCAACATAACTGCAAATTGGGGATCCCATGGTAAAATAGCAGAAGGAATTGGCAATGTAGCTTTAGCCCATAATTGGGAAAGCTACATTGCTTATGGTAGATGGTTTAATCCAAGTAAATCAAAATTGTTTCATATCGGAAGTATGTTAGACGAAAGATTTCACGGAATCATGTCAAGACTCTTTGACATTCATGGATTGATGTCCAATCATGCTACTAAGCAACTTATTAAATATATTGAGAAAATCAATCCAGATATCATACACCTACATAACATTCATGGTTACTATTTAAACTATCCCATTCTGTTTAAATATTTAGCAGAATCAAAAAAGCCAACAGTTTGGACACTACATGATTGTTGGCCTTTCACTGGACATTGCGCCCACTACATGTATATAGGATGCTATAAGTGGATGAAACACTGTCAAGATTGCCCACAAATAAGCACATACCCCAAAAGCATAGTTTTCGATAATTCTAAAAGAAACTTTGAATTAAAGAAAAAGTTTTTTTTATTACCTAAGAATCTTGTCATTGTACCAGTGAGCAATTGGTTAGAAAAAGATGTAAAACAATCATTCTTTAAAGAGCAACAGGTGATACAAATATACAATGGTATTGACATAAAAACATTTACTCCATACCCGAATATTGAACAAGTTTATAAAAAATACAATATTCAAAAAGGAAAAAATATCATCTTAGGAGTTGCCTCTAACTGGTATAGAAAAGGACTTGATGATTTCATAAAATTAGCAAATGAAATCAACGACCAATATATCATCATATTAGTGGGGTTAAATAAAAAAGAATTTAAAGCTCTACCAGAAAAAATAATAGGAATTGCAAGAACAGAAAATTTGAACTCTTTGATTGAACTTTACTCCGCTGCAACAGTATTTTTCAATCCTACCTGGGAAGATAATTTTCCAACAACAAATCTTGAAGCTATGGCTTGCGGAACACCAGTCATTACATATAATACTGGTGGAAGCCCAGAAGCCATACAAAAAAACACAGGGTTTGTTATTGAAAAAGGTGACATAGAATCTGCATTAGAGAAAATTGATGAAATAACAAAAAAGGGGAAATCTTTTTATAGAGAAGTATGCAGAACTTCTGTAATAAAAAGATTTAATAAAGACGACAGATACAACGATTATTTTGAACTGTATTGCAAAATGCTCAATAAATAAAATCCCTTATACAATAATTAGCAAACTTAGTCGTTATAAATAAAAAATCAATATGAAAAATGACATTAAAATTGGTGTAATTGGTCTAGGGTATGTCGGATTGCCCTTAGCACGATTGTTCTCAACAAAGTATCCTACTATAGGATATGACCTTAATGAGAAAAGAGTAAACGACCTTATGTCTGGACACGACATGACATTAGAAGTTGAAGAAGAATTGCTGAATGATGCTATCATTAATCATGGCTTTACCTGTACTTCTAATTTAGAAGATATCAAAGACTGCAATGTATATATTGTTGCAGTACCAACACCTGTCGATGAGAATAACCGCCCTGACTTAAAACCACTTTGGAACGCAAGCGAAACCGTTGGAAAAGTAATATCAAAGGGTGATATTGTTATATATGAATCAACTGTATATCCTGGCGTAACAGAAGAAGAATGTATTCCTGTTGTTGAAAAAATATCAGGTTTAAAATATAATATTGACTTCTATGCAGGTTACTCGCCAGAAAGAATCAATCCTGGAGACAAGCAACATACCGTAGAAAAGATTAAGAAGGTAACATCAGGCTCAACCCCAGAAACTGCTGACATTGTAGATTCTCTTTACAATTCAGTTTTGGTCAATGGAACTCATAAAGCTCCAAGTATCAAAGTTGCTGAAGCTTCCAAAATTATTGAAAATTCGCAACGTGATGTGAATATTGCTTTTATGAATGAACTCGCAAAGATTTTCAATGCAATGGGAATAGATACTCATGACGTAATAGAAGCAGCTGCGAGCAAATGGAACTTCATAAAATTAAATCCAGGTCTTGTTGGTGGTCATTGCATATCTGTTGATCCATATTACCTAATTCAAAAAGCTCAAGTTTATGGAGTTTTACCAAGAATCATGTTCGCATCCAGAAGACTAAACGATGGCATGGGAGCATACGTGGCCAACCAAACAATAAAGTGTATGAACAAAAAGGGAATTGTCGTGAAAGATGCAAAATTCCTAATTTTGGGCATTACTTTTAAAGAAAATTGCCCAGACATTCGCAACACAAAAGTTGTGGACATTTACCATACACTTAAAGAATACACAGACAACATAACCATTTGGGATCCTTGGGCTAATTCTGACAAAACATTGCGTGAATATAACATTCAGATTGAGAAAGAATTAGGAAATGATTCAAAATATGATGCTATCATATTAGCTGTAGCACATAAGGAATTCCTAAATATAGACCTGAAGAAACACTTAAATCAAAATGGCGTTATATACGATGTAAAGGGAATACTTGACCGCAATATAATTGATGGACGCTTATAAGTTTTGTTACATTATCTTTGAGTTCCATTATAATTAGGAGCTCAAAGATTAATTTAACATAATGAAGTGTTTATTTGAGTAAAATCTTTTTTAAGGCAAGATTTTACATCTTCTTCAACTAAAGTCAATTGATATTTTACAAAGATTACATATTCCTCCAGTTCACATTTTATCAAAATCTTTAAGATAAAGCATATTTTTCTTATCCATAACAATTTGGCACGATATATTTTGCATAATTGCAAAATATATCGTACTTTTGCACCTATGAAAGTTTCAATCATAACAGTTGCTTACAATAGTGAAAAGACTATAGCCGATGCTATCAAATCAGTATTGGCACAAACGTATTATGACATAGAATATTGGATTATTGACGGCTTATCTAAGGATAATACCTTAGAAATAGTAAAAAAATACGAAAAGGAAGCAAATGGAAAACTCCATTGGATTTCAGAGAAAGACAATGGAATATATGATGCAATGAACAAAGGCATTGCTAAATCTACAGGTGATGTTATTGGAATTTTAAATTCAGATGATTTCTTTACATCAAATGATGTAATAGAAAAAATGGTTTGCGCATTTAAAGAAAGTCCTGACACTGATATTGTTTTCGGAGATGTGCATTTTGTAAAGGAAGGAAACTTAAAAAAATGTGTAAGATACTATTCTGGTCGTATCTTCACCCCTGCGTTAATTCGTTTCGGCTTTATAGCACCTCACCCATCCTTTTATATAAGAAAAGAAATATTCGAGGAATATGGAGTATATGACCCTAACTATAAAATTTCAGCTGACTATGAATTAATAGCTCGTTTCTGTCATATTCACCGCATAAAACGTAAATACATTCACCTTGACTTTGTAACTATGCGAATTGGGGGTGCAAGTACTCGAAATGTAAAAGCACGAATATTGGGAACTAAGGAAGACTTAATAGCCTGTAAAAAATTAGGCATTTACTCCAATAAGTTTATGATTTATTGCAAGTATATTATCAAAATCGCAGAATCCCTTTTTATTCGCCATTAAAAAGACGCATATTTTTTACTATAAAGCTGTTACTATACATAAGCATAAAGGAATATAAAAGCTATCGGTCTAATCCTTGCGACAGATAGCTTTTTTGTGTAAAATCAACATTAGTATAATAAAATCAAAAAATATAAACAAAAATCTTTATAAAAGATACAATAAAAAGAACACTGTGCCGTTTTTTATATAAAAAGAAATAGTTACAATGTTTTCAAACGCTATTAACATAATTAGAAACTCGGAGGATTTACCAGAAATACCATCTTATATCAAGATGAATAAGGATGTAGATAACCCTCGTTTTATTCCTGATGGAATGAACGAGTTAGAGCGAAATGTAAAGCGAGTTGGCGATTTTCTCCTCTCTGGAATAAGCCTCATAGCCTTTTCGCCTCTCTTTGTTATATGCTATTTCTTGGTAAAGAGAGAAGATGGTGGCCCTGCAATCTTTAAACAAGAACGTATAGGACGGTTTGGTAGACCTTTTTATATCTACAAATTCCGCTCTATGAGAGTTGACGCAGAAAAGAATGGTCCACAACTCTTTGGTCATAAGAAAGATAATCGAATGACCAAGATAGGTCATTTCCTCCGCGATCATCACCTCGATGAGCTACCTCAACTGTGGAATGTATTCAAGGGAGATATGGCATTCATTGGTCCAAGACCTGAGAGGAAATTCTATATCGACCAGATTATAAAACATGATCCACGCTATCAATATCTCTATCAGATTAGACCAGGCGTAACGTCGTATGCCACATTATATAATGGATATACAGACACCATGGAGAAGATGCTGCGAAGACTGGAGCTCGACTTGTATTATCTCGAGAATCGTTCCTGGTGGTTTGATGCCAAAATCCTGATGAAGACTTTCTGCAACATCGCTTTCGGAAAGAAGTTCTAAGGAATAAAACGACTGATTAGCAAAGTTGGTTACAACTTATCGCTTGATCAACAAACAGCATATTCAGGCAGTCTGAAATTCATGGATTCATATAAACCAAACAATCATATAAACAATAACCGTCAGAAAGTTTCTAAAAAATTACTTTCTGACGGTTGTTGGTTTTATAATTCTATCGCTTAATGAGTTAGGATATTACATCCTTCAAATTGGCTATTTGCTCTTGTGTCAAACCCGTAGCCTGCTCAATCTGTGAGATAGGTAGACCTAACGAAAGGAGGTTACGAGCTATATCTAAGCTTTTAGAAAGTTCACCTTCTGCTCGACCTTCTACTCGACCTTCTGCTCGACCTTTCGCTCTACCCTCTACAATGCCATCTTGATAACCATCATCACGGCTTGTATCAAAGAGGCTGCGCATATGTCTTACCGATTCCATATATCGGTAGTATGCTCGCTTATCCTTATCAGTTAAGGCATCAACACGCAACTGTTCACGAGCTTCCAGAAGACCAGCTGTACTTGTATGAGCATCTATCTTGCCTGTCTTCAAAAACTCTATCCATTCATCAAGAGGAGTTGTAGCGACCTTGTCAAAATCATTAACTCGAAGAATATAATACTCTGGGAACACTTCTCCTGCATCATGAGCTACCTCAAGATCTCTACCCTTTACACCTAAGAAACGTTCACTCTGGTGAGCTGACAACTTCAAGAGGTCGTGAGGTTTATGAACACCCTTAAATTCAGTCATACCGTGATAGACATAGTCTTTTCCTTGACCCAATTCGAAATATACGATGTTGATGGAATAGATCTTACGCACCTTGTCGTAGGCATCGCCCTTACCGATATATTCTGTAATGGCTTTCGATACACCATAGAGCATACGATGAAAATAAGTTATCTCATGACTATTCTGAATCTCAATAATAATTAATTCACCCTTATCATCTTCTGCCAATATATCGACACGATTATACTTATCTAATTCATCTTCCTGGTTACCTTCGCTCTCAAGGAATCGTTGAATTTTGATGTGTTTGCCTATAAGGGCAAAAAGCAAGCCCTCCAACACGGCATGGTTAGCCTTGTTGCGAAGCAATCGTTTCATCGCCCAATCGAATCTGATATAGTTTTCCTCAAACATAGATATATCCTTTCCTTTTTGTTGCAAAACTACAATTTTAATTTATAACAACCAAACTTTTGATGGAATATTTTCATATACTCAATGGCTTCGGAGGTTCCTTGCACTTACCTTGAAGAGCACGCAGAGATCGTACAAATAATAAGGAGCTGGAGGGCATACCCTTCAGCTCCTATAGTTTCTAATAAGACAGGAAAATTGATTTAGTAAGCTTTGATGCGATACATGAAACCAAGTTCGATGCGATCAGTGTTGTAGTCCTTCAAACCGCACTTTGTGCTGTAATCGAACTTACGGCCTACGTATGCCAAGAAGAGACGGAAGTCCTGCTGCTTAGCTGGATAGTATTCGATGCTACCCATGTAGCCGAAGCTCTTGCGGTAGTTCTTGAACTGCTCCATCTTGGTTACACTTGCAGTCTCGTACATACCCTTGAGCATCAAGTTCCAACTTGGAGCAAACTGCCAGTTAGCCTTAGTGATGAAGCTGTTGTAATGTACCTTGCCTAAATAAGCATTGCCGATATCTGCACCAACAGCATCAACCAATGCGTCTCTCAACTCGTTGGTAGCAATTCTCAGACGGTCGAGGTCGTCGAAAGCGCCCATATAGTCGAAGTACCACTGGAACTTAGGCAGATTGAGCTGCTGACCGAGAGTGAGCATACGGCTGTATTTGCCCTTAGCCTGTGTCTGAAGACCCCATGCCCAACGAGTGTTCAACTTACCATCAAAGAAGCTACCATTCCAGTTGATGATATAGGTAAGAGGATTCTTTGACTTCTGGAGTGCTTTAGCCTCGTCTTTGTTTACAACGACAGCTTCGTCACCATATTCATCAGCAAACTTACCATTATAAGCATTACTTATCTCAACTGCGATTTCCTGAGTAGGAATAGGCTTGTAACTTACAGTAACACCAGCCATGAAGTTATCCATGTTGTCAACCATGTCTGAATACTGATAGATGTACATTGGGTTCTCGTCAAACTCGAAGCCACCCCAGATCTGGCACATCTTACCTCCAGAGATAGAGAGCTTGTCATTGAAGTTGTAGCCCACCATCATAATATCGGTAGCCTTAGCGAAGTTGTCCTCACCCTTGGCATCAGTAGCCTTGTTCAGACGATGACGCAAACGATAGTACAACTTGTCGGTCAAGTTACCCTTGATCTCAAGACGCAACTGCTTGTTGGCAAACTTAGTGCCCCATTCATCAGACAGACTGTTGTGCTCTGCCTGGAAAGAAGCAGCATAGTTGAAGTAAAGATTGAACATATCGTTCTTTTTCTCCAGCTTGGTTATGCGTTCGTGTATTGACTGAATATCACCATCGCCACCACCCATGCCGATATTGTTTCCTTGTGCATTTGCTCCCATGGTCATAGCAAGGGCAGCAAACATCATTATAATTTTCTTCATAATTTGTAGGTTTTTTATTAAGGTTTTACATTCGAGCTACTTCTCTTAGTAGTTCCTCCCTGCTCTTTAGGGAAAGGCTCAGGAGGAACTGGAAATCAGAGAGTGTGAAAAATTAATACTTCTGGAAGTACTCCTGGATCTTCTGCCAGTCGTTAGTCTTAGTGAGAGCCAACATCAAGAGTACGCGTGCCTTCTGTGGGTTGAGAGCCAATGAAGCAACAAACTGATACTTGGTGTCGTCAACCTCACCATTGAGGCATGTAGGACCAGTAGGAACACGGCTTGAGCGAACTACGAGGATACCCTTCTGACGAGCCTTGAGAGCCTCATCGAATACATCCTTATAGAAGTTACCATCACCTACACCTGCCAAAACGATACCAGCATACTTAGCATCAACAAAGGCCTTGAAAGGAAGTGCAGAGCAGTTAGAGTAACCATAAACGATACCTACCTTAGGAAGCTCGTTAAGACCCTCTACGCTGAACTCACTCTTAGTAGTGTGCAGATTCTCTACCTGGCGATTATAGATAGCCTCGCCACCATAGATATAACCAATCTTACCATAGTTACCACCCTGGAAAGTAGCACAGTCTGTAGTGTGAGTCTTGATAACATCCTTTGCATCGAGCAAGAGGTTGTTCATGCAGCACATAACGCCACGACCCTTAGAGTTAGCACTTGCAGCAGCAGCAACAGCGCCATAGAGGTTAGCAGGACCATCAGCACTGATACCAGTACTTGGACGCATAGAACCTACGAGAACAACAGGCTTATCGCTGTGAACAGTGAGGTTGAGGAAGTAAGCTGTCTCCTCCATGGTATCGGTACCGTGAGTAACGACAACACCATCGTATCCTTCTTTATTCAACAACTGATTGATGCGCTTAGCCAACTTGAGCCACACCTGGTCATTCATATCCTGTGAGCCGATATTAACGAGCTGTTCGCCTGTAACGTCTGCCAAATCGAGCATCTGAGGCACAGCTGCTATCAAGCTCTGTACACCCACCTGTCCTGCAGTATAAGCTGAACCTGTAGCTGAAGTACCAGCACCAGCAATAGTTCCACCTGTTGCAATAATACGTACCTTAGGTTTTGCAAATGCAACTGCCACTACCAACAAGAGGAGTGTCATCATTGAGAAAAATCGTTTATTCATAACAAATCGGTTTTAATTTAGGTTAATATAATGTTGTTAAAAACTCTCTGATTCTGTGTCTTACGTCAACATCATTAAAGATGTGCGTAACAATTATATCTCATGCTCATCAACCTGTCGGTGATGATTTGTCACATGCTATTTATAGCCACTGGATTATCAAATATCCTACGCCGATACTCACAAAGGTAGTGATGAATCCAGACAACTGGAAAGAATGATTGACAACAAATCTTCCGATACGTGTAGTGCCTGTACGATCGAAGTTGATAGCTGCCACCTCCGTAGGATAGTTAGGCAGGAAGAAATAGCCATTGACAGCTGGGAACATCGCTACGAGTGCTAAAGGTGAAATACCCAAGCCGATACCCAAAGGATAAAGCGTTCTTACTGTTGCAGCCTGAGAGAACAGCATGATAGACATGAAGAACAGGGCGATGGCGAAGAGGAAAGGATACTGTGTCACCACTGTGGCAATGTGATCCTTGAAGAAATCCAAATGACCATTGAAGAAGGTGTCACCCATCCATGCGATACCAAAAATGGCTACCATGGCATTCATTCCTGCTCCAAAGACATTGCCTTTCACTGCATCCTGTACTTTAGCCTTACCTGCAAGCAATATCAAGGCTGCTATTGCCATCATGATAATCTCAATCGTTTCAGGCATCGATACACGATGCATCTCATCGCCTATCATAAAGGAAGGACGGAGAGATGGGAAACTACCCAATATGACTACTGCCAGTACGCCCAACAAAAAAGCCACTACTGCATACTTGGAACGTGGGTTTGGATTCTTGATCATCTCATCGATGAGACGGCTGTCTTCCTCGGGCTTGATAATACCTTCACGAACTTTCTCTTGATATATAGGGTCGTCTACCAATTCTTTTCCTACATGATTCTGCACAAAAGCTGCCACAAGGATGGCGATGAAAGAAGCAGGAATACAAACTAAGAGGATGGTACCCAACTCTATACCCTTACATCCCAAGAGGTCGGTACTTATTACCGCTGCTGTAGCTGCAGAGACCGGACTTCCTGTGATTCCCAATGAAGCGGCTATCGTTGCCACACTGAGAGGACGTTCAGGACGTATCTTTGAGTTAGTGGCTATCTCCGAGATAATAGGAAGGAGTGAATAGCTTGTGTGAGCGGTACCAGCAACGAGGCAGAAGAGCCAAGTAGTAAGCGGACCATAATATGTAATCTTTTCTGGATGTTTTCTTAGGAATCGAGCAGCAACACCTACTAAATAATCCAATCCACCTGCTGCCTGCAACGTTGAGGCTGCTGTGATGACCGACACAATGATGAGCATCACATCAATAGGTAGATTACCGGGTTTGAGTCCAAACACGAAAACAAGGATAAATACACCCACCATACCATAGATTCCAAGTCCAATACCACCGACACGAGCACCGATGAATATCAAGGATAGGACAAGGGCCAACTGGATGAGAATAATAGCTGTTGCCATAGATTATTAATTATTTTTCTCGGTTAGTTTAAAACTTTATTGGTTTTTAATTATATAGGTACTAAATGTATAAAATGGTTATTTTAACTTTCGTACGGTGCAAAATTAGTTAATTTTTGTAGAAAGTATTTTTATATTTTCATTCTTTTTTTTGTGAAATACGAAACAACACCCTCGTTTTTGTAAAAAAGAAGAAGATTGAGGGGAAGTTAAGGGACAACAGCATAGAAGCTTATGAGCAGGCATGTACTGGGGAGGGCAGGCATCTTGCCTGCCCAATAAGCTACTTACAAATTGATTATGGGGCGGGCAAGATGCCACGCCCTCCCAGTGCCCCATCACTATAAAACAAAAAGCCCAGGGCAATGCCCTGAGCTTAAGAAATCTATGTTTATCATGCAAAATAACGATACGCTTACCAGATATGAGCACGTCCTGCCTTAGGCACAAAGAGTTTATCACTCTTCTTGATGCCGAATGCTTTGTACCAAGCATCAATCATTGGGAGGGCGCCATTCACACGAGCCTCGTTAGGAGAATGAACATCCACGGTCATAAGATACTGCAGATACTCAGGACGTGCGTTACCAGCCCATACACGAGCCCATGACAAGAAGAAGCGCTGCTCTGGTGTTAGACCATCTTTCACGCCGAGCTGTTCGCTCTTCATCACGTTCTGCAGGGCACGGAAGGCGATATTCAGTCCACCATTGTCACCGATATTCTCACCCAATGTGAGCTGACCATTCACCTTTTTACCAGCCAACTCTATCGTGTTGAAGTGGTTGACAAGAACCTTAGTACGAGCCTCAAAATTCTTCTTGTCGGCTGCAGTCCACCAGTTATTTTGGTTACCAGTCTTGTCAAACTGACTTCCCTGGTCATCAAATCCATGACTCATCTCATGTCCTATCACACCACCGATAGCACCATAGTTCATGGCATCGTCAGCTGATGGGTCGAAGAAAGGAGGCTGCAGGATAGCAGCAGGGAAACAGATCTCGTTGGTTGTTGGGTTGTAATAAGCATTGATAGTCTGAGGAGTCATTCCCCACTCCATCTTGTCTACTGGCTTGTTCACCTTACGAGCGATATCGTCCTTGGTGAAGAATTCTGCGATGTTTGCCATGTTCTCATAGAGCGACAGGCTGTCGTCCACCTGTAGTCCGCTGTAGTCCTTCCACTTGTCTGGATAACCTATCTTGATGATGAAGTTCTCCAACTTGTCCTTGGCCTGTGCCTTGGTGGCAGCGCTCATCCAGGTAGCCTCATCGATGCGCTGTGCAAGGGCTGTCTGCAAGTTGTGCACCAACTGGAGCATACGGTTCTTGCTGCTCTCAGGGAAATACTTCTCCACATAGAGCTTACCGATAGCCTCACCCAAGACACCGCTCACGCTGCTCACAGCACGCTTCCAGCGAGGACGGTCTTGCTGCACACCACTCATCACCTTGCTCAGTTCGAAGGATACGGCACGGAAGTCGTCGCTCAACACACTGGTGGCTCCAGAGATGACCTTGATCTCAGCATAAGTCTTCAGGTCGTCGAGAGATGTCTCAGCGAGAATCTTCTCCACCTCGTGGATAGGCTCAGGCTGACCTACACAGATGTCCTTGAAGGCTGGGAAGCCAGATGCCAAGAACACATTACCCCAGTCGATACCAGGATAGTCGATAACCAACTGGTTATAGCTCATCTTGTGATAGTTCTTGTCGATATCGCGAAGCTGCACCTGGCTGTAGCTTGCCTTAGCGATGCGAGTCTCTATCGCCATCACTGCCTGCATCTTCTTCTCGGCTGTCGCCTCGTCGTTGCCCACCATCATGAAGAGCTTCTTCATATAGGCCTTGTAAGCCTCACGGATCTTCTTGGTCTGGTCGTCGTCATTGAGATAATAGTCGCGCACTCCCAGACCGATACCTGCCTGTCCTACTTCCACCAGGTTGTTGGCAGCATCACGAAGGTCGGCACCCACACCGATGCCATACATCATGGTACCCTCGCCAC
>OIZX01000428.1_pt1 | contig 29351 bp, 27 predicted proteins | sample 1588621 | NCBI WGS metagenome assembly OIZX01 (sample SAMN03283276) | human gut metagenome | biome: human-associated habitat; material: feces | host: Homo sapiens | place: Peru | collected 2012 | reverse complement strand
AAGCGGGCCGTAATCCCACGTGTTTGAAAGGCCACCGTATATCTCAGAACCCGGAAATATGAATCCTCTGCCTTTGCAAAGCGCAACTATGCTATCCATACTCTTCATAATAAGTATCCTTCTTTCTAAAAAATTTATTACAAATGAAGTTATAAATCTAAATTTCAAACCCAAACGGTTCAAAATGCCAAAAATCAGCTGAGCCTTTTAGCATGCTGATTTTCTGAACTAAGACTCACACCCAATACTTTATCATATTTCGAAACCGAATTGGGAACAAATCTTCCATATTTAATTATAATATTTTTGATTATTTTTGGGGGAAATCTTTGATTATTCCCTTTACAAGATTAAAAACTTATTTATTAGAAAAGCATTTTTTAATATCTTCTTGCTAATCTACAATTATGTTACAACATATCTTTTTATTTGTCAATAAAAATCGTTCGACGGCAATCGACAAAACCATATACATTTCAGTATTTCCAGCATATACGCCTAAAAAAATTTATTACAAATTATTATTGCCGAAATAATTCCAGTTATATCTGCTAATAATGATGCAATCAAAATATAACGTGTTTTTTTTACTTTAATTGAACTTGTATAAACAGCAATCGTATATAATGTTGTTTCTGTTGCTCCCATTATCACAGAAGCTATCAATCCTATTTTAGAATCTACTCCATTTTGTTCAATTATATTTGTAGCAATTGCCATCGAAGCACTACCAGAAATCGGTCTTAATATTACTAATGGGACTATTTCTTTGGGAAATCTCATAATTTTTAATACTGGAGATAATAATGTTGTTACAAATTCTATTATTCCAGAATTATTTAATAATCCAATTGCAAAAAATAATCCTATTAGTGTAGGAAAAATTTTTAATGTTATTTCTATTCCTTTTATTGCTCCTTTTATAAATAAATCAAAAATAGGCTTTTTTTCTATAATTCCAACTAAAACTATTATCAAAATAATCATTGGTATTGATATTATCGAAATATAATTTATAATCTTAATTTTATTCACATCCTTTTTCAGTTATACGTATTATCAATTTTGTAGACACTATTCCAACAATTCCAGCACATATTGTAGAAAACCATACAGGAAAAATTATCTTTGTTGGATCATTAGACCCTAATGATGTTCTAATAGCAATTATAGTTGTTGGAATAATTTGTAAGGAAGATGTATTCAAAATTATTAACATCATCATATTATTACTTAAACAGTCTTTATTATGATTTTCTTTTTGAAGTTCTTCCATTGCTCGCAACCCAAGTGGTGTAGCCGCATTTCCTAATCCAAGTATATTAGAAATAATATTCATCACAACTTTATCATAAACTTGTGGACTTAAATTCGAAAATAATCTTATTATAAGAGGATTTAAAATTTTTTTCAAATAATTTATTATATTAGTATTTGACGCTATCTCAATTAATCCACTCCATAAACAAGTAGTTCCAATAAGAGTCAATGTTAAAGAAACTACACTTTCTGTTGAAGATGTAATTGCAAGATTTAAAATTTTTAAATTTCCACTAATAATAGCATATATAATTGAAATAATTATAAAAATAGGCCAAATAATATTTAACACTTTTCTTCTCCCCAATCTTGTATTTTTATTATTTAATATATATTCTTTTATATTTAAAAAATAACAAATTTTTACAAAAATAATTGACCAAGTTTTATATTTGTGTTATTATATATGAGAATGAAAAAATAATTTTAGGAGGACATGTTATGAAATCAACAGGAATTGTTCGAAAAGTAGATGAATTAGGAAGGATTGTTATTCCAAGAGAAATAAGAAATAAATTTGAAATAGCAGAAAAAGATCCTTTAGAAATATATGTAGATGGTTCATCAATTATTCTAAAAAAATATGAACCAAATTGTATTTTTTGTGGAAATTCAAAAAATTTAATTGCTTTTAAAGATAAATTGGTTTGCCCAAAATGTGCTGAGAAAATTGGTGCAATTCAATCAACAATGAATGAAGAAGCAGATGAATAATCACCTGCTTCTTATTTTTCTAAAAAATACATATAAATCTCATTCTTATTAACATTTCTATCTTTAGCAATTTGTTTTATTATTTCTTTTTTATTTAATCCTTTTTCTTCATATAATTTATAATGATCTTCTAAAGATATTTCATCAAAATTTTTACATTCTTCTGTATCTATTTTATTTCCTTCAATAATTAATATCATTTCTCCTTTTATTGTGTCTATTTCACTTAATAATTCATCTATACTTTTTCTAATAAATTCCTCATGAATTTTAGTTAATTCTCTTGCCAATACTATTTTTCTATCTTTTAATATTTCTTTTAAATCACCAAGTGTTGTCTTCATTTTATGTGGTGCTTCATAAATTATTATTGTTTTATTTGAATTCTCTATTTCTTTTAGTTTTTGCCTTCTTAACTTTTTATTTAATGGCAAAAATCCTAAGAATTCAAACTCTTTTGTAGAAATCCCAGAAACAATTAATGCATTAATCATCGCACAAGCTCCTGGAATAGGTATTACTTCTATCTTATCTTCAATTGCTTTTTTTATCACTTCTTCTCCTGGATCACATATTCCTGGAGTTCCAGCATCTGATACTAAAGCAATATTTTCTCCATTTCTTAATTTTTCTATTAATATCTCACTTTTCGTTTCTTCATTATGACGATGATAACTCATTAAAGGTTTATTTATTTCATAATGATTTAACAATTTTAATGTTTGTCTAGTATCTTCTGCTGCAATTAAATCTACTTCTTTTAATACTCTTAAGGCTCTTAATGTAATATCTTCTAAATTTCCTATTGGTGTTGCTACTATATATAATTTTCCTATCATGTTTTATTTTCCTTTCTTTATCTAATATATTTTAACATATTTTTTTATTTTTTTAAATAGTTTTTTATTTTATATGCTATTTTTTTTATTTATCATATATTATAATAAAAAAGGATATTTTAATATGGAAAATAATAAAAAAAATAAATTTAATTTAAAAAATCTAAAGAAAAATACTTGTAATTCTTTATTTGAAATTGAATATTTTTTAAATAATTTTAATTCATTTTTACAATATTTAAAATTATTTAAGTTTTTCAAAAATAAATAATAATTTATTTCATAATATTATAAATAGTTAAATATATTAATAAAATATTTAACTATTTATATATTATTTATTTATCGTTTAATATCTTAATTCTGTACTTTTATTATTTCATTTTTGAACAAAAATACTTTTTATTAATACATCATTTTAACATGCCATTTCCTAAGACTTTTAACTCTACTTTATAATTTATACATTCGAACAATTTACATTTATTTCCTCTTAAAAAGATTTTATATTATTCATTTCTCTATTATTGCTTAATTTTTAAATTAATTACTTTATAAAATAATATTATTTTTTCTTATTTAAATATTTATTTTTAATTTATTAAGTAATTTTTTAGTAATATTTTTTTAGTTCATATATTATATTATATTTATTATAAATAAAATATTTTTAAGTCAAAATAATAATAATAAATTTAATTTTTAAAAAATTTTTTATATTTTTTTAGTTTAAATTAAATATTTTTTATAATATTATTATTTTATTTTTTTATTATAAAAATAAAATTATTTATTTATATGTTCATTTTTTCCAAATAAAATAATTTATTATTTATATATTTTTGTTAATATTTATTTTTTAAAATCAATATTAAATTTAGCTGCCCTATTTTTAATATAATTATTTTTCATATCATATCTTTTCTATTTGGACATATATACCATAATTTCCAATAACTATTTTTCTTTTATACATCGTCCATAAATTGTTGATTTCCCTTGTTTTTATATTATTTTTAAATTTTTATCTTCAATTTTTTTTTACATTTATTTCCTATTCAAATCAAAATTTTATATCTCAATATTATTTTGTTCTCAAATATTCATCAGAGAAATTTTCATTTTCGCTTCCATTAACCAATATTTTTATCGAATTTATTTCTTTTAAATTTGTAAGAGTATTCACTATACTATTAATAATTTTTAATTTTTCATTTTCATCTTTATAATTTAATATCTCATTTGAAAAGTTTATAATTGCACAATTTTTTTCAATTTTTATTTCATTTAATCTTGTTCCATCTGGAATTAATTTTTGTAAATTATTATTTTGAGGTCCTTTTATTAAATAATTTATTAATTGCTTTTCTGGTTCTTTTAATAATATATTTGCATTAATTACTCTTATTTCATTTTCTAATTCATCATTTTCATTTTTAAAATATAATATTATTTTTGTTTGTTGATTATTTTCATCAGAAATTTCTTCTTGAGGAATATAATCTTGATATTCGTCTTCAACCTTTTTTAATTCTATATTTTTAAATAAAAAATATATTCCTATCCCAACAAATGCAATTGTTATTATTGCTCCCAACATTCTTTTTTTATTCATATAAATTTCCTTTCTATTAAATTATTTTAACTACTCTTTTCTATTCTTGTACACTGAAATATATTCATATATTTTTCTGTTAGAACTATATAAAAAATAAAAAGCTTAAAATTTATTATTTTAAGCTTTTCTATTTTTTAATTTTGAAATAATATTTTAAAATTTGTACCATCTAATAATTGAATTATTATTTTCATATTATTTGTATTAGAATCATTTTCATTATTCTCATATACTGTTATTTCAGCTATATAATTATCTCCTTGCACCTTTACATTTTTTATTTCATATATATTGGAATTATAAAGTTCACTAGTTATATATGAAATAAAACTATTTATTTCACTAAAATTCTCATTTTTATATGATTCATCTAAGATATTATATAAATTTATATAATCATATGTATTAATCATTTTCATGACTTTATCAACATCAGTTGTTATTTTTGTAACAATCTTTGCTGAATTATATTTCTCTTTAAATGAGTCTAATACAATAGTATATTCATCAAGTTGTATTGTAAAATTCATTGGTATATTTTCACTTATAATATAATTATTATCTTTTTTAGTCTTTATTGAATAATTAATATTATCTTCCTTAGAAGTACTTTCTGTTACACTTTTTATTTCTGTATCAAATTTTGCATTGTTTAACATTTGAGTTCTATAATATATAAAGTTATTATAATTATTTTGAAATCTTTTTTCTCTATATTCTGAGTCCAACATTTGATATGCTTTTGTTGGATTATTTGTAATTAAATTTATATAATATTTAACATACTTTTGAGCAATCTCTTCACTTGTAATTCTATAAAATTCAAAAGAATTATGATTATTAGAAGAAATTTGTTGAGGAGCATGTGCTTCAATTTGATTAATGTCTGTATAATTATTTTTATATAAAGGTATTATTGCATATGTATAATTTGACAAATCCAAATTAACAATATAATATTTTTCTTTATCATATTTTCCATCATCTTCTGTTCCTTTTACTATATATGAATATAATGTTTTATCTCTTGTTTCATATATTTCAGTTGCTAAGAATGTATATGCACTTTCTATATTAGTAAGTATGTTATTTGTATTTAAATTATTTGTTTTTATAAAATCTGAATCTAATAAGTCAATTACATCAACTGCTCCACCTATTTTTATTGCATTCAAATAATTATTAATACATTTTTCTATACTATAGAAATATGTACTATTAGCTACTTTTTCTTTGGAATATTTTGCCTCTTCATATACATCTCCTTGAGGTGTATCTATGGTTGTAGCTTTTCCATCTTCATCTATATATTTATCTTTCATATAAATATTTTTTATAACAATAATTCCAATAATACATATTGTAAGTAAAATAAGACTTAACCCAATAATCCAAAATATTTTTTTCTTTTCTTTCATATTTTTTCCTTTTCTAAAAATTAAAATTAATTCTTTTTGTTAATTTTTATTATATAATCAAAATTTCCTAATTGAACTATTCTTTGTTTACTACAATTAACATATGACTTTACACGTCTGATTGCATTTGTTGATCCAGCACCATATGTTCCATTTCCAGCATATAATTCTATATGAGCGGAACTAGAAGTTTTTAATAATAAATCTCCTTCATTAATTGTTGCATTACTATCACTTGTTTTTTGCCATGTCCACCCATAATGTGAAAGATCATAATTTCCTGTTCCACCTTTTATCCATTGAATAAAATCATATGTTGTTAATTGATGTTTTCCTTTAAATTCGGTATATCCATTCATTATTAATATCCATGTTATATATGTACTACAATCTATTCCTCCACCACTTCTATCAACTTCTCCTGGTGTTGTTGGATAATTCATTGTATTTCCATTACGATATGAATATAAATTTGTTCTAATGTAATCATGTATTTGTTGCGCTGTTGCAACTATACTTTGTCCAGCTGCAACATCAAAATCTGCACCTCCATTATATGTATTAGAACTATATCCATTAGTTTCATATAATGATACATTTTGATCTAATGCATCTGCATCGCCAGCTTCTATATCACGTCTTAATACACTACTTGATCCACTATATGATTCCATATAAAGGGTCATAATTAAAATTCCAACAATGACTACCCCAATTATAATAAGACTTACTGGTGCTGTTGCCATTATTAATTTTAATATTAATTGTCCTAATTTTATAACTGCTTTTACTGCTGCTTTTCCAATCTTTTTTAATGCTTCTTGTGTAGCTTTTTTGGCTTTTTCTGAAATATTTCTAGTAACATTTTGAACCTGTTGAACCATCTTATCAACAGCTTGTGATTCTGCTTGTGAAAACGGATTATTTTCTAAATCATCTAACTGTTGATTATCATTATTAGGATCTTGATTCATATGACCTCTCACCTCCTATTTAAAAACTGAATGACATTTTAAAGTTTGTTCCATCTTCTAATTTCATAACAAATTTTATTTCTTTATTGACACTACTGTTTTTATCTTTTAATGTTGCTGAATATGTATAATAACTTCCTTGTTCTTCAAATATTAAAAATTCTATTTCATTATTTTCATAAAAATTTTCTTTTAAGTATTTTTCTAAACTATTAACATCTGTTACTCCAATATTATTTTTAAAACTATCTGCTAATAATGTATATACATAAGCATAATTTTTATCATTTATTCCCATTATAAATTTATTAATATTTAAAGCTGTTTTTATTCTTATATCAGATGCTTCATATTTTGTAACAAATTGTGGAATATCTACAAGATATTGATCTAATAATACTGAAAAATCCATTACATCTTTAACTTGAAATATATAATAATCTGAATAATTTGAATAAGCCACATATTGTTTTTCATCATCAAAATAATTTACTTGAAGTTTACTTAATTCCATTGCTTTTATTTGAGCAATCTTATTGTTAATATAAGTATAAAAATTGTTATAATTTTCAAATTTTATTTTCTTATATTCATCATCTAGTAATGAATATGCTTTTTCTGGATTTGTTATCATTAACATTTTATAATAGTCAAAATATCTTTTTACTACTAAATTATCTGAAATATCTTCTTGTAAAAATTCTCCATTATAATTATCTGTTATTAGATATTTTTGGGCACCAGATTTTGCAATTTGTTCATATTCTGATTGTTCAATATCTAATTTTTTTTGTGTTATTTTATAATTTGATGATTCTTCATCAAAGTCTATTGCAAAAAATACATTTTGATAGCTTTGATTTCCAATATCAAATATTTCTCCAAATACATATAATCTATATGCTAATACAACATCTATTTCTTGAAAATAAATTTCAGTAGCAAAGAATGTAGTGTTTGAATCTATATTAGAATTTACAATTTTTTCAACCATTGAAAATGTATTTATTTGATCTATTTTTTCTATACTTTCATCAATTTCAAGCTCTGGTAAATCTTCTTCTCCTACATCCTCTTGAATATTTGGATTTTTTACTTTTGTATTTAATATAATTAAAACAGTTGCTACAATTACTAATACTACAATTGCTATAATTATTAAATATTTAAATATATTTTTATTATTCATTTATAAATACCTTTCTGAAATATATTTATTTTAATTTTACTGTTCTTACTTCATCTGCATATGCTAATATCTTATTTATATTAATATAATTTTCTGTTCTTGTAGCTCTTGAACTTCCTGGATCCAATACATATGCTAATGCATCTCCTTCATATTTTAAGCCTACAACGGCAATAAAATGTCCACCTTTTGTATTATAAATATTACTTGGATCAGAATTTGCTTTTATATGAACTATTGCAGGATTTCCTGTACTTAATTGTTCAATTAGTTTTGCTTTTAAGTTATTTGTATATCTTACTCCTGTTGCTCCTACGGAACTCATCCATGAAAACCATGCATTTGTATTATTGGGACTTATCTCTGTTGGCGTATATGGTTGTCCTGTACTTGGATTCTTTATTCCTAATCCACTTAAACATATTGCTAGAGATGCTCTACCACATATATTAGTTCCTGTTCCTTGCTTAAAATAATAATATTGCCTATTTGAAATAAATTCTCCATCTTGATCTGTTGTTTTTATTGTAGTTAATTTTGATAATGTCCATTTTGTTTTTCCGCTTCCTCCAGACATTTTTGGTCCATTAGAACTACTTGCAGACGAATCTGTATCTACTTTATAACTTTTTGGTGTTGCACTAGTATCATTTGAATTAATATTAAAACTATACATTGAATCTTCTGATAACCCTACTGCAAAATCATAATTCAAGTTTTGAGTATTTTCTGTTAAATATTGATTACCTGTTACTTGAGTTATAACTGTTCTCATAAATCTTTCTAATTCTTGTGTATTTCCATTTTGCTCCAATAAAGAAAATAATAAACTAGCAGCTGATGTGAAATTATTTTGAACTTGTGAATATTTTTTTATTAATCCTATTATAAAATCTGTTTTATATTCACCATCTATAACTGTATAAATATTATATTTATTTGTCCATTCAGCTTTTCCTTCGTATATATAAAAATGCGTATTTTTCCATTCATATAGATTACTATAATGATTAGCATCACAATTATGTCTTCCAATTCTTCTTTCTTCATATGGCTCTAGTCTTTCAACATATGGTACAGGATCTGGTTTTATATCAATTTTCTTTACACTATTTAATTTCTTAAATGGCCTTTCTATTCCTCCAACTTTAGGTTTTAATTGGTAATTCATATTCCATGTTTCAGCTCTTATTAAATATAAATCTCCCGTATTTTTTATTTTTACATTCAAAAAATCTTTTAATTCATATCCTGCATACTTTAAACATGTTGCATAAACTTCATCTTCATTTCCAATATAATCTCCTATCTGTTTATTTACTAACTCTTTTCCAGAATGAGGTTTCTCCTCTGTATGGCTAGTAACATTTCCCTCTGAATCTGTTGTTGTTGTTGTTATATCTTTACAACAATCCCATCTATTCCAAGTATCAACTTGATATGTACTTAATTTTCCACCTCTTATTACATCTTTAGCATCTGTTCCATAATTATAATGAATAAAGTCGGTCTCTGTTGATTCTAAAAAACCAATCTCGATTTTTGAATCACTATTACATTTATCAAGAAGCTCATTCATAAAATCTTCGTTTTGTGAAATCATTTGCATTGCAAGAAAGTAGTTTACTGGTGTTGCTGTTTGTTCTAACAAGTTTAAATATTCATATTCTTTTATTTTAAATGTTGATTCTACTCTTGTTGCTGTTGCATAATCATCTGGTAATAATTCAACACCTGCAGGATCTTTTGTTCCTGAATCATCAATTGCTCTATTAGGTGTTATATTATCATAATCCCAAACATAATTTTCTTCTGAAACTAATATACACAATTTCATTCCTTGTGGATTTATTGAAAAGTACTTTAAATATTTTTGAGTTTCAGCATAAGATCTTGCTGTAAGCTCTGAATATTTTTTTAACGTAGCATATGGAACATATTCCAATGTTATACCTTCTCCAAAATCCATTCCATTTTCTTGTGATGTTCCACCAGAATTTGAAGCATTATATCTACCAAATTTACTAGTATATCTTTTTATTTTAACATTTCCATTAATTGCTGTATGTGCATAAGAACCTATATTAGGTAACATATTTTTTAATTCTGTTCTAATATATTTATCTAATACATTTTTCAGTTGGGAATCTGGTGTATAAGTTTGACTTGTATTGTCATTAGATTTTATATCATAATCTTTATCTCTAAATCCAAAAGCATATGTATCAACAGAAGCTTTTTCCAATGCTTGTATAATTCTTAATGCGTAATTTCCTTGTAATTCATATCCATTACTTGTTATAGAAACCATATTTTTTAAATCTGAAGAAGCTTCTTCTAATCCTGCTAATAAACTGGTAGCTGTACTACTACCAATATTAGAACTTTTATCATCAGCAGAATTAGATAAACTAAGGTCTGCTAATTCTACTGAATTTATTACTCCTATTGCATATGTTCGAGTCATTGTGGAAAAAATGATTATAATTACTAAAATCGCAATTATTAAATTTCTTAATAATGTTTTTTTCATATTTTCCTCCTTCTAGTTATATTGAACTGTTATTGTTGTTGTATTTGAATATGCAGTTCTATTATGTGTACTTAAATAATCTTCATAATCTAATATTATTTTTGGAAATATTAGTTTATCTGCTTTATTTGCAACACTATATAATTTATTAAATTTAACTGTAATTTCTTTAGTCTCCCCTGCATTTAAAATTAAGTCTTGTTCATCAAGTACACTATTTATAGACGAATATATTGCACCTTTAGTATTAGTTAAATATACTCTATTACCAGCATCATTTGTTGTAACTGCAATTGTCTTTTGAGAATTATTCTTTATTTCTATTGTCATTTCTTCATATTTACTATATCTATTAATTTTTCCAATTTTAACATCTATATCGTCAAATACATATCTAGTATTTTTATTTTCACAATAAATATAATTATTTACATTTATTCTATATTCATTGTCTTTTTTTACAAATGTATAATACTCTTCATTAGAAGAATATTTTTCTCCTCCTGTTGCTAATAAATCTCCATTAAAAGTTACCAAATAAACTGCATTATCTCCTTCTACAGCCCATTTTGATAAAGAATACTCTTGTTTTTCAGGAAATCTTAAATCTATGTAATATTCCTTAAAAGTTTTAGCATCATTATATTTTAATGCTTCTTTACAGTCATCTGTCAACATATTATATGCTTGCACATAATCCCCACTATTACAATAACTAACAAACTTTTTCATTGTATTTTCAATAGTATTATTATTTAATTTTTTTACTGACTCTGTTTCTATATTATCTAATGTAACATTTTCTTGATTTGAATATCCATTTTCTGTTGTCAATTGTTTATCTTGTGCTATTTTTTGATTATTTTCTTCTTGAGCTATATAATATTGATTTAATATAACTATTATTAATATCACAAATATAACTACTGCTGTAGCCAGAAAAATATTTTTTTGATTTTTATTAAAAAATCTCATAAAATTGTTCATTCTATTCACCTCCAAAAATATCTAATTCAGAATTTTCTTGAACATTGTTAAACTCTACTGCACTTTCTATCATATCCAAACAATTTTTTCTAACTAAATCACTTGATTTTGAACTACGATTGTTTTGCACTGCTCTTTCTGCTATCTCCTCCCTTGCAGACTTATCATTAATAACTCTGTCTAATTGATTTCTGCTTTCTAAACTATTCTTATACTTGTATACTTCTAATGCTTTTTTATCTGCTTCCTCAATGCTATAAGAACTATTATGTTTTCTTAAGTAATTTGAATATCTAAAAATTTTCTTTTGCTCATTAACATCTTGTATAGCAGATTTTACAACTATATGTTTTGCTCTTCTAATCATTTCATCTGATTTTGCACCATAAGTGTTTTTAAATTCATCTTGAACATCATCTCTTTCAGACCAATCTTTAGCTATTCTATTTTTTCTTTCGTCATCTGAACTGCCATAATTTACTTCTCTAGCAACTCCTTTTGCAAACTTCTTGCCACTTTTATACACTTTTCCTCCAAGGGCAATTCCTCCTGCTAAAGAACCAATTGCCTCTTTGGCTGTATATTTTCCATCTGTCAAACTAACTCCTGCTTGTACAGCAGCTGTTGTTACTCCTACTGTTGCTTGTACAGCCCCTTTCAAAACTTTGTCTGTTAATAATTCTTGAACATTTTCACCAGCTGTTTTGTCAAAATTCCAAACAGGTTTTATGGCTTTCTTTCCTAATGCCTTTACTCCACTTATAGTTCCTCTTCTAAATCTATCTAAAGTACCTCTATCTTTATATTCATTTTTCTTTGTTTGTTTTTCTTCATTTTCTGGATTAGTTTCTGTATTATTTTCATCTGTATTATTCATATTTTCATTTGTATTTTGGTTAGTAACTATTTGTTGAGGAACTTGTCCTTTAGCTTTATTTCTAAGTTCCATTTCTTCCTCATATTTTCTCATTTCTTCTTTATTATTTGCTTTTTTTGCCATTTCATATTGTAATTTTAATTGTTCATCACTAAGATTTGAATATGGTCTCTCCAAAAATGCCTGAGGATTTCCATGATTTCTTATATATTTATTTTGTAATATTCTCTTATGTAGAACATTATAATATTTTTGTGCCTCATCAATTTCTCCTCTTTCTAAATGCCATCTCATCTTATCTAATAATTGATTTGAATTTAGATGTGAATATTCATCATTATATTGTAATGGAATATTATTTTTTTCAAATGGATCTTCATTAGCTTTTATTGCTGCTCTTAAAATTTTAAATCTTCCTTCTGTTACTCTATTATATGGACTATTATGTCCTTTTCCTTCTATTAATCCATCTTGTTTTAGTTTATTAAATGCTTCTTCAAATGATTTTGTTTGTTCTCTCTCTTTCTTAAATTCTTCATCTGCCAAATTCTCCCTAGTCTTAAGAATTCCTTTATCAAGTAACAAAGACTCTGGTGCTACTTCCTCTTCGTCATCATAGTCATCCCATTGATCATCATCATCAGTATCTGTATTTAAGTTATTTTTATCATCACTACCATTTTTACTTGTTTCTTTTATTTTTGGTGCTGGTGGTGGTGCAAACATTCTTTTAGCACCATTCATAACTGCTGATGTCATTGCCGCAGCCCCAATAGTTTTTTCAAGTCCATTTTCCATTCCTTTTCCAGCTCTTCCAAATCCAAATATTTTCTTAAACATTTTTTCTGCATTTGCCATAAAGAACAATGCTATAATTGCATATATTGGATTTTTTACTGATATTTGCACAGCTGTTCCTATTAATAAATTATATAATAATAAATGAACTGGTTGTAATAATGCTGTATATATATATTCTTTTAACCAGAAATCAAACCCTCTTGCTTTTCCTCCACCTTTTTTATCTAATGGATACATCATTGCAACAAGTGGTGCAACAAGTGTTAAAATTGCCATTTTTAACATTCTTTTAAAATATATAAATGTAAATTTAAAAGTTAATGTTATAAATGCTATATATATGATAACATATCCTAATTGATTTGTTAGTGAATTTTCTTGTGCTTGAAATCTAGCTAATCCCATAAAATTCGTGATAAATGTTTTATCACCAAATGTAACTTTTATATTTCCTATACTTTTACCAAGTAAAGTAGTGAATTTTTGAATTAAAACTATTATAAATGCCATTATATAATGCATTATAAATATTAAAAACATAGCAATAACCCAATTTATTAATGCACTTTTATACTCTGCTTTTTTTCCTGCTGATGAACTAAGTATAATTTTAATACCTAAATATATAAGAATTGATAATAATCCAATAACAGCTATATATCTCAAAACTTGATACCATATTGAAACCATTTTTCTTAATGAATTCCATCCTGTTGATTCATTTTGTTTTACTTCACCATTTTTTACAGTATTTCCTCCAATAAAATCAATTCCAAAAACGTCAATTTCTCCTTTAAAAATTTCCTCTGGTGTATATTTAAAATTTGGATATTTTAAATCTGGTAAATTGCCAAATGCATTTTTAAATTCATTAATCTCACTTTCCGTATATGTTTTACTTGTATTTGCTTCTGACAATTTTGAATTATCGACTTCGTCCCATGAAACCATCATACTTTCAAATGAAGTTCCCAACATGCACTTAGTCAATATTGACATTATCGCATCTCCAATTGCTCTAACTATTTCTACTAGTGGACCTAATAATGTTCCTGAGTCATCATTAATATCTGCGCCTAAATTATCATCATCTGCATTTGTAACATCTTGATCTGGGTCTATTGTTTCTTCCGTAGTACTTGCTGTTGTACCAGATGTAGTACTCTGTGTTACTGTTGTAGCCGAAGTAACTGCATATATAATACTACTATAATTAAATTGAAATAAAATATTCATTAATATAATACATGTTAATAATTTATATACAATTTTTTGCACATTTTCACCTCATTCTTTATGTTGTTTTGCTATCAAAATATCTTATTGATGCACTTACTGCTTTTTCTTCTTTTCTTGTTTTTTCTGCTTTTTCTGTATCCATTCCTTTTGTAATTGAATCCAAATATTGTTTTTCTCTCTTTGGATTATATGTAATTGATGATATATTCTGTTTTTTCCTCTTCTTTTTATGTGTAAGTATAGACATTGCAATTACATCTTGTTTATCTCTTTCTTTATCAATTGCCTTTTCCTTAGCTCTTCCTGTTAAGTTTGCAGTTTCTGGATTTTCTTCAACTTCTTCTTTTGCAACTGCATTAGAATATGTTATACATTGTTTTATTTCATCCAAATCTATGAAGCCTCTTGTTACATAATTATCTACAATTCTATCTCTATACTCTCTCCATTCATTTCCATATTTTTCTTTACAGAATTGTATTACATCATCTCTATTTTTAAAGTTTTCTTTATATACTTCCATCTTTTCATTTTTATCATATCCCTCAACATACCCTGTTCCGAAAGTATCTATAATATTATCCGTCTTTTTAGTACCATATGCATATCCTACTGAAAAAGATGCTAATGCCTCTGTTGGTTTATAATGACCATCTGTTAAACTTATTCCAGCTTGAACTGCAGCTGCCGTAATTCCTATTCCAGCTCCAACAGCTCCTTTAGCTATATTTCTTACAAACCTTTTTCCATTATATTTTGCAGTTCTATTTACATCATATATTGGTCTTATTGCCCTTTTCCCTATAGCTCCTATACCACTACCAATTCTCATAGCTACTCTTCCACCTCTAGAATTTGCTATATTTGACATTGTCTGTCCTACAGGTGTTTCGAGTGCTTGTGCAGTTAAATCTTTTCTTTTTTCATGCATACTTCTCATAAGTTGTTTTATTGGTTTTTTATTTGCTGGTAATTCACTTCTAGGAATTATATCACCTAATAACTTTGGTCTTCCAATTGGCTCTTCTATATCTTGATCTTGAATATTATTATTATTGCTCAATCTATGATTTGTATTATCACCTATTGGTCCATTATTATTTTCATCATCATCTATATTTTCTCTATCATCATCTGCTGATGTTGGAGATTGTGTAGTTTGTATTGAATCATTTAATAATTCTGCTGTTTTATAATCTTTATTTAATGCTCCTGGATATCCAATTGCTTTTGATGAATTTGCTCCATTGCCTTTTTTTCCAACTAATTTTTTTACACCATTAGCTGCAGAAACCATTGAAACGGCACCAAGTCCTCCAACCATTCCTTCACGAGCTTTATCAAATCCAAATATCTTTTTCAACAATCTTTCTGCTTCTGTTAGAAATGTTAAAACTGCAATTGCATATAATGGATTTTTTACAGCAATTCCCATTGCTGAGCTAACCATTACATAATATAATAAATAATGTACTGGTTGAATTAATGCATTAAAAAAATATTCCTTTATCCACATTGAAAAACCTTGCGCTTTTCCATCAATAGATTTATCTATTGGATATGTAAATGCTACAATTGGTGCAATTAATGTTAAAAATGCAATATTTAAAACTCTTTTTAAATAAATAACTGTAAATTTTATTGTATATCCTACAAGCATTATATACATAATTTCATATCCAATCTTTACTGCAATTGTATCATATTCTGTACAAAATCTTACTAATCCGATTAAATTAGTTGCAAATGTATCATATCCATTTCCGCCAACAACTCTTAGAAGTGGCATACTTGCTCCTAATTTATCATTAAACATATTTATTGCTGTAATTATAAATGACATTATATAATGCATAGAATATAAAATAGCTAATCCAACAATCCAATCTATTATTAATTCTTTATATTTAGCCCTATTTTTTGTATTTGAACTTAACATTATTTTTATACCAATATATATTAATACAGATAAAAATCCAACTGTTGCTATTAATCTTAATGCCTTATACCAATTAGCTAATGCTTGTCTTACAACTCCTAGTCCTTCTGCTTGTCCAACACCAGAAATAAAATCAATATTTAATAAACTTATTTTACCAGCAAATATTTCTTCTGGACTATAATGAATATGAGGATATTCAACATTACTTATTTTTCCTTTAGAACCTAAATAACAAAGAATTTGATTATTTAAAGAAAGATCAAACATTGTATCTATATTTCTACTGTCAACAACTCTACATTTATCTATATAATTTGTTTTTACATAATTTGTTATTTGGGCCTGATCTGTTACATCAGAATACATAAATTTTTGAATAATTCCTAGTAAAGTATCTGCAACACAGTTAACCAAAAAAAAGAATGGTTTTAATAATACTCCTCCTATGTCCCAATTAGTATCTCCTGAATATGTTTTTCCACCAACAATCATTTCATTTGTAAAATTTATGAAACTTGAAGATTTAGCTTCTTCATTTTTTTTCGTAGTATTATCTGCTCCTGTATTTTTTACAACCTTAATATTACTTATTTTCATTTCTGTATATCTACCATCTGTATTATCATCTGTTATATATTGACTTTTAGAACCAGTTTCACATTTCATTTCAAAGCCTAATACTATTGTTGTATTGTCATCAATTTTTATAATTTTACCTTCAGATGATGTAACTTCTCCTGCAGTAGTATCATTTAAATCAATTCCACATAGATCAGCAAGTTCTTCTACTGTTCCAGAATAAGAATATGCCTCTTCTAATTTACTTCTTAACTCTTCAACTAATTTTTTTCTTAATTCTGAATATGTTTCTTCTCCAACATTTCCTTCTGCAACACTTATATCCTCTAAATTTTCATTTGTTGATTCAGCTAATACTATATTGCAAAATAACCAGTTAAGTAAAATAATTATTATACTTACACAAATCAATATTTTATTAAAAATATTTTTTTTCATTACATCACCTCTCTAAATATTAAAGTAACTTTTTTAATTACACTCTCTAAAATATACTAAAAGAGTGTAATTCATAAAAATCGCCTTATTTTTCTAAGTATTGGTTATATCTTCTTATTGCTTCATCTTCATTTCGTATTGTATTTGCTGTTGTTTCTGCTTGTGCTTGACTCATTCCTTTTGTTCTTGCAGCAATTAATTGTCTTTCTTTCTTCTCATTATATGGTGTTCCAGAAGTTCCTTCCTTAGCTTTTCTCTTTTGAACATTCTTTATTGCCATTGCTGTTAAGTCTTGTTTATTTCTTATCTCAATTTTTTGTTTTTCAGTTAAGTTATTATTATTTTTTGTAAGTTCAGCTGTTGCATTATTTGAATATTTCATCATTTCTTTCATTTCACTTAAATCTGTGAAACCTCTTGGAACAAAGTTATTTACCATTCTATCTCTTTGTTCTCTCCAATCATCTCCATAATTTTCTTTACAGAACTGAATTACATCATCTCTATTTGAGAAATCTTCTTGGAATGCTTTCATTTTTTCTGGCTTTGTATAACCATCTCTATAACCAGATGTAAATGTATCTACAACCCCTCCTGCAGCATTACCTGCAAATCCATAACCAGCAACAAATGATCCTATAGCTTCTGCTGGGCTATATTTACCATCTGTTAAACTTATTCCAGCTTGAACTGCTGCTGTTGTAAGTCCTACAGCTGTTCCAACTGCACCTTTTGCGATATTTCTAACCAGTCTCTTTCCATTATACTTGCCACTTTTGTCAAAATCATATATTGGTTTTACCGCTTTTTTCGCAACCGCAAGTGCTCCTCTTCCAACTTTTGATTTTCCAACTCTGGAATTTTTCATTCTATCTGCTAATTGACGTATTGGTGTCTTTCCATTCTGTTTAATCGGTTCCATATTACCATTAAACTGAGGTGGTGGTGGTAAATTACTATCATCACCATTATTTTGTTGTTGCGATTGATGTTGTTGTGATTGTTGCTGCTGTTGTTGTTGAGGTGGAGGTGGAGGTGGTGGTGGCGGATCATCATGATCATGTTCATCTTCATGTGCCTGTGCAGCCGCTGCTCCTGCAGTTGCGCCTGCTGCACCTGCCGCACCTAATGCTGCACCTGCCGCACTAAGTTTATCATCTTTAAAATCTTTTATTAATGCACCTGGTGATTGCATCTTACTTGCATCAGGTCCACCTTTTGGTCCTTTTCCTAACATTCCTTTTAAACTTGATGCTATAGCTGCACCTGCAATTGCATCTTGCATTCCTTTTACTGTTCCTCCGCCAGCTTTATCAAATCCAAATATCTTCTTTAATAATCTTTCTCCTTCTGGCATAAATGCTAATACAGCAATTGCATATAATGGGTTTGTTCCTGATATTCTCACTGCAGAACCAACTAAAACATAATATAGTAAAAAGTGCATTGGTTGTAATAAAGCATTAAATATGTATTCTTTTACCCACATATCAAATCCTTGTGCTTGCCCATCTGCCATTTTATCAATTGGATATGTAAAAGCAACTATTGGAGCAATCAATGTTAAAAATGCCATATTTATCAATCTCTTTAAATAAATCATTGTAAACTTAAATGTATACACTGTTAACATTGTATATAATATCAAATATCCAGTTCTAAATAATAAATTATCTGACTGAACACAAAATCTTACAAGTCCAATTAAATTTGTATTAAATGAAAATGAACTTGCTGTTCCCTTTACAGAAACATTAACATATTGCATTGAATTTGATAACATTGTATTAAATTTAGAAATTACTACAATTATAAAACTCATTAAATAATGTAAAAAATACAATATAGCAAAACCAATTATCCAGTTTATTATCCATTCTTTATATTTTGCCTTGTCTTTCGCTGTTGAACTTATCATTATTTTTATGCCTGTATATATCAATACAGATAAAAATAATACAGTTGCAATCAATCTTAATATTTTATACCATGATGCTATTACTGATCTTACAGTTTTCAAACTTGAAGTCTGTCCCTGACCAGAAATAAAATCAATATTTAATAATCCAACTTTTCCAGCAAATATTTCTTCACAACTATAATGAATATGTGGTATAGCAAAATCTTTACCAGCTTCCCAAAAATCTGTTCTCGATATACGAGTTGTTATAGTTTCTGTAGGATTTCCTGCATCAAATAGTTCATCTTTTTTTTCACCATTTACAACATCAAATACATCTCCTATAATAGAAGCAACTTTTGCTAATGGACTTCCTTCATCTTCATTTGATAACATTACATTTTGCATTATAGCATTTACTGAATCTAATATTGATTGCCAAAAGAATGTTAATGGTTTCATTAATATTCCGTCCTACAGCATTTTTTATCCAACTTGGTCCACCATCATCTATATCATAATTACCTTTTCCAGTTGCCATATCATGTTTATCTTGAACATCTTGTTGAACTTTATCAGTCATTGTGTCATTTAGATCTTTTCCAGCTTCATTAGATGCATCTATATCTGATTTTCCTTCATCTTTTGCTTTGTCATAAGTATCTTTTGTTTTTTTAATTTCATTATAAGCATTTAAATAATATGTATCATCAATGTCTTCTGCTTTCAAATTTTCATTTAAATATGGCTCACTCTCTATAAAAGCATTTTTAATTTTAGTACTTCTATCTTTTTCTGGTATCAATGCCACTGCCAACCATTTAGTCATCGCATCTACATACTCATCACCATATACCTCTTTTGTTGGTCTTGGATCCTTACTATATAAAAAATTTGTATAAACTGTAGAAGCCAATGTTTGATCATTCTCAATTTCTGTAACTAAAGCTTTCAAATCATCATAACTACTTGCAAAAGATATATTAGGTATCACAATATTTGCAAATATTACCAAAACTAAAAATATTGCAAAGACTCTAATAAATTGCTTATGTTTTTTTAACATTATTTTTCACCTCCTCCTTTTCTGTCTTAAATCCAACAACATATTTCACATTTTGCATTTTAAACTCCATTAATTTTTATTTATATTTCTTTGATCATCTCTCTGGTTATTAGCAACCAATTTATTCATATTTGTTTCAACAAATTCAAATTCTTTTCTTGTTGGTGTAATTTGAATAACTGCTGTATCTTGTCCAACCTTCAACAATCCCTCACCTTTAGAACAAGTAACAAGGAATGAAGCTTCACCTTCACTTAATTTGAAAACTTCTTTCAATTGTTGAATTTCAGATTTGTCTTGTGCTAAAAACAACTTTGTATCTGATGATGTTAATACTGCTTGAGCTTCTGGCTTTTCATAGAAATCTTGGAATCTTTGAGAAATAATTGCAAGTGAAACATTTCTTTTTCTGGCACGTCTTGCCATTTTATTTAAGAAATCAACAGCCTCAGGGAATGGAAGTAACATCCATGCTTCATCGACTATAACTCTTTTTTGTCTTGCTTTTCTTTTATCTTCACTATTTTTCTTAACAAATTTTTCCCAAATCCATGACATTAATATTTGTTGAGCAAGTGGTCTTGCAAAACGCTCTTCCAATTGTGATATATCGATATTTATTAATGGTGCTCCTTCCATTAAATCAAATGTAGATTGACCATCAAAATATGCCATCTGACCATTATATTCTCTTATATATTGTTTCATTACTTTTAATAAATAACTATAATGGAACTCATAATCTTTATTTGTATTACTTTGAGCACTTTGCTTAATTCTTTTATACCATGACCCAATTGTTGGCATTTCTTTTCTTCTTCTTTCAAAAACATTACTTGAAGATGAACTTTCATACAAACTTGCTGGGTTTGCTGTAATTCCACGTGCCGCATACTCTTGAGAAACAGCTTCAGCAATAATTTGCTTTGTAAGCTCATTTACTTCTTTAGTTCTTGTACTACCTTTGGCCATTGTCATTAATGCTTGTGTAACATCTTCTACTTTACTTTCAACATTTAATGTATCTCTTTCTCTTCCTGTTATCTCATCTTTTGTTCTTTCTATTTCTATATCAAATAAATTAATAATTGTTTTTGATGTAGGGCTTATTACAACATTTATTCCACCTAACGCATCTGCTACAACAGAATATTCCCCTTCAGCATCTAGTGTCAAACTTTCAATTCCCATAAGTACTGAAGATCTTGAAATTAATGTTTTCATTGTTACTGATTTACCAGCACCAGACTTAGCAAATATAACCATATTATAATTTGTAAGTGATGAATGGAAATTATCAAATAATATCGGAACTCCAGTTTGTTTATTTACACCAATTGGAACACCTGTATCATGTCCTATATTTGAAGTTGTAAATGGAAATATTGTTCCCATAGATGGTCTATCAAATATTTGAGTCTTTTTTATTCTGTCATCCATTAATGGTAATGCTGATTTAAAACCATCTTCTTGAATTGCCCATGCACTTCTAATACCTACAAGTGATTTTGCCATTTCTGCTGTTAACATTTTTGATAATTTATCCAAATCCTCTTTACTATAAGCAAACAATGTAGAAACAATTGATGCTTCATATAATTTATTAAATCCTGCTGCAATTTCATCTCTTAATTGTTCAGTTTCATATCTTTTTTGTGTTAATATACTTTCTCTGTTTATATTACCTTTATCATTAGCAACAATTCTTTCTGTTTCTAGTTCTGTTATAATTTTGTTCAAATCATTTTGTGAATTAGACTCTTGAATTGGTCTTATATAAATTGATGTATTTATATCGCCAAACATATAAAGAGATCTAAATAATTCTGGGAATATACATGTTCTTGGTAATGTAGAAACATAAAAACTTCTAGCATATCTTTTAACATTTGAAATTATTTCTAGATGATCAATATTTGATGCATCTATTCCAGATGGAGCAATTAATTCCTTTATACTTTTTTTCTTTAAATATAAAGTTTCATTATTCATTACCTGAGCTTGGTCTTCTTCCTCTTGTTGCTTTTGTTTTTTCATTAGTTTCATTCTCATTTCCTCCTTCCGTTGCCTCTTTCTTTTTTCTTCTTACCTTAACTTTAGCATCTTCTGATATGTCTTTTCCTAAATATTCTTCATTTTCTGAAATTAATTGTTCAGCAAAATCAAATATTAAATTTTTAGCATTTTCTTCTCTTATTCTAAGCATCATTTCTTTATCACTTTTTGCTTCCATAACAGCCTCATTTGCCAATTTTGTTCCATTTTCCTCTATTTGTTTATTAATTAATTTCATCTTCTTATCAATTACATCAGGAGCTGTTGAATATAATGAATCAAAACCTGCATTTATTGCAGTTTGTGCACTGAATATGTCTGAATCTTCTCTATTATAAGCATTATATAATAATTCAACTAATCCCTTTGAATCTAATATTTTACTATTTACTTCACATCTTGATAAGGTTCTCATAATTGATCTAGCTCTTGTATATAATTCTGAAAAAATCATACTTTGTATTTCATCTCGTGAATAATTTTGTGTATTTATTTCTTCTTCATAACAAGAAATTATAATATAATATTTTTTATGTAATACACTACTATTTAAACTACTTTTCTCTGTATTTGCAATTATATCTTTTGTATATTCATATTTATTTTTTTGTTTTACATATTCTACATATGCATCATATATTTCTTTATCTGTATACATTCCTGACTCTGCACTTTTTAATTGCATATATTTATTTTGTAATATATTATATTTATCTTCAATGTCTCTAAATTTTAATTTATATTCTCTTAAACTAGATTCCAAGTTTACAGTTCTTGTTTGAACATATATTTGAATATCAAATTTTAATGTATTTAAAAACTCTATAAAACCTTGTTCAACAGAAGCCATTTCCATTTCTGACATTAAATCATAATTAATTCCTTGACATTCTAGAACCATCAAATATTTACCTTTTTTTTGAATTATCATGTTATCTTCTACTTTTTCAAATTCCATAAAATCCATTATTGATTGTAAATTATATGTAGCATTTGGAGATGGTGTAACTTCATTCTTTTCACTTTTTTCCCCATCATTTTTCTTTTGTTTAGCAACAATAAAAAACCAAACGCCAATAAGTGTAAAGATTAATATTATTAGAAAAACTGCTACTATTGTTAAAACTGAAATTAATTGATCTGGATTACTCATTGTCACTTCCTCCTTTGTGATATAAATATAATTTTTTTCCTTGTTTCTTAAATTTTATTGCTCTCATTATTATTTCATCAATATTTTCTCCTCCAGTTTTTCTGAATAATTCAAAATTTGATGAATTTGGAACTTTTAATGTAGCTATTCCAAAGCCAATTAATGCAAATATTAATGTAATTGCAATTCCTATAAATGGATGTTGAAAAATAACTCCAATTGGTAAATATCCAACTATTAATCCTACAAATGCACATGCAACAGTCCATAAAAATGATTTTTTGGTAAATATCATTAATATTCTACCTTCACCTTTTGTGTTTCTTGGTATGGTATATGTATATCTTGCCATATATTTTCCTCTCTTTCGTTACAAACTATTTATACCATTTTATTATAACATAAAAGAAAAGAAAAAACTACATTTTATGATAAAAAATATCATAAAATGTAGCTTTTTTTATTCTAAGAACCCATTATTCCTAATAATAAGTTTGCAATACTTGTTGCAGCAAATACTATTGTTACACCAATTATTAATGGTATAAATTGTTTTTGAACATCTGCTTTTTCATTTGCAGATCCTAATACCATCTTAAATCCTAAATATGCTATTAAGACTACTGCTAATATTGCTGAAACAATTTGTAATAATCCTAATACTCTAGCAGCAATTTTTTTCATTCCATCAACCTTGATATTAGATGTATCTGCTTGCATATCTCCTATAACACTATCTGGTGTTATACCTCCAGCAGCATAAGAAAATGTAGATACAGAAAATACAACTAACATTGCCAATAATACTACCGCAAAAATTTTTAATGATTTTTTCATATTATTCATTCCCTTCTTTTTATTTTTTATTATTATATAAATGTTAATAACTATTTTATTATAATGATTGGAATAAGTTAACCGCTACTTCCCAAATTGTAAATGCTCCAAAAGATACTATTATTCCAATTACCCAAGGAATCATTGATTCTTTTACTTTAGCTTTTTCCTCTATACTTTGTGTTATAAAATTCAATCCCATTATTGCTCCAGTTATTACTGTAACTCCTATTGCTATTGTTAACAATACTCCTGATATAAAATTTGATAAACTTTTTAAATCATTTTGATCTATCATTGTTGAGCTTTCACTTCCAGCATTCAAAAAACTATTTCCATTGTTCATTACATCATCTAATGAACCATCTGCCATACAAGTTGTTGAGTATACTGATAAATTACACAATATTAATAATGTTATTAAACAAACTTTAAACAACATTTTCTTCATACTCATCACTCCTTTATTCAACTGCAGATATTATTAATTTTGCTATTGTAGTTATACTAAATAACATTATAGCTCCAATTATAAAGCCAATTGCTTTACCTTTTCCATCTGCCTTATCATTTGCAGAACCTAGTAATATTTGAAATCCAACAACTGCAATTCCTAAAACAATTGCAAAAGCTCCTATTATTTGTAATGCTCCTAATATAGTTCCAACAATTGAATTCATTTTGGTATTTTGTTGTGGTTCTGGTTTATATTGAGATGGGTCTATAGTTGAATCAGCCATATATATTCCTGAGTCACTTGAATATGTATATGCATTTGATTGATATTGAATATTCATTGTTATTAAAAAAATTACAAATGCTAATATTATTTTTGCCAAAACTTTTTTCATTTCAATCCCTCCAATCATAATACACACATTCTATACTAATTATAGAATATTTTTAATTTTATTGCAAGACTTTTTTTCCAAATTTATTACTTTTTTTCTTATTTTTACATGTTTTCAGCCATTTTTTACTTTTTCTAATATCTTTTTGCTCTATTTTTGTTAAAAAGATGTGGTGCAGATTTTATCTACACCACATCTTTTTAATCTGACTTGCGAATATATGCAAACCAAATCAGGACTGCTAAGATAATCAAGACCGGAATTTCTCCAATTACAGACATAAGACATACCGCTGCCAAAAAAAGAAAAAACGGTGCAAGAAAAGGAATAAGACAAGCAAGGAACAAACATAAAAACATAGCTCTAAACATATTCTTCCTCCTTAATGAGTCCAACTCAACTTCAGCAAATTTATGCTTTGCTTTTATTATACCACATTTTATTCTTTATAGCAAATTTACAGATTTTCTATTTTATAAAATGAAAAGTTTTCATCTTCTTTTACTAACTTATATTTAGTTCCTTCTATTTTTTCAAAACTTTATTTAATTGAGATTGATTACTCAATATGATATGTGTTATATTATATTTCTCTACAAATTCATCAATATCCATTTCAAAAGAACCTACAGACTCTGAATCTTCAAAAACATTTACTCCAGAATTAAATTCAGGAGAATATAAATCTGCTCTTGAATCAATAAATACTGGTATTCCTCTATATAATAAATAACTTCCATAATTATATTCATTAAAAATTCTTACATTATAAAATCCTTTTTCTTTAAAATAATCTAAAATATAGTTACTCATTTCAACTGGATATGTTTTTTCATCTACATATTGATCATTTCTTTTTTCAAAAATTAAACAAAAATCTACTATAATAAAACAAATAATAATTATAACAATTACACTTTTTCTCATAATTGCTTCTACTAGTTGCTTATCAATACTACTATTATGTGAATTACAAAATTCACTAATAATCCTATTAATACATATTAATCCTATTATAATAAAAATGCTTTTTTGTCTTCCAGAGTATAACATCAAAATAATTAGTCCACAAATCATAAAAACAATTAATATTTTTGTATTTGGATTTTTATTTATTATAATTTTTGAATTATTTTCTTTCTTTTTTAAATAAGCAATAAAATACTCTGCCATATATGGCAAATATGATACAAATGAAAATGGCCATACTGCCATATGTAAGTTTGCCACCAATAATGAATCTATTATTAAATAGATTCCATATCTTTTCTTTCCAGTTTCCAATAATTTTTCCATACTATATATTTGAAGAATAAACAATATATATGTTACTAATTGTGCTCTAGCTGCAATAAATGATTTCAACATATATAATCCTAATATTGTCATGAAAAACGATAAAATTTGATTTTTATTAATTTTTACATTTACACTAAAAAATACAATTCCCAAAATTGCTGCAAAAATACAAGTTGATATATATATATTCCAAACATTCCACCAATATTATATATTAAATATATAATAACATCATATAACCAATGTGGATATGTATATTTTAAATTAGAATGCCACGAAAAGTGTTCTAACATATCTATATTTTTATTTTTTACAATTAACTCCCCTATTTTTATTGTATAATAACGTATCATTTTGAAGAGTTTTTGGAGATATTGAAATTGCAAATAAAATTATTAATATTACTGCAATTATATTAAATTTTCTTTTTTCTTTCATTTGTAAATCTTTTCTTGTAATTTATTATTTTTTTCAAATACTACTAATAATAATTCCCTATATTTTCATTTCTTTTAATTTTTGACTTGATATTATACATTATTTTTCTAACTAAAACAATATTTATCCGGATTTTTATATTCTTTTTAATTTATCATTAATCTTTTTTTCTAAACTTTTTTTATAAATAATTGTACTTATAGTAAATAATAATGATATTATAAATAAATCCATATAAAAACTTATTGCAAAAATTTCATCTTTAATAAATCTGTCTAATATAAAAATTGACAATATTGAATTAATTATTACAATTCCAATTATTATCATCTTAAAAAATAAATACTTTTTAAATGATAATTTTTTTATCATATCATCTGAACTTTTGTCCATTTTTACTGCAATTAATATTATAAAATAAAATATACTACTATATATAATTCTCAATATTAAATTTGAAATATTACTATATTGTATAACTTCATATTTATAACCATCATTTCCAAATAAAAAATAACAACTAATTAAATTAATTGTAATTGAAGCCACCCCTATTACTACGCTCCAAAAAAATCTTTTTAAAATATTAATATACTTTTTTTTCATATAAATATCTCCTTAAATATTTAAATATTCTTTTATTTTTTTTACATATCTTCTTGATACATATGTATATCTATCCATATAAAATTTTAAGACAATAGTTCCTATTATTTTAAAATCTAAACTTTGAACTTTTGAAAAGTTTACTATTTCTGAATTTGATATTCTTACAAATTTTTCACTTAATATATTTTCTAATTCATAAATTCTTTTTTTTATTTCAAAAATCTCATTACTTTCTGTTCTAGCAAAAACCTTTTTATCTTCAGAATATATTGATTCTATTTTATTTTCTTCTAGTATAAATATTTTTTCATCTTTATAACCATATAATTTAATGTTTTCTTCATCCCTAATTTTTTCTATTAATTTCTTAACATCTTCTGTTATTTTATTAGTACAAATAATTATTTTGTTTTCTTGGTACTTTTCATTAATATCAAATTCTATTTTCAACTTTTTTCTCCTTTTCTACCTAGGCTATTTTAATTATAACATATTTGTTATAATTTTCTATAATATTCAGATATATGGTTGTTTTTAACAAACATTTGGTAAGAAATTGCCTTTTATATAAACAAAAAACGATGAGAATTAACTCATCGTCTTTTGAAGCACATTACAAGTTTTTTGAAACAGAATTTTTATCTTTGTACATATTATCATCTGCTTCTTTTTGAGTTGCGAAACTATCTCCATTATAAATGGCATAGCCCATTGCTACATTCGGCAATTGTGGTATTTCCTTTCTTTTCTCTTCTAACTTTTTGTTAAAAGCTTTCCGAAGGTCATCAACATCTACTTTTAAATTAGGAATTATTATTGCAAACTCATCTCCGCCAATTCTGTAACAACGTCCATACTTTAAATATGTTTCTTTTAATGCAAGACTTATTTGAATCAATATTTTATCCCCAAAAGCATGTCCATATTGATCATTTATATTCTTAAAACAATTAAGATCACAAATTATTAAAATAAAATTTGTGTCTTGCGTATTTTCCCAGAAAGCATAATAACACCTCTGATTAAGCAGACCTGTTAACCTATCTACAAATTGCATCGTTGAACACCATGAACAGTAAACAAAATTTGCAAAAATCACAATTGCCAACCATTTTATTTTAATTTTAGGTATTGCAATTTGCATTACAAGACATATAATCAAAAAAATAAATCCAGCTAACAATTGAAATTTGTTTTTCCATTGTGCTTCTCTTCCCAAGAATATAGTATTTTTCAAAAATATTCTTAGTATAATTAGTATCAATAGACATTCCATTAATTTGCTAATAATTCCTATTGTGTTAGTTATAATTTCAAAGAATTCACATACACTTCCAATACCAATTACAAAAAAACCTAAACAAAATTCCCTTCTTTTCCGTTTTGAAAAAGAATCATTAGATATTGTCATTATTATTAAAACAATTGATATCGCAATAGTCATTAATGTTATACCAAAATAATATTCCATATTTTTTCCTCCTGTTCTATCAAGTTTACCATTTCTTGCCAATGTGCTTTTATGTTAATAAGCAATATTACGAAGTATTATATCATTGTTTTGGAAAATTTTCAATATTTTTCCATCTTTTTTACATTTTTTGTAATTTGCTTTAACAAATTTTGACATTTATTTTAATGTATAACTATTATTTATAATTGATGTACTATATAA